>Ga0209581_1001723_pt1 | contig 23920 bp, 24 predicted proteins | sample Coa_R2_FD_187160 | JGI IMG/M metagenome (GOLD analysis project Ga0209581, IMG submission 187160) | Surface soil microbial communities from Centralia Pennsylvania, which are recovering from an underground coalmine fire - Coalmine... | ecosystem: Environmental > Terrestrial > Soil > Unclassified ...
GCCCAATATCGACCATCACCACGGCGCGTTTCCGGATCCGCGCGATGCGCTGACCGGGCAGCCCTGGATGATGACGAACAGCATCGCCGAGATCGAGCATGCCTCGCATATTGTGCTGATCGCCTCCGATCCCTATGAGCGCCAGCCGATTCTCAATCTACGCATCAAGAAGGCGATGAGAGCCGGCGCGCGCATCTTTATCGTCAACGAGGGCGCGACCGAGCTGGATCGTTTTGCCGTGAGCAAGGTTAGTATTCCGCAGAACGGGGCCGGGCTGGCCGCGCAGGTGTTGCTGGCGAAGGCGCTGGCGAGCAAGCCCGGTCAGTATGACGACCTGCGCGCCGTCTCTGCGCGGGCGGGCGTGTCCGCCCGGCAGAAGTTGAGTACGGCGATTGTGGCGCAGTTGGAAGACCTGGCCGATGAGATTGTGGGCGCGCAGGGCGCGATCATCCTCTACGACGAGATGGCCACGCTGGCTCCCGATTGCGCGAACCTGGCCGCCGATCTCCAGGCGCTGGCCGTCGTGACGGGCAATATCGGTCGGCCCGGCGCGGGGGTTGGTCCACTCTTCGAGGATGCGAACTCGCTGGGCGCGCGCGACATGGGATTGCTGCCAGACGCGCTGCCCGGCTATCAGCCTGTGCAGGAGAAGGGCCTGGCGTATGACGATATGCTCAAGAGTGAGGATATTCGCGCTCTGCTCGTCATGGGGGCCAATCCACTGCGTCACGGTGAACTGCCGCCCAACCTGGAATTCCTGGTTGTGCAGGATATCACCCTGACCGAGACGGCGCGCAGGGCGGATGTCGTCCTGCCCGCTGTGAGCTTTGCCGAGAAGGATGGCAGCATGACCAACGTCGATCACCATGTGCAGGCGGTACGCCGCGCCCTGCGTCCTCTGCCGGGCGCAAAGGCCGATTGGGAAATTCTGCTCGCGCTGGCCAGTCACCTGGGCCACAAGTGGACCTATACCGGCCCGCGCGACGTACTTGCCGAGATTGCCGGGCAGAATCCTTTCTACAGCGGCCTGACCTGGGAGAAACTGGGCGCGCAGGGCGTGCGCACATGTGAACAGGAGGTGGCCCATGCTTGAGTTTTTAAACAACTCGATCGTCGCGGATGTCATTAAAAGCGCCATCGTCATCTTTGTTCTGCTGACCGCCTTTGCCTACATGACGCTGATCGAGCGGCGGGTCGTGGCGAAGATCCAGGGGCGCCTGGGACCGAACCGCCTGGGACCGTTCGGCCTGCTCCAGCCGCTGGCCGACGCCATTAAGATGGCCTTCAAAGAGCAGATCGTCCCCGCGCAGGCGAAGAAAGCGATCTACCTGATCGCGCCGGTCATCTCGGTGGTTGTCGCGCTCTGCGCCTTCGCCGTTGTGCCAATTGGCAATAACTGGAGTGCCAATCCCGCGCGTCCCAGCGTATGGGACCCCCTGATTGGCGACATCAACGTTGGCCTGCTCTGGATACTCTCGATCTCCTCGCTGGCCGTCTATGGGATTGTGCTGGGCGGCTGGGCTTCTGGCAATCGTTACTCGCTGCTGGGCGCGCTGCGCAGCGCGGCCCAGATGGTTTCATACGAAACCAGCCTGGGGCTTGCTCTCAGCGGCGCGCTAATGTGGGCCGGCACGCTGAGCATGGTGGGTATTGTTCACCAGCAGATGAGCCAGGGCATCTGGTTTATTGTGGCCCAGCCGCTCGGCTTTATCCTCTACCTGATCGCCGGCGTCGCCGAGGTCAACCGCGCGCCGTTTGATCTGCCGGAGGCCGAGCAGGAGCTGACCGCCGGTTATCTGACCGAGTACAGCGGCCTGCGCTGGAGCCTCTACCAGATGGCAGAGTACATCAATATGATTACCGTCAGCGCCGTCATCGCGACGGTCTACCTGGGCGGATGGAGCTTCTTCGGCCTGGAGCGCTTCCCGGTCCTCTCGCTCGTCTTCTTCGTAGTCAAAGTCGCCTGCTTTCTCTTCCTGTTCATCTGGCTGCGCGCAACGCTGCCGCGTATCCGCTACGATCGTCTCATGCGCCTGGGCTGGCAAACCCTGCTGCCGCTGGCCGTCATCAACGTCGTCATTACCGCCGTCTGCGTCTCCTTCGGCTGGTACTGGTGGGTGAATGGTCTGCTTGATCTGGCCGTCATCGGGGGCGTAATTTTCTACGAGCGCCGTGCGATTGTGCGCGTGTCGCAGAAGGTGAAGGTAGTCGAGGGCGGCAAGACCAGGGAGATCGTGCTGCCTGCATCGGTGCGGTTGGAAAAGTTTGAGCCGGTGACGGTGGAGAAGAAGGCGGCGGGACTGAATTAGGCCGGAGTGCGTGGGAATGAGGGCGCGCAGGGCGGCGCTCCATGCACAATGCAATACATAATCAACCTGGGCATGGAGCAGCGCCCCGCGCGCGGTGGAAAGCGGGTGCTGGTAGCGAGAGGCGAGTTCTGGTATGATTGTGAGAGTACGAAAGGGTGATAGCTCAGGTGCGGCTTCTTTCAGTAGAAGAGCAGGTGCATCTGGCAAAGGAGATAATGGCAGATCTTTTACAAGGAGAGAGCGAATGCAGACACAGATAACAATTGAAGAACTGCTGGCACAAGCGCGACTTCTCTCTCTTGAAGAAGAAGCGCGTCTGGTCGAAGCGTTGATGGCTGACATAAGGCGGCGCATTGAGAGGCAGCAGCAACCAAGGAAGACTCGCCGTAGTATTCTGGAGTTTGAAGGAATGGACCAGGAATCGTGGAAAGATGTAAATGTGCGAGAGTACCTTAATCAGGAGAGAGATGCATGGACTGGATAGAGGCTGTACGTGGTAAGGTGGTTGGATTGGATACAGCGCCGGTTATCTATTATATTGAGAAAGATGCGCAGTATATCGATTTGCTGCGTCCATTTTTCCAATTAGTGGATAGTGGAGAGTGTTTCTTAATCACATCTACAATCACTTTGCTTGAAATACTTGTAGTTCCAATACGTAAAAACAATATGGGATTGATACAAGAGTATCGCGATCTGCTTTTCAATGTAGAGGGTTTCACTACGTACAATGTAGATCCAGATATTGCAGAAATTGCTGCCCGACTGAGGGCTAAGTATACCATCCGTCCTGTGGATTCTATTCAGGTCGCTACGGCGATTTACAAGAAAGCTCAATTCTTCTTGACCAACGACATCCATCTGCCAACTATTCCAGAATTGCCGATGTTATTCTTGGACGATCTCAAGGCATCGTCTGGTTCAATCAGGTTAAAAACGGACTCATAAAGGAGCCACATATGTCACTAGACATCATCAAGGGGATGGCAACGACCCTGAGGAATATCGGCAAGAAGCCGACGACGGTTTCGTATCCTGAAGAGGAGCGGGAGCTGCCGGCGCGTTTTCGGGGGCGGCATGTGCTGCACCGTTACGAGAACGGGCTGGAGCGCTGCGTCGGCTGCTATCTATGCGCGGGTGCGTGCCCGGCGGATGCGATCTACATCGAGGCTGCGGAGAACACGGACGAGATGCGTGTTTCTCCGGGCGAGCGTTACGCGAAGGTTTTCGATGTCAATATGCTGCGTTGTATCTTCTGTGGATACTGCCAGGCGGCCTGTCCCACCGGCGCGATCACGCTAGAGAAGCATTATAAGCTGGCTTCGTACCATCCAGAAGATATGATCTATCACAAGGAGATGCTGCTGGAGCCTGCTGGGCAGGCGACGATCGGTTCTGCCGCCGTCTGGCTCGATCCTCCCCCGCCGCTTGAGGAGGCGCCGCAGCCGGTGCCGCAGGAGGCGGAGGTCTTCGATGGCGCGCCGGCCAGTGCTGCCGCCGTTGGCCTGGGCACGCTGCCAACCGAGGAGGAGGTGCTGATTGCCGATCCTGAGCAGGATCGCGATCGGCGGCCACTTCAGCACGCAGGGAGGTCCTATCCCGATGACGCGCTCGCCTTGAGCGAGAAGGAGCGGAGAAACGCATGACTGCCAGTGTTCCTACGTTGATCGAATTTTTTGTGCTGGCCGTAGCCAGCGTCGCGTCCGGTCTGGGCGTGATTCTATTTAAGAACGCGGTTCACAGCGCCCTGAGCCTGATTCTCACCCTGCTCTTTCTGGCGCTGTTCTATCTGCAACTCGGCGCGATGTTTATTGCCGTCGTGCAGATTCTGATTTACGCGGGCGCGATTATGGTGCTCTTCCTCTTCGTCGTCACCATGCTGGCCTCGGAGGATACCGGCGATGTCGATGTGCCGGATCGCCGGCCCTGGCAGCGCGGGATAGCCATCGTTCTGGGCTTTGTCCTGATCGGCGCGCTGAGCTATCTGCTCATCTCAGGTGCCTCGATCGATGGAGCGGCGCGCACCGCCGGGACCAATGGTCTGGCCGAGAATGTCGCAAGTCGGGGGAACGCTCAGACCTTTGGCCTGGCGCTGTTTCATGGCTTTGCCTTTCCTTTTGAAGTCACCAGCCTGCTCATCATTGTGGCCCTGCTGGGCGCGATGGTTCTGGGCAGGCGCAGTCGCGCAGGCGGCGAGCACGAATAGTCCTGCTCGTCTCCGGTCGATCGGAGGAGTCTATGTATAACGGGATACCAGTTTCATGGTATTTAGTGGTCAGCGCCATTCTCTTTACGCTTGGGGTGATCGGTGTGCTGGTGCGGCGCAATCCTCTGACTATTTTCATGTCCATTGAGCTGATGTTAAATGCCGTGAACCTGTCTTTGATTACCTTCTCTACCTATCTCAACTCGGTGGATGGGCAGATGTTCGTCTTTCTCGTTCTGACCGTCGCGGCGGCTGAGGTTGTAGTTGGCCTGGCTATCATCGTCTCGATTTTCCGTACCCGCCGCAACATTAATGTTGACGAGATGAATATCCTACGAGGCTAAGGATCTTATCCATCCCGGACGAGTCGCTTGTTCGCGGTTCCCCTGTCTGGGATGCAAGGAGCTAGCGATGACAAATCTTACTCTCTGGGTGCTGGTCTTCCCGCTGCTCGGGTTTATACTCCTGGGCCTGTTTGGCAAGGCGATGCCCCGCCAGGCTATCCTAACGATCGCGTGGGGGGCGTCGGGGCTGGCCCTGTTCTTTGCCACCATTGGCTTCCTCTCTATGATGAAGACCACGCCCGATGCTGCGCGGATCAGCGACCAGGTGATCTATTCCTGGGTCAATTCGGGGACGGTGGCTACCGGCGTGCTGAGCAATAATGTTCCTCTGAATATCAGCTTTGGCCTGCTGCTCGATCCGCTCTCAGCGACGATGTTGATGATTGTGACCGGCGTTGGCTTTCTGATCCATATTTACTCAGCCGGCTATATGGAGGATGATCCGGGGTTCTGGCGCTTCTTTGCCTACATGAACTTCTTTATCTTCGCGATGGCCCTGCTGGTCAGCGCGGATAATTTCCTCTTCCTGCTGGTTGGCTGGGCGCTGGTTGGCCTGGCCTCGTTCTTGCTGATCGGCTTCTGGTTTACGCGCCGCTCAGCCGTTGCCGCCGCGCGCAAGGCCCTGGTCATTAATATCATTGGCGACTTTGGTCTGCTGCTGGCGATCTTCCTGATTTTCCAGAACTATCACACCCTGAACTACCTGTCCAATTCGGCGGGCAATGGGGTGTTCAACCAGGTCACGCAGGGCGGCGTCGCCGTTGGTATTACGACCGCGATCTGCCTGCTGCTCTTCGTCGGGTGTGCGGCCAAGTCCGCCCAGCTTCCGCTCTATATGTGGCTGCCGGACGCGATGGAGGGTCCGACGCCGGTCAGCGCCTTGATCCATGCGGCGACGATGGTGACTGCCGGGGTCTACCTGGTGGCGCGCGCGAATCCGCTCTTCCAGGTTTCGCCGGACGCGCTGATTGTGGTGGCGATCGTCGGTGGCGCGACTGCGCTCTTTTCGGCGACGATCGCGCTCACCCAGCTCGATATCAAGCGCGTGCTGGCCTATTCAACAATCAGCCAGCTTGGCTATATGTTCATGGCCGAGGGTGCGCAGAACTATACCGCCGGCGTCTTCCATCTGACCACGCACGCGTACTTCAAGGCGCTGCTCTTCCTGGGCGCTGGCTCGGTGATCCACGCCCTGGGCGGCGAGCAGGATATGCGCCAGATGGGCGGCCTGCGCCATCGCTTGAAAATTACCTACTGGACGTTTCTGATCGCGGCCCTGGCGATCAGCGGAATCATTCCGCTCGCGGGTTTCTGGAGCAAGGATGAGATTGTTGGCTCGCTGTTCGCGCGTGCGTTGAATGGTGGGGGGACGCTTTTCTACGTTCTCTGGGGCGTTGCGCTGCTGACCGCTGCCTTGACCGCTTTTTACATGTTCCGTCTGGTCTTTGGCATCTTCTTCGGCTCTTATCGCGGCAGCGGTCCGCGCGCGCACGGACATGACGACGAGGAACTTTTTGAAGAGGAAGAGCATCGCGGTGGACATGGAGGCTTCTATGCAATCTACGAATCGCCTTCGATCATGACGGTGCCGCTGATTATTCTGGCGGTGCTCTCGGTGATCGGGGGCCTGGTCGGCTCGTATGCGCTCTTTGGGCGGCCCGCCGTCTATCCTTTCGGGCATTTCCTGGCGCCGCTCTTCACAAACAACGCCTGGACCAACATCACCGTGCCTGAGATGCCGCTCAGCCTGGGAATGAGCTGGATCTCGGCCGGCGCGAGCCTGGGCCTGGCAGGGCTGGGCATTCTGGTAGCCTGGCTGAGATATCGCCGCGGCTTTGAGTACAAGGCAAGCCGGAATCCGCTCTACCTGCTGTCGTTCAACAAGTATTACATTGATGAGTTGTGCATCGCGGTAATTATCAAGCCGCTCAAGTGGCTTGGGCGCACGGCGAACTCGCTGCTGGAGGGCGGCGTGCTGGATGGAGGCAGTCGTGGGATTGCCTGGGTGGCGAGCGGTGTGAGCAGCGGCCTGCGCCGTCTGCAAACGGGCTATATGCGCAACTACGCCCTGGCGATCCTTTTTGGCGTCGTGCTGTTATTGATTTATTACGCTGTGATGAGGGGGTAGAGGAATGTTTCCACTGTTATCAACGATCGTGTTTCTGCCCCTGCTCGGCGGGATCGTCGTTCTGCTCCTCCCGGAGCGTTTCAAGGATGCGCTGCGCTGGATCGCACTGAGCGCGGCTCTGCTCGATCTGCTCTTTGTCTTTGCCCTGGCGCTGATCTATTCGCAGGCCAATCTCTCGGCCAGCAGTTCGATTATCGGCGCGGCCTTCAGCAGCACATTTCTCAACTCGATGAGCGAGCAGGTGCCGCTGGTGTCGAGCGGTGGCTTTACGCTCAGCTATAGCCTGGGCGTGGATGGCATCAGCTTGCTGCTGGTCGCGCTGACCTCGCTGCTGAGCGTTGTGTGTATTGCTGCCTCGTTCCGCGTTGAGCAGCGCGTGAAGCACTACATGGCCTTTATGCTGCTGCTGGAATGCGGCATTCTGGGCGTGTTTCTCTCGACCAACCTGTTCCTGTTCTATATTTTCTGGGAGCTGATGCTGATCCCGGCGTATCTGCTGGTTGGCTCCTGGGGCGGCGAGCGTCGCATCTATGCGGCCTTCAAGTTTGTGCTCTATACCTCTGTGGGCAGCCTGCTTATGCTGGCGGGAATTATCGCCCTGGGATACTATCACCAGCGGGCCTCTGGCGGAGCGTACACCCTGGATCTTTTCGCGCTGCTGGGCACGAAGCTCGATGCGACGACGCAGACCTGGCTTTTCCTGGCGCTGGCCGCCGCCTTTGCGGTGAAGGTGCCGTTCATCCCATTCCATAGCTGGCTGCCGGACACCTACAGCGAGGCGCCCGCGCCCGTCACGGCGATGCTGGCCGGAGCGATGTCGAAGACCGGGGCCTATGGCTTCCTGCGCTTCTGCATTCCTCTCTTCCCGCAGGCTTTTCGTGAGTTCTCGACGCTCTTGAGCGTGCTGGCGGTGATTGGCATTCTCTACTGCGCGCTGCTGGCCCTGGTGCAGACCGACATGAAGCGCCTGCTGGGATATTCGAGCATCAGTCACCTGGGCCTGGTCATGCTGGGTATGTTCACGCTCAATGTGCAGGGCGTGGAGGGTTCGGTTTTGCAGATGGTCAACCACGGCATCACGACCGCCGCACTCTTCCTGATCGTCGGCTTTATCGAGGCGCGCGCGGGTACGCGCAATCTCAAGGAGTTCAGCGGGGTCGCGCTGCGCGTGCCGGTGCTGGCGACGGTGTTGCTGATCGCCTGCCTCTCGTCGCTCGGTCTGCCGGGACTGAACAGTTTCTCCGGCGAATTTCTGGCGCTGCTCGGCATCTTCCAGCATAATCTTGTGCTGGGAGTGCTGGCGACGGCAGTGGTCGTGCCTGCCGCGTGGTATCTCATCCGCCTCTTCCTGGGCGTGATGGAGGGGCCGCGCCTGACCGAAGGTCCGGTGTTTGCGCGCCTGCGCAAGGGCCAGTTTGTGGATATTCAGCTCGGCGAGTTCATGGCAATCTTGCCGCTGCTGGCCCTGATCTTCTTTATCGGCTTCCAGGTGAATCCGCTGACCTCGCTGATGGAGCCATCGATTGTCAATACGCTGCAACACGCCTTGCAAAATGTTGGAAGCGCCTTAATCACACGCTAGGTTCCGGCGGGCCGGGGCTGCTCGCAAGGGAGGTCGGCCTGCCAGAACCTCTGAGGGTTGAAAACTATGTCGTTTACCTATATAGCATCAGCCGGCGACTGGGTGCGCATCTTGCCACTGCTCGTCCTGGCGGGGATGGGCTTACTTACGCTGCTGGCGGACCTCCTGCTGCCCCAGGGAGCGCAAGCACGCCTGGCATTGGAGAAGAACCCTGGCGCGTCCATCCCGTTCTCATTTCTTGTCCTGCCCCTGCTCGGCGTCATCGGGCTGGCCGGCGCGCTGGCGGCATCGATCGTCCTTTTCGTCATTGGGGATCACCAGACGGCCTTCTATGGCATGCTGGCCTCCGATCAGGGGACGATGTACGCCTATATCATTCTCACCAGCGCGGCGCTACTGGCCGTGCTGCTCTCGCCCGGCTATATCAAGCGCCAGGGAATTATTCACCAGGGTGAGTATTATGCCTTGCTGCTGTTCGCCACGCTCGGCATGATGATTCTGGCCGCCGCGCAGAATTTTCTGATTATCTTTGTGGGCATCGAGCTGCTCTCGCTGGCGCTGTACATCCTGTGCGGCTATGTCGCGCGCCGGACCAGCTCGCAGGAGTCGGGCATGAAGTATTTCCTGCTCAGCTCATTCGCCTCGGCGTTCCTGCTCTATGGCCTGGCGCTGATCTATGGCGCGACCGGCCAGACGCAGTTCGCGGCAGTCTCAAGCTTTCTCCGTGCGCACTCCGGCAGCTCGACCCTGCTCTTTATCGGCATGGGCCTGCTCACTGTCGGTTTTGCGTTCAAAGTTTCCGCTGTGCCTTTCCAGGCGTGGACGCCCGATGTGTATGAGGGCGCGCCCTCGCCGGTGACTGCCTTTATGTCGGTGGGCACGAAGGCCGCAGCCATCATCGCCTTCGCGCGCGTCTTTACCATCGTCCTGGCTCCCGTCCATGCCGACTGGATGCCGGCGCTCTGGGCGATTACCATCCTGACCATTGTAGGCGGCAACCTGATGGCTCTGGTGCAGAAGAACGTCAAACGCATGCTGGCCTATTCGAGCATCTCCCACGCGGGCTATCTGCTGATCGGTATCGTGGCCGGGAACAGCGGCAATGCGCTGGGCATGTCGGCGATCCTCTTCTATCTGCTCTGCTACACCTTCCTCAATATCGGCGCCTTCGGGGTCGTGTCCGTTCTGGAGCGCCTGGACAACTCGGGCACGGGTCCGGTAGAGATGCGGGGTCTGTGGAGACGCCAGCCGGTGCTGGCCGGACTGCTGGCCTTCTTCCTCTTCGGGCTGGCCGGTTTTCCGCCAATGGCCGGTTTTGCCGCGAAATATTACATCTTCTACGCAGCCCTCGTCTCCGGCCATCCCGAACTGCTCATTATCGGCGTGCTGGCCAGCATCCTGGGCATGTACTACTACCTGCGCCCGATCGCCACAATGTTCATGGAGCGCGAAGAAGCCGTGCCCGCGACCCCCGCGCGCGTTTCTGGACCACTGCCCGCCTCTGGCCGGCGCGTCTCGGGAAAGCTGCGCGCGCGCAGCGGCGGGGCCGCAGTTGCCGTCAAGGCAGTGCCCGCCACGCCAAAGCTGGTCCCTGCCACGCCGCGCAAAGCAGCGGTCGCCGTAGAAGAAGCGACCGAAGAAGCGATAGCGCCGACGGCCTGGCCAACAAAGGTCGCCCTGACCCTCGCGGTCCTCGGCTCCCTGGCAATGGGCACGATCCTGCCTTTCTGGCTGGTGCAGTTGGCGCAGCAGGCGGCGCGGATGATGTGATACTCACACGGTCCCTCTGGTAGAAAGCCAGAGGGACCGTATTGGAATGCCGCCGTCAGGCTGGCGACATTCTCGTAAACTGCCGTCCCTGGCTCATTTCCCTTGACCTGCTCGCGGGTCAGGAGTATGTTTCCTCCTGCTGGCTCATAGCTCCGGTCAAGTTGTCTCTTCGATCCGCATGAGGATACTGAAACTAGCACCCGCATCCGCATCCATCAAAGTCTCCAAAGAAGAACCTGCGATGGAAGAATCTGTGGCGGAAGAAGAAGTGGTGGTGGAAGAATCTCCTGCCACCCCACCAGCCGCCCCGCCAGCCCGGACCCCAATCGACCACGCGGTTCGCCTGCTGCGTGCCTGTCACCTGGAGCGTTGTCCCCCGGACAACCTGGCCGGCTGGAGAGGCCACATGGGTTCCCGCAACCGTCTGTACCGGCGCGCCGGGATTGTCGCCTTTCACGCTTTGCGCAAAGACGCCGGAGGCCAGCAGCGACAGGCTCATCACCAGGCCCAGAACCAGGGCCAGGGCGAGCTTACCAACTTTCAACATCGAGACCCTCTCTTTCTGTTGAAAACACAGTACTGACATTCGGTACATCTACAAAACCGCCTCTTCGCGAAAGCTTCTGGCCGGTGGAGCTCAGCTCATAAGCCGGCCAGTTTTCCCTACACATGCTTAGACCCCGCTTGCCGAGAAAAATTCCTTTTGCGCGGGGGATTTTTGCTCGCTCGTTTCTCACCCTCGGCGACGGGATGTGAGCAGAAAAACAGCGGGACTGTTACATGTTACCTGGACCTAACGTCATTGATAGTGAGACAATGAGGCCCTGGCGCATGTCTCAGATAAGCGTTGTTGGAGGAACACCCTATGCTTGGTTCATTAAGCCTCGTCGATCTCCTGTTTCTGGTGACGATTGTCCTGCTGGTATTCAACGGCCTGCGCAACGGCCTGGTCTTTAGTCTGCTCAGCTTGCTCAGTCTGCCTATTGCGTTTGTCGTTGCGTGGTTGTTTGGCCCGAAGCTGACGAACCTGTTAGCGGCCAACAACCTGAACGCGACGCCCTTGATCTCGTATGTGGTCTTGTTTTTTGGGACCGTGTTGATCGTTCATATTCTGGCTACGGCCCTGCGCGGAACGGTAAAGCGCATTCCCCTGATCGGCCTTGCCAACACGCTGCTGGGGGGAGTGGTTGGCTTTATCGAGGCATGGCTGCTCTGGGTGATTCTTCTGCTGGTGCTTAGTCATTTCTTGCAGGATGTCAGCCAGGTGCAGGCGTTGGGCGTGGACACCAGCCTGTTTCATAGCTGGCAGCAATTCTACAACGAGGCGGTCTCGAACAGCCTCTTCGCAAGGGTGAACAGCTTTATTATCAGCACGGTTCCGCTGATTCCAGTTCCCAAATAGTCCGGCTTGTGTTCTCTGGCAGGCGTGCTAGAATAAGCCAGAGAATCTGTCGATGATCAGCAAGGCAAAGAGAGGAAGAGATACTACGACAAAAGAGCGCTTGATCGATGCATCTTCTCGCGTCCAGCCTGAGCGGGCGTATCTGGTAGCTGTGGAGCAGGCTGAGAGCGAGAGTCTCTGGAGTGTCGAGGACTCGTTGAGCGAGCTGGGAATTCTGGCGCGTACTGCCGGTGCTCAGGTTGTGGGAAACATGATTCAACGCCTGCGCCATCCTGATGTCGCGACATATATCGGCAAAGGGCGGGTGCAGGAACTCTCGGATTTAAAGAAAACCCTCGGGTTTAACCTGGTTATTGTCGATGATGAGCTTTCTCCCTCCCAGCAGCGCAACCTGGAAAAATGCATCCATGCCCGCGTTCTGGACCGTACCGCACTTATCCTGGATATCTTTGCTCAGCACGCGCATACGCGCGAGGGGCGTTTGCAGGTTGAGCTGGCGCAGTTGGAGTATCGCTTGCCGCGCCTGGCCGGAGCGGGCGTCGATCTCTCGCGCCAGGCCGGAGGCTCGCGCAGCGCGGGACCCGGCGGAGCGGGCGGCGCGATCGGTGTGCGGGGTCCCGGCGAAACCAGGCTGGAGATGGATCGCAGGCGCATTCGCGGGCGCATCTCCGAACTGCGTGAAGAGATCGAAGCGGTGCGCGAGCAGCGCAGGGTTCACAGACAGCAGCGCGCCGCCCGTCTGATGCCGGTGGTAGCCGTCGTTGGCTACACCAACAGCGGAAAATCCACGCTTTTCAATGCCATGACCGACGCGGGCGTGCTGGCGGAGAATAAGCTGTTTGCCACGCTCGATCCCACGACCCGGCATATCACTCTGCCCAACAATCAGGAGGCCCTGCTGACCGATACCGTCGGCTTTATTCAGAAGCTTCCCACCAAGCTCATCGCCGCTTTTCGCGCGACGTTGGAGGAGGTGATCGAGGCCGATCTGCTGGTAGAGGTCGTGGATGTGGTGCATGAGAACGCCATCGAGCAGAGCGAGACGGTAAGCGATGTGCTGCAAAGCCTGGATGCAATCGATAAGCCGCGCGTCACGGCTCTCAACAAGATCGATCTGCTCGAAGACCAGGCGGATATCGATCGCTCGCTCTATCCTAACGCCGTGCCTATCTCTGCCCTCCAGCGTACCGGCCTGGACGAGCTGCGTGCGAAGATTGCCGAGGTACTGGCGAATACGATGGAGGTGGTGCAGGTGGTTGTGCCGTATGGAAAGAGCGACCTGGTGGAACTGTTTCACCGGCGTGGACATGTGCTCAAGGAGGAGCATCGTGCGGACGGGACGTTCCTGAAGGGCCGGATACCCCGCTCTCTCTCTGGATATTACAGGGAGTTTCTGGTTAATTCTCTCACCGCGCAGCATCCAGAGTAGGTCATTGCCAGGTACAGGGCTTGCAAAAAGCTCAAAAGCCGGGGATAATAAAGATACATCGAAATATGCATTATTCGCAAGGAAAGTAAAGGTCAAAAGATGCCACAGGGAAAACAGCAAAGCTGGTCGGTGCCTCTGCGCGTCCGCTTTCGTCCTCCCACGGACGCGCTGTTATGGGGACAGCGGGAGGGGCAGATCATTGCCCTCTCGCCGACGACAGACGACGAACCAACCGCGCCATCCCTTCCCGTTGTCAGGCAGACGGCGGCCCTGCAACAGAATCGGCAAATCAAAGAGCTTATTCGGCTGGGAAATATTTTGCGGGCGGAACTGGGGCTGAATGAAGTGTTGGAGCAGATCGCCTCTTCCATCAATTTCTGTATTGGCTTTCGCTCCTCGGTCATCAAGATGATTGAGGAGGGGTGCGATACTCTCAAGGCGGTGGCCTTCGCGGGCATTTCGGAGGAGGACCGGCGAACGTTGCAAGCGCACCCCATGCGTGTGAGCCAGATGCTCAGGATGATGCAGCCGGAGTTTCAGATCAGCCAGAGCTACTTTATTTCCCATGAATATCTCCATCTGTTCGCGGATGTTCCCATCATAAGCGGCGGCAAAGTTGAAAATTACCAGCCCGGCGATTGGCACCCCGACGATATGCTGATGGTCCCGCTGTTCAGTCCGCGCCAGCGCAAACTGCTGGGTTTTATCTCATTGGACGATCCGGTGAACGGCAAGGTTCCGACCGAAGAGAGCATTGAGATGATCGAACTGTTCGCCAACCAGGCGGCAGCCGCGATCGACAACGCGCGTCTTTTCCAGGAGCGCGAGGCCGAGCGGCAATGTCTGGAGAAGGCGATTGTCGATCTGCGCCGGGACCTGGAGCGGGTGCAGCGCGGCGATCTACGCGTGCGCGTGCAATCCCCGCATGAGAAGCTGAAGCCGGTGGCCGAAGCGATCAATCTCATGCTCGATGAGATGAGCAGCATTCTGGGCACCGTGCAGATGGTCACGCAGGCGGTTGACGAGCACACCCAGGAGGTGCAGCACCATTCGAATCTGCTGGTGAAGGATACCAGCCAGCAAGAGCGCCAGGTGCAACATATTTCGCTGGCAATCGGCGAGATGGGCAGTATCATGCAACGAGTCTCTGAGAGCGCGGCCAGGATTGCGAGCGTCTCGACGGAGGCGGTAGATGTCAATCGGGAGGGACAGCATCAGATCTCGCGGGCCATCGAGGGCATGCGCCAGGTGCGCGAGGTCACAATGAGCTCCTCGCGTGTGATGAAGCGTCTGGGCGAGAGCGGGCAGGAGATCAACGATACCGTCGCGCAGATCTCCGAGCTGACGGCGCGTATGAATCTCCTGGCCCTGAACGCCGCCATCGAGGCGGTGCGCGCGGGGGAACAGGGGCAGGGTTTTGTGTTGATCGCCCAGGAGATTCGCTCCCTGGCCGTCCACAGCGCGGAAGCGGTTCGCCAGGTTTCCACGCGCCTGCGCACCATCCAGCACGAAACCGCGACGGTCGCGGGCAGCGTTGAGCAGAATATTCAGCAGGTAGTGATGCAGTCCGAACTGGTTTCAGAGACGGGCGCAGCCCTGGAGGCCATTAACGTCGTGACCACGCAAATGTCCAACCTGGTTGGGGACATCTGCGCGGCTGCCGAAAGCCAGGCCCAGGGCTCGCGGCGCGTCTCCTACTCCGTCGAAGAGATTTCGCGCATGACCAGCGAGATTACGCGTCACATGCTGGAGATGCAGCAGTCCCTGGCCCACCTGGTTGAGTTAACCAACCTCCTGCGCATGCGCATGTCGGTGTTTCGGATTGCGGATGAAGAGTAGGCTCAGTGCCGATACCACATCTGATCCCAGGCTTGCCAGAACGTCTCAGCCGTGCAGGAGACGAGGCGCTCGCCCACGATCTCGACCCCTTTTCGTCCAATGAAGTCGTTCACGCAGTCGGGGGTTGCTACCTCGACCTTAAACGTGACCGGCGCCTGGGGCTTGTAGGGTTTGGGCCAGTTGCGCAGGGAGATTGCCTGGGCAACTCTCATCTCGATCAGCGTGCAGGCGTCGCGGGGAGCCATGTTGCGCGCGGAGAAGCGTCCCAGGCCGGTCTTCACCGGCGCGGTGACAACCTCCTCGCCCAACAACGCAGTCACTTCGCGGCAGGTAGCCTCGTCGCCGGCGACGAAGATGGCCGGAATGTCCCAGCAGCCGGCAATCGCGGCCAGGATGCCGCTTTCGCCGACGCGCGTATCGTTGATCCAGGCGTGGTGCCAGTTTTCAGACGAGACGGTGTGGCAGAGCACGCCATCAGGTGTGCCCGCCATCGCGTGCGCGCCCACAAAGAGGATGGCATCGCAGCCCTGGTCGAATGCCTCGGTATAGCGCGCCCAGGGATGGCCCAGCACATACTGCGCGCCCGATTCGAGCCGGTCCGGGATAAAGCTTTTAAAGCGAAAACCTCCGCCCGCTCCATGACAATCCACCACAATGATGTCGGTTGCCCCGGCGGCGCGCGCTCCCCTCACCGCTGCGTTGACCTCGCCGGTATAGAGCCGGCGTCCGTCCTCATAGGAGGGATGGCCCCCATTGACCTGCTCCCAGGCTTGAATACCACAAACCCCTTCCATATCACAGAAGATTACAACACGCATAGGATACCCTCTTTCAAATGTTCTGCTCAATTTTTTTCGCCCTGATGCGGCGCTTGCGCTCCTTTACCATCGGCGGTTCATATTCGCGGAAGAAGCGCTTGCCCAATCGCCAGCCAACCACGCCCAAGAAGATCGCCAGCGCGAAGGCCAGCAAGCCCATCAGAATGCGTACAAGCAGCCCGAGTAGGCTGTCATTGCCCTGAAAAAGCCCTCTCAGCGGGTTGGCGAAGACATAGCTCAGGATGATCAGCGAGAGGCTAAGGAGCAGCCCGATCGTGACGCCCAGGCAGCAGCCCAGCGGCCCGCCGTTGACCTCGCCCTGGGCCTCCGGCGGCAGGGCCTCTCCTGGCGGTGATGGCTTTTCCTCTATTGTCTCCGGCTCATCCTCTTGCGGTGTGGTTGAGTCGATAGGTTGGGCCTCTTCATCGTTCTGATCGACCGGAAGGGCCGTCTCAAAATCGTCCTGTGTATTTTCAGACATATCCTAGAATGTTCCAAACTGGCGGTCGCCGGCATCGCCCAGGCCGGGCAGGATATAGCCCAGATCGTTCAGGCTTTCGTCGAGCGCGGCGATATAGATATCGATATCGGGATGTGCTTGAGAGAGCTTGAGCAGGCCATAGGGAGCGGCGAGAATACAAACATACGAGAGGCGCGGTATCCCGCGTCTTTTCAAGACATTAATAGCGTCGATGGCCGAGCCGCCGGTTGCCAGCATGGGATCGACGGCGTAGGCAACCTGCAAATCAATCTGGTGCGGCAGGCGATTATAGTACTCCAGGGCCTGCAGGGTGCGCTCATCGCGCCGCAGTCCCAGGTGCCAGACCTGCGCCTCAGAGATCACCTCGCGAAAGCCCTCGGCCAGTCCCAGGCCCGCGCGCAGAATCGGCGTGATCCCAATGCCGCCCGCCAGGCGCTGACCGGTCATGGGCTGCAGCGGCGTCTCGATCGTCTCAGGTTCCAGGCGCAGATTCGCGGTGGCCTCGTAGGCCAGCAGCGCGCCAATCTCTTTGACCAGGCGATAGAAAGCCGGCGGCGGCGTATTTTTATCGCGCAGCGCCGTCATTTTGTGCTGCATCACGGGATGCGTCGAAATATGGACGCGCGGCAGGTGGAGCACCTCTTCGCGCGTAGGCTGCGGCACCCCTCTCATGGGAAAGCTCGGGCGCTCTCCCTCGATGGTCTCTGACATAAAAAGCTCCTCCGCTGGATGAATATCAAGCTTCTTTGATTGCTGGGGAAACGCCCTCTTTATTGTAACAGAGTGAGCGCGAAGCGTCGAGGGGAGGGTGGAAAAGCGGAGAAAGCCCAGGCATTCTTGCTCAAGGCTTTCTCATTCCTGCTATCGTGAAATCGGCGGTCTGCGTCTCGCAGGGGTGGAGGATGGGCTGACCGGGCCACGCTGCTCGGCCAGCTCATCCTCCTTTGCAGGGCGAACGACAGGTCTGGCGGCAGAAAAGCTCTGCAGAGGGGGATCGTCAGGACCTGCCTTAGTGGTGCGGTGTAGGGGTGACGGTGGGCTTGTTGCCGTTCGGAGTCGGGGTGGAGGTCGGTTTATTGCTATTGCCACTCCCGTTATGGTCGCCCGGCTGATAGTTGGGTATATTTGTTTTCAGGCAGGTCGCCAGTGGAGTCGAGCCGCAACTATGGAGCGCTGCGGCCAGGTAGCTGTTAACATTTGTGTCGGTCAGCTTTCCACCCATGTTCGTCTGGTCCTGGCCGGCCAGATACTTTGCGTATGTCAGCAGTTGATCGATCTCCCCATAGCCATACACCCGGCTGGCATTCACCGCTACGCCACTGGTCGTCGTACCCTTGAATGTTCCCTGGTGGAGCGCGCAGATAGCCATGACGCCTGCGCTATTGCTGGCCGTGCTGAGGCCGTACTTTTTCGCCAGATTCTGCGCGTCGGGGAGTCCCGGGCAGGCATTGTGATCCTGGTTCTGCCTGCCCTGGCCGTTACTCTGGCCAGAGCTTTTCGCTCCCTTTGTTGCGGAGGCGGCTACCGTTGGAGACGTATGAGTGATCGACTGGACAACAGATCTTCCGGCTGGAGTAGCCGCAAAGACAGCGGTCGCTCCACCGAGCAGCAGCACGCTGGCTACTGCCGTGAGAGCAAGTTTTCCTTTGAGCAATGCAAGCAACTTCATAACATATAAATCCTTTCTCTTTCGCAGGAGGCGCGGCGCTCACCCGAAGGGGCAACAAACAGACAATGTGGCGCTTTGGGTGGGCCGCATTCGCTAAGATAGTTGCAGGCAGTCCACCTCTGGTTACGGCCTTCTCCCCCTTTGGGACCTCTGGCGAAGCTTTTTGCAGTCAGGCCGCTTTCCGTTACAATTATCTCGTCTGCCCATAACCTTTTTCAGGCAAATCACAACTCTTTCCGAAGAGACTTCTTTTTCTCAGGGAGGCCATCGATCGATGGAGGCCATTGGACCATTTTTGGACAGGGCCCGGCAGGGTGATGGTGAGGCGTTGAGCGCTCTTTACCAGCAGTTTCTGCCTGGTATTTTTGGCTATGTCGCTATGCGTGTACCTGATCGTGCAACCGCCGAAGACCTGACCTCAGAGGTATTTTTGCAGATGGTTGCGGGCATTCATAATCTCAAAGCAAACGACGCGGCTGGCTTTACCGCCTGGTTGCTGCGTATCGCGCGCGTCGCAGTTGCGGGCTACTATCGCAAGCGCACCCAGCAGCCCGCCTTGCTGCCACTACCCGGCGAGTCCTGGGAAGAGATGCAAATAGAGCAGCAGGGAATTCTGCAGGATCACCTGGTCGGCGACCCGGCTTTCACGCTGGAGGCGCGCGAGGACTGGCTGGCAGTGGTTCAGGCGATCAACCTGCTGACTGAGGAGCAGCGCCAGGTTCTGGTTGCGCGGCTCATCCTGGGATACGATCTGGCCACGACAGCTCGAGTCATCGGCAAGAAGACCAATGCGGTCAAGGCGTTGCAATTTCGCGCGCTCAAGAGTTTGCAGCGTCTGCTGGATGAATCGCAAGCGCAGAAGAAAAAGAGGGAGGAGATACGATGAGACCGCCTCAGGAGCGTTTGAACGACCGGCTTGAACAGATTCAGTTGTATGGGAAGCAATACAGACGGCTTCCGGGCGGTTTCACGTCGTTCGCGCGGGAGGACGAGCAGGACCCGGAGCTTGAGAGCCTGGTCGCGGTGGCTCAGCGCTTGCGAACCCTGCCGCAGATTCAGGTGGCCCCGGACTTTGCGGCGCAATTGGAGCGGCGTGTGCTCCGCCGTGCGGCGGAATTGCGCCTGCAGCGATCTGCCAGAAAACGCGGATTCCTTCCGGCGCTGCGTCTGCGCCCGGCCCTGGCCGGGACCCTGGGCTTCTGTCTGTTGTTCCTGGTTCTGAGTACCGGCCTCCTGGCCTTTGCCAGCCAGGTCTCGAATCCAGCGAATCCGCTCTACGCTCTCAGACGCCTGGAGCAGCATGTACAGGTCTCGCTGGCCGGGGATCAGGCAGCCCAGGCGACGCTGGATCTCCAGTTCGCGCGCGACAGTCTGAATACGCTCGCCTCTCTGGCCGATTCCGCACACGCTGCAGCATATGGACAGGCTCTGGCGGACCTGGATCAGCATTTGCAGGATGCTGCTTCGTCAATCGATGCGCTTCCGGCTGGAACGCAACGCGCGCAACTGACAGGCGAGCTGAAAAATCTTCAACTCGATGCGATCCACATTTTGCGCGGCCTTCTGCCCCGTTTGACTCTTTCCGAACGCCTGGCGACTACTGCTCAACTGGCGCGCCTGGGAGATACGATTCCCCAGGTGTTTAGTGGCATAGTGACGCTTCCACCTCACCCAAATGGACATGCTACAGTCGCACTCTCTGGCAGCAACCTCCAACCCGGCGCGCAATTGCTGGTCGATGGCAAGCTTACCGGCGTAACCGGCGCTTTCCAGAACGGCCTGCTGGTCTTTGCCCTTACGAACTGGAACGGCGCCCGGCATCCGCATAGCCTGGGCGTTCTTAATCCCGACGGAACTGCGGCTCAGACCACAGCGATCACGATTCACATGGACAACGGGAATAGCAACGGGAGTTCGAATAGCACAAATAAAAATGGGAACGGCAATGGTAATGGGGGAAATAGCAACGGCAACAAGCCGACGGTAACGCCGACTCCCCATCATTAGAATATACAACGTCCTCTCTTGACCTGCCTGAGGGCTGCCAGTCTGACACAGGCAAAGAAGGATGGAGAAGCCCTATCATCGCACGAAGCATATCCGTTCTCCCGACGGGCTATGCTATACTATCTCCATGATCGTAGGTGTTCTAGAACTCACGCTTCATCTGCCTGAGAGCCATTCGCTGAAGGACAAACGGCAGATCATTACCTCGCTCATTCCCCGTGTGCGCCAGCGTTTTGAGGTGGCGATTGCCGAGGTGGAAGAGAACGAGCGCTGGCAGATCGCGAAGCTAGGAGCGAGCTACGTCAGCAACAGCCGCCAGCATGCCGGCAAAGTGCTGGAGCAGGTGCGTCGCTATATCGAGGAGACGCGCCCGGATATCGTTGTCGCCGCCTCCGAGATCGAGATTATGAGCTGGTGAACGCTTTGAAGAAAGATACGGCCGGGTGAGCAGCGGTCTCTCTTTGTGCGCAAAAAGGGATGAAAAGAAAGCCCCGCTTTTGAGGATAGAGAGCGGGGCCAGGAGAGTAGGAGGAATTAGTGAGCATTCGCACGTCTAAACCGTCTCTCCTACAAGTTAGTACGTTACCTGGATACACTGCCGTTTGCCCGTTCTGGAGTTGTCCTTTCCTTCTTGAGAAATTGGGGTGTGGGTAGGATATCTGGGGAGAGTTGCCGGTGAGCAGGTTGTCTTCTCCGCAGACTTCTCCTATAATACACAGACCGAGAGGAAAACGGGTAAGAATATCTTTGTGGAAAAGCAAATGTCAACACACCTGTCGATGACGTCCCGGCAGAACGCGCCTGAGTCGGTCTATGTGCTCGGGGTGCGGGTGGACCGCATCTCTCAGGAGCAGGCATTGGAGCGGATGATGGAGATGATTGCGGAGCGGCGAGCCTGCGAAAACCGGCTCTCCTGCCGGCAGGTAATCACGGTCAATCCCGAATTTGTCATGGCCGCGCAGCGCAACGCGGATTTCCTCCGGGCCATCAACGCCGCCGCGCTGGTCGTGGCCGACGGCATCGGAGTGGTCTGGGCCACGCGCTACCTTAAGGCTCCCACGCCGGAGCGCATCACCGGGGTAGATACACTGGTGGCGCTGGCCCGGCGCAGCGCCGGGGCCGGCTATCGCATCTATCTGCTGGGCGCGGCCCCGGGGGTCGCTGAGGAGGCTGCGGCGCGTTTGCAGAGCCTCGCGCCAGGATTGCAAATTGCCGGAACCTACGCCGGTTCGCCCGCGCCCGCTGAGGAAGATGAGATCATCGAACGCGTGCGCGCTGCGCGGGCCGACATCCTCTGCGTCGCCTATGGCGCGCCGGCGCAGGACTTGTGGATTTACCGCAACCTCGCACGCCTGCCTGCCGCGCTGGCCATCGGCGTGGGAGGCGCGTATGATTTTATCTCAGGTCGCCAGCAGCGCGCGCCCCGTCTGATGCAGCGACTCGGCATCGAGTGGCTCTATCGTCTGTATCGCGAGCCGTGGCGTTGGCGGCGCATGCTCGCCCTGCCGCGCTTCGCGTTCAGGGTAATCGTGAAAGGACGCGCTCAGCATGGCACCTAACGCGCACCTTCGTATAGCCATAGAACGCGTCCAGGCCCTGATCTCCAGTTTCGCGGGCAAACGCATCCTGGTGATCGGCGACATGGTGGCCGACGAATATTTGATAGGCAATCCCAAGCGCATTTCCCGCGAGGCCCCTGTGCTGATCCTCGACCTGAGCGAGGAGCGCACCGTGCCGGGCGGCGCTACCAACGTTGCGGTCAACGCGCGCACGCTGGGGGCCGAGGTGCTGCTCTCCGGCGTGGTGGGGGACGACCTGCCCGGTCGGCGCCTGCGCAAGGCGATTGCCGACCTGGGGATGAACCAGGAGGGCCTGATCACCGATGTCTCGCGTCCGACCTCGACAAAGACGCGCATCATTGCCGGCAGCACCCAGGTGATTTATCAACATATCGTGCGGGTGGACCGCGTGGACACCTCAGAGGTCGGCGAGCCGAGTCGCGGCCAGATTGTCGGATACATCGAGCGCGTTCTGCCCACTGTTGATGCCGTGATGCTCTCGGATTATGAGAACGGCATGATCAGTCCCGCCGTGCTGGAATGCTGCCTGCCGCTGGCGCGCCGGCTGGGCAAAGTGATCGTTGTGGACTCGCATGGCAGGCTTGCTCGTTTCCAGGGCGTAACCGCTCTGACTCCCAATCAGCCGGAGGCCGAACTGGCGACGGGAATAGCAATCACCAACGAGGACGAACTGAACGAGGCAGGCCGCCGCCTGCTGGAGAGGTGCAACGCGCACTGTATCCTGATTACGCGCGGCAGCGAGGGCATGAGCCTGTTCGTCGCCGATGAAGAGCCACTTCATTTGCCGATCTTCCCGCTCAACCGCCATGCCAGCGAGGTTGCCGACACTAACGGCGCGGGCGATACCGTCGCGGCCACCTTTGCGCTCGCGCTGACCGCCGGGGCGAGCTTTGCCGAGGCGGCCTGCCTGGCGAACGCAGCCGCCGCGCTGGTCGTGCGCCGCCTGGGCTGCGCCAGCAACACCCCACAGGAACTGATGGATGCTTTCGATGAATGAGAGACGTGCAAGCGCGAAGATTCTCGCCAGAGAGGCCCTTGCCCCCGAAGTTGCGCGCCGCCAGGAGCGCGGAGAGCGCGGCATCTTCACTAACGGCTGCTTCGACCTGCTCCACCTCGGCCACGTGCGCTATCTACAAGAGGCGCGCGCGCTGGGGGATTTCCTGATCCTCGGCCTGAACGGCGATGAGAGCGTGGCCTCGCTCAAAGGTCCCGGACGCCCCCTTGTGCCCGCCGACGAGCGCGCGGAGATTCTGGCCGCGCTGGCTTGCGTGGACTACGTGACCGTCTTTCCTGAGACGACTGCGATCTCCACCGTCGAGCTCTTGCGGCCCGCAATCTACGTTAAAGGAGGCGATTGGCACGCCACGCCGGGCAGCGATTCCGACCCCAAGCGCCTGCCCGAAGCCCCATCAGTTCTGGCCTACGGCGGCACCATTCGCCTGATCCCCTACCTGCCCGGCCACTCGACTACAGAATTGATCGCGGCAATTAAACGCCTGCCGGAGAAACCGGCGTAATCCATGACCTTTGATGAGATTTGTGAAACTTTCTGATTCTCTCTCGTTAAACTGACAATGGTATATTTTCCCTGGGGGACCACAGATCTATGGCAAAAAAAATGGTAAAACAATCGCAAGATGAGATAGAAGCCAGGAAAACGTCCGGCACCTCTGAAGATGGACCGGCGGAGAACGCTGACAGCGCCGGGATATCTGCAATTGAAGAACCTGCAAAATCTTCTCAAGAAACAAATCCCGGGGCCGGGACTTCACCGGAGGCCGGCGACGCTCCTGAGAGTGATCAGGAATCTGCCGGGGAAGAGGATGCGCAAGATGCGGCAGGGCCGGGTATTGGAGATACAACGCAGGAAGGGCATGAAGAAACTGATCCGCCCGTCGAAACCGTGCCGCTGGTAGAAGAGGCCGCGCCGGTGCCAACCGGTCCTCTTGAGCAGCCGTCTCTGGCGGCAGGAGCTGTGCCGGAGGTTCCGATCACAAGCGAGCGTCGACATCTTGTACGCTCAGCCGCGCTGGTTTCGATCGGCAACCTGGGGAGCAGCCTGATGGGCATGGTGAGGCAGATCGCCGTCACCTCTTTAGGAACTCCTATCTCGACGCCCTTTAATGCCGCCATGACCCCCATGACGAACTTTTTTCAGCTCTTAATCAATGGCTCGGTCAGCGGCGCGCTTGTGCCTACCTTTAACGATTATGCGGCACCTGAGAAACGCCAGGAACTTCGGCGCCTGGTCTTTACGATGGTAAACCTGGTTCTGCTTATCGCTCTGGTCTCTGCAATCGGGTACGCTCTCATCGCCCCCTGGTTTATCAACATCCTTGTTTCAGGCTATCCTGCG
>Ga0209581_1001726_pt1 | contig 23903 bp, 17 predicted proteins | sample Coa_R2_FD_187160 | JGI IMG/M metagenome (GOLD analysis project Ga0209581, IMG submission 187160) | Surface soil microbial communities from Centralia Pennsylvania, which are recovering from an underground coalmine fire - Coalmine... | ecosystem: Environmental > Terrestrial > Soil > Unclassified ...
CTGCTGCTCGGTCTGCTCGCGTCTTTTTTTCTGGAGCAGCCCCATCGAGAGGCGGAGGATGTGCAGGGGCAGCCCCATCGAGAGAGGGAGGATGTGCAGGGGCAGCCTCATGGGGAGGCGGAGGATAGAGAGGCAAGCAAGCTGCCTCTCTACTGTATAGGTGAGTTTGAGGCAAGCTCAAACCCACCCATACCAACCCGCAGGGTTGGTGGGGCAGCTTGCCTGCCCTCCACCTATACAGTAGAGAGGCAGCTTGCCTGCCTCTCCTCTTTCCCCGCCTTGCGCATGGTGCGGGTTCTGTTGCGCGATTTGCTGGTTAAGATACGCGTGCCCGGTGTTTTGCGCGGCTTGCGGGTTCTGTTGCGCGGCTTGCGGGTTGTCTCTTTCCCCGTCGCGCGCACTCACTCGCTTTTCTATCTCCTGGCCGCCTTTGTCTTTGGCACAATCGCCTGTGTGAATCCCTGGGATATGCCGGTCTGCGCGCTGGTGCTGGGTGCGGCCCTGCTGCTCGACGCGTTCTACGTCCATCGCGGGGAGGAGCCGCTGAGCCGTTGGATTGCCCTCGGTAAGAGGCTCTGCGTGTACGCACTGCTCTGTGCTCTCAGCTATCTCTTCTTCTGGCCGTTCTATGCCTCGTACCAGCAGCTCTATGTCAATGGCATCGGCCTGGTCAGCCAGGCGACGAGTCTGGCCGATTATCTGCGTGTCTCGGGCTTCTGGCTGTTCCTGGTCGCGAGCTTCCTGCTCTTTGAGCTCTATCGCTGGTGGGGACAGGTGGCCGGTGCGCGACCTCATTCATTTTCGGCCCATCTCTGGCGCGAATCGGCCTGGAAACGCGTGTGCCTTTATGCCTTTGCCTGTATCTGCATTCTGAGCAGCGCAGCATTGCTGGGGACCAGAGTGCTGCTTGGTCTGCTGCTCGCCCTCGGTCTGCTGCTCTTTTTCCTGCATGGTGTTCGCTCGCCCCATTCGCGAGACGAGAAGACCTGGGATGCTCGCGCCCGCTATACCTATCTGCTTATCCTGATCGGCCTGGCGCTCAGTATAGGCATTGAGCTGATCTACATCCGCGATTTCCTGGACGGAGGCGACTATGCCCGCATGAACACATTCTTCAAGTTTTCCATGCAGATCTGGATCTACTTTGCCCTCGGCGGCGCTCTGGCAATTTCCTACCTCTGGCACAACCTGCGTGGCTTCGTCAAACGCGCCTGGTCGTTGCTCCTGCTGCTCTTGCTTGCCTGCGGCTCTATCTTCCTGATCGGCGGCACCTACGCGCGCGTTCAGGATCATCAAAGCTGGATTGTCTACCAGCAGCCGCCTCTAAGTGCAAACTACACACCCACGCTGGACGGCTTTGCTTTTGTGCGCGCCTGGTATCCCGGCGATGCGCAGGCGATTACCTGGCTGAACGAGCATGTTGCCGGCTCCCCGGTGATTCTGGAGGCAGCCACGCCCTACGATTTCACCTGGGGCGGGCGCGTCTCAGTCTATACCGGCCTGCCGGACGTGGTTGGCTGGCTCGGCCATGAGGGAGAACAGCGTTACCAGGATCAGCCGGTCAACCGCCTGACCGATGTCGGCATTATCTACAGTACGCCCGATCCCGCGCTGGCCCTGGAACTTTTGCACCATTACAACGTGCGCTATATCTACGTTGGCGACCTCGAACGCCAGGCTTATGCGCCCCAATCGAATGCCGGCCTCGCCAAGTTCGATCGCATGGTGCAGGACGGCTTGCTCTCCCTGGTTTATCGTCAAGATGGCGTCACAATCTACCTGGTGCCGTGAGCAGTTCGCGTGCGGGCCTTGCCCTGATACTATCCTATCTGGCATTGCCCCTGATTGCCCGTGCTATAATACTACAGGCACTACTTACACGATAAACACTGACTGCCACGACGAGCCAGCCGGTTCAACCTCTGCCCGCTTGTTGGACCGTGAGGCGGCGTGGTGATGTAGATAGAGCATATGAAGAGAATCTCCGTTAGCAGCGCAAGCCTTCGTGATGCAGCACGTCCCTGGTTTATCTCTTGCGACACAGGCGCGTTACGGAATGTTCTGGATCAGGCGGCCATGCGGGCCGCGCAGACGGGCAGGGCCACGCCCGCCAGCATCGTTTTCGCACTCCCGGCGACCGACCCTTTGCGTGTCTGGCAGGCTTTGCAAACGCTTGCTCCCGGCGAGTGCTTTTACTGGGAGCAGGCCGAACGCCAGATCTCGCTGGTGAGCGCCGGCGCGGCTTTGAGCATTCAAGCCAGGGGACAGGAGCGTTTCACCGCTGCTGCTCAGGTCTGGCGGCGCCTGCGTGAAGAGGCGATCGTTGAATATGCCGCCGATCTGCCACCGGATATGGCGAGCGCGGAGCATGGCCCGGTGCTGGTCGGAGGCTTTGGCTTTGATCCCCAGCGACCGCGTACCCCCCTGTGGCAGGATTTTCCCGATGGCCTGCTCATTCTTCCCCGCCTGTTATTCAGCCAGCATGCGGACCGGGCTACCTTGACATTTAGTTGTCTTATCTACACAACCGATAATCTTGACAACCTGACAAAGGCAATTCGCGAGGAGATCGCGCGCTTCTCTGAACTGATGAGCCGGTCGCATGCTTTTCCGGTCCCGGCGTCCCCGGTGACTCCGCATTACGCTGTGCGCGATGTCTGGCCTGTGCCGGCCTGGAAGGAACTGGTGGGCCGCGCCGTCTCCTCTATTCGGCAGGGCGCGTATGCCAAAATTGTGCTGGCCCGTCAGGCAGAGATTACAAATGGCGTCTTTGACCTGGCGCAAACTTTGCAAAACCTGCGTCAGAGCTATCCGAATGCCTGTGTTTTCGCGTTCCAGCGTGGCGAGCGAACGTTTATCGGAGCCACGCCGGAGCGGCTGGTGTACGCGCGGGAAGGTAAACTGCATACTGCCGCCCTGGCCGGTTCTGCCCCGCGCGGGGCGAGCGCGGAAGAGGATCGCCGCCTGGGCAGCGAATTGCTGCACAGCCCGAAGAATCGCGGCGAGCATGAAATTGTCATCGCCATGCTGCGCGACTCCCTGGCGCACCTCTGTTCCAGGGTCTGGGTGGCCGATACGCCCGAACTCCTGCGCCTGAAAAACATCCAGCATCTGCAAACGGCGATCGTAGGCGAGCTTCTGCCGGGGCGCACCCTGCTGGAGGCTCTGCATACCCTGCATCCCACCCCGGCGGTCGGTGGCACGCCAACGGATGCTGCCTTGAGCTTTATTCGCGAGCATGAGAACCTGGAGCGCGGCTGGTACGCCGGTCCGCTCGGCTGGATCGATCTGCACGGCAATGGCGAGTTTGTCGTGGCGCTGCGCTCGGCCCTGCTGGAGAAGCAGCGGGCGATGCTCTTTGCCGGGTGCGGAATTGTGAAAGATTCAGATCCTGAGGCCGAGTACGCCGAATCCTGCCTGAAGCTCCAGGTGATTCTGCGCAGCCTGGCCGGAGAGGAGTAGCGGGCCATGTCGTCTCATTTCTCCGCGCTGCCTGAGCCACAGAATCCAACCTATGCCTATGTGGGCGCGTTTGTCGATGAACTCCGGCGCTGCGGTCTGCGCCATGTGGTGATCTGTCCCGGCTCGCGTTCGACGCCGCTCGCGCTGGCCTTTGCTTCGGTCAGAGCTTTTCGCGTCTGGATGCATGTCGATGAGCGTTCGGCGGCGTTCTTCGCGCTGGGTATGGCCAAACGGCTCAATCAGCCGGTGACGCTGCTCTGCACCTCCGGCACGGCTGCCGCGAACTTCCTGCCTGCGCTGGTCGAGGCTCGCCTGACGCACGTGCCGCTGCTAGTCCTGACCGCTGATCGCCCGCCCGAGCTGCGCGATTGTGGCGCTCCGCAGGCGATCGACCAGAATCGCCTCTATGGTACGCATGTCAAGTGGTACGCTGAGACAGCCCTGCCGGAGGCGAGCAACGAGTCCCTGCGCTATATTCGCACCATCGCCTGCCGCGCCTTTGCCCAGGCGCGAACGGCGCCCGCCGGCCCGGTTCATCTCAATATGCCCTTTCGCGAGCCGCTCACGCCCACGCCTATTCCTGATCAACCCTTGCCGCCAGAATCTGAGCGCGATCCGGTGGCGTGGCATGGGCGACCGGGCGAGCAGCCGTATACTGAGGTACTCGCTGACGGGCCTGCTGGGAGCCTGCCGACAAATGTGATATTGAGACTGGCGGAGGAGATTCGAGGCAGCGCACGGGGATTAATAATTGTCGGGCCGCAGACTGATCCTGAACTCACTGCGGCACTCCTTCCCCTTGCGCAAAAGATCGGTTATCCGATCCTGGCCGATCCACTTTCGCAGATGCGCGGCCAGCATAATGAGAGCAGCCTGGTGATTTCCGGCTATGATGCGTTCTTGCGCAATGAACAGTTCTGCGCGCACTACGCGCCGCAACTCGTCCTCCGCTTCGGCGCGATGCCAACATCCAGGCCGGTATTGCTCTATCTAAAGCGCCACGCTGCTCTCTGTAAACAGGTAATTGTCGATCCGTCTTACGGTTGGGAGGAGCCGACGCAACTCGCCGCGCAGGTTTTCTATACCAGGGCCGGAAGTTTCTGCCGCGAACTTATTGATGCGCTAGGTTCGCCAGGCCATCTGGTTGATGAAAAAAGGCGGCGTTTGCGCGAAGAGGCCGGGATGCAGCATGAACGTGTGGGCTGGCCAGAAGCGTGGCGCATGGCCGATCAAGTCACACGCGCGGCGCTCTCTTCTGCTCTCATGGATATGCCCACTCTCTTTGAGGGCCGTGTCTTTCCTGAACTGGCAGAACTCTTGCCGGCGGGAGCGCTGCTGTATGTCGGCAATAGCATGCCCGTGCGCGATATGGATACCTTTTTCTGGCCGGGAACGCGCGGCCTGCGCTGCCTGGGCAACCGGGGCGCCAATGGCATCGATGGTGTGGTTTCCAGCGCCCTGGGAGCCAGCGCACCGGGTGATCTTGCATCGCCAACGGTGCTGGTGCTCGGCGATCTCTCGTTCTTTCACGATCTCAACGGACTGCTCGCGGCCCGTCTGCATAAGCTGAATCTGGTCATTGTCCTGATCAACAACGATGGCGGCGGGATCTTCTCGTTTCTGCCCCAGGCGGCGTATCCTGAGCACTTTGAGCAGCTTTTCGGGACGCCGACCGGCCTGGACTTCCGCCCGGCGGTCGAGATGTATGGTGGCAGGTTTACGCGGATCGCCGATTGGGGGACTTTCAGAGACGCTGTGCGAACGGGTCTGGCCGAGGGAGGCTTGCACGTGATTGAGGTGCCGACCGGGCGGGAGAGCAATGTCAGGATGCATCGCCATCTCTGGCAGGTCGTGGACCGGGCACTTCAGGAGGCGGGCCTGCTTGCTGGGGATGAGGTGTGAGGTGGAGAACAGGCGTCTCAGCGTCAATGGCATTCAGATGGGCGCGCTTCTGCATGGGGAGGCGCGAGATGCCAGGCAAACGCTTGTGTTGCTGCATGGCTTTACCGGCAGCGCGGCGGGCTGGGCCGACCTGTTTCCCTGGCTGGAGGCACCCGAACGCCGACTCATCGCGCTCGACATGCTCGGCCACGGCCAATCCGACGCGCCTGCTGAACCGGCGCGTTACGCGATCGAGCGTTGCCGCGACGATATACTCGCGGCCCTGGCAATGCTGGACGTGGGAGCGAAGGAGGCTGTGCTGCTCGGCTATTCGATGGGCGGGCGCATCGCGCTCTACACGGCCTTCTCCGGTTTCTTTCGCGCCTTGATTCTGGAAAGCGCCTCGCCTGGGATCGCCGATCCCCTCGAGCGCGAGGAACGCCGACAGAGCGATGACAGGCTGGCTCAACGTATCGAAGATGCCGGCATCGAGGCGTTTGTCGATGAGTGGGAGAGGCTGCCACTCTTCGCCAGTCAGCGCAATCTGCCGGCGGAGGCGAGATCTGCACTGCGTCGTCAACGCTTGAGCAATCGAGCATCCGGCCTCGCCAACAGTCTGCGCGGTATCGGCACGGGCGTTCAGTCGGCCCTGCATGAACAACTGCACGCACTCGATTTGCCGATTCTGCTGTTGGCCGGCGAGCTCGACGAGAAGTACTGCCGGATTGCCCGCCAGATGACCGCGAGCCTGCCCCGGGCTCAAATAGAGATCGTGCCCGCAGCCGGGCATGCGGTCCACCTGGAGCAGCCCGCGAGCTTCGCCGGGCTGGTGAATGAATTTTGTCGTGCGGTATATTGACTATACAAAGACGTTTACCGAGAACACGATCTCTGCATATTTTAAGGAGGAGAACAGACATGTCAGTTCAATGGAAGAAGGTCTGCGATTACACAGACATCATTTTTGAGAAGGCCGAGGGGATTGGCAAAATCACGATCAACCGGCCAGAAGTGCATAACGCCTTTCGTCCCGAGACCCTGGACGAGCTGCTCGACGCTTTTGAACGCTGTCGCACGGACGCCGAAATTGGCGTGGTTATCCTGACCGGTGCTGGTGAGAGGGCGTTCTGTTCCGGCGGCGATCAGCGTGTGCGCGGGGAGGGCGGCTACGTTGGGAAGGATGGCGTGCCGCGTCTGAACGCGCTCGATCTGCAACACTCAATCAAGTACCTGCCCAAGCCGGTCATCGCGATGGTCGCGGGCTACGCCATCGGCGGCGGGCATGTCCTGCACCTGCTCTGCGACCTGACCATCGCCGCCGATAACGCGCGTTTTGGCCAGGCCGGTCCCAGGGTAGGCAGCTTCGATGCCGGCTGGGGCGCGACCTACATGGCACGCGTGGTCGGACACAAGAAGGCGCGCGAGATCTGGTATCTCTGCCGCCAGTATAGCGCCCAGGAGGCTCTGGACATGGGGCTGGTCAATGCAGTTGTGCCGCTGGCAGAGCTTGAAGAGACAACCGTGCAATGGTGCCGCGAGATCCTGGAGAAGAGTCCCATCGCCCTGCGCTTCCTGAAGGCTGCCTTCAACGCCGATACCGATGGCCTGGCCGGTCTTCAGCAACTGGCCGGCGACGCTACCATGCTCTTCTATATGACCGAAGAGGGCAAGGAGGGCCGCAACGCCTTTCTGGAGAAGCGCAAGCCCGATTTCTCTAAGTTCCCACGCCTGCCTTAGCGTTTCAAGAGATGAAGCTTGCAGACCTCGCCTGGATGCCCTATCGGGTTCCATTTCGCGCTGCGTTCCGCACCGCGCACGGTTCGCTCGGTCAGCGCACGGGCGCAATCGTGACCGCGACCACCGACGACGGGATCGCGGGCATAGGGGAGATCGCGCCGCTGCCTGGACAGAGTGGGTTGAGTCTCTATGCCGTTTTGAGGACGCTGGTTCTCCTGGCTCGCGATTTGAAGGGACGCGAGCTAGCGGATATCCTGCGGTTTCTGAGGACTCAGAGCGAGGAGGAGAGGTTGCCCTCCTCGCTGGTCTGTGGCCTGGAGATAGCCCTGTTTGACGCGCTCGGACGGGCCAGGGGACAGAGCATGGCTGCGCTGCTCGCGAGCGGGTATCCGGGCGAGGAGCAGCGTGAACCGGTCCCGCCGCGTGCTCGCGTGCCGGTCAACGCGGTGATCGGTGGCACGACCATCAAGCAAGCGGTGGAGCAGGCACGGGAGGCTGTAAGTGCAGGCTTTACCTGTCTCAAGCTCAAGGTAACGGGCATGCCCGATACGGTTATTGATTGTGTGGCGAAGATTCGCTCTGCTATCGGACCTGAGATTAACCTGCGCCTGGATGTCAATGAGGGCTGGGACCCGGATCTCACAAAGGCGCTTTTTATTTTGGGCAAATGTGAGCCTTACGCGATCCAGTATGTTGAGCAACCACTGCCAGCGCGTAGTGTAGAGAGTATGGCCCGTCTACGCCGTTTCTCGCCCATCTCCATCGCCGCCGACGAGGCGCTGGTCAGCCTGGCGAGCGCCCGGCGCGTGCTGGAGGCGGGGGCAGCCGATGTGTTCATTCTCAAGCCGCAACTGCTAGGAGGTTTGCAGGTTTGCCGGAAGATCGTCCAGGAGGCCGATCAGCGCGGTGTCGCCTGCGTGCTGACTAGCAACCTCGAGGCCGGTATCGGCGTGGCCGCCACGCTACATCTTGCTGCCGCGCTGCCCCGGATCACGCTCCCCTGCGGCCTGGCCACGCTCGATCTGTTAGAGAATGATCTGTTGCTCGCAGGGCCAGTGATTGAGCAGGGATATATGGCCGTGCCGGCAGGTCCAGGCTTGGGGGTGGAGTTGAATAGAGACGCGTTGCTGCGCGACTTTCGGGGCTCAGACGCAAAGGAAAACATTTCATGATTACTCCAAATAATCCCGAACGACGGACAGATTCTCTTCTGCCAGACTGGTTGACGCGCTGCGCTGAGAATGCGCCGCCGCGCCTGGCAGTGCAGTGTGGACAGGTGCGTTGGGACTTTGCCGAACTGAACGGGCAAGTCGGGAGGCTGGCGCGTCAACTGGCAATGGCGGGAGTGAGCGCGGGGAGCCGCGTGGCGCTGCTGGCCGCGAATGGACTGGCCTACGTAGCCTGTGTCCACGCGCTGACTCGCCTGGGTGCCGTTCTTGTCCCGCTCAATACGCGTCTGAGCGTGGCGGAATTACGCTGGCAGCTTGAGGACGTGCGGGCAGGGCTGCTGATCAGCGACGCCGGGATGGCGGAACGCGCCCGCGAAATCGATACAGCTCTACCTCGGGCTCTTCTGCAAACTGATTCTCCCGCTCCTGACCGCGCCGAAGTCACTCTGCTCACACATGAGGGCAATCCCTACGCCGAAGGCGAAGTGAGCCTGCGCAAACTGATCGACCTGGATGCAACACAGGTAATCATGTACACATCGGGCACCACAGGCCGGCCTAAGGGAGTGCTGATTACTTACGGGATGCAGTGGTGGAACGCGGTTGGCTCGGTCCTCAACCTGGGGCACCGGTCCGACGACTGCTGGCTAGCCTGCCTGCCGCTTTTCCACATTGGCGGCCTCTCGATTCTCATGCGCAGCGTTATCTACGGAATCAGCGTCATCCTGCTGGAAAAGTTTGACGAGCGCGCGGTTAACCAGGCGATCAGGCGCGAGAGCGTGACCATCATCTCGGTAGTCGCGGTCATGTTACAACGTATGCTCGACGCGCTTGAGTCCGAGGGAGGGCACGCGAGCTATCCCGCGACCTTGCGCTGCGTTCTGCTGGGCGGAGGTCCCGCACCGCGTCCGCTGCTAGAACAATGTGCCAGTTTGCGCATTCCGGTTGCGCAGACCTACGGCCTGACCGAATCCTGCTCGCAGGCGGTCACGCTCGCGCCCGCCGACGCGCTGCGCAAGCCTGGATCGGCCGGTCGCCCGCTGCTGCCAGTCCAGCTTCAGATCCTGCACGAAGGCCGGCCAGTGCGGGTCGGCGAACCCGGCACGATCTATCTCAAGGGTCCCACCATTACGCCGGGATACGCGGACCGGCCGGCTGAGACGGCAGAAGCGTTTCAGGATGGTTGGTTCTGCACCGGCGATTTGGGCTATCTTGACGCGGACGGTTATCTCTACGTGCTTGACCGCCGCTCGGACTTAATCATCTCCGGCGGCGAAAACGTCTATCCCGCCGAGGTCGAGAGCGTTCTCCTGGCGCATCCCGCCGTAGCCGAGGCGGGCGTCTGCGCCCAGGACGATCCCCGCTGGGGCCAGGTGCCCATTGCCTTCGTCAAACTGCATCCCGGCCAGCACGTTGCCTCCACCATCCTCCTCGAACACGCCCGCCAGCATCTTGCCGGCTACAAAGTACCGCGAAGTATCACCTTCGTCGAAGAGTTGCCGCGCAACTCCGCGGGCAAACTGTTGCGGAGAGAGTTGCCGGGATTGATCGGAAAGGCAGGGGAAAAATCGATGTAGCGCAGGAGTAAGATGGGCAAAGAATTACGAAATCTAGCCATATTGCGCAAGTTAGCCACAAGAAGAAACCAGGCTTGGAATGAGCCTGGTTTCTTTATGTCCCCGACAGGAATCGAACCTGCGCACTCGGTTCCGGAGACCGACGCTCTATCCACTGAGCTACGGGGACTCCAGGAGGAATAATACCATAAATGTCAACCGCTCACAAGAACAGATGATGCCGCTTTTCTTCACCCAATGTTCCTAATATTCCCATCGAATTTTATAAAACTAATGTTTTCTGTGAATCTTCCCAATCACGCACGACTGCGCACCGAAATATTCCCCAAATTACGTATATACTCCATAAATTTGAGAATTTACAGGACTGATTTTGTCGATTATGCTGGAGAGGATGAGGGAAGAGGTGTGAAGAAGTGGTTTGTACGTTGCAAGGGGAGAAATGCTCATGCCGAGGAAATCACAATTTCAAAATCTTACATTACAGCAGACATTAGAAGAGATCCAGAATTACGCGTTGCAGCGGACGATTGTGCAGCCCGCACTTACATTACCTATCAAGCCGGACACATTTGTTCCTTTGCCGCCCCTCTGGCCTGCGCGCGGCAAGCGGGTTGGGGACGAGCAGGACTCTTCTGCGCTTGTGCTAGCGAAGGGTGAGGAGGTAGACCTTGCGCCGATGGGAGAAGCTGAGGGGAGAGAGGAGTTGGACGTGACGGAAGGCTCGCTTCCTCTTGAACGGCCTGTCGTCTCGCGTAAGAAAAAGCTTTTGCGAGCCTCGGCGCTTTTGTTGAGTGCTCTACTGCTGCTGGCGCTCTACTTTACCTGGCATTCGGCCACTCCAACTGCGGCATCTCCGACGGTGACGCAGCAGGCGTTGAGCGGCGCTATTCATCCTCAATCCACTCCGGCCAGCAATGGGGCCACGACTCAGAGCGGCGATGGCAGCGAGGGCACCATCCAGGTGTATGTCACAGGGGCGATCAGGCATCCTGGCGTCTACACCTTACCGGTGGGCGCGCGTGTGTATCAGTTGATCCAGGCGGCAGGCGGGGTGCTGCCCAGCGCGAATCTGGTGGCGCTCAACCTGGCCGCCAGGCTGAGCGATGGGCAAGAGATTTATGTCCTGAGCATTGGGGAGACGCTGCCAGATGGGTACAATCCCGCAGGAAGCGATTCCGGCGGTACGCCTACGGTTGCGCCGGGCCAACTGGTGAACATTAATACGGCGAGCGAAAGCGAAATGCGCCAGGTCTTGCACGTCAGCGCGGCTACCGCTCAGAAAATTATCGCATATCGCACGCAGCATGGAGCATATACTTCGGTCGATCAGCTTCTCCTGGTGATCAGCAAATCCATCTACGATCGCATTAAAACGATGGTGACGGTTTAAAAACGATAGTTGCAAGCTCATGAATGAACAGAACAAATTGAAAGAGAGTTGGCGCGTCGATGGTTTTCTGAACCTGCACGGGCTGCTGCTGGTCGTTCTGGTCTGTGGCTGGCTGGCCGGGCTGCTGCTAGCCTCCTGGATCGCGTTTCCTCAGGTCGGTTCGCTGCTCGCGGCTCTTTTTGCGCTGGGAATCAGCGGGGTCGGCTGGCGCAGACCTCTGGTGCGCACGGTCGGGCTGGGCCTTCTGTGCCTCTGCCTGGGAATGTGGCGCTATACGCTGGCCTCACCCGCCGGCGACCCGCACGCTGTTCGCACCTTCATCGGCTCGGACAGAGTAAAGCTTCAGGCCATCGTTGCCGATGAGCCGCGCCTGGAGAGTCACAGCACTCTGCTCACGATCTCCACGCAGCGCATTAGCCTGGACGGTGGGCAATCCTGGCGGGAGATATCGGGTGAGATGCAGGTTCAAACGTTGGATGCGAGCTTTGACGATCCCTACGCACCTCGCTATGGCGATACGATTGCACTGACGGGCCGCTTGACCGCTCCGCCGCCCTATACTACCCCGGAGATCCAGGCCGGTATGGCCTTTCCTACGCTCTCGATCACGGCTCGCGGCGGCAATCCACTCCTTGTGTTCCTGTATCAAGCGCGCACGGCCCTGGCAAGCATTCTCATGCAAGCTTTGCCCCAACCATTCGCAGCGCTGCTGGTCGCTATTTTCCTGAGCCTGCGCACACCTGCCCTCAGGCCGCTTCTGCCTCTTTTTAATCTCACCGGGACGGCTCACCTCATAGCTCCCTCCGGCTTCAAGGTCACGCTCTTCGCCGGTTTGATCGGCGGTGGAACCGGCTGGCTGCTTCCCAGGAGGGGAGTACAGGACTGGCTGCTCTTGCCTGCTCAGAGACGGCAGGGCAACTGGCGACGCTGGCTGCGCACGCTTCTGCTTGTCTGTTGTATCGTTGCCTACACCTTCCTCAGTGGAGGCGGACCGGCGGCGATCCGCGCCGGGATCATGGGGATTTTCCTGGTGCTGGCACCTCGCCTGGAGCGTTTCTATAACTTCTATACCGCGCTCTCCCTGACCGCGCTGCTGATGAGCCTGACCGATCCTTTTGTTTTGTGGGATGCAGGCTTTCAACTCTCGTTTGTGGGGACGCTGGGCATTGTATTTTTTACCTCCTTTCTTCTGCGCCCCCTGCACTTTCTGGAACGTCTGCCGCTGGGATATCAGGCGGCTGAGATTATAGCTGTAACGCTTGCCGCTAATATTGCAACCTGGCCAATTTTTATTCTAAATTTTTATCAAGTATCTTTTGTTGCGCTTCTTGCTAATATCCTGAGCGTCCCGCTTTTGAGCACTCTGCTTGTTCTCGGAACGTTCATCTGTTTGAGCGGTCTGCTCTCCCTGCAACTCGCGCAATTTTGTGGTTGGGTGGCCTGGCCATTGCTCTGGTATATCGTTGCGGTAATCACCTGGTGCGTCCATCTGCCGGGAGCTTATCTGCTGGTGAGCAACCCGAGTCCTGTGGCAGCCTGGACCTATTATGCCCTGCTGGTCTGGCTCGGCGCGCTGTGTGTTGTGTACCTGCGCCCGGCGGAAATGGAGGAACGTTCGCGCGCGGCGCTGCTGCTCTCTCGCAAGGCCCGACGTCTTGTTTTGTGTGGACTGGCCTTGCTGAGCATTCTGGGAACTGCTGTGCTGGCTCAGGCAACTCAAGCAGATGGCCGGCTAACTATCACGTTGCTTACTACCGGCATCGCTGGCCAGGGCGAGGCGCTGTTCCTGCGGACCCCCGATGGGCAGACTGCGTTGATCGACGAGGGCGCCGATAGTACCACGCTCGCGCAGACATTGGATGTTCGTCTGCCTTTCTGGCAGCGCTCGTTGGACCTGGTGATCCTGGCCAATTCCGGCGCCAGCGATCTGGCCGGCTTGCAGGATATTGTGACGCGCTATGGAGTACGCCGGGTTGTTGATGCCGGAATGCTCCACGCCAGCGCGGGCTATGCGCGCTGGCGCAGCACGCTGGACGCACACAATCTGTCCTACACGCAGGTCCGGCAGGGCGCGTCGATCTCTCTGGGGACCCAGATCGCCTTCCAGGTTCTCTGGCCCCCCGAACATCTGCACAAAGGCAGCAACGAAGTGCATGACAACGCACTGGTTCTGCGTCTGCTCGCTCCTGGCCTGAGCATGCTCCTGTTAAATGCAGCGGCTTTGAGCAGTTACGCTCTGCAAGCGTTATCTGTAGATCTTGATCCTGCCTATGTGCAGGCCCAGATTGTCCAGGTAACAGGCGAGCAGGGCAAGAATTTTCCTGCGGCGCTCGCGGAGGCGCTGACGCTCGCTCACCCCGACCTGCTGCTGGTGACAATGGCACCGGCCAGAACAGGCACAAGATCGGCTTCACCTTCGCCCTCACCGCCTGGACTCCCAGAGGGTTCATGGGAGACGCTGAGAGGAGATCACATCACTTCACTCGAGATTCAAAGCAATGCCCAGGGGTGGAGCTTGGATCAGGAGACGTAAGCAGGCTGCGCGATCCCTTCCGGCATCCCTGTAATGTGCGGGCGCTGCCCCAGTTGCATGGTCATCATCTGGGGCAGGAAACACCCGATTTAGGCGATTATGACACCTTGTGGCTGTGCCAGTCGAGGGTGAATGAGTCAACCAGGCTGGCAGGCTGGCCAGAGCGAACTGAATTTTCTACCGCGTAGTATGAACCTTTGAGCGTGGTAGGAGTGGATTCCATCAGCAAGTAGCCGTGACGGTCCGCGCAATAGCTGACGAGGGTCACGTCGGTACCGGGCACGGGATAGGGCGTGGGCAGCGGATTGCCCTGCGGATCGCGCGCCATGCGATGCAGATTCCAGTAGCCACCGGCACCGGCGACGATATAGGGCACTTCGCGCTCGGCCAGCGTGCGGGTGTAACGCTGGTAGTTATGCACGTGCCCGGCAAAAACCAGGTCGGGCCAGCGGTTGGTCTGCTGAATCGCGTCATCCAGCACTCCGGCCATATACTTGCTCCCGGAATGCATCACATCGGCGGAATAGATTGGGTGATGCATCGAGACGATCAGCGCCTTATCCTGTGGCGCGCTGCTCAACTCGCTGGCCAGCCAGGCAACCTGCTTGTTATCCATCCAGCCGCCCTCCGGCACGTTTGTATAGAGGCCCACCATAGTTGCGAATGGCGTCTCCAGCGTCCAGTAGACATTTGGCTCGGTCATCGCATCACGCGAGACATCGCCCGCCTCCTTGGTCAGACGAGGTGTAGGGGCGCAGAAATTTTCCACGAAAGCCGCCAGCGATGGCACTGAGGGGTCGTGGACATCGCCATCGTGGTTGCCGGGAATGGCCAGGATAGGAGCGGGATAGAGTTGGTAGGGTTCATAGAACTGCGAATAGTACTGACTGGCTTCTCCGTAATAATACACTACATCCCCCAGATGATAGAAAAAAGCCGGGCGAGCAGTGACGTCCGGGTTATCAAAATCCATCTCCATATGCTCCGCCACATCCTGCTGATCCTGGGGCGCCTTCACGCCGCCGGTATCGCCGGCCACATGGAAAACCAGCCGCTGCGCTTGCTGAATCGATTGCATCTGTGCAGGGGGAAGGATGGAATCCAGAGAAATATGATAGGGCGCCTTACCGGTTGGCGTTGGCAACGGCTGTGGGGACTGATTCGGCTGGCGGGGATGGAGAATGTTGACCCGCAGGGGGTCGGGCGCAATAACGCGCGTGGGAACGCGCCGGGTCGGTGAATGTTGCATTGTTGAACTTTTTCCTCCTCAAAGAAATAGAATAGAAGAGAGAATGCGCTGATTCTGGCCGAATATCCTATTGCAAGCATAACACATAGAGTAAACTGGAATAGACCAGTTTTTTCGCACGCTCCTTAAAAAGTGTGCCTCCCCATCGTTCGCTAGAAAGATCAGATTGTTCGTTATAAAGATCGACGTGTTCGTCTATGCCGAACAACAGGATTGTAAGGACGAACAACAGGGATTATACTTGATTGTATACCCGTGGTCTGTTGGCCGCCTCACACTGATTGAAAGGCGTATGCAATGTTGCAAACTGTCCAGAAGGCCGCTGAGGTTCTCAACCTCTTCTCAATAGAACATCCCGAATGGGGCATCAGTGAACTTGCGAAGGCGCTAGCCTTCCCCAAGTCCAGTACATCTGCACTCGTTTCCACAATGGCCGAACAGGGCCTGTTACGTCGCACCAACGCGGGCAGGTATAAGCTGGGGTGGCGGCTTGTCTCCCTGAGCCAGGTTCTTCTCTCCACCACCGACTTTCGGATTGAGGCGCGGCCGGTCATGGAATCGTTGATCGCGCGCTTTGGCGAGACGGTTCACCTGGCGACTCTGGAGGGCGGCCAGGTGATCTACGTGGACAAGCTTCAGGGGACGCGCGCTATCCAGGTTTCGGTGACTGGCGTGGGCTACCAGTTGCCGGCGCACTGTAGCGGCGTGGGCAAGGTGATCCTGGCTCATCGTCCCTGGGAAGAGGTGCGGCAGATTCTGGCCAGCAAAGGCATGGCGGCGCTTACATCGAACACCATCACTACACCTGAATCCCTCAAGGTAGAACTGGCCCGTGTGGCGGCGCAGGGCTATGCCTATGATATGGAAGAGGCGGTTGAGGAACTCTGCTGTGTGGCGGCGCCGATTCGCGACCATCGTGGGGATGTCGTAGCGGCCATGAGCCTCTCGGTGCCGGCCTATCGTTTCCAGCAGGCCCGCGAGCAGTATCGCCTGGCGATCGTTGGGGCCACGAAACAGATCTCTGAAAATCTCGGCTATATTCCCGCTCGCTGTCCAAAGAAAAAAGGGGAGAAGTGGGATTCCCGGCCTGAGGTAAGTAGAAGGAGCCTTGAATGAGCCATTCGGAAGAGGAGAACGTGCTTCCCGACCCGCAGATGAGCGCGGAGGAGATAGAGGCCCTGCGCCAGCGCTATGTTGACCTGATCGGCTTTGTCCCGCCGCGCATTCAGGCGCGCACCGATCTGCTGGCGCGCCTGGACCCGGAATTTCTGAGAATGCAGGAGGAGATGCGCCGGCATGCGATGTACCCGGAGTGCTTTGATACAAAGACAGCACAACTCATGCTCTTTGGGATGCTTCTGGTGCTGCTCTCCGACGCAGCACACCTGCATGCCAGGGCGGCCCATCGCGCAGGGGCGACCTGGGAGGAGTTGAGCGCTGTGGTTAATCTTGCCTTTTTATTTCGCGGCCTGCCTGCGGGCAACCTGGGGGCGCAGATTATTCAAGAGATTATCAAGAATCCTGGATAAGAGAAGCAGAGCTTTGCACCTCGCAACGAGGAGGATTTGCAGTGAACAGTATGCAAGAAGCGATTCGAGAAGTCGCTCATCTCGGTCATGTTGAGATTTTAACGCCGAAACCTGCTGAGAGTCTGCATTTTTTTGAAGAGATCTTCGGCATGGAGGTGACGGAACGACAGGGCCAGTCGGTCTATTTGCGCGCCTGGGGTGACTATGAGCGCCACACTCTCAAGCTCACCGAGGCGAAACAGGCCGGCCTGGGCCATGTCGCCTGGCGCGCAATGAGCCCGCAGGCGCTTGAGCGACTCGCCCAGGCGCTGGGGGCGACCGCTTCTGGTCAGGGATGGATCGAGGGCGACCTCGGCCACGGCCCGGCCTATCAATTTACCGACCCCGATGGGCATCCGATGGAGATCTACTACGAGACAGAGAAGTATAAAGCGCCGGAAGAGTTGCGTTCCAGGCTGTTCAACCAGCCGCAGAAGTTTACGGGGCGTGGGGCGGCTGTACGCAGAATCGATCACATCAATCTCCTCTGCCAGAGTGTCCCCTCCAACCGGATGTTCCTGCAGGATATGCTGGGCTTCAAACTGCGCGAGCTTCTCCAGCCGGAGATTGATGGTCCCGAAGAGGGGGCCTGGCTCAGCGTGACCCCGCTGGTGCATGATATTGCGTATACACGCGACCTCACCGGCAGCAAGGGACGCCTGCATCATGTGGCCTACTGGCTGGATACCCGCGAAGAGATTTTGCGCACGGCGGATATCCTCACGGAGAACGACATTTTTATCGAAGCTGGGCCGGCCAAGCACAACATCACGCAGGCGTTCTATCTGTATCTCTATGAGCCGGGCGGCAACCGCATCGAGGTCTATTCGGGAACCTACCTGATTTTCGCTCCCGACTGGGAACCGATTATCTGGCGACGCAAGGAGCGAGGTCGAGGCGTCTACTGGGGCGGGACACTGCCGGAGAGCTTCAAGACGTATGGCACGCCCGTCGTCGATGCTACCGAAGCGATCAAGCAGGCCGGCGTTCCAAGCGCGGGGTCGGGATTGTACTAATCCTGGATCGTATGGGTGGGTGGTTAAGCAACCACGCAGATACTCTGGCAAAACCGCTGCCCATTCCAGCATAGATAAGGATCGGAAGAGTTTATGAATATGGAACACAAGGCGCCCGAGATTGGAAAATCCATTCGCGCGGGCGAGGTTGCAACCAACTATCACGAATTTGGCGAGGGCGAGCCGGTCATTTTAATTCACGGCTCAGGGCCGGGTGTCTCGGCGTGGAGCAACTGGCGACTGGCCCTGCCGTACCTGGGAGAGAGTCTGCACGCCTTTGCCTATGACCAGATTGGCTTTGGCTACAGCGAACTCCCCTCTCAGCATATCTATACTCTTGAACGCTGGACGAATCACCTGCTCGGCTTTATGGACGCTGTGGGCATCGAGCAGGCGCATCTCGTCGGCAACTCGATGGGTGCAAGCGTCGCTCTGGCCGCTGCGGTAACTCATCCTGAGAGGGTCGCGCGGCTGGTCTTAATGGGGCCAATGGGAGTGCGTTTCCCGATTACCGAGGGGCTGGATGCGGTCTGGGGATACACGCCGAGCGTCGCCAACATGAAACGGCTGATCGATATTTTTGCCTACAATCGTGCGCTCGTCACCGACGAACTGGCCGAACAGCGTTACCGCGCGAGCATCCGGCCAGGGGTGCAGGAGGCGTTCTCCTGTATGTTCCCGCCTCCCCGGCAGAGCGGCGTGGATGGTCTGGCGGCCTATGAGGACCGCCTCTCAGAGATTCAGGCGCCGACCCTGATTATCCACGGGCGCGAGGATCGCGTTATTCCTTTAAGCACCAGTGAGAAGCTTTTGCAGGTAATACCCAATGCTCAATTGCACGTTTTCGGGTGTTGCGGCCACTGGACTCAGCTTGAGCATGCAGCGACTTTCAACCGCCTGGTGCGCGATTTTCTCACAGACGAAGAATAGGGGAGATCGAGCATATGCAACAGCGCATAGAGAGCATTGCCCGCGCTCTGCATCTGGCAGAGGAGCAGCGCGTTCCATTGCCTCCGCTCAGCGAGACATATGAGGAGCTGACGGCAGAGCAGGCATACGCCATTCAGAGCGCGTGGTTGGATATCAAGCGTCGGGAGCGCCCGGTCCGGCTGGTGGGGCATAAAATTGGCCTGACCAGCCTGGCCATGCAGCAACTCCTGGGCATCGATCAGCCGGATTACGGTTTCCTACTCGATAGTATGATGACAGCGCCGGGAAGCGCCGTGCGCCGCGCCGATTTTATTGCGCCGCGCATCGAGCCGGAGATCGCCTTCTGGCTCTCCAGCGATCTGCGGGGGCCGGGCGTTACCATCGAGAACGTGCTTGCCGCCACGCGAGGGGTCAGTGCGGCCCTGGAGCTGGTTGACAGCCGCATCCGCGACTGGCGTATCAAGCTCGTCGATACCATTGCGGACAATGCCTCCTCAGCACGCGTGATTGTAAGCGAGCGGATTGTCGATCCTGCAGAGATCGACCTGGTGGCGGAGAGCGTCACGCTGCTACGCAACGATGAGCGCGTGGGGACGGGCACCGGCGCGGCTGTGCTGAATCATCCGGCTTCGGCGGTCGCCTGGCTGGCGAACAGGCTGGCCGATTTTGGCGTAGCACTGCGAGCCGGACAACTGATTTTACCAGGCGCCATGTGTTCCGCAGTCAATGTGGACGCGGGCGCGACGTATCGCGCGAACTTTGCGCACCTGGGCGAGGTCGCAATTCATTTCATCTAAAGCAGGCCCGTGCGGGCTCTGCTTTCACGCTCTGGAGGGAACAGCAGATGACGTATCATAGCGAAGTAGTGGGCAGTTTGCTCAGGCCCACCTATCTGGCCGACGCGCGCAAGGAGTACGAGGCCGGTCGGATGAGCGCAGCGGATTTCAAAAAGATAGAGGATCGAGCAGCCAGCGAAGCGATTGCGCTGCAAGAAGCTGCCGGCCTCGATGTGTTGACCGACGGAGAGCAGAGGCGCTACGCCTTTTATGGCCACCTGGTCGAGGCGCTGGACGGCTTCGACAAATTTGGCGGCTGGGCCATCCCTTTCCGCGACGAGACAGGCGAGCAACTGGTCCTCAAGCGTCCCGTTGTGGTGGAGAAGCTCAGATGGCGCCACAGCATGTGCGCCGAAGAATGGGTGTACCTGCGCTCGCACGCCTCCACGCCGGGCAAGGTGACAATGATCAGCGCGCAGCAGGCCGCGGCCTACTACGATCCAGAGAAATCAAAGGGGGCGTATGCTAATCAGGCCGCCTACCTGGCGGATATCGTGGACTTCTCGCGCCATGAAGTAGAGGAGCTTATTCGCCTGGGCTGCACCTATATCCAGATCGATGCGCCTCAGTACGCGGCTCTGCTCGATCCGCAGATGCGCGAGGGCTATCGCCAGCGGGGCAGCGACCCGGATCGCCTGATCGATCTCTGTATCGAAATGGACAATGCCATCATCGACGGCCATCCCGGCATCACCTTCGGCATGCATATTTGTCGCGGCAATAACCAGAGCAGATTCTACGCTGCAGGAGATTACGAGCCGATCGCGCGCATTTTCAGCCAGACGCATTTTCAACGTTTCCTGCTCGAATACGACGATGAGCGTTCGGGCGGCTTTGAGCCCTTGCGCCACGTGCCGGAAGATCGCTTTGTCGTGCTTGGATTGGTAACGACCAAAAAGCCCCGCCTGGAGAGCCGCGAGGAGCTACTCGGGCGCATTCAAGAGGCCAGCCGCTATATCCCGCTGGAACGCCTGGCTCTCAGTCCACAATGCGGCTTCGCCTCGACGATGGAGGGCAATCGTCTTTCGCCAGAAGATCAACAGCGTAAGCTGGAATTAGTGGTCAGCGTTGCTCGCGAGGTCTGGGGAAGTGCGTAAACGCGTTTACGCGGGACGCCAGGGAGGAGGCAATGGAGCGTTCTTCCTAAAATAGAGCGAACGGTTGAGAGCACAGTCTTGTGCTGCTTGAGTAGTTCGCAGGTATGCTATCCTTTGTCCTCTGTCATTTTAGTATTTTCCAGGGAGGGAGACTTCTCATGGCATCTGAAGCAAGTGGCATGACCCAACCTGGCACAGGCAGCAGCGCCGCTGCCGTCGTTGCGCGCCAGGACCGCATCCCCATCTGGGCATTGTCGTACCTGTTTATCGGCATCATTGGCATTGGTTTCCTGTTTACCTTCTTCGACATCTTCGATATCACCGTCTCGTTCATCCAGACCTGCATCCAGATCGTTCCTGGATGTACGCCTGTCAACAACGCCGGCTATCTTGGCCTGCCGATCGAGCTGAATCTCGCGGGCTACGTGGTCGGCGCGCTTGTCTTGGCCCCGCTCGCGGACAGGTTCGGCAGAAGAGACATGCTACTCTTCACCCTCATCCTGACCGGCATCGGCTCGCTATACACCGCTTTCGTCCCGGACTATGTGAACTTCGTGATTGCGCGCACCATCACCGGTCTGGGCATTGGCGCCGATCTCGCGCTGGTCAACGCCTATATCAATGAGGTAGCGCCTGGCGGACGGCGGGCCAGCTACACCTCACTGATCTTCATTATGTCCTCTCTGGGCGCATTTTTTGGCATCTGGCTGGGGCTGATTCTGACAACGCCGCCGGCTCCTTTCCCTCTCGGCCTCTCGTTTGCAGCCGCCGGACCAGAGTTTCAGGGCAGTGGCTGGCGCTGGATGTACGGAATCGGCGCGCTGCTGGCGCTGATCGGCGTTATCCTGCGCTTCCAACTGCCGGAGTCGCCGCGCTGGCTCATCTCGCGCGGACGCGTAGAAGAGGCGGATAGAATTGTTACAGATATGGAGGCGCGCGCTCGCCGACGCATATCCGAGCTGCCGCCTCCCGCCACTGAGATCCAGGTGCAGTCGGGCGAGACGCGGATTCCCTACGCGGAGATTTTTGGCAATCGTCTCTACCTGACGCGCACGATCCTGCTGGTCATCGTCTGGTTCCTCGGCTATGTCACAGTCTACTCTATCGCTCAGGGACTGACCTCGCTGCTGGATGGCATGCATTATCCGCCGCCCGAGTCGGGCCTGATCGCGGCCTTCGGCACCTTCGGCTTTGTGGCAACCGCTGTCTTTGCCTTCTTCTTTGGCGAGCGTCTGGAGCGGAAACTATGGCTGCCGATCGCGGCTGTGCTGACCCTGATCGGCGGTATCCTGATCGCGGTGGCCGGTCCCGGCAACTTCGGATTTGCCGCGGTCGGGTCCATCATTACCTTCTTCGGCTTCAACCTGTGGGTGCCGATGACCTATAGCTGGTCGACGGAGAACTATCCCACGCGGGCGCGCGCGACCGGCTTCGCGCTGGTTGATGGCGTTGGCCACCTGGGTGGTGGCGTCGGCATTCTGGTCATCGCCCCGCTTATTCCCTCGATGCTGTCATCGATGGGCCTGACGACGGGGCCGATTGTCATCTTCGTGATCATCGCCGCTTTCCTGATCGTGGCGGCTATTCTCGCGCAGTTTGGCGTCGCAACCCGCCGCAAACGATTGGACGAGGTGTCCCCGTAGCCATCCACGCCTGTTTATGATGGCTACGAAGCGTGTGTTGTCAGTGCGCGCTTCGTAGCCATCTTCGCGTGCTGCAGAGCGTTTTCTGATTGCGCGTGCTGTGGCATTTCTTGTCTATACTGGAAGAACAGGAACGCTATTAATCCAAATTTATGCTTGATTTGGATGCATCGCTATAATGAATCAGGGAAGCCCCGCGTCGTATTCACCCTGGGCGGCGAGAGGCCGTTACTATTGGATGTGGAAAGTTCAGGTAGGAGGAATCGTTGTATGTTTGGCCTGAGTACCCTGTTTCAGAAGCGTCGTGTAGAGAGTGGTTTTGGTGGAGCGCAAGGAATTCCAACTCAGCCTCTACCACTTCAACCAGAGCAAGAACAGCTCTTGCGTGAAGCCAGTGATTATTTGTCCCTCTTCCATGAGGAATGCGGCTATCTCGATGAACTACCTGCGCGGCTGGCCGAGATTCGGTCAGAGATTGCGCGGACTGGAACATACTGGCAAACTGCTGCGGAACTGACCTATGGAGCGCGAGTAGCCTGGCGCAATAACGCGCGCTGCATTGGGCGTCTCCACTGGCAAACGCTGACGGTGCGCGATATGCGCCATCTCTCGAGGGCAGAGGAAATCTTTCAGGCGCTTCTTGACCATCTTCGTTTCGCCACAAATGGGGGAAAGATTCGCTCAACGATCACCGTCTTTGCCCCGGCGTTTCCTGGGAGCGAAGGCATTCGCATCTGGAATCCCCAGCTTATCCGCTACGCCGGGTATCGTCAGCCAGACGGAACCATTCTCGGAGATCCTCTGCACGCTGATCTGACAGATGTGCTGCGCGCTTCAGGCTGGCACGGTGGTCCGGGCACGCCCTTCGATATCCTTCCTATAGCCATAAATCTTCCAGGCCAGCCGCCTCAGATTTTTGATTTGCCCGGCGACGTTGTGCTTGAGGTTCCCCTCAGCCATCCAGACTATCCCTGGTTCGCAGATCTCGGCCTGAGGTGGCACGCGGTTCCGGTAATTTCGAATATGCGCATGGAAATCGGTGGTATCTCCTATACTGCGGCCCCGTTCAATGGGTGGTATATGGGAACGGAAATTGGCGCGCGCAATCTGGGCGATGTCAAGCGTTATAATTTGCTGCCGGTAGTTGCTGAAAAAATGGGATTAGATATCCACACGGATCGCTCTCTATGGAGGGATCGTGCGCTCGTTGAATTAAATATCGCTGTTCTCTCCTCATTTGCTAAACATGGCGTTACCGTTGTTGATCACCACACTGCTTCCAGGCAATTTCTTCTGCATGAGGCCAGAGAGAGACGCAGCGGACGGGCCGTCCCGGCTCACTGGACGTGGCTGGTTCCTCCCATTTCCGGCTCGGCCAGTCCGCTTTTCCACATTACAACCTATAAAAATCGCAAGCAGAAGCCGAACTTCTTCTATCAGCCTGCTCCCTGGCAAGATTCCGCTGAAAACGGACCTTCCACTCTGTGCCCGGTGCATAGCTACTCTGGCCACCTGGGTGGTATGGAGAGAATATGAGCCTGATGAAGAATATGTCGGCCTTTGGAGCGTTTTTATCTTTTCAACCTGAATATCTAACCACGCGCAGTATGAGCAGCAGGCCAAGAATGCCGGCGATGATAAAGAGAATGGTCACGGCCCAGGAGATTCGCCAGAGCGCGGAAGCAATGCCGATCAGCGTAAAGAGTACGCTCAGGAAAAGTGCCGCCGAGACGGCCATATCCATCGTTCTTCTTTTAGCCGGGCTGAACGGCTGTGAAGCGAGAGCCGGCCCTGGCTGAGTCTCGTCGCCAG
>Ga0209581_1001728_pt1 | contig 23896 bp, 18 predicted proteins | sample Coa_R2_FD_187160 | JGI IMG/M metagenome (GOLD analysis project Ga0209581, IMG submission 187160) | Surface soil microbial communities from Centralia Pennsylvania, which are recovering from an underground coalmine fire - Coalmine... | ecosystem: Environmental > Terrestrial > Soil > Unclassified ...
CTTGCTGCAAGGCGATTTCTCCGAAGAATCCGGTCACCGCGCCGGACGCGAGATCGCCGCGATGCGGCAACGGCCGCAGGCGGTGTTCGCCGCCAATGACATGATGGCGATCGGTTGTCTTTTCGCGCTGGCCGAAGCGGGTCTGCGCGTGCCCGAAGACATCGCGCTCGCCGGATTCGACGACATTCCGATCGCGCGCTACGTCAATCCGCCGCTGACCACGGTGCGCGTACGCATCGCCGATCTGGGACAGGGCGCGCTGGAACAACTCGTCGCGCGCATGGAAACACCGGACGCGCCGATGCAGGCGCAAACGCTCGCTTGCGAAATCGTGCCGCGCGCGTCGTGCGTTCCCCTTTCAGGTTCTCGCAAACATCACCGGCCGGAGAGCCGGAAACACCGTTCCTCGGGAGAGACCTCATGAGCAACAACATGAACCGCCGCCTGCGTTTGAGAAAGAAGCTGCTGGCCTCGGTGATCGGCGCAGGCGTTGTGTCGATGGCTGCCTTGCCGGCGATCGGCTGGGCGCAGAGCGCGAACGCGACCTTGCAGGGCAAGGCGCCGCCCGGTGCGCAGGTCACCGCGCGCAACGTCGCGACCGGATCGGTGCGCACCACCACGGCCGGTTCCGACGGCGCTTATGCGCTGGTCGGATTGCAACCGGGAACCTGGAACGTCAGCGCGGCCGGAGGCGGGCAACACACGGTGACGCTGTCGGTCGCATCCACCTCAACGCTGGATCTCACCGCCGCCGCGCCGCCGCCGACCGGCACCGCCACCACGCTGTCCGCGGTGAATGTCACCGCTACCGCGCTGCAGGACGTCAAGACGTCGGAAGTGGGCGACACGGTTTCGCTGCACACCATCCGCACCGTTCCGCAGATCTCGCGCAACTTCCTGGAGTTCGCCGACACCGTGCCCGGCATGATCTTCACCCAGGATTCTTCCGGTCATACTTCGCTGCGCGGCGGCGCGATGAACGACAGCACGGTCAACGTCTACATCGATGGCGTAGGCCAGAAGAGCTACGTCAAGGAGGGTGGCGTCAGCGGTCAATTCTCCAGCCAGGGCAATCCGTTCTCGCAACTGGCGATCAGCGAGTACAAGGTCATCACTTCCAACTACAAGGCCGAGTACGACCAGATCGCCAGCGCGGCGGTCACCGCTGTGACCAAATCCGGCACCAACGAATTTCACGGCGAGGTGTACGGCAACTACACCAACGACAGCTACCGCGCGTCCACGCCGGCCGAAGAAGCGTCGGGCACCAAGACGCCCTCGGTGGACAAGGAATACGGCTTCGATCTGGGCGGGCCAATCATCCAGGACAAAATGCACTTCTTCATTTCGAACGAAGTGAAGCGCTTCAACACGCCGGTTGCCGTGGTGCCGGGGGTGAGCGGAACGGAGGATCTGTTGCCTCCGGATGTACAGGCGCAACTTGGGCCCGCGAGCAATCCGTTCTGGGAGAACCTGTTCTTCGGAAAACTGGATTTCGAACCGACCGACAGCGACCGCTTCGAGCTGCGCGCGCAGATCCGCAACGAAAACGAGATCGACAACGTCGGCAATACCACGGCGGCCTCGGACGGCATCCAGACCAAGAACACCGACAAGCGCTACGAGCTGTATTGGTCGCACGCCGCCGATGCGTGGTTCAACGAATTCCTGCTGACCTATGAAAACGCGTTCAACGTGCCGCAGCAGATTACCAGCGGAGTAGGTCAGGTTTATACCTACGCGCAGCCGCTCAATGCATTGATCGTGGCAACCGGCGCTCCGGATCCCCGCGCCGAGCAGAACAAGGGACAGAAAGGTCCGGGCTTCAAGGACGATCTGACGTTCAACGACCTGCACTGGCTCGGCGACCACACGGTCAAACTCGGCGTGAAGTACAAGGACGTCAAACTCGTCGCCCAGGACGCAGGCAATGCGACGGCGCAGCTCTACTACGACGTCGAACCCGTGCTCGGCACCAATCCGAATCCCTACAAGGCCGTGTTTGCCGTCACCAATCCGGGCTTCAGTCCGCTTGTGAGTTCCAGCGACAAGCAGTTCGGCGCCTACATCCAGGACGACTGGACGGTCAACGATCACCTGACCTTCAATCTCGGCGTGCGCTGGGACATGGAGCGCAACCCCTCGTACCTGAATTGGGTAACGCCGGCCAATGTCGTCGACGCGCTGCTCAATGGACACGATCCGAACGCGCCGGCGGGTGAAACTTACGCGCAGCAGTTGGCGCTCGGCGGCGTCAATATCAACGATTACATCAGCACCGGCAACAACCGCAAGCCGTACAAGAACGAGTGGCAACCGCGTCTGGGATTCTCCTATGACATCAACGGCGACCAGAGACACGTGATCTTCGGCGGCGCCGGCCGTGCCTACGACCGCGACCTGTACGACTATCTGCAACTGGAGCAGACCAAGTTCGCACTCGAGGAACCGCAGGTGTTCTTCAGCAGCGACACCCAGCCGTGCACGGGAAATCCGTGCTTCCCGTGGGATCCGACCTATGCCACCAGCGTCGGTGCGCTGCAAGGGCTGGTGACCGGCAGTACCGCCGGCTACGAAGTGGACATGTTCACCAACAACCTGAAGGTGCCGTATTCGGATCAGTTCAGCCTCGGCATGCGCAACACGCTCGGCGAGTGGAACACGAGCGCGACCATCGCGCGCATCCTGAGCTACGACGGCATCGTCGCCACATTGGGCAACCGCTATCCCAATGGCGCGTTCTGGATGAACGGTGGTCAGCCCTGGGGCGACGGTGTGCCGGGCTTTGGTTCGCTGATCCTGTGGAACAACGGCATCGAGACGCGCAACACGCAGGTGCTGCTTTCCGCGGAGAAGCCTTATACGCGCGAATCGCACTGGGGCATGACCATCGCCTACACCTACACCAACGCGACCCAGAATCGCGACATCAACGAACACTACTCTTTCGATCAGGAGAGCATCCAACAGTATCCGTTCATCGAATCCAACGCCGCACCCAAGCACAGGCTGGTCGCCACCGGCACGATCGATGGTCCCTGGGGCATGACCTATTCGGCCAAGCTGACCCTGGCGACACCGACGCCGAACAACGGCTTCATCAATTACTTCTACCCGGACACCGCCCCGAACGGAGCCAACAACCTGCCGGTGGCGGGCGTGGCGAGCGGAAAGAAATTCCTTTTCGGCGGCGACATCTTCGGTTATCGCTCGGTGGATCTCGCCGTCACGAAGGATTGGCTGGTCGCGGGCCAGACGCATATCTACGTGCGAGGGGATTTCATCAACATCTTCAACTACAAGAATCTGGTCGATTACACGACCACGTTCCCCACCTATTTCCCGGTTGCGTACAACAAGACCGGCAACATCACCGGCGTGCCGCGCACTTTCAAGATCACCGCGGGGGTGCGGTGGTAGGCGGCTCGCGGGAACACGGTTCAGGTGTGGAAAGGCGGGCCTGATGCGGTCTTCGGGCCCGCCGCCTTTTTCCGCAGGCGCGGCTTCAGCGCATGAATGATTCGCCGATCCGGAACATCGTGATCGTCGGCGGCGGCACCGCCGGCTGGATGGCGGCCGCGGCGTTTTCAAAACTGCTCGGCCAATGTTCCGTGCGGCTGGTGGAATCGGAAGAGATCGGTACGGTCGGCCTCGGCGAGGCCACGGTGCCGCACTTGAAACTGTTCAACCAGGTGCTGGAAATCGACGAAGCGCAATTCGTTCGCGAGACGCGCGGCACTTTCAAGCTCGGCATCCAGTTCCTCGACTGGGCACGCATCGGCGATTGCTACGTGCACGGCTTCGGCCAGATCGGCCACGAATACGGTCTGCTGCCATTCCACCAGTATTGGCTGAAGGCGAACGCGCTGGGCCGTGCGGCGGAGATCGGCGAGTACTCGTTGAACACCGCCGCCGCGGCGCGCGGCAAGTTCATGGTTTCGGCGCAGGACGTACCGCGCACCTCGCCGCTGGCCGACATCGCCTACGCGTATCACTTCGACGCGGGTCTGTATGCGCAATTCCTGCGCCGCTACGCCGAGGCGCGCGGCGCGCGCCGCACCGAAGGAAAAGTCACGCAGGTCGTGCAACGCGAAGACGGTTTCGTCGGGGAAATCGTGCTCGCCAGCGGCGAACGCATCGCCGGCGATCTTTTCGTCGACTGCTCCGGATTCCGCGGCTTGCTGATCGAGCAGACCCTGCACGCGGGATACGAGGACTGGTCGCACTGGCTGCCCTGCGATCGCGCGGTGGCGGTGCCGTGCGAGAACGTCGGGCCGCCGACGCCCTACGTGCGCTGCACCGCGCGCGAGGCCGGCTGGACGTGGCGCATTCCGCTGCAGCATCGCACCGGCAATGGCTACGTGTATTCGAGCAAATACATCAGCGACGATGCGGCCGCGAAAAATCTGCTGGGCTGGATCGACGGTGCCGCGCGCGCCGAACCGCGCGTGCTGCGCTTCACCGGCGGACGCCGGCGCAAGGCCTGGATCAACAACGTGGTGGCGCTCGGCCTGGCCAGCGGTTTTCTGGAACCTTTGGAGTCCACCAGCATCTATCTGATCCAGTCCGGCATCGCACGCCTGGTGAACCTGTTCCCGGATCGCGGTTTCAGCCGCACGTTGATCGACCGCTACAACGCGCAGACGGATTTCGAGATCGAACGCATCCGCGATTTCCTGATCCTGCACTACTGCGCGACCGAGCGCGCCGACACGCCGTTCTGGAATTACTGCCGCACGATGGACATTCCGCAGCCGCTGAAGGACGTGATCGAACTGTTCCGCGACAGCGGCCGTTTCTTCCGCCAGGCCGAGGAGCTGTTCGCGCTGACCAGTTGGGTGGAAGTGATGATCGGTCAGCGCATCGTGCCGCAACGCTGGCATCCGGCGGTGGACCTGCTGCCGGAAATCCAGTTGCGCGAACTGGTGAACGGCGTGCGCAAGGTGATCGGCACTTGCGTGGACGCGATGCCGATGCACCAGCAATTCATCGACCGCTGCTGCAAAGCCGCCGCATGAAAGCTGCGTGGGCCGACGCGTCACGCAGGGCGCTGCTGAAATTCGCTCTTGCCGCTGCGTGCGCGGTGGCCTGTGCATCCGCAGCCTCCGCACCGCCGCGCGCGCAGACCGAAACCGGCACGCTGCAGGGCACGAGTTATCGCATCGATATCCCCGCGCGGTGGAACCACAAGCTGGTCGTCTATTACCACGGCTACTCCGACACGCCGGTGACGTTCGGCAAGACCGATCCCTTGTCGCCGATGTTCGATCCGCTGCTTGGCAAAGGTTATGCGCTGGTCCAATCCGGCTATTCGCAAGGCGGCTGGGCGGTGGAACAGGCGTCCGCGGAAACGGAGCGCTTGCGGAAGTTCTTCGTCGCGCACCACGGCGCGCCCGCGCAGACGCTGGTGATGGGCATGTCGATGGGCGGCACGCTGACCGCATTGACCATCGAACGACATCCGGAGATCTATTCCGGTGCGCTGTCGCTGTGCGGCGCGATCGAACCCTCCGATCGCCTGGTGGCGCGCGATTTCGCGTTGCGTGCGGCGTTCGATTACTACTTTCCCGATTTGCTCGGGCCGCTGGTGCCCGTTCCGGCAAGTTATCAGACCGACGATGCCACGGTCGCGAAGATCGCCGCTGCGCTGCATTCCAATCCGAAAGCACGCGAGGCCTTGCTGCGCTGGTATCGCGCGGCGGACGAAGACAACTTTCCGTCCGTGATCGCCTTCGCCGGACCGGAACTGCGCGAACTGCAACGCCGTGCGCGCGGCAATCCGGTCGGCAATGCCGACCTGATCTATCTCGGCAGCGGCGATGATGCCGCTCTCAACGTCGGAGTGCGCCGCTATCGCGCGGATCCGCAAGCCGCGGCTTATCTCGCGCGCTGGTACACGCCCAGCGGGAACCTCGCTCGCCCGATGCTGGAACTGCACGACACCGGCGATCCGCTGGTGCCCGCCGACGGCACCTTCGACTATGCGCTCGCCGCGCAGCGCACCGGGCACGGCGGCAATTTCGTGCAGCAGTACGTGGTGCACGAAGGCCACTGCGTGTTCACGCCGCAGCAGATCGGCACCGCATTCGGCGAGCTGGTCGACTGGGTCGATCACGACCGGCGGCCGGCGCCGGGCAGACTTCCGTCCTCTCCGGAAAAGAGCGCGGCGCAATGATGCACCGCGCTTGGATCCGCCTATTGACCGAGATATCGCGCGATCGCGAACTGCACCCCGGTCGGCGCCGGGAAAAAAGCCTGGAAGCCGACCGCCACGATCCTGCCGTCGGGCTGAAGCGCGGCGCCGTTGGCGCCGCCGTTGAGATCGCCGAACGAAGTGCGCACACGGCCGCCACGGCCGAACGTGGTGTCGAGCGAGCCGTCCGGATTCAGACGCGCGAGCGTGAAATCGGAATCCGAGGATTCGCTGTTGGGGTAACCGGCCAGCACGAGCTTGCCGTCGGCCTGCAGCAGCACGCTGTTGGCCGACTGGCAGCAACTGCCGAAGCTCACCTGCCGCATGCCGCTGCGGTTGAAGCTGCGGTCGAGCGCGCCGTTGGCGCGCCAGCGCACGGCGGCGAAGTTCTGGGTGGCGCCGTCCAGCGTGGTCGCGAAGCCGGCCGCCACGATTTTTCCGTCGGATTGCAGCACCGCCGCATGCGCGCGGTCGAATCCGTTCTGGCCGAAATCGTTGCGCACCTTGCCGCCGGAACCGAACGACGTGTCGAGCCTGCCATCGACGAGATAACGCGCCGCGGCGAAATCGTAATCGCTGACCGGATCGCGCGCGGAGCCGACCGCGACGATGCGGCCGTCTGGCTGCACCAGCACGGCGAACACGTCGTCGTTCAATTTCCTGAAATCGGTGAGGACCTGGCCACCGTTGCCGAAGCCGATGTCGGGCGAGCCATCGATGTTGTAGCGCGCCAGCGCGAAATCGGTGTTGGACGAGGCGTCGCTGGAGAAATCCACGTAATCCGTGCCGCCCGCGATAATGCGGCTGTCCGGTTGCAGCGCCAAGGCGAAGGCATAACTGCCTTGCGGGAAATGCGTCGTGACGATGCCGCCGGTGCCGAAGCTGGCGTCGAGCGAGCCGTCCTTGTTGTAGCGCGCGAGTTCGAAATTGCCGAGGAAGGTGAACAGCGGGAACGCGCCGCCCGCGACGAGGATTTTCCCATCGGGTTGCACTACGACGGCGGAAATCTCGGCGGCCAATCCGGGGAAATCGGTGGTCACGCGGCCGTTGTTGCCGAAGCTGGTATCGAGCGAACCGTCCGGGTTGTAACGCGCCAGCGCGAAATCCTCGCCGGAAAAATCGTTGTTGATGTAAGTGGTGCCGCCGACCACGAGTTTTCCGTCGGGCTGCACCGCGACCGCGTTGGCGACGTCGGTGCTTTGATCGAAATCGGTCACTACCCGGCCGTTTTGTCCGAAGGACGGATCGAGCCCGCCGGGCGCAGCGGAAACGGGACCTACAAATGCAAAAGCGGCGAGGGCGAACAGCACGGCGCGCCCAATGGCGACGCGTGCAGTCGACGCGAGGAGTGGCATGACGGAGCTCCTGAGAACCGCCGCTGGCGATCACGAGCTCGGCGCGCGGCGAGGCCGATCGGCAAGTGAGTGTCGCCCGGAGAAGGAAAGGTTCAGTTCGTGCGCTGGCGCCCGGATTCGGTTGCCGGCGAGGCTTGCAACTTGCTTTCAACACCTTGGTTTCAGCGAACGGCTTCATCGTGGATCTGATGCACCACCTGCGTAACGCGCGTTTTGTTTTCGCCCTCTTCCTGCTGGCGGTGACGTCGGGCTTCACCGGGTTGCCGCTGCATGCGGCTGCATTGCAGACGGACGCCTCGCAGGCGATCCAGCGTGGTGCGGCCGAGGCAATGCCGGCCACGCCGCCGCTCGATCTGGATGATCTGGAGCACCGCACCTTCGAATACTTCTGGCAGACCGCCAATCCGCAGAACGGATTGGTGCCGGATCACTGGCCGCTGGGCAAGGAACCCTTCGCCAGCATCGCTGCCACGGGATTCGCATTGACTGCGTACCCGATCGGCGTGGAGCGTGGCTGGATCACGCGCGACCAGGCCAAACAGCGCGTGCTGACCACGTTGCGTTTCTTCGCCAACGCGCCGCAGGGTCCGGCGGAAGACGGCATGAGCGGCTATCACGGCTTTTTCTATCACTTCCTCGACATGCAGAAGGGCGTTCGCTACGCGCGCTGGGTGGAGGTCTCGACCATCGACACCACGCTGCTGATGGCAGGCGTACTGTTCGATCAAACATATTTCGACCAGAACGATCCGCAGGAGAAAGAGATCCGCGATCTGGCCGACAAGCTCTATCGAGGCATCGACTGGAAATGGGCGCAGGTGCGTCCGCCGCGCATCGGCATGGGCTGGACCCCCGGTGGCAAGTTCATCGATCACGATTGGGAAGGCTACGACGAGGCGATGATCCTGTACGTGCTGGCGCTGGCTTCGCCCACGCACGCGGTGAAGCCCGACGCCTGGGCGGCATGGACTTCCACCTACGATCGCACCTGGGGCAGCTTCATGGGTTCTCAGCCGCACGTGGGTTTCGCGCCGTTGTTCGGGCATCAATTCAGCCATGCCTGGATAGATTTCCGCGGCATACAGGATGCATACATGCGCCGCCGCGGTCTGGATTATTTCGAGAACAGCGCGCGTTCGACGATTGGTCAGCGTGCCTACGCGATCGCCAATCCGCTGCATTTCCGCGGTTACGGCGAAGACGTGTGGGGACTGACCGCCTGCAACGGCCCGGGCGAGATCACTTGGGAACACGAAGGCACGCAAACCTTGTTCGCCGGCTACAGCGCGCGTGGGGCGGATGCGGACCGCGTGTTCGACGACGGTACCATCGCGCCCACGGCGGCGATTTCGTCCATCGCGTTCACGCCGGAGATCTCGCTGCGCGCGATACAGGAGATGTATCGCCGCTATGGGCCGTGGTTGTACTCGGATTACGGATTCAAGGACGCGTTCAATCCCAGTTTCGAGTTGAACGCGCCTCTGCGCACCGGCAGTGTGGTGCCGGGGCAGGGCTGGTTCGACAATGAGTATCTGGGTTTGGACCAGGGCCCGATCGTGCTGATGATCGAGAATTACCGCAGCGGTTTCGTGTGGAAGGTGATGCGATCCAATCCGTATATCCGCAAGGGCTTGCAACGCGCGGGGTTCAAGGGTGGGTGGCTGAGCGACCAAAACCAGGCATCGAATATTCCGCGCAAGCGCGCGGACGAGAGGGTGCTGGCCGCGGCGCAATGAGCATGCTGCGCGCGATCGTTGCGCTGGCGGGTTGCGTGCTGCTCGCCGCGTGCGCGCAAACCGACGATCACAAGACCCTGCAGTTCTGGACCATCGGCCGCGAAGGCGAAGCCGTCGCGCAACTGCTGCCGGAATTCCAGCGCGAGCATCCGGACATTCGCGTCAATGTGCAGCAGATTCCGCTCACCGCCGCGCACCAGAAATTGCTGACCGCGTATGCCGGCGATTCGCTGCCGGACCTGGTGCAGATCGGCAACACCTGGATTCCGGAATTCGCCGCGCTACATGCGCTGGAACCCTTGGATGCGCGTGTGGCGCGGTCGCGCGATGTCGACAAGAACGATTACTTCCCCACCGTGTGGGCCACCAACCGCATCGGCGGCGCGCTGTACGGCATTCCGTGGTATGTCGACACGCGCCTGCTGTTCTATCGCATTGATCTGTTGCGCGAGGCAGGTTTCGACGCGCCGCCACGCGATTGGGCGCAGTGGCAGGCACAGATGGATGCGATCCGCGCGAAAAGCGGCGGCAAACGCTGGGGCGCGCTGCTGCCGACCAACGAATACGACCAGTTGCTGGCGCTGGCGTTGCAGGAACATGTGCCGCTGCTGCGCGACGGCGGGCGTTACGGCAATTTCGAAAGCGCGGGTTTCAAGCGTGCGTTGTCGTTCTACGTCGGACTGTTCAAGCGCGGTGACGTGCCGCCTTACACCAACGTCCAGGTCGGCAACCCCTGGGAAGAATTCGGCCGCGGCGCGTTCGTGTTCTATCTGTCCGGTCCCTGGAACATCGGCGAATTCCGCAAGCGTTTGCCGGCTTCGCAACAGAACGACTGGAACACAGCGCCGTTGCCGGGCCCGAATGGGCCGGGCGATTCGGTCGCCTACGGTTCCAGTCTGGTGATTCCGCGCTCGTCGCGGCACCAGCAACCGGCGTGGCTGTTGATCGAATATCTCTCGCGTCCGTCCGTGCAGCAACGTTTCTATGAATTGCTGGGCGATCTGCCGCCGCGGCGTTCGGCATGGGACAGCGCGGCGTTGAAGAACGATCCGAAATTGCACGCGTTCCGCGAACAATTGGAGCGGCTCGCGCCGGCGCCGCCGGTGCCGGAGTGGGAGCAGATCGTCAACATGATGCAGGAGAACGCCGCGCGCGCGATCGCGGGACAGTTGACGATCGATCAGGCCACGGCGCAAATGGACGTGCAGGCGAATACCATCCTCGCCAAGCGGCGCTGGGTGTTGTCGCGACAAAAGCAATGAACAAGCGCACGGCGGAGCATGCAGTTTCTCCTCCCCCTTCAAGGAGGAGGCCGGGAGGGGGATGGTGGAATCAATGATGGTGCCTTCGCGAACAATGCAATCTTCAATACCATCCCCACCCACGTTGCTAGGCTCGGACGTCCTGTCCTCGCCAAGCAGCCCGGCCCTTCGCTCCTGCTCCGGGCGCTCATCGGCGCGCGAACCTGCGGTTCGCAAGCGCGCCGATTCGCCCCTTGAAGGGGAGGGCTCAAAAGGCTTCCGCCAGCCATGAACCGCAGTTCTACCGCTTGGCTCTTCCTAACCCCGGCGCTGCTGGTGCTCGGCGTGTTCTTCCTGATTCCAGTGCTCGCGGGTTTGTTGTTGAGTCTCACCGATTACGACATCTACGCGCTGGCCGACATCCACAACTTGCGCTTCGTCGGTCTGCACAATTACTGGGAACTGCTGCACCGGCCGTTGTTCTGGGCGGCGCTGGGGCACACGTTGTATTTCGTGATCGTCGGCGTGCCGCTGTCGATCGGTGTCTCGCTCGGCGCGGCATTGTTGCTGAACTCGCCGCTGGCTCGCGCTCGCGCGTTCTTTCGCACCGCACTGTTCGCGCCGGTGGTGACGACCGTCGTGGCGGTCGCGGTGATCTGGCGCTATCTCTTCAATCCGAAATACGGCGTGGTGAATTTCGTGCTGGCGCATCTCGGCGTGCAGCCGGTCGACTGGCTGGGCGATCCGCACTGGGCGATGCCGATGATCATCCTGTTCGCGGTGTGGAAGAACTTCGGCTACAACATGATCATCCTGCTCGCAGGTTTGCAGGCGATTCCGGCCGAACTGTACGAAGCGGCGCGCATCGACGGCGCGTCGGCGTGGCGTCAGTTCCGCCACATCACGCTGCCGTCGCTCGCGCCGATCCTGCTGATGGTCGGCATCCTCACCGTCGCGGGTTATTTCCAGTTGTTCGCCGAGCCGTACGTGATCACCGAAGGCGGCCCGCTGCAGAGCACGGTCAGCGTGCTGTACCTGATGTACGACGAAGGGTTCAAGTACTGGAACATGGGCACGGCGTCGGCCGTGGCGTTCCTGCTGTTCGTGATCATGTTCGGCGTGACCGCGCTGATGTGGCGTGTTGGCGAAGCGCGGGAGAGCCTCGCGTGAGCACGCGTACTGCGAGCGTGTGGATCAACGGCGCGCTGCTGATCGGCGCGGCGGTCACGCTGTTTCCGCTGCTGTGGATGTTGTCGGTATCCTTCATGCAGCCCGGAGCGGCGAGCTCGCTGCCGCCCCCGGTGTGGCCCGCGCACGCCACCTTCCACAACTATCGCGAACTGTTCGAGCACGCGGGCATGGGCCGGTATTTCGCCAACAGCGTGTTCATCTCGACCGCGATCACGCTGCTGTCGCTGGTGTGCAACACGCTGGCGGGGTACGCCTTCGCCAAATTGCGTTTCGCCGGCCGCGAGAAATTGTTCGCCGCGCTGATCGGCGGGCTGGTGATTCCCGCGCAGGTCGCGATGCTGCCGCTGTTCCTGCTGCTGAAATACGTTGGCTTGGTGAACACCTACGCGGGGGTGATCCTGCCCAGCACGGCGACCGTGTTCGGCATCGTCGGCATCTTCCTGGTGCGTCAGTACACGCGCGGCATTCCCGACGATCTGCTGGAAGCCGCGCGCGTGGACGGCGCGGGCGAGCTGCGCATCTTCGTGCAGATCGTGTTGCCGCTGCTGAAACCGATTCTGGTGACGCTGGCGGTGCTGACTTTCCTCACCGCGTGGAATGATTTCATGTGGCCATTGATCGTGCTGACCGGGCAGCAGCATTACACGCTGCCGGTCGGGCTGGCTTCGCTGTCGCGCGAACACGTGCAGGATTTCGAATTGATGATGGCCGGCGCAGTGATCACAGTCGTTCCCGTTCTGATCCTGTTCCTGGCCTTGCAGCGTTACTACATCCGTGGATTGCTGTTGGGAAGCGTAAAAGGGTGAAGACGGGGCTTTGCGATGCCGATGTTCGCGTGAGCAACAATCACACCGTTTCTAACGCCGCCCCTTTTGTGGCGATCACGTTCGAGTAGAACTTCGCGCTGGCTTTCGGGGTGCGCTTCTGCGTCGCGTAATCCACGTGCACGATGCCGAAGCGCTTGGAATAGCCGTGCGCCCATTCGAAGTTGTCCAGCAATGACCACGCAAAATAGCCGCGCAGGTCCACGCCGCGTTCCAACGCCGCATGCGCGGCGCGCAAGTGATCGCGCAAATAGGCGACTCGCAGCGGATCGTCGATGCCGTCTTCCGGCGCCGCCGGCGGATCGTAGAACGCCGCGCCGTTTTCGGTGATGTAGACCGGAGGATTGCCGTAGCGCTCGGCCACCCATCCCAGCATGTCGGTCAAGCCTTGCGGATAGACTTCCCAGCGTGTCTGCGTGTGCGTGGCGCGTGGTTGCCGCACGTGCGAAGTACACACCGGCCATGCGTGCGGATCGTGCTTCATCACGCCGCGCGTGTAGTAGTTCACGCCGAGGAAATCGATCGCTTGGTTGATCGTTTCGAAGTCTTCCGCCGGCCACTGCGGCCACGCTTCGCCGAAGATCTCCGCCAGTTCTTCCGGATAGCGGGCGAGAAAAACCGGATCGAGGAATTGCCGGTTCATGTAGGCATCGGCGCGCGCGGCGGCGGCGATGTCTTCCTCGCGCTCAGACGCGGCGTACTTGGGTTCCAGGTTCACCACGATGCCGATCTCGTGCCGGCCTTCGGCGCGATACGCCTGCACCGCGGCGCCATGCGCGCGCAGCAGGTTGTGCGTAACGATCGGCGGCTCATACAGACTGCGATGGCCGGGTGCCAGCACGCCGTGCAGATAGCCCGCATCGGTCACCACCCACGGTTCGTTGAGCGTCGCCCACAACCGCACGCGATCGTCCAGCTTGCGGAACAGCACCTGCGCGTAGTCGGCGAACCAGTGCGCGATGTCGGGATTCAACCAGCCGCCGCGGTCGTCCAGCGCAGCCGGCAGATCCCAGTGATACAACGTGATCATCGGCGCGATGCCGTGTTCCAGCACCGCGTCCACCAGGCGATCGTAGAAGGCAAGACCGCGAGGATTGATCGAGCCGCGGCCATCGGGCAGCACGCGGCTCCAGGAAATCGAAAACCGGTACGCGTTCATGCCGAGCGCATGCATCAGCGCGACGTCCTCGCGCCAACGATGGTAGTGATCGCAGGCGACGTCGCCGGTATCGTCATCGTGCACGCGCCCAGGCGTATGCGCGAAACGGTGCCAATTGCTCACTCCCGCACCGTCGGCCAGCGGCGAACCTTCGATCTGGTAAGCCGAAGTCGCGCTGCCCCACAGGAACGAATCGGGAAACACGAAACGCGAGGGTTTCGCGGAGTCGGGCATGCCTTGCTGCTCCCCGTGTAAACGTTTACATCGGCATGATAACGTGCGGCACGGCCCGCGGGCGAGCCGCGCATCGAATTGCGAAACAAAGATGGCCACGGTTCGTCTCGACAACGTGCGCAAGACCTACGACCACGGCAAAGTTGCCGTGGCCGGCGCGACGTTCGAGGTTGCGGACGGCGAGCTGCTGGTGCTGGTCGGACCTTCCGGCTGCGGCAAGACCACGCTGTTGCGGATGATCGCCGGACTGGAGACGGCGAGTTCCGGCACGATCGCGATCGATGGCCGCGTGGTCAATGACGTGCCGCCGCGCGAGCGCGACATCGCGATGGTGTTCCAGAACTACGCGCTGTATCCGCACATGAGCGTGGCGGAAAATCTGGCGTTCGGTTTGAAACTGCGCGGAGAGTCACCCGCGGAAATCGAGCGCCGGGTGCATGCCGCCGCGGAGATGCTGGGCTTGAAGGAGATGCTGCAACGCCGGCCGCGCCAGTTGTCCGGCGGACAGCGGCAGCGCGTCGCGCTGGGACGCGCGCTGGTACGCGAACCGAAAGTCTTTCTGCTGGACGAACCGCTTTCGAATCTCGACGCCAAACTGCGATTGTCGATGCGCGTGGAAATCGCACGTCTGCACCGTCGCCTCGGCGCCACGATGATCTATGTCACGCACGATCAGATCGAAGCGATGACGCTGGGCCAGCGCATCGTGGTATTGAACAACGGCGAGATCCTGCAGATCGACACGCCGATGCGGCTGTACGAACGACCCGTCAATATTTTCGTCGCGGGGTTCCTCGGCAGCCCGGCAATGAATTTTCTGCACGGAACTTTGCGGACCGCCGGCGCGCAAGCGCAACTCGACATCGACGGAGCCACGGTTCTGCCATTGGGCGATTTGCAAAGCATCCGGCCGGAGCTTTCGAACTACATCAACAGGCGAATCGTGCTCGGCCTGCGTCCCGAGCATCTGCATCTCGCCGACTCCGCTCGTCCGAACGAACCGGTATTGCGCGCGCAACTCGAAGTCGTCGAGCCGGTCGGCAACGAAGTGTTTCTCAATCTGCGTTTCGGCACGAACGAAATCGTCGCACGCGTGCCGTCGCAATCGTTTCCGCCGCACGGAGCGGACGTCGCACTTTCGTTCCCGCCGCAGGATTTGCATGCGTTCGATCCGCAAACCGGACAACGCGTTCCGTCAGGAAGGTGAATCGCGCCTGATCCCTGATCAATGCTGCGCGGCTACATGAATGCGATGAACTGCGCCTGAGTTCGGCGCTTACGAAAACGCAACAATCGGGTTTAACGGTTGTCTTACTTCGGCGCGCAACACACCGCGCGTGCGCCGGCGAACTTCGGTTCGTTCAGCGCATCACGCACACCAAGCAGGAGAAAGATAATGCGCAAGACCCTCACTGCCCTTTGCATCGCCGCGGCTTTCGCGGCCGCGCCTGCCTTTGCGCAGGACAACGGCAACGTCAACACCGGCACCGGACAGTTCTTCATCAACGGCAACGTCGGTCACAGCAACGTGATCAACGGTCCCAACAGCGGCAGCGATACCGGTTACGCGGTGAATGGCGGCTACCGCTGGTCGCTTTCGCCCAACTTCGCGCTGGGCGCGGAGGTCGGCTACAACGATCTCGGCAACGTGCAGATCAAGAACGTGTTCAACAGCCAGCCGGTGGTCGCGAAAGACAAGTCCTCGCTGCACGGTTGGACCGCGGGAGTGAACGGACGCTACGACCTCAATCCGAACTGGTACGTGTCCGGCCACGGCGGTTTGTACGCGTGGAAAGGCGAGGGCCTTTCCAACGACCCGTTCCCGATCGACGAGCACCACAGCGACAACGGCTACTACGCGGGCGTGGGCTTCGGCTACGACTTCAACCGCAATTTCGGGCTGGGTCTGGGTTACGACTATTACCACGCCGACAAGAGCGATTTGAACTTGTCGACCAATCTGGTGTCTGTAAATGCGGAGTACCGGTTCTAGTCTCCCCCGGTACAACTCCAACGTCGCGGGCGCTCTCGGCAGAGCGCCCGCTTTTTTTCAGAACGCAGAAACGTCGTATGGATCGTTCTGCGGCAGGTCGCTGCCGGAGGCGCCCTCGGCCAGCCGGATCTTCAGCGCCAGGCCGTCGCGCGAATCGGCTTTCGACAGCGCTTCTTCCAGCTCGATGATGCCGTCCTTGTAGAGCTTGAACAGCGACTGGTCGAAGGTCTGCATGCCTTCCTGCAGGCTGCGCTCCATCGCTTCCTTGATCTGGTGAACTTCGCCGCGCCGCAGGAGATCGCGGATGTGCGGCGTGTTGATCAGCACTTCCACCGCCGGACGGCGTCGGCCGTCCTTGCCGACCACCAGACGCTGCGAAATGATCGCCTTCAGGTTCAAGGCGAGATTCATCAGGATGTTCTTGTGCGCAGCCTCGGGGAAGAAATTGAGGATGCGCTCGATGGTCTGGTCGGCATTGTTGGAATGCAGCGTCGCAAGGCAGATGTGGCCGGTCTCGGAGAAGCTGATCGCCGCGTCCATCGTTTCGGTGTCGCGGATCTCGCCGATCAGGATCACGTCGGGCGCTTCGCGCATCGCGTTCTTCAGCGCTTCGTGGAAGCCGTGCGTGTCCATGCCGACTTCGCGCTGGTTCACCAGTGACTTCTTGTGCCGGTGCAGGTATTCGATCGGGTCCTCGATGGTGAGGATGTGTCCGGAGGTGTTGCTGTTGCGATAGTCGATCATCGACGCCAGCGTGGTCGATTTGCCGGAGCCGGTCGAACCGACGACGAGGATCAGCCCGCGCGGTTCCATGATCAGCTGTTTGTAGATCGTCGGCAGCAGCAGTTGTTCGATCGTCGGGATCTCGCTCTTGATCGAGCGGATCACCAGGCCGACCTCGCCGCGCTGCTTGAACACGTTGACCCGGAAGCGGCCGACATCCTTCACCGCGATCGCCATGTTCAATTCCAGATCGCGTTCGAACTGCGGAACCTGGCCTTCATCCATCAGCGAATACGCGATCTTCTTGGCCATGCCCGAGGGCAGGCCGGTATTGCCCAGCGGATAAAGCTTGCCCTCGACCTTGATGTGCACCGGCGCGCCGGTCGACAGGAACATGTCCGAGGCGCCCTTGTCCATCATGAGCTTCAGGAAATACCCGATATCCATGGCAGTACCGTTGCGAATGGTGGACAACAAGGAAGCAAGAGCGGGGCCAGCAGTGCTCGCGTTGCAATGCCGCCACCCGCGCCCGACAATAGGTTCGTGCTCCCCAACGGCGACCTTATGGCACGCTCGCGAATGAAAATCCATCGGCTGGTTCCGCTTTTCGTGATGGCCTTGGCAAGTGGATGCGCCACCACCCCGCCGCCGACCGGGTTGATGGACCAGGCCAATTCGGAGATTCGCGCGGCCGACGCGGCCGGAGCCGCCACCCGCGCTCCGGACGATTTCGCCGAGGCCCAGCATCGCTTCGCCTTCGCCCAACAAGCCATGGCCAACGGCGACAACGACCAGGCCGCCGCCAGTGCCGAGGAAGCCGCGGCCGCGGCGGAAACCGCCCGCGCCCGTGCCCATGCCGCGGAGCTGGAAAGCCGTATCCAGAACCAGCGCGACGAAAACGCCAATCTGCAAGCCGATCTGGACCAGAAGCAGGCCGCAGCCGCGGCTGCCCAGCAAGCGGCTTCGCAACCGGCCAACGGCGCGTCGTCCGAGGAGCTGCCGCCGATCCAATTGGGCGCACCTCAGCCGGGCGCGCCTCCGGCGCCAAGCGGTTCCAGCGCACCGGCCCCTGCGGACTCGAGCGCATTCCCGCCCAGCGATTCCAGCGCGCCCATTGAAGACGAATCGCTGCCGCCGTCCGGCAGCAGCGGCGCGTACGACCAAGGGAGCAGAATCTGATGCGCGCCCTGCGAACGACCGTTGTCCTGCTGCTGGCGCTTGCTCTCGTTTCCCCTCTGAGCGCGCGCGCGGCACAAACGGATGCCGACGTGCAACGGCTTTCCGCGCAGCTCGATCAACTGAGCGCCGATCCCGTGCTGGGCACCCTCGCACCGGGCGAACAGGCGCGCGCGAGAGATGCCATCAATGCGTTGCGCGACTCCGGTCGGCGCGAACGTCCGCACTATCTGTTCATGGCCGAGCAGCGGGTGGCGCTGGCCCGCGCCGCGGCGCAGAGCGAAGCCGATCAACGGCAACTCGATCAACTCCAGCGCGAACACGACCGCATCATGCTCGAAGCCTCGCAGGCGGACGCCGCCGCCGCGCGTGCGGAGCTGGCTCGGCAACGCCTGCAATACCAGGCCGCGGTCGAGCAGGCGCAAATGCTGCAGCAGCAAGGGGCGGCGTATTCGCAGCAGGCGCAACAGGCGCAGGCCGAAGCCGAGCAGGCGAAGAAGCTGGCCGCCGCGCAGGCGCGCGCCGCGGCATTGGCGCGCAAGGAAGCCGATCTGGCCGAGCAGGCCACGCGCGCGTTGCGCGGCGACTCCGGCGGAACTTCCGAAAGCAGCGGTGGACATTTGACCTTGTCAGACAGTGCCTTCAGTGCCGGCTCCGAAAATTTGTCGCCAGCCCGCGCACGCCGCCTGGCCGAATTCGCGCAGGCGCACGCCGGTCAGTCGATCCGCATCGTGCCGCGCGCGGCGTCCGGCATGCGCGTACTGGCCGGCCGCCGGGCCGTGGCCGTGCGCGACGCGCTGGTCGCCGGAGGCGCGGATGCTTCGCGCATCCACATCCGCGCGGTGGAAAGCGGTGGCAAGGGCGCCAGCGTGGAAGTCAGCGCCGGCGGTTGATGCGGCACGCGCGTCGACGCCGGAAAGTTCCACTAGGTCAATCAGTTGCAGGCAAGGCGCCAGCCCGGACGCGGCTCTGCGCGGGGTTGCCATCGCGGGGGCGAAGGAGTAGCTTCAAGGCCGAAACGAGCCCTCACACGAAGCGGCAACTCGTTTCTTCGAAGAGCGCATCCCACGCATGCATTCCACAGCTTTCAATGATCCCGCGCCCCGTTTGCGACGGTGCGTGGGCGAGTTGTTTTGCGATCATCCCTGATCGCCAAAATCAAAAAGCGGACGTCCGTGTCCGCACTTTTCAGCAACAGCCTGCTACTACAGGCTGGTCTAGCCAAAGGAGGTTCTGCAATGTTCGAATCCATGCAGAAAGACGACGTCGAAGCGCTGATGAAGGCGGACCCCGAGTTCCGCCGCCTCTATCAGCACCATCAGGAACTGGACAGCAAGGTTCGCGACGCGGAACTCGGCGTGCTGCCGCTGGATGACACATCCCTGGCCGGCATGAAGCGCGAGAAACTCCATCTGAAGGACCGACTTACCCGAATGTGGGATCGACACGCCGCCACGGCGCATTGATCCACTAATCCCGTCTTGTTCGACCGGCCCGCAATGCGGGCCGGTTCGTTGTGGAGGAGCCGACTTCGTTCCGCTCTCATGCGTGGACTTGAAGCGCGCGCGGAAGCGCAGACAATGTCGCCGCATGCCACTGTCCTCGTCCATCGTGCTGTGCACCTTCAACGGCGTGCGCTATCTGCCGATGTTGTGGGAGAGCCTGCTGGCCCAGTCGCGCCGGCCGGACGAAATCGTGGTGCGCGATGATGCTTCCACCGACGGCACGCCCGGCTTGCTGGAGACGTTGCGCGAAGCGGCCGAGACGCGCGGCATCAGCGTACGCGTCCTCCTCAACGAGAAAAACGTCGGCTACGTTTCCAATTTCGAGGCGGCGCTGAGGGATGCGTCAGGCGATGTCCTGTTTCTGTGCGACCAGGACGACGTGTGGCATTCGCACAAAGTGGCCAGACAGCTGGAGGAATTCGAGAAGCATTCCGAATTGCTGTTCCTCTGCGGTGACGCAAGACGGGTGGACACTTCGGGAGCAGACCTGGGCCGCTCGCTATTCGCGACGCTGCGGGTGACGCGGGCGGAATTGAAAAAGATACATCGGGGGCACGGTTTCGAGGTCTTGTTGCGGCGGAATCTTGCGACCGGCGCCACTGCGGCCTTGCGGCATTCCCTCCTGCAAAATTCGCTGCCATTTCCGGCCTGCTGGATCCACGACGAATGGCTCGCGATCATGGCGGGCGCGTTCGACGGTTTCGATTGTCTCGACCAGGCGCTGGTCGATTACCGTCAGCACGACGCCAATCAATTGGGCATGCCGGAACGCAGTCTGGGAGAAAAGTGGGACGGGCTGCGCAATACAGGCGCGTCCATGATCGACAATCTCCTGGAACGCGGTGAAGTACTGCTGAAACGATTGCGGGAAACGCGCGGCGTGAAAGCCGAATATCTCGCATTGGCCGCAGAGAAGCTCGACCATCTGGGCATACGCCGATCTCTTCGCGGCACGCCGTGGCGACGCCTGCGAGACACGTTGTCCGAAACATTGAACGGCCGTTATCGGCGCTATTCGTCCGGATGGCATTCCCTTCTGCGCGATCTGATACGTCGAAGTTAAAAACGGCGCACTTTTGCACTGTGACGCTCGGCTCGCCTGTCTGCTTCGAATGCGAACGATCGCATCGGTTAATATGCCGGGCTTGGACAGCCCCCGTCGAAGTGCTGCGCAACCCACGGTGCGGCTGCAGGAGTCTGCATGATCGTCGACAGCGTTCTCGAACTGATCGGCCGCACCCCCATGGTGCGCGCGCGCCGCCTGGATGCCGGCGTCTGCGAATTGTTCCTGAAGCTGGAAAGCGCCAATCCGGGCGGATCCATCAAGGACCGCATCGGCCTGTCGATGATCGAAGGCGCGGAGCGCGCCGGCAAAATCAAACCCGGCGCGACGCTGGTCGAAGGCACCGCGGGCAATACCGGTTTGGGCCTGGCATTGGTCGCGCAACAGAAAGGTTACAAGCTGATCCTGGTCGTGCCCGACAAGATGAGCCGCGAAAAGATTTTCAATCTCAAGGCGATGGGCGCGGAAGTGGTGCTGACGCGCTCGGACGTGGCCAAGGGTCATCCCGAGTACTACCAGGATCTGGCCGAGCGCATCGCGCGCGAAACGCCCGGCGCGTATTTCATCAACCAGTTCGGCAATCCCGACAATCCGGCCGCGCACGAAGCCGCCACCGGCCCGGAAATCTTCGAACAGATGGACGGCCGCGTCGACGCGATCGTGTTCGGTTGCGGGTCGTCCGGCACGATGACCGGCCTTTCGCATTATTTCGAGCGCGTCTCGCCACGGACGGAATTCGTTCTGGCCGATCCGGTCGGCTCGATCCTCGCGCAATACATCAACGAAGGCACGCTCAGCACCAAATCGGCGAGCTGGATGGTGGAAGGCATCGGAGAGGATTTCCTTCCCGTGATCAGCGATTTCTCGCGGGTGAAGAAAGCCTATTCGATTTCCGACAAGGAGAGTTTCCTGACCGCGCGCGAATTGTTGAAGAAGGAAGGGGTTCTGGGCGGTTCCTCGACCGGTACGCTGCTTTGCGCTGCTCTGAAATATTGCCGCGCGCAAAGCGAGCCCAAGCGCGTGGTCACGCTGGTGTGCGACACCGGCAACAAATACCTGTCCAAGCTCTACAACGATTACTGGATGCTGGACAACGGTTTCCTCGATCGCCAGCCGACGGGCGACTTGCGCGACCTGATCCTGCGCCCGTACGCGCAACACGACACGGTGGTGGTGGGACCGAACGAGTTGTTGGTGACGGCGTACAACCGCATGAAGTTGTACGACGTCTCGCAGTTGCCGGTGATGGATGGCGACCAGATCGTCGGCATGCTCGACGAATCCGACCTGCTGATCCACGTCTATGGCGATGAGGCGAAATTCCGCGATCCGGTTTCCACCGCGATGGTCAGCCGCCTGCACATGCTGCCGGTGGACTCGCCGATCGAATCGTTGCTGCCCATATTCGAACGCGGCCACGTTGCAATCGTGATGGATGGCGACAAGTTCCTGGGCCTGATCACGCGCATCGATCTGTTGAATTACCTGCGGCGGCGTACTGGCTGAGAGCAATTCAAAGCCTGTATGAGAATGGACGCGGAGTTGAGCCTGGATGAATAGCCAGAACGACCTAATTGACTATCGCGAACTCATTGGCCGCTATTCATTTGCGGAACATGCGAAGCGCGCGGATCAGTATTTTTCTTCCCTGAAGGTTGATTCCCCGGTTGCGAGAAAGCCATTTGCGGACTCCGACGAAGCTTCGGAATTGTGTGCTGGAATTAGCGCATTGATAAAGGGTCTTGGTCTATTTCGCGGGGCGCGGGTGCTCGACTTTGGCGCTGGCACTTGCTGGCTATCCAAAATCCTCGCTCTGCTCGGATGCCAAGTCACAGCCGTGGATGTATCCTCAAGCGCGCTCGATTTGGGAAGACAAGTCATCCAGAGCGATCCGATCGGATCAAAGCTCCCAATAGATTTTATTTCTATCGCCGATTCCCGATTGCCATTTGCTGATGGAAGTTTCGATCGGGTAATTTGTTTCGACGCTTTGCATCATGTGCCTGACCAAGCCCGAGCAATCGCGGAATTTGGGCGCGTTCTCGGTGACGGCGGAATTGCCGCGTTGCATGAACCCGGCCCGGATCATTCTCGACAGGCGCAATCTCAATTCGAGATGCGCAACTATGGAGTCATTGAAGCTGACGTATACATTGAAGAGCTGATTGCCGAGGCTCTCAAAGGCGGATTCAGCAAGGCGAGCTTGGCCATTTTTACCGTGACTCCAATGTTCCTCGATTTGCAGAGCTTCAATGACTTTCTTGAAGACCGTGCGCTCACTTCTGTGGGTGCCCGCGAACTCGCTAAAACGGTGCAGGAGAGCTTCCGGACCCGCCGCGTATTCTTTCTCGAAAAAGGTGATTCCAGCGCTCATCTTGACAGCCGAACAAGAGCTGGCTTGCACGCCACCCTGGAATTGAAGACTCGGTACCAAAAGTCGGGTTTGAAATTGTCCGGTGAAGCGCGCAATACCGGAAAAGTCACCTGGTTGCCTTCCGGCTCGGGACTGGGAGAGGTAAATCTTGGGGTTCATCTGAGCGGCGCCCAGGGAACAACGCTCGCCCTTGATTACGCGCGATTTCCATTGTCGTCGCAGCCAATTCGCCCTGGTGAATCGGTGGCCATTGACATCGAGGTGCCTTACCCCGAAGCGGTTGATCATGGACAACTTGTCTTTGATCTCGTGGCCGAGGGTATATCTTGGTTCGAATTGATGGGGAGCGCTCCGATCAAAATAGCATTCGACGCTGGAGCGACCGAAGGTCATTTTTAAGGAGCAGAGTTTGGACAAGAAGCAGAAGCTCGCCACCCGCGCCATCCACGCCGGTCAGTCGCCCGATCCTAGTACCGGCGCGATCATGACGCCGATTTACGCGACCTCGACTTACGTGCAGAAAAGTCCGGGTGTGCACCAGGGGTACGAATATTCGCGCACTCAAAACCCGACGCGCATGGCGTGGGAGCGTTGCGTCGCCGATCTCGAGGGTGGCGTCGCGGGTTTCGCGTTTGCCTCGGGGATGGCCGCGACCGCGACGGTGCTGGACCTGCTCGATTCCGGCAGCCACGTGATCGCAATGGACGATCTCTACGGCGGCAGCTACCGACTGTTCGAACGCGTACGCCGGCGCAGTGCGGGGCTGGATTTCAGCTTCGTGGATTTGAACGACGCGGAGGCGCTGAAGGCGGCGTTGAAACCCAATACGCGCATGATCTGGGCAGAGACGCCGACCAATCCGATGCTGAAGCTGGTCGATCTTGCGAAAGTATCCACGTTCGCGAAAAAGCACGATCTGCTGCTCGCTGTCGACAACACCTTCTGTTCGCCGATGGTGCAGCGGCCGATCGAATTCGGCGCCGACATCGTGGTGCATTCGGCCACCAAGTACCTCAACGGCCACTCCGATATGGTCGGCGGTGTGGCTATCGCGGCGAACGAAGATCTCGCCGAACGCCTGGCGTTCCTGCAGAACTCGGTGGGTGCGGTGGCGGGCCCCTTCGATGCA
>Ga0209581_1001729_pt1 | contig 23896 bp, 21 predicted proteins | sample Coa_R2_FD_187160 | JGI IMG/M metagenome (GOLD analysis project Ga0209581, IMG submission 187160) | Surface soil microbial communities from Centralia Pennsylvania, which are recovering from an underground coalmine fire - Coalmine... | ecosystem: Environmental > Terrestrial > Soil > Unclassified ...
GCTCGGCAACGGATGAGTCACGTATCCTACGCCCTTTGTCTGGCTGGTACGGATCGGTACGCCATTCTGCCAATCGATCTCCAGAAATTTCCGCGTGTTTCTGAGAGGCGGCAGATGGGCAATAACCTTGCGGGTCGCGGTCGCAATCACGTCGCCGGCGTCCCCCACATAAACAAAGCGCCCATCGAGACTGTGTTGCAGCCAGCCCTCTCTTCCACAATTGATGACACAGGGTGTCTCGTCTCCCGTGACCGGCGACACTGGAATATCCGCGATTTGTCTCGGCTCCTGGGCAGGCAATCCAGAGACATCAAAGACATGGACGTAACTGTTCGGCCCATCCATCACATACAATTCTTTCTCATTCGGCGCAAGGGAGATGCCGTGATTAAACGCGCAACAGGATCGCGAGGGGGAAAATCCGCGAATCGGCACGGTATAGAGAACTTTGCCTGTACGAATATCGCTCACTTGAAAACCGAAGGAACTGGAGCCGGTGGTAAATAAAAGCGTCTCGCCCCCATTAATGGTAAAGGGACGGCCTGCACCGTGAGCAAGGGGGCCGATCTGCTCAATTACTCTATTTGAAGCCGTATCGGCGATAACCATATAATCCGCGTTTAATCCCCCCATATACAGATGGGAGCCATTCAGACTCACAATCGTGTTATGAGGTCCCGAAGCGGCAGGAGAGGTTATATTGCCAATCTCTCTGCCATTCTCTGCATTAATGATATGCCAGATGCCGAGGGGATTCTTCTCTCCCCCCGCCTGGTAGATTGTCTTCCCGTCGGGGGTGATGCCGATGGTATCGACCGGATAGGGATAGCTGAGATTCCACACAATTTGATCGGTCAGCAGGTTGTATTTGAGCAGATAGCCGGTGCCGGTCGGACCATCGCTTCCATAGCTGACGTAGAGCATGCCGGTCGCTGCGCTGGCAATCGGACCCCTCACCCCTTTTGTCGTGGGCAGGTGAACCCTTTTTACCAACGCCTGATTATGATCCATGTCATAGACGTACATCCATCCATCGGGAAAGATGTATTCGTAGTGATGGATGGCCGCTGGCGGACGAGGGACGGTTTGCTGCCTGATGAAAACGGCTGAGAGAACCAGCAAAACCAGCAGAAGACATCCTGCCAGCAACGCAATGTATGGAACGGCCAGGAAGCGTTTTCTCTGCGAGGGCATAGTTGCCCGATCAAGGTTGCTCGGTTTTTTGCTATGTTCAGTCACAGCGGCGGTGGCGTTCTCCTCTCAGTTATCCGCGCGATTGGGCTGGCGAGCTACGTAGAGGCTGAAATGCTGTCCCCATTGCTCTATATCGCGCTCGTAGCGCATGCCAACTTTCTCTGCGATATGGATGGAGGCGCGATTCTCAGGCGGGATCAGCGAGATTACGCGCGGGAAACCTAGCTGCTGCAATCCATAGTCTTTCAGCGCCTGCACTCCCTCGACGGCCAGCCCATGCTGCCAGTAGGGCCGGGAGAGCACATAGCCCAGCTCTATTTCCTGCTGCTCCTCTACCTCCTGGTGCAGAAGCCCACACTGCCCGATAAAACGCCCATCGCTTTTGAGAATAGTGGCGAAGAACGAGTGGCCATAAATTTGATATTCCCTGATATAGCGGTTCAGCACGCGCTGCACCTCGTCCCGGCTGCGTGGTCCCCCTAGAAAACGCATCACTTCTGGATCGGCGTAGAGAATCGTCAGGTCGTCCAGGTCGTCGAGCGTGAGTGGCCGAAATACCAGATGCTCTGTCTCTAAAATATTCATACAAAGTCCTCGCGTCTCATTGAAAATAGCTGCTACCCCTGACCTCCCTTTCTCGTCACGTCCTCATTATATGCGGCCCTGTCCATTGTGACAATCAGGCTGGACTTTTCTCTCTCCGCACAACTTTTGCCATCCCTGCTATACTGGTAATGAGGCCAGCATGGCCGCTCGCCTGACCTACCGCCGGGAAGCTTTCTTCACTGTCTACTCCTCGTATGCCCACCCATTCTTCTTCTGCCCGGTTCGCCCGGCAACTATTCACTTCAAGGAGAGATTCCCCATGACCATTCCCCTCTCATCAACCGGCGAAATTGCCACGTTTCGCGATGTCGATCAGTTTCAGCCCGCGAAGACGCAGTTTGCCTGTGGCTTCTTCGCCTGCGCCATTATGAAGGCGATGGCTCCTGTGGGGCAAATGCCCACGCAGAGCGCGGCGGAGATGATTGCCGAGGCCGAGCAGTGGTACGCTCAATACAATGGCAATAATGCTATCAGCAATACGAACGGCATGACGCTGCAGCAGCTCTATGATCTGATCGTGCAGATCGGGCTGCACTTCCAGGCTTCGAGCACTGATCCGCACGTATTGCGCGCATGGCTTGCCCTGGGCTATCCGGTGATTGTCGCTGGCGCGGAAACCGGCTTCTATGATCTCGCGCTCGGCGATGTCGTTCCCTACCCCTGGAAGCCCTCCGGCAGCCATATCATTGTTCTGACCGGCGTGGCCGCTAACGGCAATTTCCTGGTGCGCGACACAGCAAATGTGACCAGCCTCAGCAATCCGAACGCGCTGCGCCCCGGCCCGCGCGTCTATGACGCACAGCGCATGCAGTTGATAAGCGCGACTGCTATCGTTCCTCCCTGGCTGCCACGTCCACCCGCTGGCTTCGATCCCACACAGAGCGATTTCGTGCCGGTCATTCCCAAAGGATGGCGCGACGACGGCGCAACGCTCACGGCTCCCAATGGGCACCGGGTGGTGCTCGGCTTCCGGCGCTATGTCCTTACTCACGCCTGGGACCCCGCGAACCTGCCGTTGCAGGAGGAGCAGGCGCGCAGTCTGCTGGAAGAGTCGAATCCGGCGCTCGGCTCAGGCACACAGCAGGTGTTCAACTGGACCACGCTGGAATGGACGCCGGCTCGCGGCGTTTTCACCGCCTGGAGCGGCCCTGAACTGCTCAAGCTGCGCGCGGATATTGCCGCGCTACAAACCCAGATTGCGAACTTGCAAGCTCAATTGCAGTCCTCAAACGCCTCCTCCGGTACGCTTTCCCCAAACGCCTCAACGAATCAGTCGTAAATCATACGCTTGAACAAGCAGAGATCTGCCAGGGGCGATGATGCCTGACAGATCTCTTCTCTTCCAAAAAACGCCTGCCTCTCCTCCCGTTCTTCTACCACTCGTTCAGTCCTCAATGGAGGTGCGCTCTATGGATTATGTCAAGGAAAATGCTCCCGGCGCTGTACGCTATGCGGACGCGGTGCTCGAAGGTGGCGGGATGCGCTGCATTGCCCATGTGGGGGCGCTATGCGTGGCCGAGGCCAGGGGTTATCGCTGGCAGCACTGCGCCGGCACTTCAGCCGGGGCGCTGGTCGCGGCTCTGCTGGCCGCCGGCTATACAGCGCAGGAGCTGCGTTCGCTGCTGGGCACGATCGATTTCGCGCGGTTCGCGCGGGATCGCGGCCTCAAAGGGAGTTGGGGCATGCAACTGGCCCGGCTGCTGATGCGCGGCGGGCTGCACACCGGCAACGCCCTGGAATCATTTCTGCGCGACTTACTGAACGCCAGGGGGAAACGCACGTTCGGGGACCTGGTTGTGCCGGGCCAGGAGCGAACCCCGAAAACCTCGCACTTTCGCTATCGACTGCTGGTGATCGCCTCCGACATCACGAATGGACGCATGCTGCGCTTCCCCCAGGACTGTCTCCTCTATGGTCAGGACCCGGACGAGATGGATATTGCCCTGGCCGTGCGCATGAGCGCCAGTATTCCGTTTTTCTTCACGCCAATCGTCCGGCGCGACCTCGCTGGCCAGATCTACCGCGTGGTCGATGGCGGCCTGCTCAGTAACTTCCCCATCAGTATCTTCGACGTGCCCGGCACGCCCGCGTATCCCACGCTCGGCTTTCGCCTGGTCGATTCCCCGGTCCAGCCGGATTGCCAGCCAAAGCTCCGCACGCGCGAGACACTTCTGCGCTTCAGCCGGGAACTGCTGAATACAATGCTCAGCGCGCACGATCGCCTCTACCTGGACGATCACGCCTATGTGCGCACGATCGCCATTCCGGTCTATGGCATCAGCGGCACGCGCTTCGATCTGCATGCGGACCAGATCGAGCTGCTGTATCGTAGCGGAGAGCGCGCGGCAGAACAATTTTTCGCGCGTTGGGACTTTCCCGCGTACCGGGCCATCTATCGCTCGCTCCAACCACGCACAGGTCGCCAGGTGCGCCTGCACAACGCCATGCGCATCCAGGCGTTACCTCCCGATCCCCAGGTATGAACCAGGAGTGAGAGGCTTTCAGAAGCCCGCAGACGCCGCCTCTAGCGATTATGGAAAGGGGTGCGGTAATACGCCATCTGTGTCGGGGCCTCCTCGACCCCGACCATGATCGTCTGCACATTTGCCGTAGGATAGGCCGCCAGTTCTTTACACAGTTCCAGGCAAATATACTCAGCCAGCCGCTCGGCGGTTGAGTTATCGATCGGCAGAACGATCACGTCCTCGCGCGGGAAAAGATAACGCTTCTCGCCGAAGCGAATCTCCCAGCCATCCTCTTGCTCAGCTATCTTCAAGTGCGGATTGTGCGCCGGCAGCAGAAAGCGGTGATTCAGGCGGCGACAGAGTTCGCGCGTAAGCTTCTTGAGAATGGTAAAATCGAAGACCAGTTTATCCTCACCCAGCGTCCCTTCCAGCTCCACCAGCACGCCGTAGTTATGGCCGTGCAGGCGTTCACACTTGCCTCCGAAGGTAATAAAATGCGCCGAGCTAAAGCGCAGGTAGCCGCCCTCGACCTTCACCTTGCGCAAAATCATCGTGTTCTCCATAGAGAAGCCCCCTCTATACCACAGGTCCAAAGCCTGTTCTCAAAATACCTGAAGCAGGGAAAGCATATCATTGAACCTATCCCGAAACAAGAGCAGGCCCGAAAGTGTTAACCAGCAAACTAGACAGCGTTTGCGCCATGCTGCTATACTTAACACAGTGCCAACAGGGGCTTTTCCTGTAAAAACAAGAAGGAGATTTGATACATGACAGTCGCCGAAACCTTTGAGACAATGGTGAGCTTATTTAACCCTTCCGCCGCAGGAAGTTTGAACAAGACTTTCCAATGGAACGTGACCGGCGAAGAGGCCGGCAAGTATGCCTTGAAAGTAGCCAACGGAACGTGCGAACTGATCAACGGCGGCGTCGAGAAAGCCGATGTCACCTTCACAATCGCCGACAAAGATTGGCTGGCCATCGCCGAAGGCAAACTGGACGCTATGAACGCTTTCGCCACCGGCAAGCTGAAACTCTCCGGCGATATGATGCTGGCCATGAAGGTCCAGCAACTCTTCCCGGTCAAGCGTTAACCTCCCTCTCAGGCACCCTGGACGCAGAATACTTTGGAGCAAGTCGGCCATCGTCCCCTTGTATGGTGGCCGGCTTTCGCTTTTTTGGGATTGCTATCCCCGCCCGCTCATGGTATACTTACGATGACTACGTATAACTTTATTGGATATCTCGTAAGTACACACGGCTCACCGTAGAAAGGCGTCGGCCATGGCCCTGAGGAGCGACGAACTACACTATAACCTGCAGCACCTGAATGGTATGCTCACTACCCACGAAGCTGCTAAACATCTCGATCTGAGTTACTGGCACTTTATGCATCTTGTGGAAGCTGGCCGCATCCCCGGTGTACGTGTAGTCGATCGCTGGCTCTTCTCGCCCAATGATTTGAACGAGTATAGACGCAGCAGGTACGGTGGACTAGAGGATATGGCCAGACTGGCCCTCGAGCACCCGGATGTCGAACTCACAGAGAAGCAAGAAATCATCTGCCGTTACCTCGCCAATAGTGAAAGACCCTCGGATATCGCCCGTAAACTCCATCAGTCCCGACAAGCCGTCCACTCCCAGATAACCCTGATACGCGAAAAAGTCTCCCGCATCCAACCTCAACAGGACACCAGCACCTCCAGATCCAGAAAACGCTTGAGAAAATCGCCTATCCCCCTGCGCTCACCCAATAATCAATAGCCCTGCTTTCACAGATATTTTCAGTTGTAGATCCGTCCTCTCTTCCCCATATGTACAGAGCGCGCCTTGCCGGGCGCGCGGCTCCGCTGCGTAAGGTTTGATAGTGAGTGCCGGCAAATTTTCTTCTCCCTGCTTGCCCTCTCGCACGTGATAGCTGGAGAATGTTTATATCAAGAGGAGAGATGCCATGCTTAAGAAAATTGACAGCGTTATCCTTCACGTCAGCGATATGGCCGAGGCGCTCGACTTTTATTCGGATGTCTTTGGCCTCAAGCCTATCTGGCAGGACGAACGGGCCGGGGAGGCTGGCCTGCTCTTCCTGGGCAGCGACTCCGTGCTTGTTCTGCACGCCAACCCTATCTCCCCCGGTCAGGTAGAGGTGCGCTATCTCGTTGATGACGTGCCTGCCGCCATTCAGAGATATACCGACCAGGGCTGCAAGGTCCTTGTCGAGCCGTTCGATGTTCATAGGGGCAGGGGCGCGATTATTCAGGACCCTTTCGGCATGCAGATCTGCATTGTGGATAAGAGCAGGGGCAAGGCTGAACGCGACCTGCTGCAGGGCTAGAAGCACGCCTCTCAATGGAGCAGGGCCGGCTCAACCGCCGGGGCCAGTTCAGGCCGCCGATCGGCCAGCGCGCGCAGCAGACCAAAGCAACCGGCGATCATCATATCTCCGTGCGGCGTGGCCTCGTATGGTTTGAGCGCCGAGCCGCGCAAAAGCTCGCGCCGGGGACCGGTGACGGCCAGGAAAGGAAAAGCCTCGCTGCCCTCCCCAGGCGCTCTGAGAAGCAACGCTCCATGCCCGTTGGTGTTGAACACTTCATCGTTGGTCAGCGTAGCGCGAGCCAGCTTCACCAGCATCTCTTCCAGTTGCTGGCGCGTGATCTCGCCGGTATGATGCTCAAAGGTGCCGACAATGCGCCCGTCAATCAGATGGAACGCTAGCGTGTGGAAATTGCCGATGTTGCAGAGGATGCACTCGCGCTGCGCACGGACCAGCGGATCTTCCAGCGCGCCCAGCGCCGCCGCCGAACCGGTGTCCATCAAAAGCAGGGGAATATCGGGCCGCGAGCCGCTCAGTTCGAGATAGCGGGCAGCGCTACCCGCAATTGCGCGCAGGCGCGTGAGCGCTGGCGGCGTCCGCTCGGCCAGATAGGCAAAGGCGCTGGGCGTCGGATCGCGCCTGACCGTCTCTTCGATAAATGCGAAGCGAAAACGCCGATCGCTGACCCCTGGCGGAGCCGCTCCGTGATCAAAGGCCGCGACGGCCAGCGCATCAACTTTGGGGCTGACATCGAAGGCTCGCAACGCGGGAATGATCGCCTGCGCCGCAAAATCCTGCATCTCGATGTGCAACAGATTGCCGACTCGCCTTCTGCGCTCGGCCTCATCCACACTGACTACCTCGAAGCCCATTCGCTCAACCATCGACAAATCATCGTCAAAGGTACGCGCCGCCTCCTCGCTCACCACAACCCGATACCCGGCCAGCGCGTGATCGCGGGCTGCCCAGTGGCAGGGACCGCCGCCCATCGTCACACCTGTCAGGAGAATTGGCCGGCCCTCGGCGGTTGCGCGCTTGATGCGCTCGGCCACAATGACGGTTGGTGAGGGCATGACCAGCTTGAAGTTATTCTCCATCGTGCGCCCGCTCTCAAACAGCAAGATATCTTGCGTGCCGGTACCAACATCGACGGCTAAAATACGTGTGGGCGTGGACATACGCGAACGCCCTCCTTCCCAGCAAACGACTTGCAGTGTATAATCCAGTCTAAGGATCTGCTCGCTTATAGAGATGCCTGGACGGCCTCTCTGTGCAAGCATTTTTCCATCCAGATCCCCATTATACCCTTTTCCAGGCATCGATCGTTAGCAGCGTTTATCACTCTCTCAAAAGGAACGTGTATGGCGACAGAAAAGCAAGAGGAATCCCGGAAACCCTCGGAAGACTATCTTCCCATCGAAGATTACGCGGTCATCGGCGACCTGCACACCGTCGCGCTGGTTGGCAAAAATGGCTCGATCGACTGGTGCTGTGTCCCACGGTTCGATTCGCCCAGCGTCTTTGGCTCGCTGCTCGATGCCCGCAAAGGTGGCTTCTTTCGCATCTCCCCCATATTCGATGGCAATGTGCGCATGGGACGCAAACAGCTCTACCTGCCGGAGACGAATATCCTGATTACTCGTTTCCTCACCGTCGATGGCGTGGGCGAAATCACCGATTTTATGCCCGTCAAGCTCAGCCGTATAGTCGACCACCAGCATAATATTATCCGCTCGGTCGCCGTGGTACGCGGCTCGCTCTCCTTCGAGATGGTCTGCCGTCCCGCGTTTAACTTTGCCCGCGATCCCCACAAGGTTCATCTCCTGGAGCATGGTGTCGTTTTTGAAAGCGAGGCGCTCTGCCTCTGCCTGTCCTCTTCTGTAAACATGCATGAGGATGAGCAGGGAGGCGTGCGCGCGACCTTTACACTGCACGCGGGCGAATCTGTCCAGTTCGTGCTGGAGAGCGCGCGTCACGGCGACCTGATGCCCCACTTGCCCGGCGCCGGCGAGTATCGCGAGGCTTTTCAGAAGACGCTCAACTACTGGCGACGCTGGATTTCCCAGTGCCAGTACTCGGGGCGCTGGCGCGAGATGGTACATCGCTCGGCCCTGGTCCTTAAATTGCTCACCTATTCTCCCACCGGCGCGATCGTCGCAGCCCCCACGACCAGCCTGCCGGAGACGATCGGCGGTCCCCGCAACTGGGACTATCGCTATACCTGGCTGCGCGACGCCTCTTTTACCCTCTACAGCCTGCTGACCCTGGGCTTTACACAGGAGGCCGAGGCTTTTATGGGCTGGCTGGTGGCTCGCTGCCACGAATTGAAGGCCAACGGCTCGCTGCAGCCAATGTATACCATCGATGGCAAGCACGACCTGACCGAGATCACCCTCGAGCACCTGGAAGGATACCGCCAGAGCGGCCCGGTGCGCATCGGCAATGGCGCGTATAAACAGAATCAACTGGATATCTACGGCGAGTTGATGGATGCAATCTATATCTATAACCGCTATGACGCCATCTCGTATGATCTGTGGACGAACCTCTGCCGCCTGCTCCAATGGCTGGAGAGAAACTGGGACCAGCCCGACGAGGGCATCTGGGAGGTGCGCGGGGGACGTAAGCACTTTGTTCACTCGCGGGTGATGGCCTGGGTGGCTTTCGATCGGGCGCTGCGCCTGGCCCGCCAGCGCGGCCTACCCGGACCTATGGTACAGTGGATGGATACGAGCGCACAGATCTATATGCAAATTATGGAGCAGGGCTGGAACGAGAAAAAGAAAAGTTTCGTTCAGTACTATGGCAGCGAGGCTGTGGATGCTAGCGCGCTTTTGATGGTACTCACCAAGTTCGCCGGCGCAACCGATCCGCGCATTCTCCACACTATCAACCGCATCCAGAAGGACCTCACCAGCGACTCGCTGGTGCATCGCTACAATCCCACAGAGGCAGCCGACGATGGCCTGGGCACTCTGGAAGGTACGTTCAGCCCGTGCAGCTTCTGGATGGCCGAGTCTCTGGCACGCGCCGGGCGTGTGGATGAAGGCAGGCTCATGCTGGAGAAGATGCTGACCTATAGCAATCATGTCGGCCTCTTCGCCGAGGAGGTCGGACCCACAGGCGAGGCCCTCGGCAACTTCCCACAGGCATTTACCCATCTTTCGCTGATTACCGCCTGCTATAACATCGACCAGGCGTTAAATAAGTCCTCCGGCAACAGGGCGGCGCCAGGAGGCTCTTTCATACGTTAAAAATTCCGCCCCCTGAAGACAACGCCTGTGGCCGCGAGAAAGGGGAAACGCTGGCAAAAGTTCCAGAGAGCTCATTCCCCTCTCGCAGCAAAAATGCGCTATTGGTCTTGACCCGAAAAAAATGGGTCCAGACCAGGAATATCTTGCTCCAGGTTTGCCAGATCCGTGCGTAGACGAAGGAGCGCCAGGTCCTTTGCTTTGCACTCAAGTATGACATCATACTCTTCCAGAGGAACCTGGCGGCGAAACGCCAGAAAAGCTGTCGCACTCACATACTCGCTATGTGCGCCAGGGCGTTTGGCTGGGCCCTGCTCTGCGTAGTGGAGCTTCGGACGCAATCCCCGCCAGGTGGCCTGAATGCGCGGCCAGGGCAGCGCGTCGAGCGGCTCGCGACCGTTGAGCTGATGATGCAAGGAATCGACGACGAGCGGCGTCCCGGTCTCCTCGCAGATTGGCAGCAAATCATGAACTGACCAGCAACGTTCATCATTCTCCAGGCGCAGGTGACGGCGCACATTGTCGGGCAGACTGGCGATGTTTGCGCAGATACGCCTGGCGCTGGCATCTCGATCGCCGTAGACCCCGCCGCCGTGCAAAAGAATATCGCCCTGCGTTTGCCCCAACTGCTCAAGCACGAACGCATGGTAGCAGAGATCTCTATAGCTGCTTTCCCACACCCTTCCGCAGGCAGAGGGCAAGGTATATTGCCCGGGGTGCATCGAAAGGCGCATGCCTGCGGCCAGTTCAGCAATCTCCTGTGCCCGCGTAAAGCTCAATTGCTTGAGATCGACCTCGACGTGCGAACCCAAAGGCACCAGGTCGGATGAAATGCGAAACACCGGGATCTGCTGCATGCGATTCCAACGCAGAATCTGGGCCAGCAGTTCCATATTCTCGTCCACCAGCTGCTGTAAGTACGGCAGGCCGCGAGCATGGAGCGTTGCCAGACGCAAGCTGCGCAGCTTGCGTCCAAGCGTGAGATTCACGCAGGCATACCCCAAACGGATCACCTTGCTCTCCTTTCCTCCGCTGACTTCGCCCAGGAGATCGGGACTCTGCCAAATGGCCCGCCCCGGCTGCTGGCTCCTTGCCTCTCCTGTACGTGATCCTTATCCGCCTTCTCCTTGTCCTGCACCGGCTGCCAGTCTCTGGCCTCTCTCTCTGATGGAAAGATCAGCACAAATCCCTGCACGACCATCGCCGTCGTTAGCACAAAGAAAAGCAGTTCTTCAACAGGTACGTTGCCCACCGACCAGCCAATGAGGAAAGCTGGATGAAAAAACCAGATATGCTGACCCAGGGCAAGCGCATCTGCTAGCGAAAAATAGATGCTCACACCCAGAACGACCCAGGGCCAACGTTGGCGCTGCTGCCAAAGTTTTTTCCACCCGATCAGCCATTGGAGAGCAAGGACAAGCACCCAGACAAGCAGCAGTTCCAGATACAGATAGTGGTTCACGTTCTCTTCCTCCCAAACGCACCTGCTCCCTCACTCTTCCAAAGAAGGATGGCGTACATCAGCATAGTAAGGATCACTGTCTCCAAGAGAGCGAACAGGTATTCTTCCAGCGGAATGAGCCAGAGGCGCAACCCCCAGATCTGCCGGGGCGTCCAGCCCCAAACACCCATAACAACGGCGGCATGATCCCACAGAGCCATAGCGGGCAGGACCACAAGCAGGAGCTGAGCAGTTGTCAACCAGTAGCGCCAGTTGAGCAAGCGTCGGCGGAGCAATAGACTCACCAGCGCCAATGGGAGTAAAAGAAACAGAACAAGAAAACATGCATAGGTCATGGATCATTTCCTTCCAGCATGGGCATCGCGCTGAACCAGATGGCTGGTCACTGCGGCAGAAAGCAGGACGCCGGGAATCCCTGCCCCCGGGTGGGTTCCCGCGCCGACAACGTAGAGACCTCCAATCGACCCGGAGCGATTGTGCGGGCGAAAATAAGCCGATTGCATCAGCGTTGGCTCGATAGAGAAAGCAGCTCCCAGGTGGCTGCGCAGATCCGAGGCAAAGTCGAGCGGGGTGAACTGGCGCTCTACTACAATACTCTGCGCCAGTCCGGTCAACCCGGCCTCCTTCTCCAGAGTACCCAGGATTCTCTCGCGAAAGGCCGAAGCCTCGCGTTGCCAGTCCACCCCATGTCCCAGGTGAGGGACGGGAGCCAGCACGTACAGACTCTCTCCCCCCGGCGGAGCCAGCGTGGGATCGGTGCGCGTCGGCGTATGCAGGTAGAGTGCCAGATCGGAAGGGAGTCCTTGCCCATCGAAAATCTCAGCAATAAGTGCCCGATACCGCTCTGGCATGAGAATGGTATGGTGGCGCAGGTGCGGATATTGCCGGTTGAGGCCCAGGTAGAGCAGGAAGCAGCTCATCGAATAGCGCACCCGTTTCAAGCGTAGGGTCGCAAGCGGCGAGCGATACTCCGGCGGCACCAGATGGAGATAGGTTTGAGCAACATCACTATTCGCGACCACTATCTGAGCCGCGATCTCCGTCTCATCCTGAAGCCGTACCCCCCTGACTCGGCGATTTTGAACGAGAATCCTCTCCACCGGCGTGCCATAGCGGATCTCGCCCCCAGCCTCGCGCAAGAGCCTGACCAGCCCCTCAATTACCTGATACATGCCTCCGCGCGCAAAATGCACGCCGCCCAGGCGCTCCAAATACGGAACAATGCTGTAGATAGCCGAAGCCCGGAACGGATTGCCACCGATGAAGAGCGGATGAAACGAGAAGACCATACGCAGATCAGGATTCTTGAAGTAATGGGAGACAAACGAGTAGACGCTGCGATGTGCTCTCGCACGTAGCAGTTCTGGTAGCACGCGCACCATCGTACTCGCCGATAGAAACGGTTGCCTGGCCAGATCGACAAAGGCCCGCTCATAGATCCGCTGGGTCTCGGCCAGAAAGGCCCGATACCCCAGGACATCGCGTGGCGCAAAGCGGGCGATTGCCGCCTCATCCTGAGTCGCCTTGCCCCACGCGTCGAAAACGCGACCATCACGCAAGAGCAGGCGATAGAAAGGACTGAGTTCGACCAGATCGAGATCTTCACGCATATCGCGACCGGCAAGTTGCCAGAGTTCTTCGAGCAAGTGGGGCAAAGTGAGGAGGGTTGGCCCCATATCGAAAGTATATCCCTGGCTTTTGAACTGCGAGGCGCGTCCCCCCGGCTGAGCGCGCGCTTCAATCACCGTGACTGCGAAGCCTGCGGTTTGCAAGCGCAGCGCGGCAGCAAGCCCACCAAAGCCCGCACCAATCACCACAACCCGTTCTCTCGCAGGCAAGCGCATAGGGGCGTAGAATGCCTCCTCAGAGCCGGATATGACCGATTCCATACCTTTCTCCTTCCGACTGGCACGTCACATCAGACCAGCAAATCTGATCAGATGCCAGCGATAACATCTGGACACATTGCTCGACCGCCCGGATCATCTCTGTCCTGCTAGAGAAATCGCGTGAGTAGAGCGGTTGGCCAAAACGGAGCGCGAGCTGCCAGCGTTTCCCCTGTTGCCTGTATGCCAGGCCAGCCGGCACGATGACCACGCTGGTCTGCCTATCCGCCTCGACTAACTCGACCAGGCGTCCAAAACCTGGCTGGAAGGGCAGAAACGGCTGATCGGTCTTCCTGGGCCCGGCCAGTGGATCAATCACGGGATAGCCCTCAGGGAAGATCACCAGAACTTCCCCCTCGCGCAGGAGCTGCGTCGAGAGCGCAACAGCCCGTCGGAGATAGCCGAATGCTTCGCTGGCCTGATAGGCGCTTGTTCTTCCCTCCTTTCCCCACTCCAACTGCCGTGTACGCAATACGACCGGCCACGTTGCAAGCCGGCAGGCCAGTTCCATCACTCTGCGCGTGAGGGGACGCTCGATCCAGTCCAGACCGACGAGCAAGTGGAGTCTGCGCGGAACCATGCGGAGCAGCGCGCACCCATCATAGAGATGATGAAAATGGCGGGCCACGATCAGCACCGCCCCCTGCTCAGGCACCTGCTCTTTCCCTTCAACCGTGCAGGTCACGCGTCTGCCGAGCAGCAGCCCGCTGCCAGCACGCACCGTTAGATACGAGATGCGCCCGACGAGCCGGCCGGCTAGCCCTCTTGCCTTCCCTGAGGAACGCAGTGGCGGGCAGAGAACCAGGGTAGCGGGCAGCAAGCCCAGCACAGCCCCAATTACCAGCGGTTGCCAGAGACCCGCCCCCAGCGCCAGGAGCATCGCGAAACCGGTATTGGCGAGATACATCCCGTAGGGCAGCCAGATCACGGCGCGGCGAATCTGTGCTTGTTCACGCCAGAGCAGACGGCTGACGCTCATATAGAGCAGACCGGTGATCGACCAGCCGACCAGGTTGCTGATGGGCATGCCGAAATAGGGACCCGGCAGCGACCAGTGCCAGAACTGGACCAGCAGGTGCGTATTTGCCATAGACGGATCAAGCGAAAGATCCCAGACCGTCAGAAAATATCCCCCAAGCAGCAGCGACCAGAGCGTCTGCCTCCGCCCTCCCGCGCGCTGTGTCAGCGATGTGGCCAGCAGGTATGTGGTCAGACCCATATAGAACCAGGAGAGCGGAATCGCATATGGGACATGCCCCAGGATTTTATAGCCCAGCAGATCGGTATAGGCATACGGCCCAAACGGAAAGCCGGTACTGGTTCCGAGCAATTCCATACTCAACGAAATTGTCGTTGAGGCGAAAAAAAAGATCAGGGTTTTTCTCACCCCGAGGAAGGCGATACCAAAGGCCAGCATAGTCGCCGCGCCGAGCAGAATATGTACTGAGCCGGCATAACGGATGCCGAAATTGAAAATCTCGACCGCCGTAGCATTCCCCTCCCAGAGTTGTGGATGAGGGAGCGCAATCAGCAGGCCCGCCAGCCCAAAGAGCAGGGCGGTAATATGGCCGCAAAAGAGAATAATCACGCTTCTTGATTTCATTTAACACCTCCTCGGAGAATAACGCGCCCTCGCCAGGTATGCCGTCGTCGCCAGGCACTGCTGGCGAGTTTGAGAGCAACCGGCAGATCGCACAACGGCGAGAACCAATAGGTCCACGGCCGATGACGATAGGCGCGCGCGCTGCCAGCCAGGACGCCCAAGCGCAGAGCCACATACAGGCCATTCAGCCAGAGCAGACCAGGCGCATGGTTGCGCTTGCACAGGAGCAGGAGAAACAATGGCAGGGGCACAGCCTGCACCAGGACAACCTCCAGCCAGCCAGCGAGAGTATGGAAGCCAGAGAACTGATCATGCATGGGCAGTGAGCGCGTCCAGTTCTCCCAGGCATCCTGCCATGTGCGATACATTTCCACGCGTGCCAGATCCCCGACCTCGTAGAAGCCAACGACATGTCCTGCTGCTACCAGTGTACGCGCCAGCGTCACATCTTCGCACACAGACGCGCGTGTGCAGACGAAACCACCGCAGTTCTCCAGCAGGGCGCGCCTGATGAGAAAACACTGGCCGTTGGCCTGAACCTCATGAAGCATGCGAATAGGCTTACCAGGCATCCCGAAGCGATAGATCAGCGTGGTCAGCAGTGCAGGATGGAGCAAGGCCAGGCCGGGACCCGGAAGTTCCTGCAAGGGGGCCCCACTCAGCGCAGAAAGCCGGGTCCCGCGCGCGTGCGCCAGCAGCGAACGAGCGAGCAGAGCGCCGGGACGCACATCGGCATCCAGGGTGAGGACCCAGTCAACCTGCGGGGCCAGCCGCTCACAGGCGTAGTGCAGGCCCCAGCTTTTCCCATTCCAGTTGGCGGGAATCGGGCTGGCGTCGAGCAAACGAATACGCGGATCACGTGGCAGATAGCACGCGACCAGATCCTGGGTGCCATCGTGTGAGCCGCCATCCACCACCAGGATCTCGGCCACCACCTCTCCCTGCTCAAGCAGACCATCCAGGCAGGGGTCGAGCCGCTCACGCTCGTTGAGGACCGGGACAACGATGGCAAGGCGCCGTTCCTCCCCCGGGTTCGCCTGGAGAGTTGGCCGCACCCGCTCGCCGCCGGCAGTGCGAAGCAGCCGATACATAACGCGCAACGCAAAGAGCGCCTGCACCCAACAAAAGAGAGTCAGAAGGAGTCTACGGCTCATCCAGGCACTCGCTTTCGATAGTATGTTCATGCTCGCCCCATTGCCAGAGCGCGGCGAGTAGAACAACAGCGCCAGCTTCCTGTAGCTTCGTGAACAGCCCGGTCGCGGCTCGCCGGCGCAACACGTCGTAATCGCACTGTTCGATTTGCTTCAAAATACGTTGATAGAGACGCCCAGCGAGCAGAATGGGCACACGGCAGTCGCGCGGTAGCAACCAGCAGCCATGCAGTCCTTGCGTGTAGAAGAGGCGGGCGCGCGGAATCTGGTAGCGCATCAGTTCGCGGAAACGCTCATCCGGTCCCTGCTGTTCCTGGTAGAGTTGGGACAGGTGAGCTGAGGAAGAACCGAAACGGGCCAGCTCATCTTGAGGCAGATAAATGCGTCCATGCGCCAGATCCCGGCCTACATCGCGCAGAATATTCGTGAGTTGCATGGCAATGCCCAGGTGCCTTGCCGCACGCAGGGCCTGTTCAGAGCGGGTACCCAGCACGTGGGCCAGCGCCAGTCCGACGGTCCCTGCCGCCTGGTAACAATAGAGCAGAAGCGCCTGAGCATCGGCAAAGACGCGCGGCTCCAGATCGGAACGCTGGCCGCACAGGAAATCCTGGAAGAGCGCCAGTGGAACGTCAAATTGGGCAAGAACAGCTGCGAGCCTGGCGCCCAATGGTTCGCGCGGGGCAGCAGAAGCACAGCCGCGCAAGAACCATTCCTGCCAGGCGTCCAGTTCTCGCAGAACCGTCTCAGCCTGCCAGCCAGATGCTCGCTCATCCACCAGATCGTCCAATGTCCGAAAAAAGGCGTAGAGCGTCACAATAGCCGGGCGAATCTTCTGCGGGAAGAAACGCGAGGCGAAATGAAAGGTTTTCCCATGTGTGGCAAAGAGTTGCTCAACTTGATGAGACAAAAGTACAGACGCTTGATTGGTAGACCTGTCGACAGAAAGAGCAGACGCTTCTGCCCCTTGCGTGGTATCGACAGACGGTGTTCTCTTCATGAGAACACGGCTCCTTTCTTCATGTATGCTCTATGCATACAGAGCACATGATTCATGCATGCAGGGGGATCGCAAGCCGCCTGCTGGCACTTCTGTTTTCCTTATCAATTGATAAGTTGAAATCAAAAAAAATAACATTTACTCATGGGAGCGTGCGAGACCATGCAGGAGGACCCGTACACAGGTCTCCGCTGAAGCAGCCTGGTAGGCTTGCAAGTCGCGTGCGGTCGTGTTTTGCGGACCGCGAGTGGCAAACCCGGAGAGCATCGTCATAAAGAGATATGCCGCCGGGAAAGAAGCCATTCCTCCCTGCGCTGCATCTCGCAACTCTCCTCGCTGGATACCCTGCTCGAAGATGGCAGCAATCGGTACGATAAAGCCATGACGAAACTGGGTATCCAGCTTATCACGCGTTTTGGTCGAGACTTCGTACCGGACATCATGCAGCATCAAACTGAGATCGTAGTGCATCCTGCTCAATAGAAAGCCAGCCACCGCCTGTAAACGCTCGGACACGTCATCGGCACGCCGCACAATACGTTCCAGGGCCAGGTGGATCTTGGCAATCTCTTCACTGACGACGGCCAGATAGATCTCCTCTTTATCAGCGAAGTAGTGATACAACGCCGGTTGCGTCAACCCACAGACCTCGGCCAGTTGGCGCGTGGTGACGGCCCGGTATCCGTAGGTCATGAAGAGTTGTTCGGCCACGCGTAAGATCGTCTGGCGCGTCTCCTCAGCAGCCTCCCGCGTCACCGGCTGGCGCTTTCTTCTGGCCATTGCTGGATATCCTTCTTCCAGACGCTCAGAACGTCTCATTTATCACATGATAGCTACTATAGACAAGTAAAGCCAGAATGTCAAGGTCAGCGACAGGTTGAAGGTCTTGACGAGCCAGAAAAAGTGAGCTATATTACTTATCAAAGATAAATAGAAAGAGAGCAGGCCCCTCGATCTCTTACCAGGATGAATCCCCCAAATGGGCTTCTATCGAGGTCTTATGATGCTCCTCTCTTGCTTTCAGCTCAAATTATTTGTTTATAATTTGATAAGTAAACTCAGCAAAGGTAGTACCAGGATGGAAACGACAGATACTTCCGTCCCTTCAGAGAGGGACAGCGAGGTGCGGGGCGGGGATGCGCGATATAAATGGAAAGTCATGGCCGCGGTGATCTTCGGCACCTTTATGGCCATTCTTGACTCGACGGCGGTCAATGTCGCGGTGCCAACGCTGCAAAAAGCGTTTCACGCCCAGGTGGACCAGGTCGACGCGGTGCTTACGGCGTATATCCTGGCTCTGGGCATTGTCACGCCGCTGGCGGGCTGGCTCTCTGAGCGATTTGGCATCAAGCGGATCTTTTTGCTGGCAATGGGCCTGTTCGTCGCCGGTTCGGCTCTGTGCTCGCTCTCTCCCTCTCTCCCCTGGCTGGTGGCCTTCCGCGCTCTTCAAGGACTCGGAGGGGGTCTGCTCAGTCCGCTCGGCCTGGCCCTGCTCTCCAGCGCGTTTACGGAAAAGGAACGCGGCCTGGCTTTCGGGATTTATGGCATCCCTCTGGTGGTTGCCCCGGCCAGCGGTCCTGTGCTCGGCGGCTATTTTGTCCAATATCTCTCCTGGCACTATATCTTCCTGATCAATCTTCCCATCGGGATCATCGGGATCATCGTCGGCGCGCTCTGGCTGCGCGAAGAGAGGCGCGGCGCGACTGCTCGCCTGGACATTCCCGGTGTCCTGCTATCTGTTATTGCCTTTGGCTGCCTGCTGTTCGGCATCCAGAACGGGCAGACCGATGGCTGGACCTCGGCACAAATCCTGATTCTGCTGATCATGGGCGGGGTCGCCCTGATCGCGTTTATCGTGGTGGAACTGCTGGTCAGCGAACCCCTGCTCGATCTGCGCCTGTTTCTGAAGCGGATGTTTGCCAGCGCCAGCGTGCTCGGCTGGGTCAGTGCCATTGCCCTCTTCGGGGCCGAGTTTCTGTTGCCCATCTACCTGCAAACGCTGCGCGGCCAGACTCCTTTGCAGGCAGGTCTGCTCGTTCTGCCCCTGGCGATCGCCGCCGGGCTGACCACGCCCATTGCGGGCGCGCTCTATAACCGTGTGGGGGCGCGCTGGCTGATCGCTTTCGGCAGTCTGTTGCTGGCCATCAATACCTGGCAACTGTCCACGATTACCCTTGATACCGATTATCTGATCATTATGGAGATTGTCGCTATCCGTGGAGTTGCCCTGGGCTGCGTACTGCAAACTACGCTGACCGCCGCGCTTTTCGGCCTACAGCCCCGGCAGTTCCCGCGCGCCACTTCACTGCTGAACGCCTCGCGCAATATCTTCCAGTCCCTGGGGATCGCGGTGCTAGGAACGATTGTGACCAGCCAGTTCACAGCTTATCAGAATGATGCGGTGAACAGTATTCATGATCCTCACAGTTCGCTCGGTCAGCAGTTTATCCACCAGATGCAGTCACTTCTCCAGCACGGCGTGCCCGCGCCGGCTGCCTCAAAGGCAGCTCTGGGACAGATCCTCGGCGAGATCTTCAATCCCAACGGGCTGATCTTTCGCACGCATTTCCTTCAGGGCATCAATGACGCCTACCTCGTCACGTTCTGGCTCTCCATCGCGACTATGCTGCTGGCTTTTACCCTGCCGGGCCGAGCAGGACGCCAACAGGGTCAAATACCCACAGGCGACTCTGCTCTTTCTTAGAAAGGCCGCAGCGCTGTTATCCAGGGTTTTTGGGGGTTCCTTGAACGCCTGTATGGTATAATGATTCCGGGCCGTACCCATGCCAGTCATGGTATAGAGTTCGCGATTGCACGTGAGGCCAGAAAGGAAGAGATCGATGCAATTGCAATTTATCCCCTATATATTGCCCGGAGCTGCTCTGGCGGTCCTACCAGTCTCGCTCGCCTTTGCCGCCTGGCGTCGTCGCTTTATCCCGCGCGAGCGAGTCATTGAGAGCATGAAAGAAGCTCTCATTGTGCTAGATACACAGGATCGTATCGTCGATCTCAATCCGGCTGCGCGGCGGCTCATCACCGACAAGACCTCAAAGGTTATTGGTCGGCCCTTCGCCAGGGTCTTCTCCTCCTGGCCCAAACTTGTCGAATATTGCCAGAGCCTGGAAGAGACCGACGAAGAAGTGATCGCCAGCCAGAGTGACGAGCCACACTATTTTGGCCTGCGCATCACTCCTCTCTCCCACCATGCTGAACACATCACTTTCACCGGTCGCCTAATTGCCCTGTATGATATTACCGCGCGCGTCCAGGCGGAGAAGGCGCTGAAAGAGAGCGAGAGGCGCTTTCGCACTATTTTCGCAGAGGTTCCTGTCGGGATGGCTATCATAGACCTGGAAGGCTCCGTGCTCCAGGTAAATAAAGCCTTTTGCGAGATGTTAGGATACGGCGAACAGGAGTTGAGAGGCTTCAAGCTCTCTGCCATTACCCACCCCGATGATATCGGAGCAGACACGCTGCTTGCTGGAAAAGCGCTTTCCGGTGAGATGAGTAGCTATAAAGTGGAAAAGCGGTACCTGAAGAAGAATGGGGAAACCCTCTGGGCCGATCTGACGGCCACTATTCTCCGCAATCAACGAGGGGAAGCCATCTATGGCCTGGTGATGCTTGAGAATATTATCGAGCGGAAGCGGGCCAAGCTGCTCGAAGAGGAGCGGTACCATGTTGCCTATGAACTGCATGATGGACTGGCGCAGGTAGCGGTGAGCGTCCATCAGCATTTACAGGCCCTGGCAAGCCATTATCATCCGCGTTCTCCGCAGGCCAGACAGGAACTTGATCGGGCGCTGGAGTTGGCGCAGCGTTCGGTCAGGGAGGCACGACGGCTGATTGCAGGTTTGCGCCCAACGGTCCTCGACGATTTCGGCTTGGCGATGGCCCTGCGCTTGCAGATCGAGGCGCAACGGAAAGATGGCTGGACTCTTTTGTTTGACGAGGCGCTTGGAGCAGAGCGTCTGCCGAGGACGATCGAAACGACATTATTTGGGGTTGCGCAGGAGGCGCTCACCAATGTACGGAAGCATGCGCGAACTATGCGGGCTCGCCTTGCGCTTGAGCGTCGGGACTCGCTAATCCGCCTGGAGGTCCAGGACTGGGGCTGTGGTTTCGAGCCGCGAACGCTGTTTAAGGTTTATCGCCCTGGCGAACACATGGGTATCCGCGCTATGCAGGAGCGGGTAGAATTGCTGGGCGGCCATCTGCTGATTTCCAGCCATCCTGGCTTTGGCACTCTGGTAGTAGCCGAGGTACCCATTTTGCCATCCAACGAGCAAAACCTCGGCGACGCTTCGGGCGCAACTGAACCCGAGACCCAACCTCTCTTCTTTTGTAATCATCTAACCGAACGGAACGACCACAATGCCGACGAGACTGAGCTTCTTCTCCTACGCAGTCATCTCATTGAGAGGAGCGAAAATGATGAGCATTAGCCCACAACGCCCACGAAAGCTCGGATTGGCGCGCCTGGTGATTGCTGATGACCATGAGCTGGCTAGAGCCGGTTTGCGCACGATGCTCATCGGTCAACATGGCATTGAACTGCTGGCAGAGGCCAAAAATGGCCGGGAGGCGCTCGAGCTCTGTCGCCGCTTGCAGCCCGATCTCGCCTTGATTGATGTGCGCATGCCGGACATGGATGGGCTGGCTACCTGTCGCAAGATCAAGCAGGAAGTCCCGGCCACCAATGTAATCCTTATCACGATGCATGAGAACCCCCATTATCTTCTGGAGGCGCTGAAATCGGGGGCCTCAGCCTATGTACTCAAAGATGTGACACAACGCGAACTCCTTGCCACAATTCGTCGGGTCCAGCGCGGCGAATCGGCGCTGGACCCGGACACGGTGGTTCGCGTCCTCGGGCATATCACAGACGATACGTCCTCTCACGCGCATCTCTCCGCAGTACAACTCTCTCCACGTGAACGCCAGGTGTTGCAACTGCTGGCCCAGGGGTTGACGAATCGCGAGATTGCTCGCACATTGACGGTAAGTGCGAGCACAATCAAAATTCACGTTGAGCATATCCTCGCGAAACTGGGGGTCTCTGACCGCACACAGGCTGCTGTGCGCGCCGTTGAACTCGGATTGCTCCAGGCCCTTTACAGGAAGTGACCTATCTTTGCCCCTCTCGTCCGTTCCTTTGCGCCAAAAATAGGCCACCTGGCCTATAGGATACAGGCCGTGTAGCAGATGTTTCGGATAGATTGTCTCTTTTATACTTAATGTGAACAGCGAATTGGTTTCCCTTTTATACTGAGTTATAGAGTTGGTTGTTTCTCAGCATTCCTTCTTCTGGAATGGCCGAAGTATACACAATACCGGGGTATTTTCATCAAAGACACGAACTCGAAAAGATGGGAAGAACCTGAGGTGCAGAGCGTTTCAGAAAGGATATCGAAAACCGGCTCTCCTTCAGTGACCTGGCCGGATTTGCTTCGACCGTAAGAAAAAGAGCGAGCTAGCCTGCTCACCCGAGGAGCCAGAGGTATGAGTCTTGAATTTTCGGGTACCCAGACGCTTCCTCTTCCCAGAGAGCAGGTCTGGGCCTACCTTCTGAACGTGAAGAAAGTTGCCGCTTGCGCTCCCGGTTTCGAGAGCCTGCAAGAGCTTGCCGAGGAACGCTGGAAAGCGATTGTGGTGGCTTCGGTGGGGCCGCTAAAGGCGCGATTTACATTGGATGTGACGCGCTCAGGTATGGAGGAGCCAGAACACATGGTGGTCAAGGGACGTGGCAACGCACCGGGGAGTACCGTGGAGGCTTCCGGCGATATGCGTCTTCTCGCGCTCACGCCAGATTCGACGCGTATGGATTGGACAGCCTCGGTCATAGTGAGTGGGACTCTTGCCAATGTCGGGGTCTATCTGCTCAAAGGGACGGTCGAAAAACTGACAGGCCAGTTCTTCGACTGCCTGAAGAAGAGTATGCAGGCATACTATGGCAGATGGTCGTAACGCTACGGCCATCGTTCACCTGAGGAGGCCGGCTCATTTTCATCGCCTTCTCTTGTCTTCTGATTGTAATTACAGGAAAAAGGTGCAATGACCTTTTAGTGGGGCTTTGACAGGCCACAAGCACGTCAACGCTCAAGGAGGTGCAGCATGGCAAGCAGATCGCGCGTGGAGGATATCCACATCGTCTGGATCACCGCTGGATTGGGCTGCGATGGGGATACCGTCGCTATCACCGCAGCCACCCAGCCCAGTATCGAGGATGTGTTGTTGGGAGCCATTCCTGGCCTCCCCAGGGTGCATCTTCATAACCCTGTCCTCGCTTTTGAACTTGGCGGTGACAGCTTTATGAGCTGGTGGTATAAAGCGGAACGAGGTGAGCTCGACCCCTTTGTGCTCGTCGTGGAAGGCTCGATTCCCAACGAAAAAATCAAGAGCGAAGGCTATTGGGCGGCCCTGGGCACCGATCCTACCACCGGTCAACCGATTACAACCAATGAGTGGGTTGATCGCCTCGCGCCCAAGGCTCTCGCGGTCATCGCCGCCGGCACCTGCGCCACTTACGGGGGCATTCACGCTATGCAGGGCAATCCTACGGGCGCGATGGGCCTGCTTGACTATCTCGGCTGGAACTGGAAAACCCCCGCCGGCATACCAATTATTTGCGTGCCAGGGTGCCCGGTGCAGCCAGATAATTTCATGGAGACCGTCCTCTATCTCCTCTACCAGGCGGCCGGCATGGCTCCCATGATCCCATTGGACGATGCCCATCGACCAACCTGGCTCTTTGGCAACACCGTCCATGAGGGATGTGACCGCGCCGGGTACTACGAGACGGGCGATTTCGCAACGGAATACGGCTCGCCCAAATGCCTGGTGAAGCTCGGATGCTGGGGGCCGGTCGTGCAGTGTAATGTCCCGAAGCGGGGATGGATGGCCGGAATTGGCGGCTGCCCAAATGTTGGCGGCATCTGCATTGGCTGCACCATGCCGGGATTTCCTGACAAAT
>Ga0209581_1001734_pt1 | contig 23850 bp, 20 predicted proteins | sample Coa_R2_FD_187160 | JGI IMG/M metagenome (GOLD analysis project Ga0209581, IMG submission 187160) | Surface soil microbial communities from Centralia Pennsylvania, which are recovering from an underground coalmine fire - Coalmine... | ecosystem: Environmental > Terrestrial > Soil > Unclassified ...
CTCGGCGCGGCGGCCCGGCCCCGGCGGGCGCGCCCGCGGCAGCACCAGGCGCGCGAACCTGTCGGCCTCCTGCCTGTCCGCCTCGGGCGGGCGCTGCGGCGGCGGCGCGGCGCCGGCGGACAGGCGCGGCTCGCGGCGCTCGGCGAGGTCGGTCACCACCGCCTCGTACGAGGGCGGGTGCGGCGGCGCCGCCCGGTCGCGTTCGCGCCGGCCGGCGAACGAACGGCGGCCGAGCTCGGCGGCGCGCAGCGTGCCGCTGCCGGCGGCGAGGGCGAGGCGCAGCGCCCGGCGTCCGGCGCCGGCGCCGAGCGTGCGCCAGTCGCGCGGCGACAGGCCGATCACCGACAGCACGAGCATGCCGGCAAAGGCGGCGGCGATCAGCGCTGCCGGCGGCGCCAGCCCGAGGCGGACCAGGGGGCGGAGCAGGGCCCAGCCGACGGCGCCGCCGGCCCCGGCCGGCAGCGCGAATGTGCCGGCCGGCAGGCCGGCGGCGGCGACCGCGGCGCAGATCAGCCCGAGAAACAGCAGGCCGAGGCGGCGGCCGAGCCCGCTGAGCGGCCGCTGCAGCAACAGGCGAAAGGCCCAGCCGAGCAGGACCAGCGGCATCAGATAGGCGGCCGCTCCGATGCTCTGCAGCAAGAGGTCGGCGACCAGCGCGCCGTCGCGGCCGAGGAAATTGCGCGGCGGCGCGTCGATCGCGGTGTCGAGCGACGGGTCGCCCGGGTTGTAGGTGACGAGGGCGAGGAGCAGCAGCAGGCTGGCCAGCACCAGGGCATAGCCCATCCCGTCGAACAGGCGGCGGCGCATGCCCGCCACCATCTCGGCCCAGCTGCGCACGCGCTCGCCGACGCCGCGGCCGAAGACCTGTGCCGTCCTCATCATCCGGCCCCCCGCCGCGCCGCCCTCCCCCGAAGACGGCGCGCCAACCGTCAAGCTCTACAACACCCGGCGGATTCGCGCAAACGCGGCTTCCAGCGTGGCCTCGTCGTGGACGATGGCAAGGCGGATGTAGTTGCGCCCGGGGTTGGCGCCGCTCGACCCGTCGCGCGCGGTGTAGAGCCCGGGCAGCACGCGAATCGCCGCGTCGCGCCACAACCGCACCGTCGCCGCCTCGCTGTCGCCGACCTCGAGCCAGAGAAAAAATCCGCCTTCCGGGCGGTAGAAGCCGGGGCGGTCGCCGATCGCCGCCTCGGCGATGTCGAACTTGCGGCGGTATTTGGCGCGGTTCTCCTCGACATGCGCCTCGTCGCGCCACAGCGCGGTCGCCGCCGCCTGGATCGGCAGCGGCACCTGGCAGCCGCCATAGCTGCGCAGGTGCGAGAAGCGGGCGATCAGCGCCGGGTCGCCGGCGATAAAGCCGGAGCGCAGCCCCGCCGCGCTCGACCGCTTCGACAGCGAATGGAACACGACGACCTGCTCGAACCCGCCGCCGAGCGCGGCGCAGGCCTCGAGCGCGCCGGGCGGCTTCACCCGGTCGTAGATCTCGGCGTAGCACTCGTCGACGGCGAGCACGAAATCGTATTGCCGCGCCAGGCGGATCGCCTGCTGCAGATAGGCGAGGCTCGCCACCGTGCCCTGCGGGTTGGCCGGCGAGCACAGATAGAACAGCGCGGTGCGCTCCAAGGTGCGGGCCGGGATCGCGGCAAGGTCGGGCATGAAGCCGTTCTCCCGCGTCGCGTCGAGAAACACCGGGTCGGCGCCGGCCATCGTCGCGGCGCCGTTATAGGCGAGGTAGTACGGGTTCGGCACCAGCACCACCGGCCGCCCGCCGCCCTTGCGCCGCGGCACCACCATGCCGGCGAGCAGATAGAGGCCTTCCTTGGTCCCGGCCAGGGTCAGCACGTTGCGTTCGGCGGTCACCATCCCGGGGGCGAGGCGATAGCGCATCGTCAGCCAGTCGGCGATCGCCTCGCGCAGCTCCGGCGTCCCCTGCATCGGCGGGTACTTGTTCCACTCGTGCGCGTGCGCTGCCAGCGTCTCCAGCAGCAGCGGCGGCGGCTGGTGCTGCGGCTCGCCGACCGACATCGCGATCGGCGGGTCGTTGACCCGCGGCACGATCGGGTTAAGCAGCGTGCGCAGCGACTCGAAGGGATAGTCGGAGAGGGTGTCGAGCTGCGGGTTGAGCGGCACCGGACGATCCTTGCGGGCGATCCCGGGCCGACCTTACGCGATTGCCGCGCGCCGCGGAAGCCGCGCCGGCGCTCGGCAGCCGACGCTCGCGAGGACGCGATTAGACCGCGCGGCGGAAGCCGTGCTAGGCTTCGTCAACGGCGGCGGACCGACGCCGAGAAGGGAGGAACCGTGGGGGCCTATCTGGTGCGGCGCTTCTCGCTGATGCTGCTGACTCTGTTCGGCATTTCGGTGATCATTTTCTGCCTGCTGCGCCTCACCCCCGGCAACATCGCCGACATCCTGTTCGACGCCGGCGGCTTTGTCGACCAGGCGGACAAGGCGCGCATCGAGAAGGAGCTCGGCCTCGACAAGCCGATCCCGGTGCAATACGCCAACTGGATCGGCGGGCTGCTGCGCGGCGATCTCGGCTATTCCTACCAGACCGAGCGGCCGGCGATCGAGGAGATCGCGCCGCGCATCCCGATCACCGCGCGGCTCGCCGTGCTCGCCCTGTCGTTCTCGGTGCTGATCGGGGTGCCGCTCGGCGTCATCAGCGCGGTCAAGCAGAACACCAGGCTCGATTATTTCCTGCGCGTGCTCAGTCTCAGCGGCCTGTCGATGCCGGCGTTCTGGCTCGGGCTGCTGATACTGATGTTCTTCGTCAGCTATTTCGGCACGATCCCGATCTATTCCGATCAGCCGACCAGCTTCTGGGCCTCGCTGCAGATGTACAGCGTGCCGGCGGCGGCGGTCGGCTTCCGCAGCTCGGCGCTGATGATGCGGCTGACGCGCTCGTCGATGCTCGAGGTGCTGCGCCAGGATTACATCCGCACCGCGCGCTCGAAAGGCGCCTCCGAGGTGGTCATCAACTACTACCACGCGCTGAAGAACGCGCTGCTGCCGGTGGTGACGGTGATCGGCATCGAGGCGGCGTTTCTCCTCGGCGGCCTGATCGTCACCGAGACGGTGTTCAACATTCCCGGCGTCGCGCGCTTTCTCGTCGAGGCGATCCGCTGGCGCGACTACCCGATGGTGCAGAACCTGGTGATGTTCATTGCCGTGGTCGTGGTCACGATCAATTTCACCGTCGACATGCTTTACGCGGCGTTGGACCCGCGCATCAAATACGGCGACTAGGGCGGGACGGCCCGGCGCAAGGGAGGCCGATGTGAGCACACTCGACTTCAATGCCGAACTGGCCGCGGCCGGTGCCCACGTCACCGGGCGCTGGGGCGCGGTCCGCTTCTTCATCCGGCGCTATCCGCTGGGCGCGGCCGGCGCGGTGATCATGACCCTGTTCGTGCTCGCCGCGGCCTTTGCCCCCTACATCACCGTCTACGACCCGCTGTCGACCAACGCCGCCTGGTCGCTCGCCAGGCCGAGCGCGGCGCACTGGCTCGGCTGCGACTTCATGGGCCGCGACGTCTACAGCCGCATCATCTACGGCGCGCGCATCTCGCTCGCCGTCTCGGTCGGCTCGATGCTGCTGGGCTCGTCGATCGGGGTCGCCCTCGGCCTGCTGTCCGGCTACCTGCTCGGCTGGTTCGACCTGGTCACCCAGCGCGTCCTCGAAATGATGCAGTCGCTGCCGCTGCTGGTCATGGCGATCATCATGGCGGCGGCGCTCGGGCCGTCGCTGCACAACACCATCCTGGCGATCGCCATCCCGCTGGTGCCTTACGTCGCCCGCGTCATCCGCGCCAACACGCTGAGCCTCAGGGAGCAGCCCTTCGTCGAGGCGGCCAAGGCGATCGGCATGAGCGAGACCCGCATCGCGCTGCGCCACGTGCTGCCCAACACCCTGGCGCCGCTGATCGTGCTGGCGACGGCGCAGCTCGGCTCGACGATCCTGACCGAGGCCTCGCTGTCGTTCCTCGGCCTCGGCGTGCCCGAGCCGCACCCGTCCTGGGGCCGCATGCTGTCGGAATCGGCGGCCGAGTACGTGCGCACCGCCCCCTGGCTGGTGATCTTCCCGGGCGTGGCGATCAGCTTCGTCGTGTTCGGCACCAACCTGCTGGGCGACGCGCTGCGCGACCTGCTCGACCCGCGGCAGCGCAGCTAAGCCGCCGCGCCGCCCGCATGTCCGCGTACACCCCCACCGTGTCCGCCCGCCGCTCCGGCGACAACGCCGAGACCGTGGTCGAGGTCGCGGCGCTGCAGACCTACCTGTTCACCCGGCTCGGCATCATCAAGGCGGTCGACGACGTGTCGTTCGCAGTGCGCCGCGGCGAGACGCTGGCGATCGTCGGCGAGTCGGGCTGCGGCAAGACGATGACGGCGCTGTCGCTGATGCGGCTGGTGCCGAACCCGCCCGGCCGCATCGTCGGCGGCGCCATCCGGCTCGACGGCCGCGACCTCCTCGAGCTCGACGAGGCGGCGATGCGGGATGTGCGCGGCAACGACATCTCGATGATCTTCCAGGAGCCGATGACCTCGCTGAACCCGGTGATGACGGTCGGCGCCCAGATCAGCGAGACCCTGCGGCTGCACCAGGACCTGTCGAAATCGGCGGCGCTCGAACGCACTATCGACATGCTGCGCCTCGTCCGCATCCCCGAGCCGGCGCAGCGTGCCAAGGAATATCCGCACCAGCTCTCGGGCGGCATGCGCCAGCGCGCGATGATCGCGATGGCGCTGGCCTGCAACCCCAAGGTGCTGATCGCCGACGAGCCGACGACCGCGCTCGACGTCACCATCCAGGCGCAGATTCTCGACCTGATCCTCGATCTGCAAAAGACCCTCGGCACTGCGGTCATCCTGATCACCCACGACCTCGCCGTCGTCGCCGAGACGGCGCAGCGGGTCATCGTCATGTACGCCGGCAAGAAGGTCGAGGAGGCCGATGTCGACGGGCTGTTCGGCGAACCGCTGCACCCCTACACCCACGGGCTGCTGGGCTCGATCCCGCAGCTCGCGCTGCTCGGCGGCGGCTCGGTCGCGGCCAACGGCCGGCTGCGCGAGATTCCGGGCATGGTGCCGGCGCTGAGCAACCTGCCGCCCGGCTGCTCGTTCGCCCCGCGCTGTCCCTATGCCGACGAGCATTGCCGCTCGTTCGCGCCGGCCTACGAGGAAAAGCGGCCGGGCCACTGGGCGGCGTGCTGGCATTCGGAGAAACTGTATGGCTGATGCGGGCATGCCGGTGCTCGCCGTTTCCGAGCTGAAAAAGCATTTCCCGGTCAAGAAGGGTCTGCTGCGCCGCACGGTCGGCCATGTCTACGCGGTCGATGGGGTCAGCTTCTCGATCGGCGAGGGCGAGACGCTGGGCCTGGTCGGCGAGTCGGGCTGCGGCAAGTCGACCGTCGCCCGCACGGTGCTGCGGCTGCTGGAGCCGACCGGCGGCGAGATCCGCGTCGACGGGCACGACATCACCCGGCTCGGCAAGGGGGCGCTGAGGCCCTATCGCCGGCAGATGCAGATGATCTTTCAGGACCCGTTCTCGTCGCTGAACCCCCGCATGTCGGCGGGCGACATCGTCGGGGAGCCGCTCCAGGTCCACGACATCGCCTCCGGCAAGCAGCGCGAGACGATCGTCGCCGAGCTGTTCGACCAGGTCGGCCTGCGCAAGGCGCAGATGAAGAGCTTTCCGCACGAGTTCTCGGGCGGCCAGCGCCAGCGCATCTCGATCGCCCGCGCGCTCGCGCTCAATCCCAAGCTGATCGTCGCCGACGAGCCGGTCTCCGCGCTCGACGTGTCGATCCAGGCGCAGGTCATCAACCTGATGATGGACCTGCAGCGCGAGAAGCGGCTGAGCTACCTGTTCATCGCCCACGACCTTGCCGTGGTCGAGCACATCTCGCACCGCATCGCCGTCATGTATCTCGGCAAGATCGTCGAGTATGCCGACAAGCAGACCCTGTTCACTCAGCCGCGCCACCCCTACACCGAGGCGCTGCTGTCGGCGGTGCCGGTGCCGAACCCGAAGCTGAAGCGGGAAAAGCGGCTGCTGCAGGGCGACGTGCCGAGCCCGATCAACCCGCCGCCGGGCTGCACCTTCCACACCCGCTGCCCCTATGCCGAGGCGCGCTGCAAGATCGAACGGCCGCTGTTGCGCGAGATCTCGCCGGGCCACGGCGTATCCTGCCACCTGGTCAATTAGCGCGAGGCCGCCGCCTCGGCGTCGCGCGCATCGCCGGGGTTCGCCTCCCGCCATGAGGCGGCGGCCGTCTGCCGCCCGGCCAGGCAGGGCGGCAGCGTCTCGGGGGTCAGGCGCCCCGGAGCCGGGCGCCGGGGTGCTGCGCGGCAGCGTGCCGAGGATCGGCCGGCCGATCTCGGGCCAGGGATTCGGGCGGGCGTCGGTGCACGGCAGCGATGCGACGCGCTCTCCCGTCCGGCCCGGCGGATTGGCATAGTAGCGCGGTGGAAACCGATCTCCTGCCCCCGCGCTTTGCCGCGTGGTTTGCCGCACGCGGCTGGGTGCCGCACCCGCACCAGCTGCGCATGCTGGCGGCCGCCCGCGCCGGGCGCTCGGCGCTGCTGGTGGCGCCTACCGGCGGCGGCAAGACGCTGGCCGGGTTTCTCCCCAGCCTGGTGGCGCTCGCCGAGCGGCCCGGCGACGGGCTGCATACGCTCTACCTGTCGCCGCTGAAGGCGCTGGCGGTCGATATCCTGCGCAACCTCGAACGGCCGGTGGCCGAGCTCGGCCTGCCGGTCCGGCTCGAGACCCGCACCGGCGACACCCCGGCGCCGAAGCGCGCGCGACAGCGCGCCGACCCGCCGCATCTGCTGATGACGACGCCGGAATCGCTGGCGCTGCTGCTGAGCTACGGGGACGCGGCGGCGCTGTTCGCCGGGCTGCGCGAGATCGTCGTCGACGAGTTGCACGCCCTCGTCGGCAGCAAGCGCGGCGACCTGCTGTCGCTCGGCCTGGCCCGGCTGGCGCGGCTGGCGCCGGCGGCGCGCCGGGTCGGGCTGTCGGCGACGGTCGCCTGGCCCGACGCGCTCGCCGACTATCTCGCCGGCGGCGGCGAACCGCCGCTGCGCATCACCGCACCCGAGGCGGCGCCGCCGGAAATCTCGATCCTGGTGCCGCAGGAGCGGCTGCCGTGGACCGGGCATATGGCGCTGCACGCGATCCCGGCGATCTTCGAGGCGATCGCCGCGCACCGCACCACGCTGGTCTTTGTCAACACCCGCGCCCAGGCCGAGCTCGCCTTTCAGGAATTGTGGCGGATCAACGACGCCAACCTGCCGATCGGGCTGCACCACGGCAGCCTCGCGGTCGAGCAGCGCCGCAAGATCGAGAAGGCGGTGGCCGACGGGCGGCTGCGCGCGGTGGTGGCGACCTCCTCGCTCGATCTCGGGGTCGACTGGGCGGCGGTCGATCTGGTGATCCAGCTCGGCGCGCCGAAGGGCGTCTCGCGCCTGCTGCAGCGGGTCGGCCGCGCCAATCACCGCCTCGACCGCGCCAGCCGCGCCATCCTCGTCCCGGCCAACCGCTTCGAGTATCTCGAATGCCGCGCCGCGCTCGACGCCGCCCGCGCCGGCGCGCTCGACGGCGACCCGCCGCGCCCGGGCGGGCTCGACGTGCTCGCCCAGCACATCCTCGGCATGAGCTGCGCCGCGCCGTTCGCGGCCGATGCGCTTTATGCCGAGGTGACCGCGGCGGCGCCCTATGCCGGGCTGGCGCGGCGCGATTTCGACGACGTGCTGCGCTTCGTCGAGACCGGCGGCTATGCCTTGCGCCAGTACGAGCGCTGGCGCCGGCTGTTCCGCGACAGCCTCGGCCGCTACCGCGTTGCCGGCGAGCGCACCGCGCGGCAATACCGGATGAATATCGGCACGATCGTCGAGGCGCCGCTGCTCAGGGTGCGGCTCGGCCGCGGCCCGGTGCTCGGCGAGCTGGAGGAATATTTCGCCCAGGGCCTGGTGCGCGGCGACACCTTCGTCTTTGCCGGGCAGCGCCTGTGCTTCGAGGCGATCCGCGACATGGAGGTTATCGCCAGCCGCGCCAAGGGCGACCTGCCGCCCAAGGTGCCGGCCTATGCCGGCGGGCGGCTGCCGCTGTCCACCTACCTCGCCGACGGGGTGCGCGCGATCCTTGCCGAGCCGCGGCGCTGGCACGGCCTGCCGGCCGACGTGCGCGAATGGCTGCGGCTGCAGGAATGGCGCTCGGTGTTGCCCGACCGCCGCGGCCTCTTGGTCGAGACGTTTCCGCGCAACGGGCGGGAATATCTCGTCGCCTACCCGTTCGAGGGGCGCAATGCCCACCAGACCCTCGGCATGCTGTTGACCCGGCGGATGGAGCGCGCCGGGCTCGCCCCGCTCGGCTTTGTCGCCACCGACTATCTGCTCGCGGTATGGTCGCTGAGCCCGGCGCAAGACCTCGACGCGCTGTTCGACGAGGACATGCTCGGCGACGACCTCGAAGCGTGGATGGCGGAAAGCTCGCTGCTGCGCCGCACCTTCCGCAACGTCGCGGTGATCGCCGGGCTGATCGACAAGAAGCAGCCCGGCGGCGAGAAATCGCGCAAGCAGGTCACCGTCAGCTCCGATCTGATCTACGACGTGCTGCGCCGGCACGAGCCCGACCACGTGCTGCTGCGCGCCACCCGCGCCGACGCTGCGACCGGGCTCACCGACGTGCGCCGGCTCGGCGCGATGCTGGCGCGGGTCAAGGGCCGCATTGTGCATCGCCGGCTCGACCGGGTCTCGCCGCTGGCGGTTGCCGCGATCCTCGATATCGGCCGCGAGCAGGTTTACGGCTCGGCGCTCGACCGCCTGCTCGACGAGGCGGAGGCCGAGGTCGTCCGCGAGGCGACCGCCGGCGCGCCGGTCGCGCTTGCCCAGCCGGCCCTGAGCCTGTGATCCTCCTCGCCGGCGAGACCCTCGTTCCCGACGCCAGCGGCGCGCTGTGCTGGCCGGCGGCGGAGACCGTCGTCGTCGCCGATCTGCATCTCGAAAAGGGGTCGAGCGTCCCCGGGCTGCCGCCCTACGACACCGCCGCGACCCTGGCGCGGCTCGCCGGCGTGCTGCGGCAGTGGCGGCCGCGACGCGTCGTCTGCCTCGGCGACAGCTTTCACGACGACGGCGCGGCAGTGCGCCTCGACCGCGGCGACCGCGAGGCGCTGCGCGAGCTGGTCGCCGCGCACGACTGGCTGTGGATCGTCGGCAACCACGATCCGGCGCCCCCGAGCCTCGGCGGCAGCGTCGTCGGCGAGATCGCGATCGGCCGGCTCGCCTTCCGCCACGAGGCCGATGCCGCCGCGCCGGGCGGCGAGGTCAGCGGCCATTACCACCCGAAAGCGGCGTTCCGCGCCCGCGGCCGCCGGCTCGCCGGGCGCTGCTTCGTCGGCGATGCGCGGCGGCTGATCCTGCCCGCTTTCGGCGCCTATGCCGGCGGGCTCGACGTCAGCGACCCGGCGATCCGTCGGCTGTTCCCCGACGGGTTCGACATCCACCTGATCGCGCGCGAGCGGGTCACCCGGCTGCCGCGCGCGCTCACGCGTTGATGTGGGTCAGCTCTTCGAGCTTCAGGCTGCCGCTGCGCACCTGCGCGACCAGCTCATCCGGGTCGAAATCGACGCCGACCGGGTTCTTGTCGGCGGACGAGCGGTTGCGCATGTAGTTCTTGCCCTCGATCGCGGTCGGGAAATTGTCGACCAGCAGCTCGACCTGGTTGCGATCCGGGTCGTAGTAGTACATCGAGGTCGTCATCCCGTGGTTGACGCAGCGATGCGGCCGGATGCCCTGCGCCTTCAGCTCCTCGTAATGGTCGGCCAGCTCCTCGAGCCCGGCAAAGGTGAAGGCGACGTGATGCAGGCCGACCTCGCCGCCGGCGCGCGCCGTCTTGCCTTCGGCCGGCGCCTTGTCGGCGAGCGGACCGGGGTCGATGAACGCCACCCGGTGATGCTCGTCGTCATAGCTGATAAAGGCGATGAACTGGTTGGCATAGAGCAGTTCCGCGCCGAGCACGGTGCAGTACCACTCGATCATTTCCTCGCGGCGGTTGGTCTGCAGCACGAGATGCGACAGTTTGGTCGGTGAGCCCATGGTCGCCTCCAGGTTCGGTCCTCCGATCGGTGCGCCCGAACGCGCGCCGAGTCAAGGGCTGCGCGGCCTATCCGCCGCAGCGTAAGCGCCCGTCGATATTGGCGATGCCGCCGCGGCAGCGGTAGGGGTCGGGAAGCGAGGTGCGGCGCAGCCGGCCGTCGTAGCGCCGGCAGGTGGCGAGCAGCGTGTCGCCGTCGATGCGGATATCGGTGCAGGTCTGCCGGTACGGGCCTTCCGGCAGCCGGCGCTCGCGGTCGCCGTAGCGTTCGCGGTCGCCGTAGCGTTCGCGGTCGCCGTAACGCTCGCGGTCGCCGTAGCGCTCGCGCTCGCGGTCGCCGCCGGCAAAATTGCAGCGCAGCCGCCCGTCCATATTGCCGATATCGCCGACACAGCGGCTCACCCCGGCGAGTTCGGCGCGCACCCGGCCGCCGTCGCGCGTCCGGCACACCGCGACCAGCGTGTCGCGGTCGACCCGCGCGTCGCGGCAGCTTTGCAGATAGGAGCCTTGCGGCACGCCTTGCGCGTGCGCTGCCGCCGCGGCCAGACAGCCCAGCAGGGCGAGCGCCACCATCGTCGTCGTCTTCATCTCCGCCTCCCGTGGTCCGCTTGGTAAACGCCGCAACCGGGCTGTCTTCCCACCCGGGCGGCGGCGCCCTATCTTCGCGCGGGAAGCCGAGCGGAGGGCCGCCCATGCCAGCAGTCACGCAATTCGGGATCGGCCAGCCGGTGCGCCGGGTCGAGGACCGCCGCTTCATCACCGGGCGCGGCTGCTATCTCGACGACATCACCCGGCCGCGCGAGGCCTTTGCCTATATGCTGCGCTCGCCGCACGCGCATGCGCGCATCGCTGCGCTCGACGCCGCCGCGGCCGCGGCGATGCCGGGGGTGGCGGGCGTCTTCACCGGCGCCGACCTGGCGCGCGACGGCATCGGCGACATCCCCTGCGTGTCCGGGGTCGCCGGCGCGGTCCTGCCGCCGCGCCCGGCGCTGGCGCAGGAGCGGGTGCGCCATGTCGGCGACACGGTGGCGATGGTCGTCGCCGACAGCCTGGCTGCGGCGCGCGACGCCGCCGAGGCGATCGCCGTCACCTACGAGGTCCTGCCCGCCGTCACCGACACCGCCCTGGCGCTCGACCCGGCCGCGCCCAAGGTGTGGGACGCCGGCAATCTCTGCTTCGACTGGTCGGTCGGCGACCGCGCCGCAGTCGAGCGCGCCGCCGCCGGCGCCCGCCACCGGGTGTCGCTGAGCCTCGTCAACAACCGGGTCGTCGTCCATTCGATGGAGCCGCGCGGCGCGATCGGCGAGTACGATCCGGGCGAGGACGCCTATACGTTATGGAGCTCGACCCAGGGCTCGCACTTTGTCCGCAACCTGCTGGCCGAGGCGGTGTTCCGCGTGCCGGAGAACCGCATCCGCGTCGTCACCCGCGATGTCGGCGGCGGTTTCGGCATGAAGCTGTTCCTCTATCCCGAGCATGTGCTGGTGCTGTGGGCGGCGAAAAAGCTCGGCCGGCCGGTCAAATGGGTGCCCGAGCGCGGCGATTCGTTCGTCACCGACACGCAGGGCCGCGACAATGTGACAAGGCTCGACCTGGCGCTCGACGACGAACTGCGCGTCCTCGCGCTCGCCGTCGAGATCACCGCCAATATGGGCGCCTACCTGTCGAATTTCGCGCCCGAGATTCCGACCTATTCCGGCGCGGTGATGCACAGCGGCGTCTACCGCATCCCGGCGATCCATGTCGGGGTCAAGGGGGTGTTCACCCATACCGTGCCGGTCGACGCCTATCGCGGCGCCGGGCGGCCGGAGGCGGCCTACGCCCTCGAACGCCTGTTGGACGTCGCCGCGCGCCGCCTCGGCGTGGCGCCCGACGAATTGCGCCGGCGCAATTTCATCGCGCCAGCGGCGATGCCCTACGCCACGCCGCTCGGCCTCACCTACGACAGCGGCGAGTTCGCCCGCAACATGCAGGACGCGCTCGCCGCCGCCGATGCCGCCGGGTTTGCCGCGCGCAAGGCGGCGTCGCGCGCCCGCGGCCGCTACCGCGGTCTCGGCCACGCCACCTATATCGAGCAGTCCGGCATGCCGCCCGACGAGTTCGCCGAATTGCGCTTCGATCCGGCGGGGACGTTGACGATCCTGATGGGGACGCAATCTTCCGGCCAGGGCCATCACACCGCCTATGCCCAGCTCGCCGCCGAACGGCTCGGCCTGCCGCTCGACAAGGTGCGCGTGCTGCAGGGCGACACCCACGCGATCGCCTTCGGCCGCGGCACCGGCGGGTCGCGCTCGCTGCCGGTCGGCGGCGCCGCGCTCGCCCACGCCGCCGACAAATTGATCGCCAAGGGCAAGAAGATCGCCGCGCACCTGCTCGAGGCCGCGGAGGCCGACATCGCCTTTACCGATGGCGCCTTCGCCATTGCCGGCACCGACCGCAGCGTGCCGCTCGAGGCGGTGGCGCGCGCCGCCTTCGCCCCCGGTGCGCTGCCCGAAGGGATCGAGCCGGGCTTTGCCGAAAGCGGGCATTTCACCCCGCCGGCGCCGACCTTTCCCAACGGCTGCCATGTCTGCGAGGTCGAGGTCGATCCCGAGACCGGCGTCATCGACATCGTGCGCTACCTTGTCGTCGATGATTTCGGCACGGTCGTCAACCCGCTGCTGCTCGCCGGCCAGGTGCATGGCGGCGTCGCCCAGGGGATCGGCCAGGCGATGCTGGAGCGTGTGGTGTTCGATCCCGGGAGCGGCCAGCTCCTCAGCGGCTCGCTGACCGATTACGCGCTGCCGCGCGCCGACGACCTGCCGCCCATCGAGTTCCGCTACAACGTCGTGCCGTGCCGCACCAATCCGCTCGGCCTGAAGGGTGCCGGCGAGGCCGGCGCGATCGGCGCCCCGCCGGCGCTGGTCAACGCCGTCGTCGACGCGCTCGCCGAGCTCGGCATCGAGCACATCGACATGCCGCTGCGGCCCGAGACGGTGTGGCGGCGCATCCGCGACGCGCGGAGAGCCGCCTGAATGCCCGGCGATCCCCTCGTCGCGATCGCGCTCAGGGCGGCCGAGGCGGCCGGCGAGGCGGTGATGCGCATCTATGCCGGCGGTTTCGACGTGCGCCAGAAGGACGACAAGACCCCGGTCACCGAGGCCGATCTCGCCGCCGAGCGGGTCGTCGTGGCAATGCTGCAGGCGGCCTTTCCCGACATCCCGATCGTCTCGGAAGAGACCGTGCCGGAAGACGGCTTCGTGCCGCCGGCCGCGCGCTTCTGGCTGGTCGATCCGCTCGACGGCACGCGCGAGTTCGTCGCCCGCAACGACGAGTTCGCGGTGCTGATCGGGCTGGTCGAAGCGGGCCGGCCGGTGCTCGGCGTGGTCCACGGCCCGGCGCTCGGCCTTACCTATACCGCCCACGGGCCGGGCACCGCCCGGCGCCGCCGCAGGGGCGGCGAGTTCGAGCCGATCGCGGCGCGGATGCCGTCCCCCGGCGGGGTTGTCGTGGTCCACAGCCGCAGCCACGAAAACAGCCGCCGCCTCGCCGAGTATTTCGAGGGCCGCCCGATCAAGGAGCGGCGCATCTGCGGCAGCGCCCTCAAATTCGGCATGCTCGCCGCCGGCGAGGCCGATTTCTACCCGCGCTTCGGCACGACGATGGAGTGGGACACCGCCGCCGGCCAGGCGGTGCTCGAAGCCGCCGGCGGCTCGGTCGCCGCGCTCGACGGCACCCCGCTCGCCTACGGCAAGCCGGGCCTCAAGAACGAGGGGTTTCTCGCCTGGGGGCGAGAGCGGGCGTGGTAGGCGGCGCCGGCGCCGCGATGCCTACCGCGGATAGACCTGGATGCCGGCGGCGATGGCGTCGGCGACGTGCTCCTTGGTGATGACCCCGACGACGTCGCGCGGCCTCGGCACATGATAGCGCGGGCGGCCGCCGCCGATGACCAGCGCCATCGCCCGGTTGTTGCGCCATAGCCGGGCGATCACGTCGAAGGCCACATCGGCCTCGCGCACGATCGTGAAGTCGCGCCGGGCGACGTCGCCGATGGTGATGCCGCTGTCGCCGCCGGCGCGCAGCGTCGTGTTGATCCGCACCACCCCGGCGATGCGACCGCCGGCGGTGACGACGATGTGGCGCATCGCGCCGCGATGCTCGGGCCGGCGCAGAAAGGCGTCGAGCGGCGTGTCGGCGGGCACGACCAGGAAATCGCGCTCCATCACGTCGCGCGCCGCCCGCACCAGGAACATGTTGGCGTGCAGCGCCTTGGGAATGACGTGGCCGCGCCCGACCAGCTTGGCGGTGTAGATGTTCTCGCGCGACAGCGCCCGCCGCACCCCCAGCCCCGCCGCCACCGCCAGAATCATCGGCAGCACGATGTGATAATCGAGCGTCATCTCGAAGATCATCGTCACCGCGGTCATCGCCGCGCCGGTGCCGCCGCCGACCATTGCTCCCATGCCGACCATCGCAAAGGCCGGCATGTCGATCGGCAGGCCGGGCAGGGCAAGCGCCGCCGCTGCCGCGAACGCGCCCCCGAGGTTGGCGCCCATGAACAGCGAGGGCGAAAAGATGCCGCCCGACGAACCGGCGCCGAGGCTGGTCGAGGTTGCCGCCAGCTTGCACAGGAACAGCAGGGCCAGGAACCAGGCCGCCGGCTGCCAGCCGTTGAGGATCGCCTGGATCGTCGCGTAACCGACGCCTTCGACGAAGTAGTGCCCGAACTTCTCGTGCAGCGCATAGATCAGGCCGCCGACCAGCAGCATGCCGAGGGCGTGCCTGACATAGCGGCCGGGAACCCGGTCGAAAATGTCCTCGGCCGCATGCAGGCTGCGGATGAACAGGGCGGCGGCGACGCCGCAAACCGCGCCGAGGAGGACGTAGAGGCCCAGCACGGCCAGCCCGGCCAGCGGCCGGCTCGGGGGCAATGCCGCGATTTCCGGCACATTGAACGCCGGCTGCGGCCCGAAGAACAGGCGGCCGATAAAGGTCGCCGTGCCGGTCGCGGCGGCGACCGGCAGAAAGGTATTGACGCTGACCTCGGGCAACATCAGCTCGATCGCAAACATGACCCCGCCGATCGGCGTGTTGAAGGTCGCCGCGATCCCGGCTCCGGCCCCGGCGGCGACGAGGGTAATGCGCTGCCCGGCCGGCATGCGGATCATCTGGCCGAGGGTCGAGCCCAGCGCCGAGCCGATCTGGATGATCGGCCCTTCGCGCCCGACCGCGGCGCCGCTGCCGATCGCCAGCGCCGACGCCAGGGACTTGGCGACCGCTACGATCGGGCGGATCACCCCGCTCCGGTAGTAGATCGCATCCATCACTTCGGGCACGCCATGTCCCTTGGCCTCCGGCGCAAAGCGGGTGATGACGAAGGTGACGCCGATCGCGCCGACCGCAGGCACCAGGATCACCCACGGCCCCCAGGGGTTGGCCGGCGTGAACACGCTCGAATCGTAGTCGAAGCTCAGGGTCTGCAGGAAAAACAGATTGTGGACGAGGCCGATCAGCTCGCGGAACAGGAACGCCCCGATCCCGGTGATGACGCCGACGCCGACCGCCAGCAGGCTCATGCCGATCAGCCCGAACCGGGCGCGGCCGACCTCCCAGCCGCCGGGCGCCGCCGCCGGCCGGGCCGAGGCGGCGGTGTCCACGGCAAGCCGCGCCGCGGCTACTTCTTTCTTATCGCTCACGGATCGATCCCGAAGACCGGAAGGGTGCGAAGGTGCGTGGTCCCGCCACCATAGGCCATCACCCGGCACATTCAACCCGGCGCCGGCGAGGCGACCGCCTTCGGTCAGGCGCAGCGCGATCCGTACCGGCACGGAATCGTCGTCTGCGCCTTGCTGGTCGGCTTGCCGGCGATCGTCGCGGCGTCCGGCACGGGCATGTCAGGAATTTCCTTACATCCGTCAGCCCTTGCTCCCGGCCGTCCCGTCGCGCTACTCGTTGCCCGAGGAACGAGGCGGAGGAACGAGATGATCGCGGGCGAATTTGACGTCGTCGTCGTCGGGGCGGGCAATGCCGGGCTGTGCGCAGCCCTGGCGGCGCAGCAGGAAGGGGCGCGCGTCCTCGTCCTCGAGGCGGCGCCGTTCGAGGAGCGCGGCGGCAACAGCCGCTACACCGCCGGGGCGCTGCGCTTTGTCTACAACGGCGTCGAGGACCTGCTGAAGCTTTGCGATCTCAGCGAGCAGGAACTGGCGACCAGCGATTTCGGCACCTATACGCAGGACAAGTACTACGACGATCTCGGCCGCCTGACCGACTACAAGTCGAACCCCGACCTGGCCGAGCTGCTGATCACGCGCAGCCAGGAGACCTTGCTGTGGATGCGCTCCAAGGGCATCCGCTTCGCGCCGATGTACTCGCGCCAGGCGTTCAAGCACGAGGGCAAGTTCGTGTTCTGGGGCGGGCTCGCGCTCGAGGCGTGGGGCGGCGGGCCGGGGCTCGTCGAGGGGCTGTTCAAGGCCGCCGCCGATAACGGCATCGAGGTCATCTATCAGGCGCGCGGGGAGAAATTGATCGCCGATGACGACGGCGTCCACGGCGTCATCGCCAAGGTCGAGGGCAAGACCACCGAGATCCGCGCGAAGGCGGTGGTGCTGGCCTGCGGCGGGTTCGAGGCCAACGCCGAGATGCGCACGCGCTATCTCGGACCCGGCTGGGACCTCGCCAAGGTGCGCGGCACCCGCTTCAACACCGGCAACGGCATCCGGATGGCGCTGGAGATCGGCGCGATGCCGTACGGCAACTGGTCGGGCTGCCACGCCGTCGGCTGGGACTACAACGCGCCCGAGTTCGGCGATCTCGCGGTCGGCGACAATTTCCAGAAGCATTCCTACCCGTTCGCCGTCATGGTCAACGCCAACGGCGAGCGCTTCTGCGACGAAGGCGCCGATTTCCGCAACTACACCTACGCCAAATACGGCCGCGAAATCCTCAACCAGCCGCACCAGTTCGCCTGGCAGATTTTCGACCAGCAGGTCGTCCACCTGCAGCGCGACGAATACCGCATCCGCCAGGTGACCAAGGTCACCGCCAACACGATCGAAGAGCTCGCCGACAAGATGGGCGAATACGCCCCGGTCGACAAAGCCCGCTTTGTCCAGACCATCCGCGACTTCAACGCGGCGGTGCAGCGCGACATTCCCTACAACCCGACGATCAAGGACGGGCGCTGTACCAAGGGTCTGGCGATCGACAAGACCAACTGGGCGATGCCGCTGGAGAAGCCGCCGTTCGAGGCCTACTGCACGACCTGCGGCGTCACCTTCACCTTCGGCGGCCTCAAGATCGACAATGACGGCCGGGTGCTCGACATTGCGCAGCAGCCGATCGCCGGGCTGTATGCCGCCGGGGAGCTGGTCGGCGGGCTGTTCTATTTCAACTATCCGGGCGGCACCGGGCTGGTCTCGGGCTCGGTATTCGGCAAGATCGCCGGCACCAGCGCCGGCCGGCAGGCGCGCCGCAACGCCTGATCCCGGCCCCGGCCGCGACCGCTTGGCGCAGCCGGGATGCCGCCGCGCCGGGCGGCGTTGACCGGGTGATGCCACGCAACGCGCTGCATCTCCATCCGCTGGTCTACATCGCGATGGTCGCGCTGGTGATCTGGCTGATCGTCGCGGTCTGGGGGTTTGCCGGCGCCGGCTATGCCGGGCTGGCGGTGGTCATCGTCAGCCTGTTCCTGTTCGTCGCGCTGGCGCTGCCGGCGGTGCTGTGGCGCATCTCGCGCCGCGGCCGCGACGCCGGGCTCGACGCCGGCGAGCACGAGCGGTTCGGCGACTGGCTCGACGGCGAGCTGGAAACCTGGCAGGGCCCGCTCAAGGGCGCGCAGGCGGCGACCCAGATCATCCTGCCGCTGGCCGCCGCGGCGATCGGCATGACCGCGCTGGCGCTGGTCCTGCACTTCACCGCCGCGGCGTAATCGGCCGGATTCAGTGCACGCAGGTCGGGTCGCCGGCCGGGCAGTCGAGCTGGCGCGCCAGTTCCTCGACCCGGCTGCCGGTCTTGTCGATCAGGCAGATCGACAGGCCCGTTCCGCCCGCCCCGCCGGTCTCGAAGGCGCATTCCTTGTCGCGGTATTCGGCCCAGGCTTTCGCCGCCGCCTGGTAGCCCGCCTTCGCCTTGGGGTCGGCGAGCTTGGCGGCGAGCTTCCGCTCGGTCTCGTCCAGTTCGGCCTGGGCGGCCGCCTTCAGCCGGTCGTAGCAGCGCGCCGCCTCGCCCGGGTTCTTCAGCGCGGCGCAATCCGCCCCCGGCGTCACCTGCGCCGCCGCCGGCACGGCGAGCAAACAGATGCAGGCTACGATCGATAGACGCATCGCTTTCCCCAATCGCACGGTAGGCCCTGTGAAAAATTTTATTACACGAAAGCGCAGGGGCCTCACAAAGAGAACTGTCGCTGAAGCAGCTGGCGGGCACCGTTGAAGATGCATCCCCGTAATAGGGCCAGCGAGAGGTCGCCATGCGACCCCCGAGCAAGCATGAACTTAGCGGCTCGGCTTGGTTAAGTACTTGACAAGCGTCACTTAGGAAATTATGCATGCTCATCGCCAACGAGGCTATGCCATGAGAGCAGCAAAAACCGCTCCTTCGTCGGGCCAACACCGAGGCGGGGTCGCCCGCAGTGAGGTCCTGAGCCCAGCTCGCCGTCGCGAAATCGCTAGTCGCGCCGCCCAGGCGAGATGGAAAACCAATGCCAATTTGTTTAGCAATGCTGGCTTAGAGGACTTTCAGGTGAATACGGACACAATCGACGCTGCGGACATTCTCGTTACTGAGCTAAACGACCAGGTGGTAATGTTTTCCAGATCAGGTGCGCGTGCTTTGGAGAAAGGCCAAATCATCCAGGCGAAATCGATAATTAGCGCCATCGAGAGCACCCAAGAATTTCTTGAGCGAGCCGAACGGCTAAAGATGGATATCGCTGCGTTTTATGAGAGGCTTACGTCGCAAACCGGAGCGATGACGGTCCCGGGCGAAAGGGCGCAAGAACGATCAGACCAGGCCATAAGGAAGCAAGATCGCACAGACCGGGCCCTGCTGAACGCCAAACGAGGCCAAATTCTGAGTCAGCTTGAGACTGAGTACGGCGTGCGGCTGAACCGCCGATCGTCGGCGACATATAAGAGTGACGATGATGAGATAGGAATTGTTTGCACAATCTCTAAATGGTACCCGGATGGAGACGGATATTGGTATGCGTATCACAGCAGTCAGGATCGTTTTCTTGGTATGGCCAAACGCGGCTATTTGGTTTTAGGTATGATGGATTCAGAGCATGCAATTGTACTGCCGCGGGAGATAATTTTCGCCAACTTGGAAAAACTCTCGACAACTACCATTCCCGGTGGAGAGACCTACTGGCATCTCAACATCGATCGCGATGCAAACGGCGCCCTATCACTTCACAGGGCGAAGGGAGAGCCCTCGCTGCGCCTTGATGATTATGTCGTGCGGATCGCACCGAAATGACGGTCGAGCCACGGAGCAGCACGGATCAAGAGAGGTCCGTTGTCGCGAGTCGCAGCGGTGCCACGCAGCGCCCCTGATGCGCCGGACAGCCTAATTCTTTCTGTGGGCTCTTAAGTAGATCTGACAGCGAAGCAAGGGGCAACCGGAATTAAAACTCGTACGTACAGCCTCCTCCTTCAGGCCGCCAGCGCGGCTTTGGCGTCTTCGCGGATCATCGCCGCGCCCTTCTCGCCGATCATGATGGTCGGCGCGTTGGTGTTGCCGGTGGTGACCGCCGGCATCACCGAGGCGTCGACGACGCGCAGCCCTTCGATCCCGTGCACCTTGAGGCGCGGGTCGACCACCGCCATCGGGTCGGTCCCCATCTTGCAGGTGCCGACCGGGTGGAACACGTTGCTGCCATTGCTGCGGGCGAACTCGGCGAAATCCTCGTCGCGCTCGATGCCGGGGCCCGGCACCGTCTCGCCGGCCGAATAGGGCGCGATCGCCGGCTGGGCGAAGATGCGCCGGGTGTGCCTGATGCCGGCGATCAGCACCCGCAGGTCGCCCGGCGCCGACAAATAGTTCGGGCGGATCGCCGGATAGACCAGCGGATCGGGCGACTGCGCCATGATCGTGCCGCGGCTTTCCGGCCGCACCGGGCACACCGCGACGGTCATGCCGGGCTCGCGTTCGAGCTGGCGGAACACCCCCTGCGCATAGCTCGCCGGGGTGAACAGGAGCTGGAGGTCCGGGCTCGACAGCCCCTCGCGGCTGCGGCAGAACACCATCGCCGAGGTCACCCCGAAAGTCAGCGCGCCGTTGCCGAACGCCGCCCAGCGCACCGCCTCGCGCGCCAGCCTGAGGCCGCGGGCGAGCTGGTTGATCGTCACCGCGTTCTTCACCCGGTGCGAAACGCGCACGACGTAATGGTCGTTGAGGTTGGCGCCCACCCCCGGCAGGTCGTGCAGCACCGGCACGCCGATCTCCTGCAGATGCGCCGCCGGGCCGATGCCGGAAATCTGCAGCAAATGCGGCGAGTTGACCGCGCCGCCGCAGAGGATCACCTCGCGCGCCGCCGCCAATTGCCGCTCTGTCCCGCGCTGGCGGAAGGCGACGCCGGTGCAGCGCCGGCCGGCGAACAGCAGGCGGGTGGCGATCGCCTCGGTCTCGATCCGCAGATTGGCGCGATGCCGCGCCGCGGCGAGAAAGGTGCGCGCGGTCGAGCCTCTCAGCCGCCCGCGCCGGGTCATCTGCGAATAGGCGACGCCTTCCTGCTGCTTGCCGTTATAGTCGGGGGTGAAGGCGAAACCGGCCTGCTGCGCCGCCTCGACAAAGCGGTGGGTCAGGCCGAGGATGGTGCGGTAGTCCTCGACGATCAGCGGGCCGCCGCGGCTGCGGTATTCGGGGTCGCCGGCGCCGCGATAGGTCTCCGATTTGCGGAAGAACGGCAGCACCTCCTCGTAGCTCCAGCCGCGGCAGCCGCGCTGCGCCCAGCCGTCGTAATCGGCCGGGTTGCCGCGGACATAGAGCATGCCGTTGATCGAGCTGGTGCCGCCGAGCGTCTTGCCGCGCGGCCATTGCAGCCGCCGCCCGGCGGTGCCGGGCTCGCCCTCGCTCATGAAGTTCCAGTTGATGCGCGGGTTGTTGAGCACGCGCAGCACCCCGGCCGGGATGTGGATCCACGGGTCGCGGTCGGGCGGTCCGGCCTCCAGCAGCACGACGCGCGCGCCGTCCTCGGAAAGGCGGCTGGCGACGACGCACCCGGCCGACCCGGCGCCGATGACGATGTAGTCCGCATCCATGACCCTGCCCCCGCACCCGCCGGCGCTCAGTCTATGTCCGGCGCCACGGCGCGCACCAGCGCGCGCACCGCGGCTTCGGGATCTCCGGCGCGCATGACCTCGCCCATCACGGCGATGCCGGCGGCGCCGGCCGCGAGGCACGATGCCGCGTTCGCCGCGTCGATCCCGGCCAGCGCGACGATCGGCCCGGGCGCGATCTTGCAGGCGGAGGCGAGCCGAACGAGCCCGATGCCGGGGCCGTAGCCGGGCTTGCTCCGCGTCGCGAAAATCGGGCTCAGGGTGACGTAATCGGCCCCCGCGGTTAGCAGCGCGGCGGCCTCCGCCTCGCTGTGAGCCGAGACGCCGATCAGCCCGCGCGGAAACCGCGCGCGCGCCGCCGCCGGGTCGCTGCCGCCCGGCAGATGCAGCGCACCGGCACCGCAGGCGATGGCGGCCTCGACATCGTCGTGAACGCCGACCAGCGCGGCCCGGCGCCGCCCGAGCGCGATCAGCTCGCCGAGCAGCGCGCGCCGCTCGGCCGTCGGCAAATCCTTCTCGCGCAGGCTGAACCAGCGGCAGCCGCCGGCAAAGGCCGCCGCCGCGACCTCGACCAGCGGGCGCCGCGCCTGGCTGCGGTCGGAAATGACGAGAAGCGGCGGCGCCGGGAGGGACACGGATCAGTCGACCGCGGTCAGGTCCCGCGCCGACAGGTGCTCCAGCCGGTTCAGCCGGGCGAACAGGGCGTCGGCGGCGATGCGGGCGCCGCCGGCGTCGAGACAGGTGCGGAATTTCTCGAACAGCTCGCCCTCGCTGAGCGGCCGCTCGGCGGCGCCGCGCGCCCGCCAGACCGGCTCGCTTTCGAGCGTCTCGCCGCCGGCCAGCTCGACGCGCACCCGGTCGAAGCGGGCCGCACCCGGCACCTCGGGGTCGTAGTCCTCGGTGGTCTCGATCGCCACCCGGCGCATCAATTCCTGCACGTCGGGGCGGCGCACGAACCCGTCGGTGAACTCGGCCAGGGTGGCGCGCCGCGCGATCACCGCCGCGGCCATCGCGAACTCCATGCTGAACTTGCCTTCGAGCCCGGTCTGCGGCCGGTGATTGCGCAGGATCAGCGCGCGCGTCTTGCTGATCGAGGCGGTGATGCGGGCGATCTCGTCCGGCTTCAGCGGCCGCTTGTCGAGCAGGTCGAGGATGCCGTCGAGGGCGCGGTGGGCGCCGTAGCAGGCCGGGTATTTCTTGATGCTGAGCCGGTTCCTGACGATGTGCCACTCCGTCCCGAGCCGGGCGGCGCGGTCGCGGTCGCACAGCCCCTCGGGCGAGACCGCCGACAGGAAGCCTTGCGGGTGTTCGAGCGCATCCTCCGCCGCGGTGAAGCCGAGCTCGGCGAGGCGGGCCGAGACGACCCCGGCATGGGCCGCGCGGCCGGCGTGGAACGGCTTGGTCATCGTGCCGAAATTGGCCATCAGCCCGCCCGCCTGCGAGGCGGCGAGCGCCAGCGCGCGGGCGCTGCTTGCCGCGTCGAGCCGGCGCAGCTTGGCGCAGGCGGCGGCCGCCGCGACGGCGCCGAAAATGCCGGTCGGGTGCCAGCCCTTGCGGTGGTGGTGGCCGGGGTCGCGGCCGGCAAGCTCGGCCCAGGCCTCGTAGCCGGCAACATAGGCGGCGATCATCGCCGTGCCGTCGGCGCCGAGCGTCTCGCCCTCGGCGAGGATCGCCGGCACCAGCACGGTCGAGGGATGGCCGCGCACCGCGACGTCGTCGTAGTCGAGCGCGTGGGCCGCGGTGCCGTTGATCCACGCCGCCTCCGGCGCCGGCGCGGTCTCGCCGGTGAAGTAGAGGGTCGCCGGGCCGGGCGGCGGCTGCAGGGCGCGGCGCAGCAATTGCGGCGCCTCGTCGCGCGCGCCGGCGATCATCGTCGCGATCGTGTCGATGAAACCGAGCCGCGCCACCTCGACCGCCTCGCGCGGCAGATCGGCAAAGGAAAGCCGGGCAACGAACTCGCCCAAGTCCCGGGTCAGCGCCATGATCGTCCTCCGCCGCCGCTCGGCGGCGATTATGAATCGTTTGCCGAGCCTTGTCAGTCGGCCGATCTTGGGCGATGAAAGCCCATGAACGGCTTGCGCGCCCTGGTGACCCGGCCGCGTGCGGAGGCGGTAGAGCTGGCCGCCGCGCTCGAGCGGCGCGGCATCGCCGCGCTGATCGAGCCGCTGATCGAGATCCGTTTTGCCGATCTGCCGCCGCCCGATCTTGCCGGCGTCCGCGCCATCCTGTGCACCAGCGCCAACGGCGTGCGCGCGCTGGCCCGGCTGACGCCGGCACGCGGGCTGCCGCTGTTCGCGGTCGGCGACGCGACCGCGGCGCGGGCGCGCGAGGCGGGGTTCGCCGCGGTGGTCAGCGCCGCCGGCACCGTCGAGGACCTGGCGCGGCTGGTGCGGGCGCGGCTGGCGCCCGGCGGCGGCCGGCTGCTGCACGTCGCCGGCAGCGCCGTGGCGGGCGACCTCGCCGCCGCGCTGCCGGGCTACGCGGTCGAACGCGCCG
>Ga0209581_1001736_pt1 | contig 23837 bp, 17 predicted proteins | sample Coa_R2_FD_187160 | JGI IMG/M metagenome (GOLD analysis project Ga0209581, IMG submission 187160) | Surface soil microbial communities from Centralia Pennsylvania, which are recovering from an underground coalmine fire - Coalmine... | ecosystem: Environmental > Terrestrial > Soil > Unclassified ...
TAGAGCCGCTCTCGCACGAACGCGACCAGGCGGCGGCGCTGAAGGCGGCGCACCTTCCAGAGTTCTTCGTCGGGTATCTCGCCGACGGCGCGCGACCAGGCGTTGGCGTCGTGCAGCACTTGAGTCCAGTCGCCGCCGACGTGCCGCTCGAAGAGTTGGCGCAGCATGGGCGAGACCCACGTCGGCGCGTGCACGCCGTTCGTCACCGAAGTGATCGGCACTTCGTCAACGCGGCGATCCGGCCACATCTTATTCCAAAGCTCGCGCGAGACCTCGCCGTGCTTGCGGCTCACGCCGTTCGACGAGCGGCACATCCGAAGCGCGAGCGGCGTCAGGCCGAACAACTCCGACTCGTCGCCCGCGTTCACGCGTCCCAGGTTCAGAAATTCCTCGCGCGTGATTCCGAGCGACTGCCAGTAGCCCTCGCCGAAGCACTTCTCGATGAGCGGCGCGATGAACTCGTCGTGTCCGGCGGCGACCGGCGTGTGCGTCGTGAAGGCGCAGCGCCCGCGCACCTCGCGCGCGGCCTCGTCGAAGGCGACGCCTTGCTCGGTCTTCTCGCGCGCGAGTTCGATGGTGAGAAAAGCCGAGTGGCCTTCGTTCAAATGAAAGACGTGCGGCTCGACGCCGAGCTTCCGCAGGAGTCGAACTCCGCCTATCCCTAAGACCATCTCCTGCACGCAGCGCGTCTCGCGGTCGCCGCCGTAGAGGTGGCCGGAGATGAGGCGGTCAATCTCGTCGTTGGCCTCGACGTTCGTGTCCAAAAGGTAGAGCGACACGCGACCGACCTCGACGCGCCAGGCCTGCACACGCACCGTGCGCCCGCGCATCGAGAGTTCGACGAGGACGGGCTGGCCGTCGCGCTCGCGCACGAGGTGGAGCGGCAGGTCTTCGGCGTTGATCTGGATGTACGCCTCCTCCTGCCAACCGTCGCGGCGCAGGTGTTGGCGGAAGTATCCGTGGTGATAGAGCAGGCCGACGGCGACGAGCGGTAGTCCGAGGTCGCTCGCCGACTTGAGGTGGTCGCCCGCGAGAATGCCGAGGCCGCCCGAATAGAGCGGCAGCGAGTGGTGCACGCCGAACTCCGCGCAGAAGTATGCGACCGGATTATCGCGCGTGATCTCGCGCGCGTTCTCTGACGCCCACGTCGCGCCCGCGCCCATGTAGGCGTCGAAGCCTTCGGCCACGCGGCGCACGCGCTCGACGTAAACCGGGTCGGTCGCCATGCGCATCAGCCTGTACTGCGAAACCTCTTTGAGCAGGCGGCGCGGGTTGTGCTCGCACGCGTCCCAGACCTCCTGATCCAAGTCGCGGAAGACGGAAGTGCCGTCGGCGTTCCAACTCCACCAGTAGTTCCACGAGAGACGTTCGAGCGCGGCAATCGTCTCGGGGAGTTTCGTCTCGTCACGCGCCCCTTCAAAAACCGGCTCGACCTCACTCATCATCGCTTGAACCATTCTTCACTCTTACTTCCTTTTCGACCTCGGCGACGCAAAGCCGCCAGCCGAGTGACTTTTGTTGCCTCCCGGCTGGCGCGCGGTTCGCCGCTCAGCTCTCAAATTTATGACTGCGTAAAAAGACGTTCATGTCTCCGGCGGAGAAGAAGACGAGGCCGACTTCGCCCACGCGCCCGTCTTCTTTCAGGAACTCCGCTATCGCGTTTGACGCGACCGCCGCCGCCTCGTCTCGCGGGTAGCCGAACGCACCCGTCGAGATCGAAGGGAACGCGACGCTCGCGAGTCCGTGCGACGCGGCGAGCGCGAGAGAGTTGCGGTAGCAGGCGGCGAGGAGTTCCATTTCCCGCCCGCCCGCGCGACCGTAAACGGGGCCGACCGTATGAATCACGTGCCGCGCGGGCAGAAGCCCCGCGGTCGTGATGACGGCCTCGCCCGTCGGCAGCCCGCCGGGATACTTCGTGCGCCGAATCTCAAGACACTCTTCAAGAATCTTCGGGCCGCCCGCGCGGTGAATCGCTCCGTCAACGCCGCCCCCGCCCATCAGGGTCGAGTTGGCCGCGTTGACGACTGCGTCCAGCGCCTCGCGCGTTATGTCTCCCACGCGGACGCGGACGCGCCCGCCGAGAAAATCAACCTTTGTTTGTTGGGGCAACGAAGATACCACCAGACCGAAAGAAGATACACGCGGGAAGGCTCGGAGGCAACGTGCGGGCGCGAGGTTTGCTTCAACGCGGAGATTCGCGCCGATTTCTTTGAAAAACCTCTTGAAAACCGCGAGGCAAATCGTCCGGGAAAGAATCGAAGCGACGGCGAGCACGCCTTAACTCGAAGCCCGGCCCGCGCGCCCCTACTCCCCTTCTCCGTCGAAGCCGCGAGGCTCGACGCTTATCTCGTCGAACATATCCTGCCGCCTCAGCGCCTCGGCCACGCCGCGCGCCTTGCTCTCGGTGAGCGGGCGCTCGGCGTCAACGCTCGCGATCTCGAAGAGACCATCCTCCAGCATCTCGACGCCGAGCTGGCCGAGCGTGACGCCGGGGACGACGACCATCTCGTTGAGGTTATGCACGCGGAAGCGGCCCGTCTGCTCGACCCAGTCCTCGATGAACGGGTCGCGGAGCGCGTGCAGCGCCTCGGACACGTCGAGGTACGAGCCTTCCACGATCAGGCAATACTCGCCGGAGTTCTGTCCCTTCATGGCGTGAGTTCGGAAGCGCGCGCCCGTCTCTTCCACGCGCCTGCGCGGAAGGTCGCGCCGCCTCCGAACTTTACCACCAACGTGCACGCGAGGCCACAATTTTTCGGCGCGAAAGCGAAGGCGTCGCGGAGAGTTGGTGTTCTCCGCGACGCCGTATTCGCAAGCCGGGCCTCGGTGTCGGAAGCCCCGGCGAGACTTTTTTCTAAGAGCTTAGTACGCCCCGTTTCTCTCGTTGAGCGTCTTCGCCAGACGTTCGAAGTACGAGTCGAAGGTGACGAAGCTCGTGCCCTGGAAGAACGCGCGACCGCCCGTCTCGTCCGAGATGCGGTTGAGTGCGCTCTGGCCGTAGTTGACGGCGCGCAGGCTCTCGCTCGTCAGGCCCGCGGTCGGCGCGTAGAACGAATAGACCGCGACGTTGTGACTCTTGGCCTCGCGCACGGCGCGGTCGAGGTCAATCGAATAGATCGTTGACGACGCGTCGAAGCCGCGCGAAGTGTCGAGTCCGTCGGAGATGAGCAGCACCGCGTTTTTATTCGGGCCGTCGGTCGGGAACTTCCTGATCGCGTCGCGGACTTCGACGTAAGGGTTGTACGGCGCTCCGGCGCTCGACCCGACGGGCACGCGCAGCGCGCGCGCGGCGGCGTCGAAGTCCGTGGTGAACGGCTGGCGGACTTGGAGCGTGCCGCTCGTGATGTAGGCGACCATGACACGCGAGCCGGCGGGCAGCGAGCGTATGAAGTCGCGCGTGACGTTTAGCTCGCTGCCGACCCTCGACACGAGGTCGTCCTGCACGAGCACCGCGATGTTCAATGGCGTGCGGACGCGCGCCGCAGCCGCAGACTTGTTCGCGTCTTTCGGCTTGGCGTTGGCCGTCAGCGCCGTCGCGCCGAACGAGGCGGCGACCAAAACGGCGGACGCAAGAACGGAATATAATTTCTTCATGATCCTTTCTCCCCCGGCCCGACTTAACGCGCGGGCTGCGTGTGACGAAGCTCCCCATTCAGAGAGAGCGTGCGACGGGGTCGCACGCCCGTTGTTTCTCCGAAGAGTCTTCACGCGATTTTTTTGATGCGCGTTGTCAGAGGAAAGTGGCCTGCGCTCGTCAGCATCCGTTTCGGCATTGAAATAAATGTCGGCGCGGGAATAAAACGTGCGCGCCGACGGATTAGACTTCGGATGAGGCGGCGACAGGTTGACGGGAGCACCGTGCTGCGAGAAGCTGAGTTCCGCACGGATGCCTCGCCACAAATTCGGGCCGGGAGCCTGAGTCCGAACGCCTCGTCCGCGAAAGTTGATTTGAAGCATGAGAAAACTTCTGGCAATCGTCTCAATCGTCGCGGGCCTCGCCGTCTTCGCCGCCGCTTACGCTTCGCTCAGGAATCAGAAGAATCAGCGACGCGATAAAGACAGGCAGACGGCAGCCGCAGTCGCGGAAGAGCCGGGCGGCACGGCAGAGCGCGGCAATGAGACGCGCGCGCCGGTCGTCGTCGAATTGTTCACGTCCGAGGGCTGTTCGAGTTGCCCGCCCGCCGACGCCCTGCTCGCGCGTCTCGACCGCGAGCAGCCGGTCGAGGGAGCCGAGGTTATCGCGCTCGCGCAGCACGTTGACTACTGGAACAACCTCGGCTGGGCCGACCCCTTTTCGTCGCACGACTTCAGCGCGCGGCAGGGCGAGTACGCCGCCAGCTTCGGCAACGAGGGCGTCTATACCCCGCAGATGATCGTTGACGGTCGCGCGGAGTTCCCCGGCAGTGAAAGCGGCAAAGCCTTCGAGACAATCGCGCAGGCCGCGCGCGAGCCGAAGGCCGAAGTGAGTCTCTCGCGCGCGGCGAGCCAGACGAACGACGCCGACACGCTCCGACTCTCCGTCAAAGTCGGACGGTTGCCGAAGCTCGCCGACGGCGACAGCGCGGACGTTCTGCTCGCGATCACCGAGAGCGGCCTCTCGTCCGACGTTGCGCGCGGCGAGAACGCCGGTCGGAAGCTCACGCACGTCGGCGTCGTGCGAATGCTCTCGAAGATCGGCTACGTCGGCGCGGCGACGCCGCCGTTCGCGGCGGAGCCTTCGGTCACGCTCGACAAAAGTTGGCGGCGCGATAATCTTCGGGCGGTCGTCTTCCTCCAGGAGCACGCGAGCAGGCGCGTCGTCGGCGCGGCAGAGTTAAAATTGTTCGGGTGAGCGCGCGGCCTTTTAAGTGCGTCCGTAGAATCCGCAGCGCGGACGCGGCGCGTAACTCATTCGCGCGTCGAGCCGAGGAGGTTTTCATGCTGGTTAAGAAGCCGGACGACATCAAGAGCAGCGAGATAACCGACAGGAAGGTCTATCTGAGCCGCCGCAACTTCATGCGCGGCGCGGCGCTCGCGGCCTCCGCGGTCGCCACGGGATTTCTCTACCGAAAGCTGCTCGCGCCGGACATCGAACTGCCCGCGCCCGACGGCAAGTCGTCACCCGGCCCGCAAACGTCGTCGAAGCAGTGGGGCCTGCCCGGCGAGGACGCGACCCCTTACAAAGGCATCACGACCTACAACAACTTCTATGAGTTCGGCACGGACAAGTACAGCCCGGCGCGGCGCGCGCAGGCGCTCGTCACGCGGCCCTGGACTGTCTCGGTCGAAGGACTCGTCAACAAGCCCAAGGTCTTCGACCTCGACGAACTGACGAAGCTGTTCACACAGGAGGACAGAGTCTATCGCCACCGCTGCGTCGAGGGCTGGTCAATGGTCATCCCCTGGCTCGGCTTCCCGCTCGCGGAACTCATCAAACTTTCAGAACCACAAGGCAACGCGCAGTACATCGTCTTCGAGACGGCGAACGATCCCAAGACGAAGGGCATCCCGCAGACCGACGCGCTCTCGTGGCCTTACGTCGAGGGGCTTCGACTCGACGAGGCGCTGCACCCGCTCGCCACGCTGGCGACCGGAATCTACGGCGAGCCGCTGCCGCCGCAGAACGGAGCGCCCGTCCGACTCGTCGTGCCGTGGAAGTACGGCTTCAAGAGCATCAAGTCGGTCGTGCGAATCAAGCTGGCCGAGCGTATGCCGACGACGACGTGGGTGGCCGAAGTGCCGAGCGTTTACGGCTTCTTCTCGAACGTCAATCCCGCGGTTGACGTTCTCCGCGACCAGGCCACAGAGCAGCGCATCGGCGAGTGGGGGCGCAGACAGACTCAACCCTTCAACGGGTACGCCGAACAGGTCGCGCACATGTACGACGGCATGGACTTGAGTTACTACCACTGAAAGCTGCTGGCTGTCGGCTTTTAGCTTACTGCGCGCGGATGAAGAACGTTGTTCGTTGAATCCCAACGCACATCACGGCGGACGCCGCGAGCTAGCAGCCGATAGCTGACAGCTAACGGCTCTGCAAATGAAAGACATCAAATTCTACAAGCTCGCGGTCTTCGTCAACAGCCTCGTGCCGCTCGCGCTGCTCGCGTGGGACTGGTGGCGCGGACAGGTCGGCGCGAACCCGCTCGACCTCGTGACGCGGACGACGGGGACGCTGACGCTCGTCTTTCTGGTGCTGACGCTCGCCGTCACGCCGCTCAGAAAATGGACGGGCGTGCAGTGGCTCGTGCGCTTCCGCCGCATGCTCGGACTCTACGCGTTCTTCTACGGCTCGCTGCACTTCCTCACGTATGTCTGCTTCGACAAGTGGTTCGACTTCCGCGCCATCGTTCAGGACGTTGAGCGTCGCCGCTTCATTCTCGTCGGCTTCCTCGCCTTCTGCTCGATGGTTCCGCTCGCCGTCACCTCGACCGACAGGATGATCAAGCGGCTCGGCGGCAAGCGCTGGCAGAGGCTGCACCGCCTGACTTATCTGGCCGCCTGCGCTGGCGTCTTTCACTACTACCTTCTCGTCAAGTCCGACACGCGCAAGCCGTTCGCCTTCGCCGCCGTCGTCGCCGTCCTGCTCGGCTTCCGCCTCTTCGCCTCCTACACGAAGCGCTCGAAGCCGAGGCCGCTCACACTCAGGCAGCAGTCGCCGCGCTGAGCGAAACCGGCGGACGGCTCGTCGCCCGAAATCTGTGAAGAAAACTAAAGAAGACTATTGGCCGGGAAAGAGAACGGGCGGGCGTCCACAGTTAAACTGAAACGCCCGCCCGATGTGTTGTCCCGCGTCGCGAATTTTACCAGCGGTCGCGGTCGTGGTCGTGATGACGACGCTCCATGCGCCTCAGTCGCCAGGTGTTCTGGTTGTAGTAGTACGTCCTCGGCGTGGTGTAGTAGTACGCCCGCGGGGTCGTATAGTAATACGACCTCGGGGTCGTGTAGTAATACACCCTCGTGTGCTCGCGTCGCTCGTGCCGGTGACGCCGCCACTCCTGCGCCGAAGCGCTCGTGCCCAGAGTCCCCACGATGGCAAGAAGCACGACGAGTGTACCGACCATGCGCTTCACTGTACTTATTCCGAACCTCATTACTTTGTCCCCTCCTTGCTCTCTTCTTTCAACGGGAGAGTTTGCAGTTACTTATGGCTTGGGGCTTTCGCTCCCGCCGACTTGTTTTGCAAACGCGGTGCCAGCGTCACGGGAAGGCAAAAGTAAAAAGGCAAAAGGCAAAAGTGATGGCGGGACGAAGGGCTGAAAGAAAGCGGGCGGGATGAAAGACGAAAATTAAAAGTTCTTCGCGCAGCGCGTCCGCACCTTTGCCTTTTTACTTTTACCTTTTGCCTTCTTTTTGCGCGCTTGCCATTCCGCCTTCCGGTCGCTTAAATTAAGCTCTCGACCTTTGAAGTTACATCCCGCACAGCCATCGTAAATTTTCGGGTCGGCGCGTGGGCCTCGATGCCCGCGGCGCGCCCGCGCAAGGCCGACCCGTCGAAAGGACGTTCCGAACCCGAAGCCATGAAATCCTATCCGACCAACCAGATTCGCAATCTCGCTTGTATCGGCCACGGCCACGCAGGAAAAACCCAACTCGTCAGCTCCATCCTTCATCTCGCGGGCGCGACCCAGCGCTGGGGCAAGGTGGACGAGGGCACGACCGTCACCGACTACGACGAGGACTCCGTCGCGCGCAAGATCACGCTCAACAACCAGCTCGCACACTGCGAGTGGCGCGAACACAAGATCAACCTCATCGACACGCCCGGCTTCTCCGCCTTCGCGCCGCACGCGCGACCGGCGCTCCGCGTCGCCGACTGCGCCGTCGTCATCGTTGACGCCGTGACGGGCGTCGAGGTCGGCACCGAGAAGACCTGGGCCTTCGCCAACGAGTTCATCACGCCGCGCGTCATGGTCATCACGAAGCTCGACAAGGAGCGCGCGGACTTCGGCGCGGCGCTCGACTCCGCGCGCTCGACCTTCAGCCGCGCCATCGTCCCCTTCACTCTTCCAATCGGGCAGGAGGCGAACTTCAAGGGCGTCGTTGATGTCGTCCACCAGAAGGCTTACGAGTTCGACGCGAGCGGCAAGGCGAAAGAGATCGAGATTCCGGCGTCGGGCCGCGAGGTCTTCGAGAAGGAGCGCGAGCGCCTGATCGAAGTCATCGCCGAATCCGACGACGCGCTGATGGAGAAGTATTTCGAGAGCGGCACGCTCGACGAGGCGGACATCATCCCGAACATCAGCAAGGCCATCGCGGCCTCGCGCCTCTGCCCCGTCTTCGCCGTCTCAAGTCTGACGCTCGTCGGGCTTCAGAACCTGCTCGACGGCATCGTTGATTACGCGCCCGCGCCCGACACGCACGAGAACGAGAAAGGCAAGGCGAGCCTCGACGAAGGCGCGGCGGAGGTGACGCGCGGCTATCACGCCGAAGAGCCTTTCTCGGCCTACGTCTTCCGCACCGTCGCCGACCCGTTCGCCGGACGCATCAACGTGATGAAGATCATCAGCGGCAAGGTCAAGTCCGACGCCACGGTGCAGAACACGACGCGCGGCGTCGCCGAACGACTCGGCGCGCTGCATTCGATGCAGGGCAAGCAGCTCGACAAGATTGACGAAGCGAGCGCGGGCGACATCATCGCCGTCGTCAAGCTCAAGGAGACGCAGACGGGCGACACGCTCGCCGACAAGGCCGCGTCTATTGTTTACGACCCCATCGAATACCCGGAGGCCGCCATCTCCTTCGCCATCGAGCCGAAGTCGCGGCAGGACGAGGAGAAGATCAGCGCGGCGCTCCACAAGATTCTCGAAGAAGACCCGTCGCTCCACTTCGACCGCGACCCGCAGACGAAAGAGTTTCTGCTCTCCGGCTCAGGCCAACTGCACATCGAGACCGTGGTCGAGAAGTTGAAGAACCGATACCACGTCGAGGTCGCGCTTCATCCGCCGAAGGTTCCTTACAAGGAGACGATCACGGCGCGCGCCGAAGTGCAGGGTCGGCACAAGAAGCAGACGGGCGGGCGCGGGCAGTTCGGCGACTGCAAGGTCGTCTTCGAGCCTCTGCCGCGCGGCGGCGGCTTCGTCTTCGAGGACAAGATTTTCGGCGGCTCTGTCCCGCAACAGTTCCGGCCCGCAATCGAGAAGGGCATCGTCGAGGCCGCGTCCACCGGCGCAATCGCGGGCTACCCGCTCGTCGATTTCAAAGTCACACTCATAGACGGCTCGTACCACACGGTTGACTCCGACGAGCACTCCTTCCGCGCCGCGGGCCGCAAGGCATTCCGCAACGCGGTCGAGAAAGTTAAGCCGACGATTCTCGAACCGATCATGAACGTCGAGGTGGTCGCGCCCGTCGAGGCGAGCGGCGACATCATGGGCGACCTCAACTCGCGCCGCGGTCGCGTCCAGGGCATGGACATGCGCGGCAAGAACCAAGTCATCAAGGCGCAGGTGCCGATGAGCGAGATGCTCGACTATCAATCCAAGCTCAACTCCATCACCGCCGCCCGCGGCTCCTTCCACATGGAGTTCTCGCACTACGACCCCGTCCCCGGAAACATCGCGCAGAAGATCGTCGAGCAGGCGCGCGCCGAAGGGAGAATCAGAGCAGAAGAGGAAGAGTAGCACTCTGACATTCGCCGTCTCTGCGTAGGCAAGCTCGTATCAGGGAGCGCGGAGAAAAAGAGGCAGAAGTAACGCGGTCATCACGTATTACTTCTGCCTCGTTTTTCTTTAGCCTGTCGAGTGAAAAAGTTAGTTCAGCAATACCGCAGTAGGTTAAAATCCTGTTGCTCTGTCCGAAATATTGGTCTCATCGTTAAGCTTTAGACTAAGACTCACAAGGGCATAAAAGATGCTGGACATTCCCCGCACCTCAATCAGAGAGCTGGCACATAAAATCAAAGGTTATGGGACGCCGCGCTTCGCCTTCTTTCTGGGCGCTGGTGCGTCGAGGCAGTCCAACATCATCACTGCGGGTGAGATGATTCGTCATTTCAAGGAGCAGATCATCGCCCAATGCTGTCCCGACGGGATGAAGACGGACGAGGATAAAGCGAAGTGGCTGTCGGAGCAGGATTGGTATCAGGCGGAGGGCAGCGAATATTGTAAATGCTTTGAGAGATTCGAGCCGAAGGAGATCGGGAGACAGCGTTACATCGAAAGCATCATCGAAAAACGTGAGCCTTCTTTCGGCTACGTCGTACTCGCCAATCTGTTGGCGAGAGGGCACATCAACACCATAATCACTACGAATTTCGACGACCTGGTTTACAGCGCTTGCACCACGTTCACAGGCATCCGCCCGATAGTTTACGCCTACGGCGTCATGGCTTCCGAAATGCGCCTCACCGCCCAGCGGCCCAAAATCCTGAAACTGCATGGCGATTACCTGTATTCCGCGCTCAAGAACACAGACACCGAACTGACCGCACAAGACCCCAACATGGTGAGACAACTCAGGCAGGTGCTGAGCGAGTACGGCCTGATAGTCGTCGGCTACAGCGGCGGGGATAAGTCCGTCATGGACATTCTTTCGGACATCTCCGAAAGGAACGACCTCTACTGGTGCGTCCGGCGCGGTGAGGAAATCAATGAGGCCGTGGATAATCTCCTGCGGAAGAAGCGCGGCTACCTTGTCGAAATTGAGGGGTTCGATGAGATGATGAACGAAGTTCGCCGCGTTATTGACTTCGACGTGAAGGCGATGCTCGGCTCAATAGAAGAGAGGCGTAATCAGATTATTAAATACCTCGAACAATTCGAACCACAGTATTCTGCGGACATCTTAGGAGATATCGTTGAGGCAGCTAAAGAGCCTGAAAAGAAAGCCGAAGAAGACAAAACAATTTCTGCCTTAGATTACTCAGTTAGGGCATACAAAGCTTATGAGGAAAAAGACTTTACTAAATCCGAAGAACTCTACCGCAAAGCCACCGAAATTGACCCTAACTCTGCTATCTATTTCTATAATCTTGGTAGTGTGCTTAGTAGTTTAACAAAATATGATGATGCAGCAGCGGCATATCGTAGGGCAGTTGAGTTGGAGAATGGTAACAGCGTTTTTCATGATTCTCTTGGCCTTACACTTTCTTACTTAGGGCATTATGATGAAGCGCTACATGAACATCATAGAGCAATTAAGCTAGCACCTAATAGCAGTAATTTCTACAGTAACCTTAGTTTTACGCTTCGACACTTAAAGCGGTATGCTGAATCAGAGGCCGCGGCACACAAGGCGATTATGCTAAACCCCAGCAATAGTCGCGCTTACCATAATCTTGGTGTCGCGTTACACGAGCTACAACGGCATGATGAGGCGGAAGCGGCTTTCCGCAGAGCAATTGCCCTCGATCCCGATTATGCCCACAGCTACTATGGTCTCGGTAAGGTGCTCCAAATCTTAAAGAAGTATGGCGAGGCGGAGGCCGCATACCGCAAAGCCATCGAACTCGATCCGAACTATGTTGCCGCATATAACAGTCTGGGCACTACATTTAGAACATTGAAGCGGTATGATGAAGCAGTCGCAGCCTACCGAAAAGCATACGAGATAAATCCTAAATCGGCCAGTAGTGTATTAGGATTAACGTTTATATATAAACAACTTGGGGATGACACAGAGTCAAGTAAGTACGCCGCACAGACTCGTCAGTTATTACGGTCGGATGATTGGTATAATCTGGCATGTTTGGAATCTATTTGCGGGAACGCCGACGCTGCTATTGAAAACTTGAGACGTGCAGCACAACAACCTAAATTTGATCCAGAGTGGGGAAAGCTCGACCCTGATTTAGAGTGGATTCGTGATGACCCGCGCTTTAAAGAGATTGTCGGCGAAGAAAGTACATGATAGCGCTATTTATCGGTCAGGTTTGAGTTATTCCCGAATAAGAGTAAGATAAAAGCAGGGCTGGCCTTTCTTAACGGGAAGAATAATTCCCTCTGAAATACTTGGATTTCATAATACAGTCCGCTGCTTAACACTTTCGTCAGTATATTCGCGCGTGAGACAATAAGCTTTCGTCGCTCGATTTCTATATCTTTCCGGTTGAGCCTCGTGTCTAATATATTTCAGCACCATATTATTTATCCAGCAAACAATCTGTGTGTTTCGTGTCTGTGTTCGTGCATTCTCGTGTCATGTTGATGTATTAGGATATGGTATCGCGCGTGCGGAGTCCGTATCCGGGCGCACCGGCGATGTATCTGCAAAGAAGGCGGCGAATCCAGAGATTTTTCTTGCGTATCCACAGAAGAGCGATATAATCCCCGCCTCGCAAATGCAGCCTCGCCCCTTTCGGCTCACCGGGAGGAATCTCACTTGTGGCATTCCTTCCCTTCACCAAAAAGGAGAAAAACTCGTGAGCGACAAACAGCGCAGGCAAATCGAGCGCGGCGCGCGCGTCTCCGCGCTCTGCGCGGCCAACCCCGCGGACTTCCCCGCCGACAGCGTGGCCGGCGCTTCCGTTAAGCGCCTGAACGAACAACTCGCCAAACTCGAAGACCTGAACGTGACGAAGGCCGCGAGCATGAGCGCGCAGCAGCAAGGCTCGCAGGGGAGACGCGATTTTCGAGTCGAACTGCGCTCGCAGATTGCGACCATCTATAACACGGCGCAGGTGGTCGGGCGCGACCACGCGGAAGTGAAAGGCGTCTTTCAGCGCCTGCAAATCGACAAGAGCGACCGGACTCTGCTCGGCGTCGCGCGCGCCTACGCCGCCGCCGCCAAGCCCTTGAAGGCACGCTTCGCCGAGTACGAATTGTCCGCCGACTTCTTTGACCGCTTCGACGCGAACATAGACGCCTTCGAGCAACACATGGCGAGGCAGAGCGAGGGCGCGGGCACGCGCGTCGCCTCGAACGCAGGGATAGAAGAGGCCCTGCGCCTGATTGACGACGAGGTCGAACGGCTCGACGTAATCGCCCGCAACAAGTACAGCGGCGACCACGTGAAGCTCGCCGCGTGGGAGAGCGCGAGCCACCTCGAACGCCCCACGCGCAGGAAAAACGGAAGCGGCAACAAGACGACAGGAAACGGCGGCAGCGGCGACGGCTCCGCGCCGCCTTCTCACGAGCCGCGGTAAGTTTACCGACTCGCCGCCGGCGCGTGGGCGCGTCTCACGCGCCGGCGGCAGAATTAATGTCATCAGGTAGAGAAATGTGGGTCGAATTGAGATATACTCCGGCCCCGTCGGTGAATCATGCGGGCAGATCAAGCGGTTCGGTCGAGTGTGCCGCGCGGTCTCAGGCTCTTGAGGGATTCGGCGTCGGCGTTGACGAAGTTCCGGGTTACTCTTTCGCGGGAGCGTTTCCCGCCCCCAGGAAACGGAGGCCAGAATGTTTCACGTCATTTGGTATCTGATCGTCGGATTCATCGTGGGGTTAATCGCGCGCGCGATTCTGCCGGGCGCGGATCACATGGGCATCGTGATGACGACGCTCGTCGGCATCGTCGGCTCGGTCTTGGGCGGCTTCGTCGCGCAAATCTTCTCGAAGCCCGCGCCCGGCGCGAAGTTCCATCCGGCGGGCATCATCATGTCAATCGTGGGGGCGATCATCGTCCTCCTCATTCTGCGGCGACTCTGAGACTCCCGCGCGACTCGTCGGGCGCAGTCCATAACGGGCGCGGAGCAGTCCGCCGCCCTTCTCTTTCTGTGGACGCCGGAGCCGCGGCCCGGCGCGACGGGCTTGCCGCGCCTCGCAACTTTCATCGCTCAACCCCGTCTTGCCCGCGGCGACACGATGTCGCGCGGGAGGCTAACCCGCGATTCCAAAAAACTGCCCGCGGCTGAACGTGTGCCCGGCGGCTAGACCGTGCCGCGCCGCTTCTTGATCTCTTCGCGCAGCTTCTTCCGTATCTCGGCGTAGATGGCATTGCGGTCTCCTTCGTTGACGAAGTCCTTGTCCAGCACCTTGCCGCCGCTGGGGATATACTGCCTGTCCTTCAGCCACGCGTGGAGGTCGTCGTCCCAGATGCAGGTCGAGAGCATGACGGGGAAAATCAAAAGGCCGCTCTCCTCCGCCTGCTCTAAGAAGAGCGGAATCTCTTTGCTGTTGCAGTAGTCCGAGTCGAGGAAGAACTGGCTGACGAGCAGGAGCGCGATCTGCGACTCCTTAATCCGCTCGATGATCATCTTCTCCCAGAGAGCGCCGGGCGGAATGTCCTCGTCCCACCAGAAGTCCGCGCCGTCGTTCTTCAGCCCCTTCAGGAATCCGACGAGCGACGTATCGTCGAAATACTTTTTGTCCTTGTGGCTGTAGCTGATGAAGACCTTGACGGTCTTCGTCTGCGGGGACGGCTGGCCGTTCCCCTTCTCAGCCGTCTTGGGGGCAGGCGGCTGCGGCTTCGCGTCGAGTCCTAAATAATCCCTGACCTTCTCGCCCAGCATCTGTCCGTCAGCCTGCGCGTTGCGAATCAGCCCGACCTCGTAGGAAGTGTAGAGTTTGACGAAGCCCGGCCCCTTCTTCTGCCAGAGGACTGCCATCTGCGTGTAGGCCGGGTCAACGAAGTTGCCGTCGGAGAAGATGACCAGCGGTTCGCTGCTGTCCTGAAAGAGGAAGCCGAGCGGCGCGAGCGTGTTCACGCACTCGCGCCGCTCCAGACACTCGATGTGGAGCAGACGCAGCGCGCACTCGCCTTTGGCGTCGAGCGCCTCGTGGTAGGTGAAGGTGTTGCCCATCAGGTCCTGGCCGTGCGCGGGACTGAGTTTGTAGCCAAGCCCTTCCAGCGGCGCGCCGAGCAGGCCGCCGAGGTCTTCGGGCAGCGCAAGATTTTTCAGGATAGCCTCGAAGGTAACGCACTCGCACATCGTCACACCTCCATCCGGCGCGACGCCGAAGTGTCCGGCGCGGCAAGCTCGCTGCGGAAATTCTCGACGCCCTTGAGCAGTTCGCCGGCCTCTTCGTGCAGCCGTTCGGCGGCCTCGGCGCGGAGCAGCTCGCGATCCCCGTCGCTCAGACTGTCGCCGCCGGTCTTGTTCGGCATCTCCGCGATCTCGACCACGCGGCGGATGTCGCCGAGCGTGAGCGTGCTCGTCCCGACCGTGCCGCGCTCGCGGAACGGCGCGACGCTCTGGTCAGGCTCGCCGCCGACGCAGAAGAGCCACGCCGCCACCTCGCCGTGCGGCGCGGCGGCGGTCTGGCCGCGCGCGACCTGCGCCGAAGGCGGGAGGCTTGAGATGTACCACGCGGCGGTCTCAAGCGCCGAGGCGGTCTGCCAGTTGGGCGCGGTCGCCGCGGCGTCCGACTGCCTGACCATCGCCACGACCCTGCGCCCCTCCCGCTCGGCGTAGATGTCGAGGTCTATCTGGAACGGGTTGATGTCGAAGTCGCGCGGGAAGAGTTGCACCTGGTAGCCGCACGCCCTGAAGAGCGACCCGACGGCGTCAACCATGTTCCTCTGATCCACCGCCGTGCTGATTGATTCGGCTGCCTGCGCGACGCCGACCCTCTGCGCGACGGCCTGCGCGATGGTGCTGCCGGTCGAGGTCGGCGACGCCTGCTCGGTCGAAGCCGGGCGGTCTTTGACGTTGCCGAGTCTCAGGTACCAGGGATCGAACACGTGAAGCTGGATGCGCGCTGGCACCCAACCGACCAGCGCCAGCATGATGCCGCTCAACACCTGACTCCAGGTCTTGCCGCGGTCGCGCCGCTTCAGGATGGCGGTCAGCAGCAGCAGCACCGGCACGAACATGATCAGGACGAACGACAGGACGACGACCGCGAGCAGGAAGATGAGGAACGCCGCGAAGCCCCGCTCGCCCCGGTCGAAATTCACATAGAAGAAGTAGCTCACCAGGAGCGCGGCGAGAGCGCCGGCGAGAAGCAGCGCGGCGACGGTCACGTTGCGTAGCGTCGTCGAATACTTCCAGACCCTGAGCGAGCGGCTCTGCGCCGCGTCGAGCATACGCATCACCGAAGCCTCGGCGGTCGTCTTCATCTGGCCTTCGAGCGCGAGGAAGTGCCACGCCGAGCGGCCCGCGCCCTGCCCCGCGAAGCCCTCGACCGCGCGCGGGAACTCCGACTCGGTCATCAGGTACCCGCTCGTCATCAGGGCGCACGCCTCCGTGTCGGTAAAGGCGTCGAGGTCTGTGCGGATCGCGGCGAGCCGGGTCTGCACGTCCTTGCGCACGCCGTAGCTCGTGAGCGTGCCGCGGCGCTCGGCGGGCACCGCGTCGTCGGTCGCCTCGAACGGGTCGGGGCAGCCGACCCAGTCGAGCGGCTCAACGTCCAAATCTTTCTTCAGGTGGATGAACATCAGCCCGCGCAGAAGCCCGGACTTGCGGCGCGACTTCAGGTCGGCGTACTGCGCCTCGCGCACGCGCGCCTGCAACACGTCGAGCGCGCGCAAAGGTACTCCGAGCAGTCCGGCGCTCGGGTTGTTCTCGGTCTCCATCTGTCCGCTCGCGTCGCTGACGAGCAGCACGCGGCAGTCCTGTTCGAGCAGGCTCGCGACGCCCTGGTTGTCGTGCGTGCCGCCGTCAACGAGGCGGACGGTCATGTCGGGGTAAAGTTTGTCGAGCGCGACGGGGTCGAAGAGTCCGGGCACGCAGGCCGAAGCGGCCACGGCGCGACCGAGGCGGAAGCGCCGGAAGCCTTCGGGCGCGTCCTCGTATCGCATCGTGCGTAGCTGGCGGTTGCCGTCAATCTCCGTGTTGATGCTCGCCGCAGGCTCGCCCATCCACGACGCGGTGAACTGCCAGTTGTGGCCCGTGTTCAGCGACGCGGCGTTGAGGATGAGGACGGGGACTTTGGCCTCGCGCCGCCAGTTGTCGCGCTTCGGGTTGAAGTCCGCGCGGTCGCCCGCGGGGTTGATGAAGAGGTCGTTCAGCCAGCGGTCGCGACGCTGGCCGCCGTCCTCGACGAGCGAGAACAGCTTCTCCTCGAAGAGTTCGCCGATGCGCTCGGTGCGCGAGTAGTTCTTCTTGAAGACGGTCTTGAGGTTCGTCCAGATTTCGGCGGCGACGCGCGTGCGGATGTTCGACTGCACGCCGCGGACGAAGTCGCGCTCGATCTTCTGCACGAGCCGTATGTAATCCTCGCGCGTGATCTCCTCGTCGCGCTTCGACTGGAGCAGGTTGCGCAGCTCGAGGTAGTAGTGCGCGCCGATGACCGAGCCGCCCGAGACGCACGAGATGACCTCGACGCGGCGCAGCACGTCGTACTCGGCGAGCTTCGCCAGCACGCCGATGTGGAAGAGAGAGGCGCGGAAGCCGCCGCCCGAAAGCCCAAGCCCGATCTTGCCGACGAAGGCGCTCCGCACCGGCGCCGTCCGCCCCAGAAACTCGCGGAGCGCGCGCCACGGCGGCGTGTCCTCGAAGTCGCCGACCGGGGCCTGGAGCCGCGCGATGGCGGCGAGCTGCCGCGCCGTCGCCTCCTTCTCCCACTCCGGCACTTCCGACTCGGCCTCGCCGCGCTTGAGCCACGCGACCGCCTCGCCGTACTTCTTCAGGCCGAAGTAGGCTTCTGCGACGGTGCTGTAAAACCACCACTTGCCCTGAAGCCAGTTCGTCTCCTCCTCGTCCACGAGGGGCGCGACCTTCCCGGCGACCTCCTCGCGCATCGCTTTCGCCTGCTCGCGGCGCTCCGCGATGCGCTGGCGCTCCGGGCCGCCGGCGGGGGCCACGGCGTTCATCGCCTCCTCCTCTTCCTGATGCGCGAGCAGGTCAAGAATGAAGGCGGCGTTGATGCCCGTGTAGCCCTGATCGTTCTCCGCCCCCTCGGCGTAGCCGCGCAGGTAGTAGAAGAGCGAGCGCTCTAGCTGCTGCCTCTGGTTGTCAACCTCCCACTTGCGCTTGTAGATCGCGCCGGCGAGTCCGAGCGTCTCCTGATTGCGCGTCGAGGAGAGGTCTTCGGCCTCGCCGAGTATGGCGAGCGCGCGGTCGAGGCGCGAGTCGGCGGGCAGGTCGGGGTCTTTGTACGTGCAGAGCGCGTGCTTCTGCGCCAGCACAACGTCGCCCACGTTCTTCACTCCCGCGCGGCGCAGCTCAGGCTCGGTGACGGGCGACTTGCGCAGGCGACCGAAGAGCTGGCGCGCGTAGCCGAATTGCCCGTCCTTCCTGAGCGCCTCGGCGATGGCGTAGATGTCGGCGGGGGAGACGACCCTGCCGCGCAGGATTTCTTTTGCCTCGGATATGGCTTCGCTCGTGTTCATGTGCCTCCTCTTCCGCGTTGGCCGCGCCGCACCGTCTGAAGGAGCGAGGGAGTTAAAAGCCGGTCGGAAGAAAGAACGGGAAATGAGTCGCGCGTCTTCGACCGCCGCCGCTCGCGCGAGGGGCGCGCGTGCTCGGAATAGCCCTGTCGCGCCGCCCGCGCGACGAAGGAGAAGAACGGGCTGAAATGAAAAGTGAGGCCGACGTTAGCCTCGCGGCCCGCCGGCGGACAAAGGCGAATATCGCGCGCTGAAAATTATTACTACCGCGTCGAGATGTCAACCTCTTTTCGCGCGTGACGACTCCCCGTCTCACATCGCGCGCTGGCCGAATCATCAATCGCGCGTGACGAGTCCGCCGCATGACAAAGTCGCAAGCCTCTGGTCGGTCTCGCCCGCGCGAGGCGCGCGACCGTGGCAGTTTCGGAATTCAGAAAGTGACACGGCGCGCGTGCGGCTGATTGATTACTTTGCCGCGCGGCCCGGAGGCGGGACAAGCGTTTGGAGAATTTCAAACCGCCCGAAAGGCCCCGGCTATTGACCAAACATTAACAAGACCGACAGGAGACGAAATGAACGCACACACACAAAAATTTCTGCTGCTGCTCTCGTGCCTCTTGCTCGCGCTCGCGCTCGGCGCGTGCGCCTCTTCGACGCAGGCGACTTCGGGGACGACCGCCGGCTCCGGCGACAAGATCGGAGTCGCCGAGTGCGACTCGTATCTGGAGAAGTACGAAACCTGCCTCAACGACAAGGTGCCTGAGTCGGCGCGCGCCATGATGCGCTCTTCCTTCGAGCAGACGCGCAAGTCCTGGAAAGACCTTGCCGCCACGCCGCAGGGCCGCAACGGTCTGGCGCAAGCCTGCAAGATGGCCGACGACAGTGCCAAGCAGGCGATGTCGGCTTACGGTTGCAAGTGGTGAGCTTTCGGCCTGACGACGCGCCGACACCCGTAGGCCGAGCGCACGGATGTAAGGATAGGTAAAGTGAGGAGCATCATGAGAGACAAAAACGCTTCACTAAAGAGCTTCCTGAAAACCACGGCGTTGACCGCCGTCGTACTCGTCGCGCTCGCGGCGTCGGCGCAGGCGCAGATTGATCCGTTCAGATTAATCACCGAGATGAGTCCGGTCGGCGTCGCGCGCGGACAGGTGGCGCGGCTGAACGTCTATTACCACGACCTCTTTCCGCCGGGGCCGTGCGCGCAGGACGGCGCTTGCGTGCCGCCCGACTCGTTCGACGCCGTGCTGACCTTCTACTTCGCCGACGGCAGCGTCAGCATCCAGAGGCGTCTGACGCTCACGCCCGACAAGGGCGGCTCGCTCGTCTTCACGCCGACGAGCTTCGGCGCGGACGGGCGCGTCGCGGTGCGCGCCGAGGTGAGCGTCGTGCCGGATGCGAGCGGCTACCAGCCGCGCGTCATTCCTTCGGTCGAAGTCATGGACGCGGCGACGGGTCAGACGAACGTGCTCAACCCCGGCGCGCTCGCCGGATTCAACCCGCAGCCCGAACCGCCCGGCGACTTCAACTTCGGACTCTTCAACGTCGTGAAGGGGCAGACGGCGCGCGTCAACGTCGCGTTCGTTGACGCGCCCGAAGGCTTCCCGCCGGGGCCGTGCCGCCTCGCCATCAGCTTCTACGACGGCGACGGGCGACTCATCGGTCAGAGCTTCCAGTCGCTCGACCCCGGCAAAACCGCGCAGTTCGACTACTCGACCGCGGGGCTGCCCGCTGGCGCGCGCCAACGCATACGCGCGAGCGTCCACGTCGAGGCGGCGGATGGCGGTCTCATCCCCTGCCTCATGCCTTCGCTCGAAATCTTCGCTGCCGACACGGGCCGCAGCGCGCTCTTCGTCCCCGGCAAGATGATGGGCAGCGACTGAAGCTTTGACACTACTAAAGGCGGGCGCGACGCGTGGCTCCTGCGCCCGCCTTTGTTTTTCCGAGCGGCCACGCCTTCTTGGTCTCACGGTCAGCTTTTACCCAACACCTCAACTTCCCGAAGCCGTCCGCTTCAAATTCCCGAAGCCGTCAACAACCTGTTCCGCGGCGCGTGCGGTATTCGTAAAATGCCACGCTGGGGCGGGCGCTCGCCGTCTATAATTTAGCCTGCCCGCACTGTAGAAGGCCCTTCAAACGTAAACGGAAATTTAGAGCAGGCGGCGGCACGCGCGACGCTCGGACGCCGAGGGCGGCCAGGTCGCCGAAAGGCCACACTCGCGAACCTAGTAGATCGCATGGACGGCTTCAAATCAACAGACGAGACAATCCGGCAGGCGTTCGACCTCGCCTACTTCATCCTCCGCGACGAAGAGGCGGCCACGCTCGTCGTGCGCGAGGCGCTCGGCAAGCTCGAAGTCGCCGCCGCCGCGCAGGTCAAGCGGCTCTACTACACGCCGACGCGGCGAACCATCTGGCAGCGCTCGAACCCTTCTGGCGTCCGCACGAAGGTCTCGCTGAGCGACCTGCACCTGCTCCAAAGACTCGTCTATGTCGAGTCGGAGCCTTTCGAGCGGGCGCGCGAACGGAGGCGTGAAGCGCTCGGCGACTCCGACCTGCTCGTCCACTTCGTCAAGCACCTCGTGAGGATTTCCATCAAGCGCAATTCCTTCTACGTCGCGCTCGCCGTGAGCCGGCTCCTGCACGACTACACGACGAGCGAGACGATGGAGATTTACAACGTCGTCGTGCAAGACCCCGACCGCGTCAAGGACGACTACTACTACCGCTCGCGAAAAGGTCGTCTGCTTCAGGAGATCAAGGAGCGCTTCGACGACCTCCTGAGCGTGTGCCGCGCGCAGAGGGGCGAGGAGCGCCTTCAGACTTCCGACTCGCCGGACGAGTTCGTCGAACTCGTCCACGAGTGCCTGCGCCAGTTCTCCCCCTGGCAGACGCCCTGCCCCGTCCCGCGCCGCTACGACCCGACGACCGACGAGATTCCGACGCTCTCTTCGGCGCATCAGGGCGAGGAGGACAAGGCTGAGATCAACCGCATCCACGCGGTCGTCCACCCGGACTGTTACGAGCTTCTGACGAGTTCTCTGAAACTGGAGCCGCCCGCGCTGCGTCTGAGCGTGCCGCGCTTCAACCTCCCGAACGGAAAAAACGATATGCCTGGCCCTAAAGATAAGCCGCGCACGCCCGCCCCGCTTCTCGACGGCGAAGAGTTGGCGGCGCTCAAACGTATCCTGAGCGAGCAGTCCGCGCGCCGCAAGACGACGCACGCGAGCCTCCTGTCGGTCGTCGTTGACGGCGCGGAGCGCGCACGGCTCGACCTCGGTCTTTCCGGCTCGGTCATCGTCGCGCTCGAAGACGGCGACGAACTCGTCGAGGTGCGCGCGCTCGACGGCGACGGCGGGCGGACGCTGCTCGCGTCGCACCTTCTCTCCGGCGAGCCGGTCGCGAACGCCGCCGGCTCGAAGTCGGAGATCGTGCTCGAAGGCGGGCAGAAGTTGACCTTCAGCCTTTCGCACGCGCCCGCCGCGGCTGGCGTCGGCGGCATGGCGGGCGAAGCGGCGCGCGTTTTATTGAACGTCTCGTACAGCGAGACCGAATGGCTCAGGGCCGCGTCGCTCTTCGGGCGTCGCCTGACGCGAAGACTCGCCGCGCTCTTCGGCCCGGAGAGTCAAACTCAACCTTCCTTCATCAAACCCGCCTTCGCCGCGCTGATCCTCGTCGTCTGCGTCGGCGCGCTCGCGCTCTACCTCTTCAGGAGCGCGCGCGAATCGTCCGTCGCACAACTGGCGCGCGGGCAAGGGGCGGCGAACATACAGCTTACCGTTAATCAAACTCCCGGCAGCGATGCGAAGAACAACGCGAACGCGGCGACGACAACCGACAGGAATTCCGAAGCCGTAAGCGCGAAGCCTGAAGACGGCGACAAGCATTCCGAAAACGTCACAGGCCCGCAGCCCGCGCCGCAAGGCCCGCGCGGAGGCGCTGCGGCGAAGGAGACTTCGCCAAGCGATACGAAACAGGCGACGACAACCGGGCATTCGACAGCCGCCGCGCGCTTGTTGACGCCCGACGTGCGACCGCGTCATTCAACGACGGAACAAACGGAGGTCGCTTCGAATCCGAGCGGTTCGGTTGCGGAGGGCAGCGCGTCCGTCTCGACGAGCGAGCACGACAGAGACGCCACGAGGTCGGTCGCGCAGAGCGCAGGAGCGACGGCGCTCTCGAAAGTGAGAAAGGTTTTCATCGAAGTTGAAGGCGACAGCGGCCTCGGCCAGCAGGCGACGCGACTGCTCGCGGGCGACCTGCGCGAAGGTCAGAGGCTGACCCCGACGGACGTGAAGGACGAGGCGGACGCCGCTTTCAAAATAAAGTTGAGCGCGAAGCCGGGCGCGCCCCGCGGCGACGAGTCTTTGGGCGACGCCGAGCAGGAGAAGCGCCCGGTGACCGTCTCGGTGCGGCTCGTCAACGAGGACGGCGAGGTCATCTGGCCCTCGAACGGCAAGGGCGGCGCGGCCACCTACAACGGCACGCTCAAAGACGTGACCGGCAGAATCGCCGCCGACCTTCTGAAAGACGTTCTCAAGTCCGACGCGCAAAAATAGGATGCGGGAAAGCGACCATAACTGTTCTGCCGCCCGACGGATTTTATGAGTCGCTCGTGCTGGTGTCCTTTTCAAACAGTCGCTCGGATTACAGATTAACCTTGCCCTTTTTTTATCAGCGGGCGTAACATCTTCACATGAGCGAAGACCCCACAAAAAATATCGGCGAGAAGTACCAGACCAGCCCCACGCTTGAGACCATCGTACAGATGCTGGCCGAGTTGCGCGAGCAGATGAACGCGCGCTTTGACGGTTTGGAAACGCGCATAGAGCGCCTGGAAGCGCGCATGGACGGTTTCGAGTTGCGGCTCGAAAGGGTCGAGGAGCAGCTAGACCGCATGACGAGCGTGGTGCACGAGACGCGTGCCGACCTGCGGGAAGTAGAAAAGCGACTCAAAGAAGCGGCTTAAAACTTCACGCATCAGCCTCCGACGAAAGACTCCCACAAGCCTTGACCTCGCACCGGCGGACTCGGCAGCATCCGCATTAACTACCTCGGCTCACCCTGCAACACGAAAGCAGACCAGTAGTAAGGCGACTGCCAGCGCTTGTCCTGCCAGACGGAGATTTGCGCCGCGCGCAGCGCGCCCGCGGGCGAGAGGTGTTCTTTGCCGAGCATCGCCTTGTAGAATCTCTCCATCAGTTCGGCGGTCGCCAGATCGTTCACGTCCCAGAGGCTCACGACCACGCGCGCCGCGCCCGCGTACATGAACCCTTGCGTCAGACCGACCAGCCCCTCGCCCTTCGTCTGCCTGCCGAGTCCCGTCCGGCATCCGCTGAGCACGACCAATTCGACGGGAAGCTTGAGCCGGAAAATCTCGCTCGCGCGGAGGAAGCCGTCCTGCTCCCTGCCTTCTTTGTCAACAAGAGAGAGGATGACGCCGGAGAGTTCCGGGTGCTCGTTGTTGAGCAGCCCGTGCGTGGCGAAGTGTATGAAGCGGTACTCGCCGAGCCGCGCGCTCGTCGCCGTCGCGCGGTTGGCGTCGAAGTCCAGAGCCTCCTCGCGCTGCTGCGGAGGGATGAGCGCGGCGATTGCGTTCGCCTCCTGACGGGTGAACGGCAGACGCGGGATGACGCTCCCCTCGCCCGCGACACCGGCCTCGGCGACGGCGCGCGTGAGTTCGTCGGAAGAATCCGGCGCGGCGCCCG
>Ga0209581_1001738_pt1 | contig 23826 bp, 23 predicted proteins | sample Coa_R2_FD_187160 | JGI IMG/M metagenome (GOLD analysis project Ga0209581, IMG submission 187160) | Surface soil microbial communities from Centralia Pennsylvania, which are recovering from an underground coalmine fire - Coalmine... | ecosystem: Environmental > Terrestrial > Soil > Unclassified ...
GCGAGGCGGTGTCGGAGCGCGCGCTCGCCGCCGCTTTCGCCAAAGGCGGGTGGGAGAAGGTGACGCGGCTGTACCGCGACGAACCGGTGGCGGAGGAGGATTGCTGGCTGCGCGCCCCGGGCTGGAGCCTCGCCTACCGCTGAACCAAAGTCGCATAATATATATTATGGAAAATACGCTGGCGACGTTTCACTTTACAAACCCGTCGTGTCGGGTAGACTCCGGTCCGGTAAACGAGACCGGCCATGCCTGCGGTTTTTGACGCGCCTCATTTCCACAATGAAAGCGCCGCCTTGGAATATGTCGAGGCGAAGCTGTGGCCTGCGGGCGCGACCTGTCCTCATTGCGGCTCGGATCGGGTGAACCGGCTCGCGCCGCAGAAGACGAAGCCCAGCAACAAGCACCCCGGGGGAAAGCCGGTTATCGGCTTGTGGAAGTGCTATGCCTGTCGCAAGCAGTTCACGGTGCGGATCGGCACCGTCTTCGAAGATAGCCGCGCGCCTCTGCATCTCTGGCTGCAAGCGATCCACCTGCTTTGCGCCAGCAAGAAAGGTATCAGCACTCGGCAGCTTCAGCGCACACTGGGCTGCGGCATGAAAACGGCATGGTTCATGGCTCATCGTGTCCGCGAGATGATGAGCGACAGCAGCGGCACCGGGCCGCTCGGCTCCGGCGGCGCGATCGTCGAGGCCGACGAGACCTTCATCACCCGCTCGCCGAAGACCCGGCGCACCAAGGACGCGCCGCCGCGCGAGACCCGGCAAGTGCTGAGCCTGGTCGAGCGCGGCGGCCCGATCCGCTCACAATTCCTCGATCACCGCACTGTGCGGGAGGCGTTGTGGGGCCAGCTCGACAAGGACGCTCGGCTTTCGACCGACAGCTCGGTCGTCTACCGGAAGATTATGCCGTGGGGCCAGCACAAATTCGTCGATCATTCCAGGCGCCAATGGCGGCGCGGCGACGCGCACACCAATACCCTTGAAGGATTCTTCAGCGTGTTCAAGCGCGGCCTCATCGGCGTCTATCAGCACATCGACGAAAAGCACATCGACCGCTACCTCGCCGAGTTCGATTTCCGCTTTAACACCCGCGCCAAGCTCGGCATCGACGATGTACAACGAACCGACCGCGCGATCGCCGGGGCAAAAGGCAAGCGGCTGACCTATGCCAAGCCTTGCATCCGGTCGCTTGCAGAACCGCCGTTCTGAGTCTGAGCCGCAGCAGCTAACGTTCAGGTTTATCGACGGGGACGGGCAATGACGCCCGCCCCTGCCTTCGCTATCCTGCGGTTGCCACACCAGACAGGGAGCGAAACTCATGGCTAAGACCTGGGATCAGATGAATGAGGCGGAGAAGATTGAAGACCTTCGCCGTGACGTTGTGAGGATTTTTCGCGTATTGAACGACTTTGACGCTTCGTTGCGCGCGGTGGTGGCACGTCTAGACCAGGTAACGAAGATCGCGAACGCGGCCTCAGATACCGTCTCGGCTTTGCAAAAAAACCAGTCTCTGGCGTAGCAGAAACCTCCCTCGACTCCTCCGCGAGAGGACCGCCGCACCACGGGCAACAGGGATCATTACGCATTTTGTGCTATCCTTTCTCCATGCCACGGAAGCCTGCCCCCAAGCCCGACAACCCGGAGCAGTCGAAGCGCTTCGTCGAAATGGCGAAGGAGCTTGGCGTTGCCAATGATCCCGAGGCGTTTGAGAGGGCGCTCAAGAGGGTCTCTCGACCGGCGAAGGGGACCGCGAATAAGCAGCGCGGCTAGCTTCCTTTCGCGCGCGCCACGCCGCCGCTTGTTCCTGGCGGTCCGCTTCGAAGTCGGTCTTTAGCTGGCGCAGCGCATCGGGCGCGAACTCAAGAAAGGTCAACCCCGCATCTCGTTTTCTAGGTTCCCCGGCCTCTGTGGTGTAATCAGAGCCGCCGGCGGCCTTCGCTTTACGCATCATCGAAAAGGTACCTGCCAGGAAATCGCTGAGCATCAGCGGCGGCGCCTCTTCCTTTGTCGCAATGGTAATGTCGCCCAGGAGATCGATGCCGCGGCGCTCCTTCAGTCGGCGCTTGACCTCGGCGAAGATGCGGGTGCTGTCCCGGACGTTCTTGTGTCCTTGCTCCAGCACGATGTGCAGCCGGTGCTTTTTCTTCGTCTCGATCAGTATGCCGACCATGTGCGCAATAGCGGCGCGGAAGCAGAGCCCGTACTGGCTGTCGAGGGTCATGCCCCTTGGCACGGGGGGAGCGCGGTATTCCGCCATATAGCGGTCCCGCTCCAAGTGAACCACAACGCCCTCGGTCAGTTGGTCGCGCACCAGTTCGGTCAGATCATCGACAAGGCGCATGGATTTGGCGTCGGACCAGCCGCGGAATGCGCCGGACCGAGTCTTGAAGTCGGTGCCGTGGAAGATGTTGAATCCGTCGCGGTTCTGAATGACGCGGAGGCGGCGCTCGAACAGTTCCCATTGTCGTCCGGTGCCGAGAAATCCGGCCAAGATCACGGTCGGCGCCGCGCCGTGAGTGTCGGCTTCGTCGAAGTAGGCGCGGAACAACAAGAACCAGCGCTCCGGCTTGAAGCGGTTCTCCAACGCGGCGCAGAGCGTGCGGATGTAGCCGCTCCTATCTACCTGCGCCGCCCGGCGCGGCGATGCCGCTACAACATGCCAATCGCACCTGGGTTTGTAAAGTGAAACCTCGCCAATACGCTTTGCCACGAACACGCGGTCGTAGAGGTGCTCGCGGCCGCGGCCGGTTTCGGTGAAGCCGAGAAGGCGATCGGCGCCCGGCCGGGTGCGGCCCGAACCCCAGGCACGCGGTGGTCTGGCTTGTCGATCAAGCCGATAAGCCCGGGGATTTCAGGTTCCGCGGCAATTGCAACGTAAACCTGCCCGGCGGCGATTGCGGCCGGTATAGCGGCGGTGGCCGCGGCGACGACCGCCGCGACGGTCTCCGCCTCGCCGGGGCGCGCCGCCGGATCACGGGTCCGGCAGATCGATGACCAGCCCGTCCTGCCCGGGCTCGACGCCGGCCGGCAGTTCGGCGGCAAGCTCGCGGTAATCGAGGCTCTGATCCATATGGGTCAGCACCGCGCGCCGCGGGCCGACGCGGGCGATCCAGGCGAGCGTCTTGGCCAGGTGGCTGTGCGTCGGATGCGGCTCGCGTCGCAGGCAGTCGACAAACCACACGTCAATTCCGGCAAGGGCTTGGAACGCGTTCTCGCCAAGTTCGGTGACGTCGGTGGAATAGCCGAACCCGCCGATGCGAAAGCCCAGGGTCGTGCTGAAACCGTGATCCTGGGCAAACGGCACCACCGGCAGCCCGGCAGCCTCGAACGGCCCGGCGATCTCGTGCGGTGCCAGGGTCGGCTTGAAGAAGTGCTCGCCCGGCGGCACCGGCTTCAGCGCATAGCCGAAGCGGCGCCCGATCTCGGCCAGCGTGCCGGCGGTCGCGTAAAGCGGGATCGCCCGTTTCATCAAGCGGTTGATTGCACGAAGGTCATCGATTCCGTGAAGATGGTCGGCATGCGCATGGGTCAGCAGAATGGCGTCGATGCGCGCGACGCCGGCGTCGAGCAGTTGCTCGCGCAGATCGGGCGACATGTCGATCAGCACGGTTTTGCCGCGGCTCTCGATCAGCACCGAGGCGCGCCGCCGCCGGTTGCGCCGGTCGGTAGGGTCGCAACGCCCCCAGTCCGGCCCGATCGTCGGCACGCCGGTCGAGATGCCGCAGCCGAGCATCGTGATCTTCATGCCGGCCGCACCGCCTTGCCGAACAGGCGGAAGAAGTTATCGGTCGTCGCGGCGGCAAGCGTCTCGCCGTCGATCCCTTTCAGCGCCGCGACAAAGGCGGCGGTGGCGGCGACAAAGGCCGGCTCGTTGCGCTTGCCGCGATGCGGCACCGGCGCGAGATAGGGCGCGTCGGTCTCGACCAGCAGCCGGTCGAGCGGCAGGTCGCGGACGATCGCGCGCAAATCCTCGGCGTTCCTGAAGGTGACGATGCCGGAGATCGAGATGTAGAAGCCGAGCTCGAGCGCCGCCTCGGCGAGGCCGCGCCCGCCGGTAAAGCAATGCAGGACGCCCGCCGGCGGCCGCGTCTCGCGCAGGATCGCGGCGATCTCGGCGTCGGCCTCGCGGGCGTGGATGACCAGCGGCAGCCCGGTGGCGCAAGCCGTGGCGATATGGGTGCGGAACACCCGCTCCTGGGTGTCGCGCGGGCTCAGATCGTAGTGGAAGTCGAGCCCGGTCTCGCCGATCGCGACGACCCGGGGATGCGCCGCGAGCGCGGCTAGCTCGGCCGCGGTCAGCTCGGCATGGTCGGCGGCTTCGTGCGGATGGGCGCCGACCGAGCACCAGATCTGCGGGTCCGCCTCGGCGATCGCCCGCACCCCGGCGAACTGGTCGAGCCGGGTGGCGATCGTCAGCATTGTGCCGACGCCGGCGGCGCGGGCGCGGGCGACGACGGCCTCGCGCTCCGCGGCGAAATCGGGGAAGTCGAGATGGCAGTGGCTGTCGACGAGCATCAGCCGCCTGCCGCCTCGCTCTCGACAAAGCGCGGGAAGATGCCGTGCGGCGCCGGCAGGGGGCGCCCGGGCGGCAGCGGCGTCGCCAGATCGGCAAAGCGGCGCGCCTCCGCCGGCACCGCGAGCTGGTCGAGCAGATCGGCCGCCGCGCTCGGGACAAAGGGCTGCACCAGGATCGCCAGGTGGCGCAGCACCTCGGCCAGGGTGTAGAGCACCGTCGCCATGCGCGCCGGATCGCTGCGCCGCAGCACCCATGGCGCCTGCTCGTCGACATAGCGGTTGGCCTCGCCGACGACGCGCCAGATCGCCTCGAGCGCGAGGTGGAACGCCTGTTCGCCGAGCAGCTCGCGGACCCGGGCGAGCAGCCCCCTCGCCTCGCCGAGCAATCGTTCGTCGGCGGCGGCGAATGCGCCCGGCTGCGGCACCGCGGCGCCGCAATTGCGGTTGATCATCGCCAGCACGCGCTGGGCGAGATTGCCGAAATCGTTGGCGAGGTCGCCGTTGAGCCGGCCGACGATGCCGCGATGCGAGAAATCGCCGTCGGCGCCGAACGGCAGTTCGCGCAGCAGAAAATAGCGCGCCGGGTCGGCGCCGTAGCGGTCGACGAGGTATTGCGGCGGGATGCCGTTGCCGAGCGATTTCGACATCTTCTCGCCTTCGATCGTCCACCAGCCGTGGGCGAATACCCGCTTCGGCGGTTCCAGCCCCGCGGCCATCAGAAAGGCCGGCCAGTAGACCGCGTGAAAGCGCAGGATGTCCTTGCCGACGACGTGCAGGTCGGCCGGCCAGAACCGCGCGTAGTCGCCGCCGGTGTCGGGATAGCCGAGCGCGGTGATGTAATTGGCCAGCGCGTCGAGCCAGACATAGACGACATGACGCGGGTTGCCCGGCACCGGGATGCCCCAGGTGAAGCTGGTGCGCGAGATCGACAGGTCGTTGAGCCCGGAGCGGACGAAGCTCAGCACCTCGTTGCGCCGGCTGCGCGGGGCGATCGCCTCGGGATTGGCGTCGTAAAAGGCCAACAACCGCTCCTGCCAGGCCGACAGGCGGAAGAAGTAGTTGTCCTCCTCGTACCATTCGACCTCGGCGCCGGTCGGTGCGGTCTTGCCGTTCGGCCCGTCGACCAGCTCGCTCTCGTCGTAGAACGCCTCGTCGCGCACCGCGTACCACCCGGCAAAGCGGCCGAGATAGATCTCGCCGCGCCGTTCCAGCTCGCGCCACAGCGCCTGGACGCCGAGGATGTGGCGCTCCTCGGTGGTGCGGATGTAGTCGTCGAAGCTGATGTTGAGCAGCCGGTCCATCTCGCGGAACTGGGCGGAAACGCGGTCGGCGTATTGCTGCGGCGTCTCGCCGTTCGCCGTCGCCGAGCGCTCGACCTTCTGGCCGTGCTCGTCGGTACCGGTGAGAAAGCGGACCCGGCGCCCGTCGAGCCGCATGAACCGCGCCAGCACATCGGCCGCCACCGTCGGGTAGGCATGCCCGAGATGCGGCGAGTCGTTGACGTAATAGATCGGCGTGGTGATGAAATACGGGCGCTCGGCGGTCATCGCGGCCTCCAATCCCCGGCGTTCTACTCCGCCGCGCCGCCGATCGCAAAGAATGCGCCGAGGATCGCCTGCTTGCGATCGAGATTGAGCGCCTCGGTGCGGGCGAAGGTGTCGCCGATTTCCGCGCGCAGCCGGGCCCAGCGCGCCGCCGCCGCACCGTCCTCGGCGGCCGCCGCGCGCGCGCGCCGGGCAAGCAGGCCGCACAGCAGCTCCTCGACCGCGCGGTACGCCTCGGTCGCGTCCGGGCGCACGAGCCGGTCGGCGAAGCCGTGCAGCCGCGCGAGGTCGAGCCGCGCCATCAGCCCCGACACGGTGCGGTAGAGCTCGGCGCCGCCGACCGCGGCGAGGTCGAGGGCACGGCCGATGCTGCCCTCGGCGAGGCCGCTGAGCGCGGCGCGCTCCTCCGCCGCCAGATCGGGCCGATAGCGCGCCAGCAGGGCGTGCACCGTCTCGTCGGCGAGCGGCGCCAGCGCCATCCGGCGGCAGCGCGAGCGGATCGTCGGCAGCAGCCGCCCGGGGCTGTGCGCGACCAGGACCAGGAGCGTTTGCCGCGGCGGTTCTTCGAGGATTTTCAACAGCGCGTTGGCGGCGTTGCGGTTCATCTCGTCGGCCCCGTCGACGACGACGACGCGCCAGCCGCCCTCGGCCGGGGTCAGGTGCAGAAAGGCGCCGATCTCGCGCGCGTCGTCGACGACGATCTCGCTGCGCAGCCGGCGCCGGCGCGCGTCCCAGCCGCGCTCGACGGTCAGCAGGTCGGCATGCCCGCCCGAGGCAACGCGGCGGAAGGCGCCGCTCTCCGCCGCGACGGCAAGGCCCTCGCCGCCCGCCCCGGCGAGCACGAAGCGGGCGAGGCGGAAGGCCAGGGTCGCCTTGCCGATGCCGCGCGGCCCGCCGAACAGCAGCGCGTGCGGCAGGCGGCCGGCGTCGAACAGGCGGCGCAGTTCGCGCTCGGCGGCGTCGTGGCCGACGAGGTCGGGATTGGCGCGCGGCGGCGGCGCCAGGCTCGCGTCAGCCGGCTCCAAGATCGACCCCGAGGCGGGCGGCGACGGCGGCGAGGATGGCGCGATGCACCGTCTCCGGATCGGCGGCGGCGTCGACGACGACGCAGCGCTGCGGCTCGGCGGCGGCGATGCGGCGGAACCCGTCGCGCAGGCGCCGGTGAAAGGCGCGGCCGAGCCGCTCGAAACGGTCGGCCGCGCCGCTGCGCGCCGCCGCGCGGCGAAGCCCCTCCTCCACCGGCAGGTCGAGGATCACGGTCAGGTCGGGCGCCAGCCCGCCGAGGGTCAGACGCTGCAGCTCGGCGAGCACGGCGCGGTCGAGCCCCTTGCCGTCGCCCTGGTAGGCGAGGGTCGAGTCGGCGAAGCGGTCGCACACCACCCAGGTCCCGGCGGCCAGCGCCGGCAGGATCGTCCGCACGACATGGTCGCGCCGGGCGGCCGCGAACAGGAGCGCCTCGCCGAGCGGATCCCAGCGTTCGGCCTCGCCTTCGAGGAGGAGCCGGCGGATCGCCTCGGCGCCGGGGGAACCGCCCGGCTCGCGGGTGGCGAGCGCGGCGATCCCGGCGCGGCCGAGCGCGCCGACCAACAGGGCCGCCTGGGTCGATTTGCCCGCCCCCTCGCCGCCCTCGATCGTCACGAACCGGCCGCTCAGTGCTTGTTGCCCCAGATCAGATAGGCCGCCACCGTCGCCATGCGGCCGAGCGTGCCGATGCGCGGCACGTCGGCCCCGGCGCTGAGCGGTACGTCGATGGCCGGCGTGTCGGGCGCGGTGACCTCGAGCTTGCCGATCGGGTCGCCCTTGCGGATCGGCGCCGGAACCGGCCGGTCGTAGCTGACCGTCACCTTCATGTCCTTGCGGGCGCGGCGCGGCAGGGTGACGGTCAGGTCGCGGTCGATGACCAGCGGCACTTTCGGCGCCGCGCCGAGCCAGACATCGGCCTCGTCGACCCGGTCGCCGGCGGCGAACAGCTTGTAGTCGTTGAACTCGCGGAAGGCCCATTCGGCGAGCCGCGCGCCTTCCTCGCTGCGAGCCTTCATCGTCGGCAACCCGGCGATGACCAGGATGATGCGGCGGTTGTCGCGCTTGACCGAGGCGGTCAGGCTGTAACCGGCCTCTTCGGTATGCCCGGTCTTCAGCCCGTCGGTTCCCGGCGTCGTGTAGAGCAGCGGGTTGCGGTTGCCCTGCTCGATGCCGCTGAAGGCGAATTCCTTTTCCGAGTAGTAGTGGTAGTACTCCGGGAAATCCTCGATCGTGCGCTGCGCCAGGATCGCCAGGTCGCGCGCGCTCATCCAGTGGTCGGGGTCGGGCAGACCGTCGACATCGTTGAAATGGCTGTTCTTGAGGCCGAGCTGCTTGGCCTTCTCGTTCATCAGATCGACAAAGGCGGCCTCGCTTCCGGCCAGCCCCTCGGCGAGGACGACGCAGGAATCGTTGCCCGACTGCACGATCATGCCGCGCAGCAGATCGTCGATCGAGATGCGGCTGCCGACCGGGACGAACATCTTGGACCCGCCGGTGCGCCAGGCATGTTCGCTGACCGGGAGCTGGTCGGTCAGCTTGATCCGCCCCTGCTTCAGCATGTCGAAGACGACGTAGGCGGTCATCATCTTGCTCATCGACGCCGGCGGCATCCGCTCGTCGGGAAATTTCGCGTACAGCACCGCGCCGGTCTCGGCTTCGACGACGATCGCGTGCTTCGCCTGGGTGTCGATATTGGGGCCGGCGACCAGCGGGTGCGGCGCGGGCTTCGGCCTTGCCTTCGGCGCCTGCGCCGCCCGGCTGTTGGGGTGGCCCTTCGGGCCGGCGGCGCCGCCGGGCGACGCCAGGCCCAGCGCGGTAATGCCGGCGGCGGCCAGCACGGCAGCGGCGAATTTCCCCCAGCCCCGTCCGGTCACGTCCCTCCCCGCCTCAATCGACGACGATCCTGGCCCCGGCATAACCGGTGCCGACGATCCGCGCGCGAAGCTGCTCCGCTTCCGCGCCGGTGGCGACCGGGCCGAGCTGGACGCGGTAGACGGGAGCACCCCCGACAAAGGTGGTGACGATCGCCACCTCGCCCAAGGGGGCGATGGCGCTGGTCGCCTGCTCGGCGTTGCGCGAATCGGCGAAGTCGCCGGCCAGCACATAGTAGCGCCGCGCCGGCGGCGGCATCGGAGCGGCGGGGCGCGGCGCGGCGGCGTAGGCATAGCGCGGCGGCGGCGCGGCGGCGGCATAGCGCGGCGCGGCGGCGGGCGGCGGCGTCGCCAGCGCGGCGGCGAGAATCGCCGGGTCCTGGCCGCTCTGGCGGATGATCTCTTCGGCCGCGGCGATGCTCTCGCGGCGCAGGATGCGGACCCGCACTTCGGTCGTACCGGCGGTCTCGAAGCCGAGGAGCTGCGCGGCCCGGCGCGACACGTCGATGATGCGGCCGCGGGCGAACGGGCCGCGGTCGTTGACCCTGAGGCGCAGGGTACGGCCGTTGCGCAGGTTGGTGACCTCGACGATGCTCGGCATCGGCAGCGTCGTGTGCGCCGCGGTCAGCCGGTTGAGGTCGTAGATCTCGCCGTTGGCGGTCAGCCGGCCGTTGAACGCGCCGCCATACCACGAGGCGATCCCGGTCGCGTCGTAGGAATAATCGGCGCGCGGCGTGTACCACACGCCGTTGACCTCGTAGGGCGCGCCGATCTTGAACACCGGGTGCGGCGCGGCGGCGCGGCGCGGCGCGTAGCCGGTGCCGCAGCCGGCAAGCAGCAGCAGCGCCAGGCAAAGCCAGCCCCTGCGCATCTCCGGAAGCTAGCCGCGCCCCAGGCTGTCGGCGAGATAACCGACCGCGGCGGCAAAGAACGTCGATTTGTTCCAGCGCATGATCGCGCGGAAATTGTCGTAGACCAGCAGGGCCGGCCCGCCGGCGCCGTCGGGCAGGACCAGCGAGGCCTCGGTGTCGCGGCGGGCGAGCGGCGCGGAGAGCGGGCGGATGCCGAGCCGGTCCCACTCGCCGACCGGGCGGCGGATGTCGAGCCCCGTATAGCGCGTGTCGAAATTGCGCGGCAGCGCGACCTCGGCGCCCCAGCCCTGGTCGCCGCGCCAGCCGAGCCGGGCGATGTAGTTGGCGATCGAGGCGAGCACGTCGGCGCGGTCGGTCCAGATGTCGCGGCGGCCGTCGCCGTCGAAATCGACCGCATAGTTGAGGAAGGTCGAGGGCATGAACTGGCACTGCCCCATCGCCCCGGCCCACGAGCCGAGCATTTCCGCGGGGCGGATGTGGCCGCCATCGACGATGCGCAGGGCGGCGATCAGCTCGTCGCGGAACAGCGGGCCGCGCCGTCCGTCATAGGCCAGCGTCGCCAGCGCCGCCGGCACCGAATAGCTGCCGGTGATGCGGCCGAAAGCGCTCTCGATCCCCCACAGCGCGACGATAAAGCGCGGCTGCACGCCAAAGCTGCGCTGCACCCGTTCGAGCAGCGGCCAGTTCTCGGCAACCGCGCGGCGCCCCTCCTCCTTGCGCTCGCGGGTGACGAACTTGGCGATGAACTCGCCGAAGCTCATCCGGTGCTCGGGCTGGCGCCGATCCAGCTCGATCACATGCGGCAGGTATTGGACATAGGCGAAAGCGGCGTCGATCGCCCCGGCGCGCACCCCGCGCGCCAGCGCATCGCGCCGCACTCCGGCGAGAAACCGGTCGAATTCGCTGTCCGCCGCCGCGGCCGCCGCCTCCCCCAAGGTGGCGACCGACAGCGGAGCCGCGAGCATCGCTCGCCGGCTCAAGCGGAGCGGTATGTGTGCGCCCCCGCGCATTTTCACCCCCGCTTCCTTTGTGCCACGACGGACTCGACGGTGCAATACTTGGCTATTTCGGAGATGAACCGAGGCGGGCTCGGGAAACTACTGGCGCGTCCCCGGGGCCGACGGCAAGGGTACCGATGAGTGCCGCGCGGTTTCCGCGCAAGCGGGGCTGCCGCTCCGTTCGGATGGCGCGCCCGGGATCAGCGGCCCTTCACGTGCGCGAGGAAGTGCAGCACGTCGGCCGAGAATTGCTCGGGGTCCTGGAGAAACGAGAAATGGCTGACCTCGGGCTGCAGCAGCAGGCCGGCGCCGGGGATGTTGGCGGCCATGAACTCGGTGTTCTCGCGCTTGATCGCCTCGTCGTGGTCGGCGTCGACGATCCAGGTCGGCGTCGCGATGCGGCCGAGATCGGCGGCGCTCCAGTTCGGCTGGGTCTCCCACATCTTCGTGATCTGGGCGAGGAAATCCTTGTATTCGGCCGGGGTCGGCGACAGCGCCTGGTATTCCTTCTCGGCGCGGGCGATGAATTCGTTGAACACCGGACTGTTGGCGATGTCGGCGACCCCCGAGGGGTCGGAATTGGCGGCAAAGGCGAACAGCTTGGTCAGCCGCTCGGGATGGCGCAGGGCGATGTCGAGGCCGAGGATCGCGCCGTCGCTCCAGCCGACGATCGCCGCCTTGTCGATTTTCAGGAAATCCATCAGCCCGACCACGTCGTCGGCCATCAGGTCGTAGCCGTAGGGCCGGGCGTCTCGGGTGCTGCGCCCGTGGCCGCGGCTGTCCATGACGACGACGCGGTAATGCGGCTGCAATGCGCGCACCTGATGGCCCCAGTAATCGGCGTTGGCGAGCCCGCCGTGCAACAGGATCACCGGCTCGCCCTGGCCGAACACGGCATACCAGATCTTGATGCCGTTGACCGGCGCGGTGCCGCTCTGCGCCGCCTGCGGCAGGCTCGGCGTCGGCGGCAGCGTCAGCCATTGCGGCTCCCCTGCCCCGCATAGCAGCAACAGCGAGCACAGCGCCGCAAGCACGCGCATCTTCGTCTCCTACGGCAGCAATTTCCCCGGGTTGAACAGCCCCTGCGGGTCGAGCGCCGCCTTGATCCGGCGCATCAGCTCGAGTTCGGCGCCGCCGCGCCATTCCGGCATCATGTAGGGCTTCAGCCGGCCGATCCCGTGCTCGGCCGAGAAGCTGCCGTCGAGCGCGCGCACCACCGCGTTGACCGCGTCCATCAACTCGTGGTCGCGGGCGAGGAAGGCCGCCGGGTCGGCGCCGTCGGGCTGGACCAGGTTGAAATGGATGTTGCCGTCGCCGAGATGGCCGAACGGCACGCAGACGATCCCCGGCACCAGCCGCTCGCAGGCTTCCGCGGCGCGGCGGATCAATTCGGGCACCTTGGACACCGGCACCGAGATGTCGTTCTTGACCGAAGCGCCGGCCCGCTTCTGCGCCTCGGAATGCTCCTCGCGCAGTTTCCAGATCGTGCGCTGCTGCGCGCCGCTTTCGGCGATGACCGCGTCGTCGATCAGCCCGTCGCCCATCGCCAGGCCGAGCGACCGCTCCAGCTCGGCCTTCAGGTCGGTGCCGTCGCGCGGCGTCGCCAATTCGACCAGCACGTAATGCGCGGCCGGGCCGGAAAGCGGCAGCATCGTCCCGGGAATGTGGCGCAATACCAGATCGACCCCGGCTCCCGACATGTATTCGTAGGCCTGGAGCGCCGCCGCGTCGCGCCGCTGCAGCCGGCCGAACAGATCGAGCGCCGCCTCTGCCGACGGCACCGCGCACAGCGCCACCGCGGTCTCGCGCGGGCGCGGCCACAGCTTGAGCACGGCGGCGGTGATGATGCCGAGCGTGCCTTCGCTGCCGACGAAGAGCTGGCGCAGGCAATAGCCGGTATTGTCCTTGTGCAGGCGCCTGAGCCCGTTCCAGATTTGCCCGTCGGCCAGCACCACCTCGAGCCCGAGCACGAGGTCGCGGGCGTTGCCGTAGCGCACCGTGTTGTTGCCGCCGGCATTGGTGGCCAGCACCCCGCCGATCTGCGCCGAGCCCTCCGAGCTGATCGACAGCGGCAGCAGGCAGCCGGAGGCCTCGGCCGCCTCCTGCGCCGCCTTCAAAACCACGCCGGCCTCGACCTCCATCGTCATGTCGATGGGGTCGATCGCCCGCACCCGGTTGAGCCGCGCCAGGCTGAGGACAAGCTCGGACCCGTCCTCGCCGACCGCGGCGCCGCCGACCATGCTGGTATTGCCGCCTTGCGGCACGATCGCGGCGCCGGCCGCCGCGCACAACCGCACCGCCTCGGCGACCTCCGCGGTCGTCGCCGGGCGCAGCACCGCGGCGGTGCGGCCGCGGTAAAGCCGCCGCCAGTCCTCGCAATAGGGCGCGGTGTCGGCCGGATCGGTCAGCATGCCGCGCGGGCCGAGCGCCGCCCGCAGCCGGTTCAGCAAGTCGTCGCTGGGAGGTGAGGCCATCGGCGCGAGCTTATATCAGCCGGCCGGCACGGCGCAGGGATTCTTCATCCGCGATGCCGGGCTGCACCCCGGGCATCCGACAGCGCGGTGTCGTCGATCGAGCCGTGCCGGCAACCTGCGGGCGGCGCCCGAACGCGCCGAAGCCGGCCTGACGCCGGCGGCTACTCCGCCGCCTTGGCGAGGCCTGCGGCCTGCTGGCGCAGGCGCTCCATGACCTCCCAGTTGGTGTAGCGGGTGAAGCCGTTCTCGTCGAAGAACAGGACGGCGCCATTGCAGATGAACAGATAGGTGGTGTCTTCGAGCGCGGTGGTCGCGTCGTGGAGGACGCCCGAGGGCTCGTAGACATAGTCGCCGGCGTTGAGGGTGCCGTTGCGCACCTGCAGCTTGCCCGACAGGATGTAGACATGCGCGCCGGCGAGGTGCTTGTGCGGCGGCGCCGCGTAGCCCTTCTTCCAGTGGTGCAGCGAGGCCCAGGTTCCGGTCTCGCGCCCGACCCACAACACCTTGACCCGCGATTGCGGAGTCTGCTCGATCCACGGCGCGTCCGAGCGGATCAGCGTGTCCTGGACGTCCTGGAACACCGGGCGGATGTCTTGCGGCAGCGGCATGTCGGCCTCCGTCAGAATTTCTCCTGGCCGGCAACCCGGCCGGGATCGGGAAAATCGCGGTAGAGCGCGAAAAACGCGTCCTTGACCCGGGAATTGACCGCCTGGTGAAAGCTTTCGATCGGCTCGGCGCGGGACGACACCTCGCCGAAGGCGGCGTCGAGCTGGGCCATCGTCTCGAACTCGATCGCGATGTGCCACTCCGGCAACTGCGGCGGCCCGAGGCCGAGCTTGCGCCGGGTGAGGCGGTAGCCGGCGACGAGCCCGCCGCTTTTCAGCCGGTCGAGATAGGCCCGCGCGGCGGCGGCGAATTCGAGGTCGCCGACACCGTCCTTGAGGTTGAACCAGGCGTGGTAGACGTTCATCCTCGCCGCAGTATAGCCGCATAGCGGCGCGCCGCCCCATTTTCGATTGCCCTTTCCGCGGCGGGTGCGGTGTAGAGTTGCCGTGCAACCGCAGCGTCCGCAACCGGACGCCCGACGACAGGGGGAGAGACGCGAATGACGATCCGCAAGACCGGGTGGTGTTTCGCGATGGCCGGCATCGGCTGGCTCGCGGTGCTGGCGTTCGACGGCGCGGCGCCGGCGCAGGCTCAGGCCCCGGCGCAGCCGCCCGCCGCGGCGCCGGGGGTGCAGGCGCCGACGCTCGGCGAGCACGTGCCGCAAGCTGCGGGACAGCCCTCGTGGATGGAGGGCATGACCCCGGAGCAGAAGAACTCGCCGCTCCATCCCAACGTCGCCAACATGCTCGGCCACCCGGCAAAGGACATCCCGATCCAGAACTTCAAGCTGCCGCCCGGCTTCAAGATCGAGCTGTGGGCCGGCGACCTGCAGGAGGCGCGGTCGATGACGCTCGGCGCGAAGGGCACCGTATTCGTCGGCCAGCGCACCCATGACGGGGTCTTCGCCATCGTCGACAAGGGCGACCACCGGGAGGTCAAGAAGATCCTGAAGGGGCTCAACTCGCCGAACGGCGTCGCCTTCGCCAACGGCACGCTGTTCGTCGCCGAGCGCGAGCGCATCCTGCGTTACGACGACATCGAGAACCATCTCGACAACCCGCCGCAGCCCCAGGTGGTCATCGACGGGCTGCCGCAGCAGGGCGGGCACTTCTGGAAGTTCATGGTGATGGGGCCGGACGGCTGGCTCTATTTCAACCAGGGCGCGCCCACCAACATCACCATGCCGACCTATGTCCAGGCGACGATCCTGCGGGTCAACCCGGAGGCGCGCGTGTTCGAAACCTATGCCCGCGGCGTCCGCAACAGCGTCGGCATGGCGTTCCACCCGGTCACCGGGCAGCTCTGGTTCACCGATAACGGCCGCGACTGGCTCGGCGAGGACATGCCGTCGGACGAGCTCAATCGCGCGACCGCCAAGGACCAGCATTTCGGCTATCCGTTCTGCCACCAGGGCGACATTCCCGACCCGGTCTACGGCAAGTACGCGACCTGTGCGGAATTCGTCCCGCCGGTGCTCAAGCTCGGCCCGCACGTCGCGGCGCTCGGCATGCGCTTCTACACCGGCAGCATGTTTCCGCCCGACTGGAAGAACAACATCATCATCGCCGAACACGGTTCCTGGAACCGCACCGAGAAATCCGGCTACAACCTGACCCGGGTGGTGCTGAACGACGCCGGCGAGGTGGTCAAGTCCGAAGTGTTTCTCAGCGGGCTCCTGAAAGGCCAGGACATCGCCGCGCGGGTGGTCGATGTGCAGGTGATGCCGGACGGTTCGCTGCTCGTCTCAGACGACTGGAACGGCGCGATCTACCGCATCTCCTATCGCAAGACGTGAGAACCCTCGCCGCCCTGGCGCTCGCCGCCTGCTGCCTGTCGCCGCTGCATCCGGCCGCGGCCTACGACGCCGCGGCCGGCAAGGCGAAGGCGGCGGGCTGCGTGCCCTGCCACGGCCCGGCCGGCAAGTCGGTCCTCCCGACCGTGCCGTCGATCGCCGGGCAGGGCAACGACTACATCGTGCTCGCCCTCTACCAGTTCCGCGCCAAGCACCGGCCCTCGCCGGTGATGGAGCCGATCGCCGAACCGCTCAGCGACGACGATCTCGGCAACCTCACGGCCTATTACAGCAGCCTGCCGCCATGGACCCCGGTGCGGCAGGCGAGCGCCGAGGCCCGCGCCGCCGGGCCCGGGCTTGCCCGCCAGATGAACTGCGTGCAATGCCACGGCCCGCAGCTCGCCGGACAGGACTCGGTGCCGCGCATCGCCGGCCAGCGCATCGAGTACCTGACCGCCCAGCTCACGGCGTTCCGGGCGGGCAATCGCGGCGACATCGACGGCAACATGACCTCGGCGGTGAGCCGGCTCAGCGACGCCGAGATTGCCACCCTCGCCGACTACATCTCGGGTCTCGGCACGCCGTAGCCCGCGATGGCACGCACCTTCCTTGCGGCCCTGCTCTTCGCCGCCGCCGCTGCCGGGGCGGCCCGGGCCCAGCAGAGCCCGGAACTGCCGCCGCGCACCGGCGCGGAGCCGGCGGCGCCGTTCTACAAGGGCAAGGGGCCGGGGCGCGGCAATTCCTATGTCGAGCGCTACGAAGAGGATTACAGCTACCTGCGCGATCCCAGCCTGTCGCGCGACCCGTTCGACCCGCTCAAATACATCCCGCTCGACCCGAGCGGCAACGTCTACCTGACGCTCAACGGCGAAATCCGCTTCCGCTACGACAACACCGATCACAAGAACCTGGCGATCGCCACGGCGGTGGCGCCGCCGCGCGCCCCGGGTCTCCCGCCCGTCTTCACCCCGGCGGTCGGGGTTTCGTCCAACCAGCTCTACAAGCAGCGCTACGAGCTCGGCGCCGACCTGCACCTCGGCGACCATCTGCGCGTCTACGGCGAGCTCTATAACGGCCAGCAGACCGGCCACAATGTCGGCGGGGTGGTGCCGGGCAACCTGCGCAGCGACCTCGCGCTGGTCAACGGCTTCGGCGAGGTCTTCGATGTCGGCCCTGCCGCCAAGACCGGGTTCCGCGCCGGCCGCCAGGAGATTTTCTTCGGCAACGATCTCCAGGTCCGCGCCAACGTCTCGACCAACCTGCCCTCGCCGGTGTTCGACGGGTTCCGCGCCTATCGCGACTGGGGTTTCCTGCGGCTCGACGGCTTTGCCTACAACATCGTCGATTTCGCCAACGGCGTGCTGCAGGAGCGCGACAACCCCCACACCAATCTGTGGGGGCTGTACGCCAGCGCCGACCTGCCGAAATTCGCGCTTGCCGGGCGCGAGGCGAACACCTCGGTCGATGTGTTCTATCTCGGCTGGCGCTCGGCCCCGTTCGCCAACGGCCGGGGTTCGGCGATATACGACGATCTCGCGCTCGCCACCGGCGCCCGCATCGTCGCCGCCACCGGCGCCGGGTTCGTCACCGGCCAGGACCACCGCGCGACGTTCGGGCTGCGCGGCTACGGCGATGTCGGCGAGATCGACTACGACTGGCAGGGCGCGCTGCAGACCGGCAGCTATGCCGGGTTCAGCGTGTTCGCCTGGGCGTTCAACACCGATACCGGCTACACCTTTCACGGCCTGCCGTGGAAGCCGCGCATCGGCGCCCATATCGACGGCGCCTCGGGCGGCGCCAACAAGGCCGAGAAAATACTCGGCACCTATCAGCCGATGTACCCGAACACGCAGTACTACGTGCCGAACAACGAATTCGCCCCGACCAATTTCTTCGACCTGGCGCCGCGCATCCGCCTCAAACCGGCGGAAACCGTGACGATCGAGTACTACTACTCGTTCCTGTGGCGCTATTCCGAGGGCGATGCCGTCTATACCGGCGCGCCGTGGCCGGGCGGCAACGGCCAGAACAACTTCGCGGCGACGGTGCTCGCCCCCGGCCGCGTCATCGGCCGGCAATCCGACCTGCGCGCGACCTGGGCGATCACCCCGCACCTGCTGACCCTTGCCGAGTTCGGCATCTTCACCCCCGGCGCCGCGCTGCGCGCCGCCGGCGCGCGCACGACGACCTTCATCGATGCGAACCTGACGTTCCGCTTCTGAGCCTCAGGGGAAGCGCGATACGTCGGTCGCCTTCTCGGTGATGAATTCGAGCAGCACCGGCACGCCGTCCTTGTTCTTCTCGATGCCGCGCTTGATCGCCGGCACGATCTCGCCCGGCTCGGTGACGCGCTCGCCGTAGCCGCCGAGCGCCTTGGCGAAATCGGCATAGTTGCCGCTGATGTCGGTCGAACGGTACTTCTCGGTCGAGACCGGCATCACCTTCAGCTCGATCGCCATCGAGAAATTGTTCATCAGGATCGACAGGATCGGGATGCGCTCCCTGACCGCGGTCTCGAAATCCATGCCGGTGAAGCCGATCGCCGCGTCGCCCCAGACGTTGATGCACAATTTGTCGGGTGCGGCGAGCTTTGCCCCCATCGCCAGGCCGAGGCCGTAGCCGAGCTGGGTGGTCTTGCCCCAGCCGAGATAGGAGAGCGGCGTCTCGCTGCACCAGAACGGCGAGAGCTGGTCGCGCGGGCTGCCGGCGTCGTGGGTGATGATCGTGTTCTTGACGTCGACCGTGTGCAGCAGGTCCCAGATCACCCGGTAGGGCGACAGCGGCTGCGTGCTCTGGGTCAGGCGCGGCATCCACTTCGCCATCCACTCTTCCTTGTGGCCGCGGATCTCCCGGGCGACCGCGGCGAGCCGGTCGCGCGGCTTGCCCTTCAAGCGGTCCTTGACCTCGTCGAGCAGCGCCGAGAGGGTCAGCCCGGCATCGCCGACCGCGGCGAGATCGACCGGCACGTCCTTGTTGATCGCATAGGGATCGAGCGTCGCATGGGCGATCTTCTTGCCTTTCGGCATCGGCGTCGCGAAGCTCGAGCGGGTAAAGCTGCAGCCGATGCCGAAGATGAAGTCGGCATTCTGCAGGAAATGCCAGAGATGGCCGCCGATGCCGATGCCGCCGGAGCCGAGCGACAGCGGATGGTTCTCGGGGAACGCGCTCTTGCCGCCGAGCGTCGTCATCACCGGCGCTTCGAGCAGTTCGGCGAGCGCCTTGAGCTGCGGCCACGCCTTGCCGTAGTGCACTCCCTGCCCGGCGACGATGACCGGGCGCTGCGCCGCGACCAGGGCCTCGGCGATGCGCGACACCGATTGCGGATCGGGGCCGCTCTTCAGCCGCGGCGCCGGCTTGTATTCGGCGACCAGCGCGTCCGGGATCTCGTCGCGCAGGATGTCGGTCGGAAATTCGACGAGCACCGGGCCGGGACGGCCGTTCCGGACGGTGGTGAAGGCGCGCCGCAGCGCCTCGATCGTGGCGTCGGCGACGGTCACCTGCTCGGCCAGCTTGGTGACGTGGCGGAAATTGAGCGCGGCGTTGAAGTTCGGGTGCACCTGGTTGATGTTGCGGGCATAGCCGGCCGGGAGCACGACCACCGGGGTCGAATCGCCGAACGATTGGGCGACGCCGCCGAAGGCGTTCTCGGTGCCCGGCCCGTGCTGCATGACGAAGACGCCGATGCGGTCGCCCGAGGTGACCTTGGCGACGGCGTCGCACATGTGCAGGCCGATGCGCTCCTGGCGCACCATGATGGTGCGGATGTCGGCCTCGGCGGCGCCTTCGATGATCGGGTTGACCGGATAGCCGATCAGGAACTCGACGCCCTCCTGCTTGAGGACATGGGCAATGGCATTGGTGACTTTCATGGCGGCGCTCCTCGGCTCATCGTCGCCGGCAGATTACGGCATCGTCACAGGTCTGTCTTGGTCTCCGCACCGGGGAACAGGGTTGCTTTGGTCCAGCCCGACATGTCGCCGGGGCGCGGGTTGTTGGGGTCGCGGTCGTGCCGCCAGCAGATCTGCGCGCCGCTCGGCACCTCGAACTTCTCGGTCTTGTTCTTGCGCATGACGATCGTCCGGCTGGAGATGAAGCCGTCGCCGCGGTCGTCGCAATTGGCGCTGCGGGTCAGCACGATCTGCACTCCGACGCGCTCCCAGTACGGGTCGTTGAGCACCAGCGTCGAGCTGCCCGGCGGCGCCGACGAGCCGCAGGCGGCAAGCAGCGGCAGGGCGACCGGCCACAGGCGGATGCGCATCCATCCCTCCCCTCGATGCGACGGAACGGCCGGTGTTTTGGGAGCTTTGCCGCGCCGGCGCAAGGGGTTCCGGCGCCGCGGCCGAAGCTGGGGCCGGGCCGGCGCCGGCGGCTGCGTTCAGTAGGGCCGGTCGCCCTTGACCTGGGTGCGGTGCATGATCCGCCGGGCCGACGGGTCGAACGCGTCGCGCCGGTGCATGACGCAGCGGTTGTCCCACAGTACCAGGTCGCCGACCCGCCACTGCTGGTACCAGGCAAAGGCGGGGTTCTCGGCATGCGCCCACAGCGCGTCGAGCAGCGCCTCGCTGTCGGCGAGCGGCAGGCCGGGGATGTAGGCGTTGCGGCGGCGGCCGAGAAACAGGGCCTGGCGGCCGGTCACCGGATGGGTGCGCACGATCGGATGTTCGGCGCCGACGGTCTGGGTCGGGTCGGGCGCATCGACAAAGCCGCGCCGCAGCTCGCCGGCGCTGTTGCGGCTGGCGTCGTGGCGGCAGACCCGGCCCTCGATCGCCTTGCGCAGCTCGGCCGGCAGGGTTTCGAGCGCCCGGTACATGTTGCTGAACCCGGTGTCGCCGCCGCGCTCCGGCACTTCCAGCGCATAGAGCGCCGAGGCGCAGGGCGGCTCGGCGATATACGACATGTCGGTGTGCCACACCGCCTCGTAGGCGCCGAGCTGGCCGATGGCGACGCCGTTCTCGACGACGTTCGAGATCACCATGACGTATTGCCGCTCGTCCGCCCCGGCGATCGCAACATTGGCGGCGGCGATGGGCGCCCAGTCGAGCTCGCCGAAATGGCGGCTGAAGCGCATCAGGTCGTCGTCCGACAGGCGCTGGCCGCGAAAGCGCAGCACCAGATTGTCGGCCCAGGCCTGCTTGATCGCCGCCACCGTCTCGGCGGTCAGGGGCCGCGACAGGTCGACGCCGTCGATATCGGCCGCAAGCGCCGCGCCGGTCGGCCGCACCGTGACCCGATCCCGTTCGATGACCGCCGCCATGACCCCTCCTCCGCACCGGTTTGCCCCAGGATGCCCCTTCCCGCCGCGGCGTGCAACGCAGCCGCTGCCAGCGGGATTGATGAAGGGGCCGGGGGCCGCTACGGTGCCGCGCCAGCCGCTGATCGCGTTCCGAGGGAGAGGGGTCCATGCCAGACGACGCTCGCAAACCGGCAATCGACAAGTCGCGCCTGCCGAGCCGGCACGTCACGGTCGGCCCCGAGCGCGCGCCGCACCGCGCCTTCCTCTATTCGATGGGGCTCAGCGAGGAGCAGATCAACCAGCCGCTGGTCGGCGTGGCGACGACATGGAACGAGGCGGCGCCGTGCAACATCGCGCTCGCGCGCCAGGCGCAGGCGGCGAAGAAGGGCGTCGCCGCCGCCGGCGGCACGCCGCGCGAATTCACCACGATCACCGTGACCGACGGTATCGCGATGGGCCATGCCGGGATGAAATCCTCGCTGGTGAGCCGCGAGGTGATCGCCGATTCGGTCGAATTGACGATGCGCGGGCATTGCTACGACGCGCTGGTCGGGCTGGCCGGCTGCGACAAATCGCTGCCCGGCCTGATGATGGCGATGGTGCGGCTCAACGTGCCGTCGGTCTTCATGTATGGCGGCTCGATCATGCCGGGCCGCTTCCGCGGCCAGGACGTGACCATCGGCAACGTCTTCGAAGGCGTCGGCCAGCACAATGCCGGCAAGCTGACCGACGAGGAGTTGCACGAGCTCGAATGCGCCGCGTGCCCGTCGGCGGGGTCGTGCGGCGGCCTGTTCACCGCCAACACGATGGCCTGCGTATCGGAGGCGATGGGTCTCGCCCTGCCCGGCTCGGCCGGGGCGCCGGCGCCCTACGATTCGCGCGACAAGTTCGCCGAGGCCTCGGGCCAGGCGGTGATGGAATTGCTCCGCCTCAACCTGCGCCCGCGCGACATCGTCACCCGCAAGGCGATCGAGAACGCCGCCACCGTTGTCGCCGCTGCCGGCGGCTCGACCAATGCCGGGCTGCACCTGCCGGCGATCGCCCACGAGGCCGGCATCGATTTCGATCTGCACGATTTCGGCGAAATCTGCCGGCGCACCCCCTATATCGGCAACCTGACGCCGGGCGGGCGCTATGTGATGAAGGACCTGCACGATATCGGCGGCGTGCCGGTGCTGATGAAGGCGCTGCTCGACGGCGGCTATCTGCACGGCGACTGCATCACCGTCACCGGCAAGACGGTGGCCGAGAACCTGAAGAATGTGGCCTTCCCCACCGGGCAGGACGTCGTCGCGACGACGGCCAAGCCGTTCTCGCCGACCGGCGGGCTGGTCGTGCTGAAGGGCAACCTCGCCCCGCAGGGCGCCATCGTCAAGGTCGCCGGCATGAAGACGCTGCGCTTCACCGGCCCGGCGCGCTGCTTCGACCGCGAGGAGGATGCCTTCGCCGCGGTGGAACAGCGCACCTACAAGCCCGGCGACGTGATCATCATCCGCTACGAAGGCCCGCGCGGCGGGCCGGGCATGCGCGAGATGCTGTCGACCACCGCGGCGCTCTACGGCCAGGGCATGGGCGAGACCGTCGCGCTGATCACCGACGGACGCTTTTCCGGCGCGACGCACGGGTTCTGCATCGGCCATGTCAGCCCCGAGGCGGCGGTCGGCGGCCCGATCGGCCTCATCAAGGACGGCGACCAGATCACCATCGACGCGGTCGCCGGCACGATCGACGCGGCGCTGAGCGATGACGAGTGGGCGGCGCGCCGCGCGGCCTGGACGCCGCGGCAGCACGACTACCAGTCGGGCACGCTGTGGAAATACGCGCAGACCGTCGGCAGCGCCGAGAAGGGGGCGGTGACCCATCCCGGCGCGCGGGCCGAGACCCACGTCTATGCCGATATCTGATGCCGATGCCGATAACTGAGCGGGTGGCCCCGCCGGGATGATTTCCACCTATCTGTGGGTCGGTCTCGGCGGGGCGCTCGGCAGCATCGCGCGGTTCTGGCTCGGCGCCCTCGTCGCCGAGCTGTTCGGCATCCGCTTCCCGTGGGGTACGATCCTGATCAATGTCCTCGGGTCGTTCGTCATCGGCTTTTTCGCCGCCTTCACCGGGCCGGGCGGACGGGCCATCGCCTCGTTTCACGCCCGCGCCTTCGTCATGGTCGGGCTGTGCGGGGGGTTCACGACGTTTTCCTCCTTCAGCCTGCAGACGCTCGAACTGGCGCGGCAGAGCCATTGGGCCCAGGCCGGCGCCAATATCGCGCTGTCGGTGCTGCTGTGCCTGGTCGCGGTATGGGCCGGCCATGCATCGGCCGCCGCCTTGGGCGGCCCGAGATAGCCGGGTGCCCTCTCCGCCGGCCGCGAAAAAGCGGTTGCCCGCGACCGTGCCGGCGGATTAGGGTCCCGCCCTCTGGGGATGGAGTCCCCCGTTAACCGCCCCGGTCGGGCTGATGACTCCTGCCGCGCGCAACCTCGCGTGGCAGGGTGCATGGCGGCCCGCAGACTGGCGTGCGTCACCCTTCCAGCTCGGGTTGCGACAATCGCGGCGCGGCCGCCGCCGTCCGGCGCGGCCGTTCCGCGCAACGGAGGGTTGGGTGATGGACAACATCTGGCTGGCCTCGGCGGTCTGGATCGGCCTCGCGCTGTTCGCCTCGATGGCGCAGAACTGGGTTGCGGTGTCGATCGCGCTGCTGGAGATCATCGTCGGCGCGGTCGCCGGCAACCTCGTGACGCTGACGATCACGCCGTGGGTCAACTACCTCGCCGGGGTCGGCGCGATCCTGCTGACCTTTCTCGCCGGCGCGGAAATCGACATCGACGTGATCAAGCGCCATTTCGGCTCGACCATGTGCATCGGCCTGGTCGGCTTTTTCGCGCCCTATCTCGGGGTCCTCGCCTTC
>Ga0209581_1001741_pt1 | contig 23805 bp, 14 predicted proteins | sample Coa_R2_FD_187160 | JGI IMG/M metagenome (GOLD analysis project Ga0209581, IMG submission 187160) | Surface soil microbial communities from Centralia Pennsylvania, which are recovering from an underground coalmine fire - Coalmine... | ecosystem: Environmental > Terrestrial > Soil > Unclassified ...
GCTTGCTGGGATTCGACGATTTTTACTGGGCCACGCTGTTGAGGCCAAGGCTGACCGTGGTTCGGCAGCCCGCAAGAGAAGTGGGGATGATCGGGGCGCGCATGCTTATCGACCACATTGAGGGAAGACCGAGCATCCCGACGCCGGCGCTGCTTGCCACGCAATTGATCGTGCGCGATTCCTGTTGCCCTCCCAAGAAGGCCTAGCTGCCTCAATGGAATGAGAAGCCCTTTGGGCCCGGCGAGCGGCCCGGCGGAGGGAGTGTTCAAGCAGGCTGTTTTATTGCGCCGGCGACTCGGTGCTCGGGGATACGGCGCGGAACGGCCACGACGCGCGTGCTCTCGCCCGCGCGATGTATGCGGCCAACCCAAAGAGCAAAAGAAGGAGCGCCGTGCCCAGGTACTGGCGCTGATCGGGCGTGGCGGCGACGTAAATCCAGCCGACAAGCGCGACGATGGCGGGCAGCGGATAGAGCCACATTCCGTACGGACGATGAATCTCTTTGCGATAGAGCCGAATGGCAAAGACGGCAAGAACCTGCGGAATGAACTGAAAGACGATTTGAGTGATCATGAGCGCAGACAAGAGGCGTTCCAGAGAGAACCAGCACAACGGAATCGCCAGAGCGTTAATCGCGAGAAGAGAGACGGTGGGGAAGTGGCCCGTGGGGTGAACGCGACCGAAGACTTTGAAGAAATTGCCTTCGGCGCCGGCGGCATAGAGAATCCGCGAATAGCCGAGGCTCATCGTAAAAATCCCGCCGAGAGTCGCCGCGAGAATCAAGCCGGTCATCACGGAAGCGGCACGAGAGCCATAGAGCCTGCCGATGAATTCGGAGACCACGGCGTGAGACACGGCGGCTTCGCGCCAAGGAATGGTACCAATGATGACGACGCTCATCAAAAGATAGAGGACGGCAACAGCCAGGACGGAGAGGACAATGGCGCGGGGAATATTCTTCGTGGGATTCTTAACCTCGCCTCCGAGATAGGTGATGTTGTTATAGCCGCCGTAGTTGTACATGGCGATGAGAGTGGCGCTGGCAAGACCGAAGAAAAAGGCTTTGGAAGGATGAAACGCACCGGGCGGAAAATCGAAGGCCATCCTGGTGTTTAGATGAATGAGGCCGGAACCGATGACCCAGAACATTGCGATGAGGACAACGGCGAGCATCGCCACCGAAAGACGGCCCACAGTGCGAATGGGGCGATAGAGGAGAAAGACGATCAGTACGCAGACGGAAGCGGCCAAGGCGCCGACGCCTGCGTGATTCAGGCCAGGAACGAAATAGTGCGCATATTCGGCGAAGCCGACGCACGCGGCGGAAATGGCGAGGGGAGCGACAAAGATGGTTTCCCACAAGAAGAGGAAGGACATCATGCGGCCCCAGGAACGGGGATTAAAGGCTTCGCGAAAGTAGATGTAGGACCCGCCGGCGCCGGGCATGGCGGCGCCGAGCTCCGCATACACCATTCCATCGCAAACGGAAAAGACGGCCCCAAGAAACCAACCAAGGATGGCCTGGGGGCCGCCCATTGCGGAGAGGATCACGCCAATGGTGATGAACGGGCCGATGCCGATCATCTCGAGCATATTGACGGCCGTGGACTGGAGCAAACCCATGCCACGGACGAGCTTTGCCGAAGGGCCAGCGATCTCGGGCGGGAGAGAGGGAGTAGAGTTTTCTGCCAAATCGGGCGTCCTGGGCGGAGTCAAAGATTCAGCCAACGAGCGGGCACTATAGCAGCGGCGCGGAAAACGAGCAAGCGAAGAAAGCGGGAAAAATACTGAAACGTTTCGGCAGGCTTTCCAAGCACGGCGACGGCTTGAGGGCAAGGGGAGCACGCCGCCGATCGGAAAAGTTCGCACGAAAGTGGACAAGTAGGGAACCTTGCGTTACCCTGCGAGCCAAATTCGATGGCGAGGCACCAATGACACAAATCAGCAGAAGAGAGGCTTTGCGTGCGGGGCTGGCGCTGCCAGGGATTGTGGAGGCCGCTTACGGGGCGGCGGGAAGCAGCGGCGACGGCGCCGGAAAGCCGAAACGATTCGAGGAGATTTGCGGGTTCGAGGCCACGAAGCTTGCGGGAAACTATCCGCTGGCGATGCTGCCTCTGGGCAGCCTGGAGTTTCACGGGCCGCACAATCCCCTGGGTTCAGATTCCATCATTATTGGGGGAATTTCGGAGCGGGTTGCGGCCCGTACGAAAGCGCTGCTCTTTCCCACCGTTACGTTCACGCAATGCCCCGCGCATACGGCGCACTTTACGGGTACGATTTCCGTTCGGCCCGAGGTTATGACGATGTATTTTGCGGACGTTCTCCGGAACATTCTCCATCTGGGATTCCGGAAGGTGTTTATTTTGAACGGCCACGATGGAAACATCGGGCCCGGGCGCGGAGCGGTTGCACAGGTTGCGGATGAGACAAGGGATGCGGCGCTGATGTTTGCAAGCTGGTGGGAATTCTTGCCCGGCGAAATGATGAAGTCGCTCGGGATGTTCCTGCAGGCGAACGGAGGCCACGGGCACGGCGGGCCCTTGGAGACGTCGGCGGTCGCCGCGTTCCGTCCCGATCTGATCCGTCTGGACAAAGCGCCGGATCTCCCAGAACCTCCCGATCTCTCCGGAGGAACACCCTACTTCCTGCAAAAGTCCACGGCGGAAAACTGGCCGGGATATTCCGGCCATGTGAGCGAAGTATCTCCAGAGAAGGGGAGAAAACTGGTGAAAATCAGTGAAGATGCGATCGTAAAACTAATCGAGACCTGGCTGAGTCATGGCGAGGTGCCCGGGAGTTGGTAGGCGCGAGTTGGCGTCCGAAAATGTTTCGCGTGGAACATAGCTCCTCTATGATGGATGAAGATGCAACGGACAGCGAGTACGCGGATTTGGGGGGAGTTTTTGCGGTGGAGCATTAACGCCAGCATTTGCTGGGTTCTGGGCTGTTCTCCAATCCTTGGCACATCGCAGAATCCGAACTCTTCGCAAACAAAGAGAAGCGGCACTCGGTCAGCCGTTACACAGGCGCGCGCATCCCTCGCACGGGGCAATGCGGAAGATGCCATTCGAATCCTTACTAGTTACTTGCAGGCGCATCCCCGGGATACCTCCGGGCGCGTGACGCTGGGCCAAGCATACGCGATGGCCGGCGCGACCGAACACGCGACGGAAGAGTTTCAGAGGGTTCTTGAGGCGTCACCGCAAAACTACGTCGCGCTCGCGGCGCTGGGAGAGATTTATTACCGGGCCGGCGAACTCGAGAAAGCCGAGTCATTCCTGGCGCGCGCCGTGAAGTTCAGGCGGGGTGAGCCGCAGCTTCGGCTGGAATGGGCGATTGCCCTGGCGCGACTGCATCGGTACAAAGAAGCGCAAGGCGCTCTCGTTGATCTTCCCGCGCCGAAGGAGCGTGAAGAAAAACTCACCCTGCATCGTCTTCGAGCCTCGGTCGAGATGGGCCTGGGCAACACTTCCGCAGCGGCGCAGGAGATGGAAAAGGCGCTCGAACTAAAACCTGACGACGAACAACTAAACGCGGCAACGGCAACGGCTGAACTACAGACCGGAAACTGGCAGCGAGCAGCTGCGCTCGCGAAGCCGATCTTTTCACGATCGAGCGATCCGGGAATGGGAATCGTCTTGCTGGAAGCGGAGTTGGGAGCCGGCGAGGATTACCGCCAAACGCTGGAGCAATTGCGGGCCACTTCGCTATCCGGCGAGGACGAGGCGGATTTTCGGCAACGCTTGGCGGAGTTGCTGGTCGCCCATGGAAAAACCGAGGAATCGATCGAAGATTTCCGGAAAGCGTCGGAACTCGAGCCTGACCGCTCAGACCTGCTTTTCAATCTGGCTCTCGCGCAATACCGGGCGGGCAAACTGGAGGACGCTCTGGCGACTGCGGAGAAATGCAAAGCCACCGCCGACAGCGCCGAGGTGGAGGATTTGCTCGGAGACATTCAAGAAGCGAGGGGCGACAATCTGGCAGCGGTGCGAAGTTATCAAGTCGCGGTGGCCCTGGCGCCGAAGGAGGAGAAATACCGCCTTTCGCTCGCGGTAGAGTTTCTGCGGCACAAAAGTTTCGATGCCGCCAAGGTCGTTCTGCAACAAGCCGAGGAGACGAATCCGAGTTCGTGGCGAGTGCAGCTCGGACTCGGGTTGGTAGAGCATTTCGCGGGGACGGATGAAGAAGCCTCGCGGATCTTTCTGCGCGCTGCGAATCTCGCGCCGTCGCCCGAAACGGTGCTGCGGTACTTGGGCGACATTCAGATGGATCAGGCCCCGGCGCCGGATCCAGCCGCTCTGGCGAAGATCTGTCAGTATGCGGACGAGCATCCGGGCGAAGGGAAAATGCAGTACTACTGCGGTGGGCTGATTTTCCGGAGAGACTACGCCTCCGGGGACAAGGCGCACGGCGAGGAAATCCTGCGGCGGCTGCAAACGGCAAGCCGCATGCTGGCCAAAGACCCGTCTCCGCACTGCCAATTGGAGAAAGTGTATCGCTGGCTGAATCGCTGGCCGGAAGCGCTTCGAGAATCGGAGACTTGCGTTCGGCTGGCTCCCGACTTCGCGGAAGGACACTATCGTTTGGCGCAAATCTACCAACATTTGGGACAGCAGGAAGCGTCACAGAGGGAGACGAAGCTGTACGAAGAGGCTGCAAAGCGCGTGGCCGATGAAAACGCGCGACGCGACGAAACAATCAAGACGTTTCTGTATACGATTCAAAAAGAGGCGCCGGACCGCAAGTAAGTGGGGTCCGGCGCCGGGGCAGTCCACTTCCGCGATCGGGCGATCAGGGAGTGGACTTCTTCTTCGGGGTGTGGGGTGCAACCGAGTGGGAAGCGTTTCGCCTTGGATTTTTTCCGAGGCTAATCATGTTGGCGAAAATGCGGTACGCACCGGGTACGCCTTCCGGCATTTGGCGGTAGAACGCGTAGGCGTTGTAGATGTACACGCCCTTACCATACTTGGCATAAACTAATCCGCCCTTTTGCGGCTCCTGGCCAGGATCGTGGGTTTCAAGAAGCGGTTCATAAGCTGAATCCCAGGTCTCGAGGAATTTCGATCCGCGCTCTTCCACCCAATTCTCGAAATCCTTGGCGGCAATTTTGTTGGGCCAAACGAAAACGGGATTCGACGGGTCGAGAATTTCCACCTTGGAATGTTCGTCAGTTACTTCCTCGGGATTGGAACCCATCTTGTAGGGATAGGGGCCATAGTTGTGATCATATTCGGGCGTGTTGTACTGGACGATGACCACGCCGCCGTTCTTCACGTAATCGAGCAGCCGGCGATTGTAGGTTTTGAGATCCTCGCGGACAGCGTAGGTGCGAACGCCCAGAACGATGGCGTCGAATTTTGAGAGATTGCCAGTCGCCAGATCCTCCGCGGTGAGGAAATGAACGTTGATGCCGAGGTTTACGAGCGACTGCGGCAACTCGTCACCCGCGCCGACGATGTACCCCACATTGAGGCCCGGAGCGACTTTTACATCCACTCCCGTGGTGCGGTAGGCGGAAGGACGGTAGAGATTGTAGGGACGGAGGCCCGGATAACCGACGGTGTGGTAGCCCTCCCGATACTCGCGGCCGTCATACGCAGCAACCGCAGCAATGGTGTACGGCTTTTCCTCAAGTTGCTCGGGCGTGACGCGGAAGTTGAGTGTTTGGTCGTCGCCGTCCTTTGCGGTGGAAAATTCCTCGACCGGCGCCTTCCACCCGGAAGGCAGATCGAGTTTCACGGTTCCTTTGGCGGGACCTTTCACGTTGCTGTGAACGGTGACCGTGAGGTCGAAGGACTTCGCGCCAAGCGGAACGATTCCCGCCTGCGGAGCGATCGAGACTGAGATAGCCGGGCCGGTGATCAAAGGCTCGAGGACGGTTCCGGGTCCCGTCACGCGCTTTACGGACTGGACGACCTGCGCAATCTCAAACGGCACGCCATTGTAAGAGAAGCGCACCGCAGCAGAGACGGGATAGGGCGCCACGGGCAAATTCAGGTACTTCGGTTCGCGGAGATCGTAATAAGGCTGTTCGATGTCCGGACGTGTGAAATAGGGCCGGGTGAAGCCGGCGTTCTGCGGCACGCGAACGGTGAAGCGCATGTCAGCGGACTGATTGCCCTTGAGTGTATCCGGTGACTGGGACACCTGAGCGACGCTCCATTGTTCGCCTTGGGGAGTCACAAGCACCGCGCTTTCGAACTGCACGGGCAGGTCCGTAGGATTTGTAACGTGAACTTTTACCCAGAATTCCTGCCCGGGGATTGCAACCTGAAACGTCGGTTGATTCCGGAAGAAGCGAGCAAAGGGCCCGGTCGGTTCCTTTTCCGGCGCGACCGTGGCGAGAACGGACAGCCCCAAGGACTCTGCGAGGGCGTTGCTGAACTGCGCCTGCTTCACCTTCAATTCATGCGTGACGTCATATTTCGAATCGGCGGAAAGATCACTCTGGTTCACTCTGTCGATTAACACATTCGTTGCTTTCAGGCCTTCGGCAAGGGTGGAAGCAATGGCTTCAGGACGCTGCGCCGAAAAATCACTTATCGCCTTTTCGACCAAAGAATTGATTTGAGAAAGGCCTTCCTTTAGAAAGGCGCTATCGCCGCCCTGGGCCAGGTCGGCGATTCCCATCAGGGAAACATCAATGCCGTCAAAGAAGGAAGTTTCTTTCTCTGGAACGGAAACGAGAGAGGCGAAGCGATGGTAGGGGGCCATCTCTTCCTCGGCGGGCGGCAACCCAGTGCCGCCGTTCTGTGACTTCTGATGGCCCAGGCCGAGGTGAGACACCTGCGCATAGGTCAGACCGAGCAAGGGGCTGTACTGGCCTTCCGGAACCTCGACCGATGCGGAGAGTGCGCCCCTGAGGGTTGTTCCATCCGTGTAGTTGCGGAACTCAGCAGGGTAATACTTCCCGTCGGCATAGTCATAAATTCCCTTGTCCGTGACGCGGGCGAAGGGCACTCGCGCGTAATCTTTCACGGGCTTCCAAGGGCGCAATCCTTCCTTGATTTGTTCGGGGAACATTAGGGGATCGCCCGCGGCTTTGAACGCTTCTTGGGCCATCTGGCCGGCGACCTGGTGATTGCCATGTCCGTCGGTACGACCTCCGACGAAGACCGAGGTAATGACTAAGGGGCGCGTCATGCGCACGACGCGCACAACGTCCGCGAGGACGCGGTCGTGTCCCCACTTCTCCAGTGCTTCTTCCTTTGTTTTCGAGAACCCGTAGTCGCAGACGCGGGTCCAGAATTGCTGGGTTCCGTAGTAACGGTCGGCGGCGAGAAGCTCTTCGGTGCGCACAAGGCCTAGGGCGTCAAAATAATCGGAAGACATCACATTGGCGCCGCCTTCGCCGCGGTTGAGCGTCAGGAGGGTCGCGCGGGCGCCTTGCCCGCGCGTCTCATAAGTCAGCATGCCGCCGTCTTCATCGTCAGGATGGGCGGTGACCATGAGGAGGCTCGCGCGGGTGTGCAGTTTCTGAAGGCTTTGCCAGAGGGCGGCGGCACCCCGGTCAAACGCGAGCGCTTGCGCTGCCGGGAGCGGTTTGGAGTTTACAGCATTGGGCGATTGCGCCTCGAGAAGAGCGGATCGAAACAGCAAAGGAGCAGCGCAGGCCAAGGCGAGCAGGATGAAGGAGAGAAGCTTTCCGGAACGTGAGCGCATTCTACCTCCTAGAAAGTTTTTCCGGGGAAACGAAAGGTTACCAGCGCTCCCCGGTGGCGACGAGTTTGTCGGAAGCAACGGCATTGTACGTTTGCAAAAGCGATTGTCAACAAAAATCCCAAAACGTTTTGGCATGTTCCGGTGAAGGCCGGAGCAGAGGCCATGTATTCATTCGAAATATGCAAAAGTCCGCAGTAGATTCAAAAATTGGCTTGACAAGGATTTTGGCGGGTGTTACATAGCAACGCATTCGTAACCGAATCGTTTCGATACGATCCAGGGGCGGCTCTTTCGCGAGAATATCTTTGCAACGCATGCGCGTCGCTTCTTCTCCGCCCCGTTCGTACCGACACTTTTCGACGTGCGTGTTCGCGACGAAGGATCTTTCGGCTCGCGACGCACCGGGGAGCGATTCATCAGGGGTGGCGGATGCGTTGAAACGACGGGCATGGTATTCCCCCGCGCGAAATCGCCGGAAGCCGCGCGAGGGAGAAAGAGTCTTTGCCAGCCTGAGGTCTTTCTTCGAATTACGTCAATGAGCTTGGGGATTGCATAGCGAAAGCCAAAACAGGAGGCTGCAATGAATCGAGGCGTGGGGGCTCGGGGATTGCTGAGGTGGGTATGCGTATTGGGGGTGCTGCTTGGCATAGGAGCCATTGCTTCCTTTGGCCAAGTGGATCGCGGCGCCATCGTGGGCAGGGTGCTGGATTCTTCCGGCGCAGCAGTGCCCAAGGCGACGATTACGGTAACGAACAAAGCCACGGGGATTGCCATTACGACTCCTGTAAACGAATCCGGCGAATACCAGGTGCTGGCTCTGATACCGGGGACTTACTCGGTCAAGGTGACGGCGGAGGGATTCGAGAGCGTCCTGCGTGACGACATTGTGCTCCACGTGCAGGATCGGCTTTCGATCGAGTTTGTCCTTAAGGTTGGCTCGGTGAATCAGCAGGTGGTCGTCACGGCAGGCGAGCCGCTGCTTCAAACACAGACGGCCGACGTCGGCAACGTCGTGGATACGCGCCTGGTCAACGATCTTCCGCTCAACGGCCGGCGTTACGCGGACCTAGCCCTGCTTGAGCCGGGCGTGAACAAATTCTATTCCGCGAACAATCCGGCGCCGGACCGCTTCAGCGTGAACGGGAATCTCGAGCTGCAGAACAACTTCTTGCTGAACGGCATTGATAACAATTCCTGGTCGGAGAATTTGCAGGAGTTTTCCGTGCAAGTGGTGCAGCCGCCGCCCGACGCGGTGGAGGAATTCCGGGTTCAAACGCGGACGTATTCTTCAGAGTTCGGAAATTCCGCCGGGGCCGTGATCAACGCCACCATCAAATCCGGCACGAACGAGTACCATGGCAACGTGTTTGAATACATCCGCAACAATGTATTGGACGCGAACTCCTGGATTAACAATACGAACAACCGCAAGAGGGGCCGCTTTGTTCAGAATCAGTTTGGAGGAACCTTTGGCGGGCCGATTATCAAGGACAAGACATTCTTCTTCGGCGACGTCCAGAGGTTCAGCAGTCGGCGGTCCACGACGATACAGAGCGTCGTCCCCACACCCTTGATGAAACAGGGTAATTTCACGGAATTCGGCAAAGCCCTCAGCGATTCACCGGTGGCGGGACAAACCGGATGCGTCGTGAACAATGTAATTCAAGCCACCAGCACCTCTGGCCAAGCCTGCATCGATCCCGTCGCGGCAAAGCTCATTGCCCTGTTTCCCGATCCGAACGTCCCTGCCCTTGTAGCAAAGGAAGGAACACCCGGCAGCTGGACAGGTGCCCCAAATTACATCTTCTCGCCGACAGTACCGAACGACGTCTATTCCCTTGATGGCCGTGTGGATCATGCGATCAACGCAAACAATCACATCTTCGGCAGCTACAGCTACTACCACGTGAGCCGCCAGGATCCACCGTGGACGAACGACCCGGTCGCTGGGAACGGGAACTTCGCAACGCAGTACCGTACTCACACGCAACTGGTTTCTCTTGGATGGACGAGAACGCTTTCCGCCACGATGGTCAACGATGCGCGGTTCGGCTTCAACCGCGACTATGCGCACAGCGATCCTGTAGGCGTGACACTCGGCAAGTCGCTCGCGCCGGACTATGGATTGAACGGCATCCCCGTAACACCCAACACCGCGGGGCTGCCTCCTATTGAAATAAACGGACTGACACGCCTCGGAACCTCTCCGTGGCGGCCGCAGTATCAAATTTCACAGGCATGGAACATCATCGACAATTTGAGCTGGCTGAAGGGCAGCCACAGCTTCAAATTCGGCTACCAGTACCTCAAGCGCAGCGACAACTTCGTGGATATTCGCGCGCCCCAAGGCGAGCTGCAGATCAACGGCGTGTACACCGCGGGCGGGACCTTCGGCCTTGCGGACTTCATGCTTGGGGACGTGGATGCCACGCACTTTACGACGCCGTTGGTGGTGCACTACTTCCAGCCGGGGCATTCGTTCTATGCGATGGACACGTGGAGAACAACCCCCAAGCTGACACTTACCTACGGCCTGCGCTACGAATTGTTCTCGCCGATCATGAGCCGCGAGAACAATACTTCCAACTTCACGCCGGCGAACGGTGGAGGAATTATTACCGCTGCGAGCAACGCTTCCGGCTGGGCAGACCGAGCCTTGATCAATCCAGACAAGAATGATTTCGCTCCCCGGCTTGGGTTTGCGTATCAGATGACCAAGAAAATCGTCTGGCGCGGCGGCTACGGTGTCTTCTATCAGCACTACAACCGCATCGGTTCGGAGAGTTTGATTCAACTCAACCCGCCGTTCCTCTTGGACGTGCAACTGAATCAGGGTCTGGGCAGCACGACTCCGTTGTTTCAGCTCCAAAATGGTTTTCCCCTGGGCACCATCACCGGCGTCGGGTTTGATCTGACGAAGATTCAACTTCGCGCGCAGGATCCGGACCAACGGTCCAGCTACGTCGAGCAGGCCAGCTTTGGCCCGGAGATCGAAATCACGTCGAATACTGTTGTGGCTGCGACGTACGTGGGGAACTGGGGCCGCAAGATGAATCGCCTGCGGAACTACAACCAAGCCGTAATCACCGGCATGGACAGCGGGTGTCCGATCGTGGACTTCCCCTACGCCAACCTGAACACGGTGACGCATATCGACACGTTCACCGGCACGAAGTGCGCTCTCACCGGCCAGCATGCGTTCCTTGAATACGCCACGAACGACGGAAATACCGACTACAACGGCTTGGAACTCTCCCTTCGCCGGCGCATGTCGAAGGGACTTTCCTACGCCTTGAACTACACCTACAGCCACGGACTCGCCAACTTCGGCGACAACCTTACGGCGGGACCTCTGCCGCAGAACGCATATGACTACTCGGCGGAAATGAGCAACTCCATTTTGGATATCCGCCATCGCTTTGTCGGCAACTTCATCTACGATCTCCCCGTCGGCCCCGGGAAGCGCTTCCTCTCCAGCGACAGTTTTGCGAGCAAAGCGCTCGGCGGATGGCAGGTGAACGGAATCGTCACCATGCAGACCGGCAGCCCGTTCAGCGTGACCGCGGCGGACCACAGCTTCACGGGATCGAACCATTCTGCGTACGCGGATTGCGTGGGAGATCCCTTTGCGGGAGCTTCGGACTCGCCTGACTCGTACACGACCACCGGCTTTTTCATCAATCCGGCGGCTTTTGCGGTTCCGGTCAATGGAACATTCGGTTCCTGCGCCCCGCGGAAATTCCATGGGCCGGGGATCATCGCCACAGACCTGAGTTTGTTCAAGCAATTCCAGTTCACGGAGCGCTATCGGCTGCAGTTCCGGGCGGAGTTCTTCAACGCGTTCAATCATCCGAACTTCGCGAATCCCAGCGCGAGCCTGAATGCGCCGGGCTCGTTTGGCAAGGTGACCAACACTCTTTCGCCGATCCTTGGCGCGGGTTCCGGTGGACCGGGCGACCCCCGGGAAGTGCAGCTGGCTTTGAAGTTCTACTTCTGACGGTTTTGCCGCGCGGGGGCGACAGCAGCCGCCCCCGCATCTTCAATCTTGTTCCAGGTACCGAAACGTTACGGTATCGGGCGTCCTTCGAGGAGGCGGTTTGGCGTCCAGGTGTCGAGCGACGGCGGCGCAGGCCACGATCCGGTTTCTGAAAAACCAGTATGTCGAAAGGGACGGAGTCGAGCTTCCGTTCTTTGCCGGCTGTTTCGGAATCTTCGGTCACGGCAACGTCGCGGGGATCGGCCAAGCCCTTCAGGAGAACCTGGACTTCCCCTACTACCTGAGCCGCAACGAGCAAGCCATGGTTCACACCGCCGCGGCTTTCGCGAAGATGAGCAATCGCTTGCGCACTCTGGTCTGCACCTCGTCGATTGGTCCGGGTGCGACCAACATGCTCACGGGCGCGGCCACCGCCACCATCAACCGCCTTCCCGTGCTTCTGCTACCCGGCGATATTTTCGCGCGGCGCAACGTCGCTCCGGTTCTGCAGCAGCTGGAGTCGGCGCAGACGCAGGATATTTCCGTCAACGATTGCTTCAAGCCAGTCTCGCGCTACTGGGATCGCATTTCGCGCCCCGAGCAGATTGTGGCCGCCCTTCCCGAAGCCATGCGAGTGCTGACGAGTCCGGCCGAAACGGGAGCAGTGACGATCGCTTTACCGCAGGACGTGCAGGCCGAGGCGGCTGACTATCCGTCGGCCTTTTTCGAAAAGCGAATCTGGCACATTCCGCGTCCTCGAGGCGATGCGGAAGCGCTCCGTCGCGCTGCGGCCATGATCCGAGCGTCCAGCAAACCGTTATTGATTGCCGGCGGCGGCGTCCATTACTCGGAAGCGTCGGAAGCTCTGTCACGGTTTGTGGCGCAGACGGGGATTCCGGTGGCGGAAACACAAGCCGGCAAAGGCTCGCTGCCGTTCGACCACGCGCAGTGTCTCGGCGCAATGGGCGTGACCGGCACTCCGGGAGCCAACCTTCTTGCCCGCGACGCCGACCTGATCCTCGCCGTGGGCACACGCTACTCGGACTTCACCTCGGCCTCGAAGACGGCGTTCCAGAACCCGGAGGTGCGCTTTATCAACATCAATGTGGCCGAATTCGACGCCGGAAAGCACGGAGGTTTGCCTGTCGTCGCGGATGCCCGCTTCGCACTGGAGGAACTTGCCGTTGCCGTTGCCGGATATCAGGTTTGTGCGGGATATAAGGAGCGGATCAGCCGGTTTCGCGACGAGTGGGAAAAGGAGGTTGACCGGCTTTTCCGCTTGAAGCACGGGCCGCCGGTGAGCCAAAGCGAAGTCATCGGCGTGGTGAACTCCGTTTCGGAGCCGCGAGACGTCATGGTGTGCGCGGCGGGAAGCCTTCCGGGAGACCTCCACAAGCTCTGGCGCACGCGCGACCCCAAAGGCTATCACCTCGAATACGGTTACTCCTGCATGGGTTACGAAATCGCCGGAGGGCTCGGCGTGAAAATGGCCGCGCCTGAGCGCGAAGTGTACGTCCTTGTCGGCGACGGCTCTTATTTGATGATGGCGCAGGAGATCCACACCACGATTCAGGAAGGATGCAAGCTGAACATCGTGGTCCTGGATAACCACGGCTTCAGCAGCATCGGCGGCTTGAGCGAAGCGTGCGGCAGTGGCGGGTTTGGGACGCAATACCGTTATCGCCGGGACGGCAAACTGGAGGGAGAGATTGTGTACGTGGATTTCGTCGCCAATGCGGCGAGCATGGGCGCGGCAACATTTCGCGCCCGCACGGTGGAAGACCTGCGCGCCGCACTCATCGCCGCGCGCGCGACCCCGCGAACAACCGTGACCGTGATCGAGGTGGACCGCAAAGTTCGCGTGCCGAGCTACGAATCCTGGTGGGACGTTCCCATCGCCGAGGTGTCAGAAATGGAGAGCGTCCGGGCGGCTCGCCGCAAATACGAAGAGAACGTGAAACGCGAGCGCAATTTTTTCTGAGGGAGGTCAGCAGCGATTGGAAAAAACGCCTGGAACGGCGGCTCTTGGTGCAAAGAGCATTTTCACCCCGGGGAGGTGCCAATGTCGGGAAGTTCATACGCGCAGGAGGTTTTGAATCATTCGATTCCCGTGCCGCGAGACAAATCGGGGGTGCTGGTCTCGGTCACGCGGGAACAAGCCGGCTGGAAGACGATTAACTTCGCCGTACGCCGCTTGATTGCCGGACAGTACTGGCAAAGCCACACGCGAAACGAAGAGGCGGCTGTGGTCATCCTCGGCGGAAGAGTGGCCGTGGACTGGGGTGAGGGCCCGCGTGAAGTGGGCGCCAGGAAGGATGTCTTCAGCGGCTATCCTTACGCGGTATATCTTCCTGGCGGCACGCCCTTCGAAATCTCCGCTGTCACGGACTGCGAATTTGCGGATTGCCGGGTCGCTTCCACCGCCCGCCTTGCGCCACGAATCATTCGCCCTACGGATTGCCGCGAGGAAATCCGGGGCGGCGGGAACTGTACGCGCCAGATTGTGGACGTCATCCGTCCGGAATTTCCGGCGGACAAGCTTCTGATCTGCGAGGTGTATACGCCGAGCGGGAACTGGTCCAGCTATCCGCCGCACAAACACGATGTGCACAATCCCCCGTGGGAAGTGGATCTGGACGAAACCTATTACTACCGGATCAGCAAGCCTGAAGGCTACGCATTTCAACGGTTGTACGACGCCGCGGGGACACGGGACGACACTTTGACGGTGGTGGACGGCGATCTGGTCCTGATCAAGGACGGCTACCATCCGGTCGTCGCGGCGCACGGTTATGACGTGTACTACCTGAACGTTCTGGCCGGGAGCGCGCGTTCCATGGCGGCGAGCGATGATCCCCGCTATGCGCATTTGCGCAAGACAGGCTTGGAGCGCGATCCGCGCGTGCCGCTGGTCCAGGCTGAGCTGTCCGCGCGAAGCACATAGCCCCCCGCCTAGTTCCGGAAGAGTGCGGCGCGCCAAAACCAATTCTGGAAAAGGAGAGATCGGGAATGCCACATCGGATAGGAATCATCGGGGCGGGAGGAGTAGGGGGCATACACGCCGCCATTCTGGCCAAGGACTCCCGGGTCAAGATTCACAGTTTCTTTGACGTGGAAGCCGCTCGAGCAGAGGCAATGGCAGCCAGATTTAACGGGCACGCCGCGAAGAGCCTTGAGGAGCTCCTCAAGGAATGTGATGCCGCGTTGGTTTGCACTCCCAATACCACTCACGAAGACGTCGCCATGCGAGTTCTTGAAGCCGGAAAGCACGTTTTCTGCGAAAAACCGTTCGCCTTAGACCTCGCTTCCGCCGCGAGACTCCGCGAGCGCGCGGCACGTTCCGGATTGATCTATCAAGTCGGCCACAACCGGCGCTTCGCACCCGTGTACAAGGTGCTGAAGCAGGCCATTGAACGAAACGAACTTCGTCCCCTGTCCGTTCACGCGAAAATGAATCGCGGGGAATTGGCGAACCCTCCGTGGGTCTGGAATGCGCGGCTCACCGGCGGCTTTCTTTACGAAACTCCCGTGCATATGTTCGACCTAATGACCTTCTTTTTCGGCAAAGTCGACTGGGTGCAAGTGGCCGCACGCGCTCACGAGCACGGAGAGCTTGACGACTTCTCCATCCTTCTCGGTTTCCAGTCCGGTCTGCAGGCGACGATGAAAACCTACGCGCATGCAAGCTGGCACTTCCCGTTTGAACGCTTCGAGGTGTACGGGATGCATTCCACGTATGAGACATTTGAAATGGAACGCATCTCGTTCACAAACGGCCTAGAGTCCAGGACCACGACTTATGATTTTTCCCTTTCCAGCATGTACGAGAAATGGGGTTACAACGAAGAAGACCGCCTTTTCGTCGACGCGCTCGACGGGAAGTCGCCGGTTCCGGTTTCCGCCGAGGACGGCTACCAAGTCGTGGAACTGATCGAAGCCTGTTACCAGAGCGCGCGTGAAGGCGCCCGCGTCCATCTTGACGCGCTGGTCAGAAGGAACTGAAATGGAAAAGTTCACGGAGAGAGTTCGATTTGCCTCCGCCCCGGTCAGTTGGGGCGTTCAGGATGATCCTGGTCCCGCATGGGAGCAGCCGTACGAGCGCATTTTGGATGAGATTCGCTCCGCGGGTTACACGGGAACAGAACTGGGCCCGTACGGATTTTTCCCCACCGATCACACGTTGCTTTCCGAGAACCTGCGGCGGCGCGGCATGTCCATGCTCTCTTCCTTCCTTCCCGTGCCGCTGGCCGATCCTTCGAAGAAGGAAGCCGTACTTGGCCAGGTGCGAAAAGTGGGCGCGCTTCTCGCGGCGCTTGGCGCCGGGCTTCTCGTGCTATCCGATGCCCAGACGCCGCAGCGACGAAGCATCGCGGGCCATGTTCCGGTGAACGGGCGCAGCTCTCTGAGTTCCGAGCAGTGGAAAGCAGTCGGGCTCCTCGTTGGGGAAATCGAGCGGGCGGCTTCGGAATTCGGCTTGAGACTCGTGTTTCATCCGCACGCCGCGACCTATGTGGAAACACCGCTGGAAGTCGAGTGTCTTTTTGATTCCCTCTCGCATACGCAGGTGGGCTTGTGTCTCGATACAGGGCATTGCGTTTACGGCGGCGGCGATCCCGCGGAGGAAGCAAAGAAATATCGATCACTTCTCCGGTACATTCACATCAAGGACATCAACGCGAGAATTCTGGGAGAAGCGAGGCGGCGGAATTTTGACTTCGAGCAAGCCATCGGCGCGGGCATTTTCTCTCCAATCGGAGAAGGATGCATCGATTTTGCGAGTCTGTTTCGGCTTCTTGCAGCGAGCGGGTACTCCGGTTGGATGGTTGTCGAACAGGACGTGATCTATGGCAAGGCGGCGGTGCCGCCGGCCGAGAGTATGCGCGCCAGCCTCGATTATTTGAAAAGAGTGTTGTTTGAACTGGAATCCGCCAAGCAGTCTGCAGCAAGGACCGCCTGATTCAGCGAACGGAACGGTCCCTGAGGTGTGTTGTTCAGGCGGCCTGCAGTTTCATCTGAGGACCAAACGCTTGCAGATACTGCGCCAGCACCTGTTGAGCTGTGTCCTTGTCAGCCACGAGGGGATTCCTTTCCAGGGCAGCCAGGGCCGCCTCACGCGAATGCTCCACCGAGGCGCGCACGGTGAGCCTTTCGTATTCCTTGACCTGCAGCAGCAACGGGCGCACTGCTTCCGGGGCCCTTCCCACGGGCAGCACTTTTACTCCGCGCGAGGAAACTTCGCACGGCAGCTCGACGGCATCGTCAGGGTCAAGATCTTCCAGAGCGCGGCCATTGCGCACGGTGAGCGGAATCCGCGAGGGCGGCTCCGAATGAAGCGCTTCGAGCACGAGCAGTGCAATGCGTTCGTATCCCGAGAACTTTGAGTACAGCTCCTGATGTTCCTTGCGCCGCTCTCCCGCGGTCGCTTCGATGCTGAAGTAGGAAGCATTCCGCTCCCGAAGATAATCTTCGTAGATTTCTATCAACTTCGATTCCGGAGCCTGCGCAAGTTTCTGGAATAGCCGATCATTCATCGCGGCAATCGCCTGACCCCGCGATTGTCCACTTTTTCGCGTGTTCCTGTAAGCGGCTTGCGGAAAGTAATAAAAGTAGAGGTATTCGGTCGGCAGCAGGCCTAGCTTCTGAATGAACTCCGGCGGGAAGAGTCCGTGGCGGTAGCACTTCTGAATGGTGTCCGGCGATGCCAGGATTTTTGGCATGAGTTCCGCCCCCCATTCGTCGCGGATGGATCGCACCCACCCCAGGTGATTCAACCCCGAATAATCAAAAAGAAGCTTGAAGGGGTCGTGGCCGAGGGCGTGCGCTATCGCTTCAAAGGTTTCGAGCGGCGTATCGCAAACGCCAATCAAGTTCACGCTGGAATGATTCAAGAGGCCCTGCGAGATGATCCCCACCGGATTCGTAAAATTGATGACCATCGCTTTGGGCGCCACGCGCTCGAACAACCTGGCATACTCAAGCATTGTGGCCAGGTTGCGCATGGCGCATGCGAATCCGCCGGCGCCTACTGTCTCCTGGCCTACCAGGCCGTGAGCCAGCGCGATCGTTTCATCCTGTATGCGAGCGGCGATACCGCCCACGCGAATGCTGGTGATAATGTAGTTTGCGCCTTCGAGCGCTTCCTCCACTTTGGAACAGCTCCTGGTTCGCGCCCGCAAGCCGCTTCGCTTGCCCATGGCCTCCGCTACACGGCTCATCGTGTTCAAGCGCTCTCCGTCCGTATCCCAGAAAGCCACTTCGTCCAACCGCGCGCTTTCACGCAAGCATGCCAAGCCATGGATGAGCAGAGGAGTCCTGACTCCAGCCGCCCCAATAAGAGTAATTTTCATGATAGGCCTGCTTCCTCCAGGAAGAGTTTCATGACCGCCGTGGTCCCTTTCGTTCAAATCCGACTCCTCAAAGTCTCTTCATGAGCTCCCGCAGCCTATTCGCCGTGGGAATCGCCGAGGATCCTCCAGCGCGCGTGGTAGCCAGCGCTCCGCATATGTTTCCGGCGCGCAGGCAGTCTTCCAAAGTCCACCCCGCCAGATAGCCGTGCAGGAATCCGCCGTTGAAGGCATCTCCCGCGCCTGTGGCATCGACGGCACGGACTCGAATCGATTTCTTACGCAGGAGGCGGCCTTCGTGAATGGCTACGCAACCGTCCTCGCCCAGCTTGATAACGGGCCAAGGTACCCATTGCGCCAGCTTCCTCACCGCTTTTTCCACACTCTTTTCTCCGGTCATCGCTCGAGCTTCCGATTCGTTGGGAAAGACAAAATCGAATTGTTTAAGCAATTCAGGCAATCGGGACGCCTCGAGAACTTCCGGATTCCACCCGATATCCGCCGAGGTTTTAACTCCTTGTTGCCGGATCCCGCGGATTAGGGGTAACCATGTACGCGGCGGCCACAAGGCGCACGCCATGTGCAGGTGCTTTGCTTTGCGAATCTGCCTTCGCACTGCGCTGCGATTCAAGAGCCCTTCGAGCTTCCGGTTGATCGGGTCGTGGGTGACCATCATGCGATCGGCGGCGTACGCCACGCAGACGGTCATCGCGGTCGGCAGATTCGGGTCGATTTCGCACCCTTCCACGGAGATGCCGCTTTGTGCGAGCCTTTGCCAGGCCGGATTCGCGGGAGCGTCCCGGCCGATCCGCGTCACCACACTTGTGGGTGTTCCAAGGCCCGCGGCAACCAGCGCGGTCGTCGCCAGACCTCCTCCGGGAAACCGGGCAAAACTTTCCGTTTTTACTTCTTCTCCCATTCGCGGCGGCCGGGGAAGGTCATAGAACACCAGGTCCAGGAAAAATTCGCCAAACACCACAAGGCGGCGTTGGTTTGGGGCCGGGACCGGGGTCATCACGCCCGGCATCATAGCAGACCTGCTCTGCCGAAGAAAGGGAAGGACGGAAAATACCGAAACGTTCTGGCACCTGTATTTTAGCGCCTGGAAGCATATTCCCTCCCCTTAAGCGCCTCAGCCCCTACTTATTCTGATTGAGGCTTCGCCAACGCCCAAAGCATGGGCTCGGTCGAAAATCCGGCTGTTTGAATCGAGGTCGTCCATTCCGGATCGCAGCCGCTTCCGCCGTGCGCTGCCGGCTATTCGGACTCCACCCTTACAAGCGTCCTGTAAATCATCTCGGTTCCCTGTTCGAGCGACTCGATGGGGACGCGCTCATCGTTGCCGTGCATGCGCGTCAAATCTTCCGCACTGATCGGGTAGGGGTAAATTCCATAAACCGGCACGCCCCGGCTGCGCCAGGCGATTGCGTCCGTGCCCGCTTGAAAAAGGTAGGTCGTCACGGGAACGCCGGGCCATGTCGCCTGCGCACTGCTTTCCAGAGCCCGGTACAGGCTCGTGTTCTTGGAAGAGGGCTGCAGCCGCGCCGCCGTCTTCAGGAGGCTCGCCAATCTCGCTCCTTCCGGGGTATTCTCCGGTGGAAAGGCAACCTCCACGCGCGGGTCATTGATGATTTTCTCAATTTCGGCCTTGAGCTTTTCGACATCCGTCCCGGGAATGATTCGCAGATTAATCGTGGCTTCGGCGGAGCCAGGGATCACGTTTCCCCGAAATCCTGCCTTCAAGAAAACGGGGGCAATCGTGTTCCTCAGAATCGCATGCAACAAAGTGTTTCGACTGATCTCACGATCCGCTTCCCGAACTACTTTCGGATCCGCGCTGTTCAGCAACTCGTCGAAATATCTAAACATTGGCGTTTCACTGGTCTTTGCCAATGTTTCAAGAAACTCGCGCGTACTCGGAATCAGCTCCGGTGGAGTCTCGTAGTCCGCCAGCTTTGCCATCGCCTTGGACAGGATGAAGATCGCGTTATCCGGCCGCGGCATCGAGGAGTGAGTAGAGGTGCCCTTTGCGGCAACCACAAGGGGAATGGAGACTTTGTCGGCGGTCGAAATACTTACGTACTGCACGCCGCCCCGCGCGTTTTTCATGATCCATCCCCCTTCGTTCAACGCGAATTCGCAATCCATTAGGTTCCAATGGGATTCGGCGAGCCAGCTCGTGTTATACCGTCCTCCTTCCTCGTCCGCTTCGGACAGGAAGATCAAGTCTCGGTGCAGAGGAACATGATTCCTAGCCAGGCGCATCGCTGCTTCGACGAAAACCGCCAAACCGCCTTTAAAATCGATGGCGCCGCGCCCATAAACGTATCCGTCCCTGATTTCGCCCCCGAAGGGATTGAGGCTCCACTTTTCTCTCTCCACACCGACGACATCTGCGTGGGCCGCAAGCAATATCGGTTTTTTGGACCCGTCTCCCCGTAGCCGGGCAATAAAATGGGCTTTCCCCGGCTCCGGCGTCGGAATGATTTCCACCTCGAATCCCAGCGGGCGGAACTTTTCTGCCAACAGATTCGCCAGCTTCGCTTCATTGCCCGGCGGGTTACTCGTATCCACGCGTATGAGTTCGGAGAGCAGATCGGCCGTGGGATGGGCTGTGCCTTTCGGCGGTGCGCTTCCGCTGAAACGCGAGCACATCAGGCAGAACAGGATGGCCATTATGATGCCGGAAAGGATTTTTGCCTTCATTTTTATCTCCCTAAGCCAACATCGACTCGCGAAATAAGATTGATTATTGCCCGCTATCTTACGGTTGGCGAAGGGATTTACCATTGTGGTGCAGAGTGCAGCAGGATTGGAGCGCCCTGCAGCCTCGCGCCGCCTCATCTCGCGGGCAAGCTGGAGGCTAGAGTGAAGTTTAGTAGTGTTCGGAGTTCGTGCAGGGCACGCTTGCGGTCTATCCGCTTTAGGATTTCGCGGACAAACTGGCACCTCATGCGTAGCAGCTTGTTTCCTGGAGCAGTGTGCGGAGTAGACAAACATCATAGGATGGGAGAACAATGGCCCAGATGCGCAACGCGTGTTGCATGGTGGTTCTCTCCGCCGCCGACACTCCGGCCCTAGAACAATCTTACACAAACAGGATTGACTCCACCCAGGGAAGCCCGTTTCAGACTTATCGATCGTACGAGAGATTCGCGCCCTGGCAGCGAAGCGGCGAGTACCCTAAACAGGCCTGAGTTTTTGGATTTCAATCTCGTGGCCAATGTGGTCCAAGCACTGCCGCATTGCTATTGTCCGCATTCTTGGTCTATGCTGCGACGCCGGTGTGGCGGTCGAAGCGGCGCTTGGAGGGCAAAAACCGAGCTGCCCGGCTGCGAGCGAGTTCCGCACCTGAGAGCTCCGTGGATGCTTAACGAGGCAACGAACGTGGGGTTCCGCCGTTTTGACGGCACGTGTGGACCCCGCAGGAACACTCAATTTGGCGCGTTGTTCGCGTTTTGTGGCGTGTTACTGGCCGCGAGCGCAGGTTCTGTACGAGCCGTGACCCAATCGCCGCAGAAGGACAGCGCGAAGCCCGTAGTGGTGCAACCGGGCGCCCCGGGGAAACCGAGCAGGACGCTGCCGCCATCCACCAGGGCCACGCTTCCGCCGCAATCGCATGCCGACGTGGAGTTCATGCAGGGCATGATCATCCATCATGCGCAAGCGGTGGAGATGACGGCGCTGATTCCGTCGCATACGGAAAACAAGGAGTTGCGTTTGCTGGGGGCGCGGATCAGCAGTTCGCAGACGGAGGAGATTAAGTTCATGAAGCGGTGGCTCACGGCTCGCGGCGAGTCCGTTCCCGAGCCGGCGCAAGGAATGCAGCCCATGCATATGCCGGGAGAAACCATGGGCTTGATGCCCGGCATGCTCACACCAGAGCAGATGGAAGCATTGCGCAAGGCGCAGGGCGCCGAGTTCGACCGCCTGTTCCTGGCAGGAATGATTCAGCACCACAATGGCGCGCTGACCATGGTGAAGGATTTGTTCGATTCGGCCGGGGCCGGACAGGATGCGGAGCTATTCAACTTCGCGACCGACGCGGACAACGCGCAGAGAGCCGAGATTAGGATTATGCAAGCCATGCTGGAAAAGAAAGCGTCACAGGAGAAACGATGAGCCGAGTGTCCAAAGTTGCGTTCTGTTTCCTGGGAGCCCTCTTTGTTTTCGGTTTCGATGTGAGCCGGATGCAGGCACAGACGCCCGCAAATACGCCGTCGGCGCACAAACCCGCGGATGAAGAGGAAGAGAATCCATTTGTGCCGGAACCCGCGCCATCGCTGCCGCCGGGAATGAAGGGATCGAACCCGGCCGATCCCCGGGCAATGCTGAAACCGGGGCTGTACGACGCAGGCGAAGCATCCATGGGCATGAAGCATCTCCTGCTGCTCAAGAAACCCGATGCTTTTCAACTGGGAACAACCGAATCGGACAATCCGAAAGTACAGAAGTTGATTGGCCAACTGGGCATCGGCAACATCGCGAAGATTCCCAAGCCCATGCAGTTGGTGATCGCGCAGCTTGCTTTCGCCAACTCCGACCTTGCGTTCGAAGGTAATCATCTGTTCCAGGGCAATTTTTATGGAGTGAACATCTACGACGTCTCGAATCCGGCGAACACCACGTTGTTGACTTCTCTCGTGTGCCCCGGCGGGCAGGGAGATGTTTCGGTGTACAAGAATTTGCTCTTCATGTCGGTGGAGATGCCCAACGGGCGCTTGGATTGCGGCGTTCAAGGGTTTCCTCCGGAGCCACCGCCGCCGGCAGGACAGAAGAGACGGCCCCCCGCGCCGCAAAAGGATCGTTTTCGCGGCGTGAGGATCTTCGATATCTCGGATATCAAGAACCCAAAACAAGTCGCAGCGGTGCAGACCTGCCGCGGCTCGCACACGCATACTCTGGTTGTCGATCCGAACGACAAAAACAACGTTTATATCTACGTGTCGGGCACCTCGTTTGTGCGTCAGGCGGAGGAGTTGCCCGGCTGTTCCGGTGAGGCTCCGGACAAGGATCCGAATACGGCTCTGTTTCGAATCGAAGTGATCCAGGTTCCGCTGGCCGCGCCGCAGAACGCGAAAGTGGTATCGAGCCCGCGGGTGTTCATCGATCCGCGAACGGGCGCGCTGAACGGCCTGAACAATGGCGGCACGCACGGCAAGGAAAAACCCGTGGACACAAACCAATGCCATGACATCACCGCTTATTCGGCGATTGGTTTGGCGGCGGGCGCGTGCTCCGGAAACGGGATTCTGCTCGATATCAAGGATCCGGTGCATCCGAAGCGCGTGGATGCGGTGAACGATCCGAACTATTCCTATTGGCATTCGGCTTCGTTCTCAAACGACGGGACCAAGATCGTGTTCACCGACGAATGGGGCGGAGGCCTGGGGGCGCGGTGCCGTCAGAACGACCCGAACAAGTGGGGCGCAGATGCGATCTTCCATCTGAAGGACGACAAGTTGAACTTTGCGAGCTACTACAAAATGCCTGCTGCCCAGGGCGACACGGAAAATTGCGTGGCGCATAACGGCTCGCTGATTCCCGTTCCCGGCCGGGACATAGAGGTGCAGGCCTGGTATCAAGGCGGCATTTCCGTGATGGACTTTACCGATCCGGAGCAACCTTTCGAGATTGCCTACTTCGATCGCGGACCGATTGACCCGCAGATCCTGATCCTGGGCGGCGACTGGTCCGCCTACTGGTACAACGGATACATCTACGGTTCGGAGATTGCCCGCGGCTTGGATGTGTTTGAACTGACGCCCACCCAGTTTTTGACGCAGAACGAAATCGACGCGGCGAAGACGGTGCGGGTTGCCG
>Ga0209581_1001743_pt1 | contig 23780 bp, 24 predicted proteins | sample Coa_R2_FD_187160 | JGI IMG/M metagenome (GOLD analysis project Ga0209581, IMG submission 187160) | Surface soil microbial communities from Centralia Pennsylvania, which are recovering from an underground coalmine fire - Coalmine... | ecosystem: Environmental > Terrestrial > Soil > Unclassified ...
CCCCCCGCTCTCCGCCAATACCTTCGTTATCGCCGCCGTCAGCGTCGTCTTGCCGTGATCGACATGCCCAATCGTCCCGATGTTGCAGTGCGGCTTGTTCCGCTCAAACCTCGCCTTACCCATCGCTCGTATCTCCGATCGTCAGGCCATCTTGGCGCGGACCTCGTCCGCGACCGCTTGCGGGACCTGCTCGTAATGGTCGAAATGCATCGTGTATTGCGCCCGTCCCTGGCTCATCGAGCGCAGGGTGTTGACATAGCCGAACATGTTGGCGAGCGGCACCATCGCGTCGATGACGCGCGCGTTGCCGCGGGTGTCCATGCCGGTGACCTGGCCGCGCCGGCTGTTGAGGTCGCCGATGACGTCGCCCATGTACTCGTCCGGCGTCACCACCTCGACCCGCATGATCGGTTCGAGCAGCGTCGGCCCCGCCTTCATCACCCCTTCCTTGAAGGCGGCGCGCGAGGCGATCTCGAAGGCGAGCGTGCTTGAGTCGACGTCGTGCGAGGCGCCGTCGATCAGCTCGGCCTTCAGGTCGATCACCGGAAAGCCGGCAAGCACCCCGTTCTCGGTCGAGGCCTTGAGCCCTTTCTCGACCCCGGGTACGAATTCCTTCGGCACCGCGCCGCCGATTACCCTGTTTTCGAAGACAAAGCCCGAGCCCGGCGGCAGCGGCTCGAAGCGCAGCTTGACGCGGGCGAACTGGCCGGCCCCGCCGGTCTGCTTCTTGTGGGTGTAGTCGATCTCGGCGGCGCGGGTGATGGTCTCGCGGTAGGCGACCTGCGGCGCGCCGACATTGGCGTCGACCTTGAACTCGCGCTTCATGCGGTCGACGATGATCTCGAGGTGGAGCTCGCCCATCCCCTTGATCACGGTCTGGCCGCTCTCGTGATCGACCGCGACGCGGAACGACGGGTCCTCGGTGGCGAGCCGGGCCAGCGCCTGGCTCATCTTCTCCTGGTCGCCCTTGGTCTTCGGCTCGACCGCAATCTCGATGACCGGGTCGGGAAACTCCATGCGTTCGAGGATGACGGCATGGGCCGGGTCGCTGAGCGTATCGCCGGTGGTCGTGCTCTTCAGCCCGGCCAGGGCGACGATGTCGCCGGCGCGCGCCTCCTTGATGTCCTCGCGGTGGTTGGCGTGCATCAGCAGCATGCGGCCGATGCGCTCGCGCTGGTCCTTGACCGTGTTGAGCACCTGCGAGCCGCTGGCGAGCACCCCGGAATAGACCCGGATGAAGGTCAGCGAGCCGACAAACGGGTCGGACATGATCTTGAAGGCGAGCCCGGCGAACGGCTCGTCGTCGGAACAGCGGCGGGTGATCGGCTCGTTCGAGCGCATCGTCACGCCCTTGATCGCGGCGACGTCGATCGGCGACGGCAGATAATCCACCACCGCGTCGAGCAGCGGCTGCACCCCCTTGTTCTTGAACGCCGCGCCGCACAGCACCGGCACGAAGGCGGCGGCGATCGTGCCCTTGCGGATGCAGCGCTTCAGCGTCTCGGCGTCGGGCTCCTCGCCGCCGAGATAGGCTTCGAGCGCCTCGTCGTCCTGCTCGACCGCCTGCTCGACGAGCTTGGCGCGGGCCGCCTGCGCCGCCTCGCGCAGACCGGCCGGAATCTCCTCGATGTCGAACTGGGCGCCCAGCGTCTCCTCGCGCCAGATCACCGCCCGCTGCGCAACCAGATCGACGATGCCGGCAAAGTCGCCCTCGGCGCCGATCGGCAGCTGCAGGACGATCGGCTGCGCCCCGAGCCGGTCGCGGATCTCGGCGACGCAGCGCGCGAAATCGGCGCCGATGCGGTCCATCTTGTTGACGAAGCAGATGCGCGGCACGCCGTACTTGTCGGCCTGGCGCCATACCGTCTCGGATTGCGGCTCGACCCCGGCGACCGAGTCGAAGACGGCGACGGCGCCGTCGAGGACCCTTAGGCTGCGCTCGACCTCGATGGTGAAATCGACATGGCCGGGGGTGTCGATGATGTTGATGCGGTGATCCTCCCAGAAGCAGGTGGTCGCGGCCGAGGTGATCGTGATGCCGCGTTCCTGCTCCTGCTCCATCCAGTCCATCGTCGCGGTGCCCTCGTGCACCTCGCCGAGCTTGTAGGAGCGGCCGGTGTAATAGAGAATCCGCTCGGTCGTCGTGGTCTTGCCGGCATCGATATGCGCCATGATGCCGATATTGCGGTACCGCTCGAGCGGCGTCGTGCGTGCCATGACTAGAACTCCAACGGCGCCGCGCGCCGCCTTCCTTTTCCCGATCCCGGCCGGCTCTCGGGCCCCGGCTCTCTACCAGCGATAGTGCGAGAAGGCCTTGTTCGCATCGGCCATGCGATGCGTGTCCTCCCGCCGTTTGACCGCGACGCCGCGATTGTTCGCCGCATCGAGCAGCTCGCCCGAGAGCCGCTCTTCCATCGTGTTTTCCGAGCGCCCGCGCGAGGATGCGATCAGCCAGCGGATCGCCAGCGCCTGGCTGCGGTCGGCGCGGACCTCGACCGGGACCTGGTAGGTGGCGCCGCCCACCCGGCGCGAGCGCACCTCGACCGCCGGGCGGACATTGCCGATCGCGTCGTGGAAGACGCGGATCGGGTCCTGCCCGGTGCGCCGCTGGATGCGGTCGAACGCGCCGTAGACGATGCGCTCGGCGACCGATTTCTTGCCCTCGTACATCAGGCAGTTCATGAACTTGGTGACGACGCTGTCGCCGAACTTGGGGTCCGGCAACACCTCGCGTTTGACCGCGGCGCGACGGCGCGACATCGCCCCCTCCTAGCGCGGCCGCTTGGCGCCGTACTTGGAGCGGCGCTGCCGCCGGTCCTTGACGCCCTGGGTGTCGTGGGTGCCGCGGATGATGTGGTAGCGCACGCCCGGCAGGTCCTTGACCCGCCCGCCGCGGATCAGCACCACCGAGTGCTCCTGCAGATTGTGGCCCTCGCCGGGGATGTAGCTGGTCACCTCGAACCCGTTGGTCAGGCGCACGCGGGCAACCTTGCGCAAGGCGGAGTTCGGCTTCTTCGGCGTCGTCGTGTAGACGCGCGTGCAGACCCCGCGCTTCTGCGGGCACCGCTCCATCGCCGGCACCTTGTTGCGCGCCACCTCGGGCTTCCGCGGATGGCGGATCAGCTGATTGATCGTCGGCATGCTCGCGACCTCGTTCAACGCAATAACCGCCCGACGCTTTCGGCGCCGCGCGCAAGCACCTCGCTACCCCTTGAACGCGCCCTCTCGCAAGAGCGCCGGACCATTGTGCCAGCGGGAAGGGCTGCGTTTAGGTGGTCTCCTACCGCCAGCCCGGGAGAGTGCCCGGATATAATCGAGGGTACCCCAAGGGTCAAGCGGATTAGCGGATTTCGGACGCCGCGCGGGGGCCCCTCGACTCGTCAAGGACTTGACAGCGATTTCGCCGGCGGCCCACTGTGCCGGCCCCATGAGGTTGGCGCGCTCGCCGGAACGCCGGGGACGAAGCCGGTTCGCTCGATTTCGCCGCCGCCGGGGGCCTGCCGGGCTTGCCGCCGCCGCCGCGCTCGGCCTCGGGCTGACCCTGCTGGCGCGGCCGATCAGCGAGGGATTGGAGGCGCTCAGCGGGCGCCTGCCGATCCCGGTGCCGGAAGCCGCGGCGATGCGGCTCGAGCGGCGCGCCGACGCCCCGGTGCGGCTTGCCCTCGTGCCGCCGGCGGCGCCGCCGCAGCCGCTGGCGGCGCCGGCCCCGATCGCCTTGCCGCCGCGCATCATCGCCGCGCAAGCCGGCGACACCGCGGCGAGCCTGCTCGCCCGCGCCGGGGTCGGCGGCGACGAGGCGCAGGCGGCGATCCGCCAGCTCGGCGCGGTGTGGGACCCGAAGACCCTGCAGACCGGCCAGCGCGCCGCGATCTTCCTCCAGGGCGACCGGCTGATGAGCCTGCGCTTCGCCCTGGCGCCGGGGCGCGAGGTGGTGGTCGCGCGCGACGACAAGGGCGGCTTCGTCGCCGAGCAGCAGGACCGCCCGACCCATGCGGTGCCGCTGGTCGGCAGCGGCACGATCGCCAGCAGCCTGTCGCAGGCGGCGGCCGACGCCGAGATCCCCGCCGGCATCGTCGGCGAGGTCATCGCCGCGTTCAGCTACGACGTCGATTTCCAGCGCGAAATCCACCCCGACGACCGCTTCACCGTGCTCTATCAGCGCATCGACGACGAGTTCGGCGAGCCGGCCGGGTTCGGCCACGCGCTCTATGCCGAGCTGGTGCTGAGCGGCAAGGCGCTGGCGCTCTACCGCTTTGCCCCCGCGGACGGCGATCCCGGCTTCTTCACCGCCGACGGGACGAGCGTCAAGAAGGCGCTGCTGCGCACGCCGATCGACGGCGCCCGCATCACCTCCGGCTTCGGCATGCGCCTGCACCCGATCCTCGGCTACAGCCGCATGCATCGCGGCGTCGATTTCGGCGCGCCGAGCGGCACGCGGGTCTACGCCGCGGGCGACGGCACGATCACCGAGATCGGCCGCGCCGGCGGCTACGGCAACTACATCGAGATCACCCACAACAAGCAGTACGCCACCGCCTATGCGCATCTCAGCGGCTTCGCCCGCGGCCTGCACGAAGGCTCGCATGTGCACCAGGGCGACGTGATCGGCTATGTCGGGATGACCGGCCTCGCCACCGGCCCGCACCTCCACTACGAAGTCCACTTCAAGGGCGAGCAGATCAACCCGCTCTCGGTCAAGATGGCGGCGACCGCGCGGCTCGAGGGCAACGACCTTGCCGCCTTCCGTGCCGCCCGCGCCGCCGCCGACCGCGAGATCGCCGAGTGGCGCCGCGCCGGCCGCATCGCGCGGGTGGAATAGCTATACCGCCTCGGCGCCGTAGTAGAGCATCACCGTGTGCTTCGCCTCGGCGAAGAACAGCCAGCGCTCGACGACGAGGCCGAGCCCGGCGCTGAGCGCCGCGACGAGGGCCAGAACGATGCCGGCGCCGCCGCCCGTCGCCAGCGCCAGCACCGTCGCCAGCGCCGGCACCGCGAACGCGGCGAGCCGCGCGATCAGCCGCAGCCGGGCCGCGTGCTTGCGGGCAATGCGGAAGCCCATCTCCTTGAGCAGGTAGTTCTCCTCGGTATGCGGTGGTTCGAGCAGGCGCACCGCGCCGCGGCGGCCGAGCCCGGTGGCGCTCTCGACGGTGCTGGCCGCGGCGCCGCCGTCGATCGAGCGCCAATAGGCTTCCTTCAGCCACCAGGCGGCGAGGATCGCGGCCAGGGTCAGCAGCCCGGTACCGAGCGGCCGCGCCACCCAGAAGCGGGTGACGAGATGGAGCAGCAGCAGCCCGCTCATCGCCCCCAGCATCAGGTAGTTCGGCACGACCCAGCGGTTGTGCCACTGCCGGATCGGCTTCAGCGAGGCGTAGATCATGCCGGTGGAATAGACCGTCGCGGCCGAGCAAACGGCGGCGAGGATGCCGCACAGCCCGACAAATCCGCCGGTCGCGCCGAAGAATACCCAGCCGACCGCGAACACCGCCGCCGGCAGCACGGTGACGACGGCGAACAGCCCCTCGCGCGACAGCCACGACGAACGCCACTGCGACAGTGCCCGCAGCGCGCGTTCCGGCCGGCCGAGATGCAGCGCCGACGAGGCGAGCCCGCCTGCCGCGAGCAGCGCCGCCAGCACGAGGCTGAGCACCGCGAACCCCGGGTTGAGCGGCACCAGACCGAGAGGCGCGCCGATACCGAGCAGCAGCAGCAGCGCGAACCCCGCCCCCGAGGCGGTGGTGAAGAAGATGATCGATAAGGCGGGATGCATGGTCAGCGCGACAGCACTCTGTCGATCCAGCGCAACAGCCGGCCGGCGGGCTCGGGCGGCGTGTCGCCGGGCGCCGCCTCCGGCGGCGGGGCAGCGGCGGGCGCCGCGCGCCGCCGCGGCGGCAGATAGCGGTTAACCGGGCGATAGCCGAGCTCGGGCATCAATTCGACGCCGCCGCGGTCGGCGACCATCTCCGATACCGGCGAATTGGGGTCGCCGAGATCGCCGAAATGCCGCGCCTTGGTCGGGCACACCATGACGCAGGCCGGCAGGCGCTCTTCGGCGGCGAGGTTGTCGTTATAGATGCGGTCGATGCACAGGGTGCATTTCTTCATCACCCCTTCGTCCTCGTCGAACTCGCGGGCGCCGTAGGGACAGGCCCAGGAGCACAGTTTGCAGCCGATGCAGATCTCGGCGTTGACCAGGACGATGCCGTCTTCGGCGCGCTTGTAGGAAGCCCCGGTCGGGCACACGGTGACGCAGGCGGGCTCGGCGCAATGCAGGCACGAGCGCGGGAAATGCACGGTACGCGCGCCCTCGCCCTCGCCGTCCTCGAAGGAATGGACGCGGTTGAACCACACCCCCCAGGGGTCGCTGCCATAGGGGTTGAAATCGGGCAGCGGCGCCATGTGGCCGCCGGTGTTCCATTCCTTGCAGGCGGTGGCGCAGGCATGGCAGCCGACGCAGATGTCGAGGTCGATGACGAGGCCGAGCTGCTTGGCGCCCGGGGCCGGCGGCGGCAGATCGGTCATTGCCGCCTCCGCGCCGCGACGAACATGGCGCCGTAGCGCGACACCGCCGGCGCCGCCGCGGGCGGCGCCGCGGCGACCGGTTCGGGCGGCGGCGCCTTCGCGATGCGCACGCGCAGATCGTACCACGCCGCCTGGCCGGTGACCGGGTCGGCGTTCGGCATCGCGTCGGCGCCGGGCAGCAGGTCGCCGATCAGGTGGTTGAGGAGAAAGCCGCGGGTGAATTCGGGCGCGTCGGCGGCGAGGTTCCAGGCGCCGGCGCGCTTGCCGATCGCGTTCCAGGTCCACACCGTCTGCGGGTTGACCCCGTCCATCAGCTTGACCTGGGCGCGGATTTCGCCGGCATGGCTCGACACCGCCACCCAGTCGCCGTCGGCCAGCCCCAGGCTGCGGCCGAGCGGTCGCGGCACGAACAGCCGGTTGGCGCCGAGGATCTGGCGCAGCCAGGCGTTCTGCGAATGCCAGGAATGGTACATCTGCATCGGCCGCTGGGTGATCGCGTGGAGCGGGAAGGCGGCCGGGTCGATGCGGCTCTCTTCGAACGGCTCGTACCAGATCGGCAGCGGGTCGAAATAGGCGGCGATGCGGGCGCGGTCTCGCTCCGGCGGCACGAGGGGGCCGTGGCCTTGCGCGGCGAGGCGGAAGCGCTGCAGCGGCTCGACATAGAGCTGCAGCACGATCGGCTCGGCCGAATCGATCAGCCCCATCGCCACCGCGCCTTCGAGATAGGCCTTGTTGGCGTGCTTGTAATAAAGCTGCTCGGGCGGCAGCCGGTGTTTCCAGAAGCAGCCGTTGGCGATGTAGCGCTCGAGCTGGGCGGGGTTCGGCGCGCCCTTGCCGTGGGCCGCGCCGTCCTCGCCGCGCCAGCCGGCGAGCGGCCCGACCCCGGGGCGGCGCTCGTGCAGCGCGATATAGTCCTTGTAGCCGCCGGGAAAGCGCGGCGCGCCCTCGGCGGTGACGAAGGCGGGCAGGCCGAGGCGCACGCCCAGCTCGATCAGCACGTCCTGGAACGGCCGCACGTCGCGGTCGGGAGCCAGCACCGGCTGGCGGATCGAATCGGCCGGGCCGTCGGCCCCGCCGATCGGCCGGTCGAGCAGCGAGATGCAGTCCCAGCGTTCGAGATAGGTGGTGTCGGGCAGGATCAGGTCGGCGTAGTCGACCATCTCCGAGCGGTAGGCGTCGGAATAGATGATGCGCGGGATTTTGTACTCGCCGGTCGCCGGGTCGATGTCGGTCAGCATGCGCAGCGTCTCGGCGGTGTTCATCGCCGAGTTCCACGCCATGTTGGCCATGTACATGAACAGGGTGTCGATCGGGTAGGGGTCGGCGGCCCAGGCGTTGCGCACCAGCAGGTGCATCAGCCCGTGCGCTGCGAGCGGCGCCTCCCACGAGAACGCCTTGTCGATGCGCTGGGGCCTGCCGGCCTCGTCGACGATCAGGTCCTCCGGCCCCAGCGGATAGCCGAGCGGCGCGCCGCCGAGCGGCTGGCCGGCGGCGACCTGGCCGGGCTTGCCGGCCGGCTTCGGCCCCGGCGGGCACGGCTTGGGATGCGGCGACTTGTAGCGCCAGCCGCCCGGCACGTCGATCGTGCCCAGCAGCATCTGCAGCAGGTGCAACGCGCGGCAGGTGTGGAAGCCGTTGGCATGGGCCGAGATGCCGCGCATCGCATGGAGCGACACCGGGCGGCCGCGCATCGTCGCGTGGCGCCGCCCGGCCCAGTCGGTCCAGGCCACCGGAATCTCGATCTCCTGCGCGAACGCCACCTCGGCGATCTCGGCGGCGAGGCGGCGAATCGTCGCCGCCGGAATGCCGCAGGTCTCGGCCACCGCGTCGGGTGCGTATCGCGGATCGAGATAGCGCTCCGCGACGAGCTGGAACACCGGCACGGCGCGGCGCCCGTCCGGCAGCGTCGCCTCGCCGACGACGCGCGCCGCGACCCCCGGCTGCAACGCCCCGGCGAGCCCGCCCGCGGCGGCGAGGACCAGGGGTTCGCCCTCGGCATTGCGCGCAAACAGCCCGTCGCGCGCCTCGCCCGGGGCCTGGATCACCAGCCAGGCGGCGTTGGTGTAGCGGCCGAGATAGTCGAGGTCGATCCGGTCGGCCTTCAGCAGTTCGTGGATCAGCGACAGCACGAACAGCCCGTCGGTGCCGGGGCGGATGCCGATCCATTCGTCGGCGATCGCCGAGTAGCCGGTGCGCACCGGGTTGACCGAGACGAACCGCGCGCCGCGCCGGCGCAGGCCGGACAAGGCGGTCTTGATCGGGTTCGAATCGTGATCCTCGGCGACGCCGAACATCAGGAACAAGCGGGTATGCTCCCAGTCCGGCTCGCCGAACTCCCAGAAGCTGCCGCCCAGCGTATACATCCCGGCGGCGGCCATGTTGACCGAGCAGAACCCGCCATGCGCGGCGAAATTGGGGGTGCCGAACTGGGTCGCCCAGAACCCGGTCAGCGACTGGCTCTGGTCGCGCCCGGTGAAGAAGGCGAGCTTTTTCGGATCGTCGGCGCGGATGCGCGACAGCCACGACAGCGCCGTCTCCATCGCCTCGTCCCACGAGATTTCGCGGAACTCGCCGGCGCCGCGCGGGCCGGTACGGATCAGCGGCTTGCGCAGCTTGGCCGGCGATTGCTGCTGCATGATGCCCGAGGCGCCCTTGCCGCAGATGACGCCGCGATTGACCGGGTGGTCGGGGTTGCCGTCGATGTAGCGGATCGCGCCGTCCTGCAGGTGGACGCGGATGCCGCAGCGGCAGGCGCACATATAGCAGGTCGTGGTCTTGACCTCGTCGGCAACGCGCGGCGACGGGTCGATCGCCTCGCGCGGCGTCCAGTAGTCGCGCCAACGCTCGATCAGGCTCATCGGCTGCCATCCTCGACATGGGTTTGCGGAGACTCCGGCGCAGCCTGCGGCAGGTCGTCGAGCGCCATGCCGGCCTCGCGGTAGAAGCGCTCGGCGCCCGGGTGCAGCGGCACCGACAGCCCGACCAGCGCGTCTTCGAGACGGACGCTGCGGCCGAGCGGATCGAGACCGGCGAGCAGCCGCCCGGTCGCCTCGTTCCACAAGGCCTTGGTAATGGCGTAGATCAGCGCCGGATCGGCGGCGGCCGAGACCAGCCACAGCGCGTGAAACCCGACCGTCTCGGTCTCGTCGGCGACGCCGGGATAGGTGTCGGGTGGGATCGTCGCGCGGCGGTAGAAGGCGAATTCGCGCAGCAGCGCCTCGGCGATCGCCCCGTCGATCGGCAACAGGCGGATCGGCGTCGTCGTCGCCAGCTGCTGCACCGCCGGCACCGGCGCCCCGCCGGCGATGACCAGGGCGTCGAGCGTGCCGGCGCGGAGCCCTTCGACCGCCTGGCTCGGGCGCAGATATTTGCGCTGGACGTCGGTGTCGCGCAGCCCGGCGGCGGCGAGCAGGACGCGGGCGTTGGCGACGGTGCCCGAGCCGAGGCCGCCGAGCGCCACCCGCCTGCCCTTCAGCCCGCGAATGCCGCGAATCGCGCTGTCGGCGCGGACGACGACCTGCAAGGTCTCGGGAAACAGGCTGCCGATCGCGCGGAGCTGCGGCATCGGCCCGTCCTTGCGGAACAATTCGCTGCCGGTATAGGCCCAGCCGGCGAGGTCGGCCTGGGCAAAGCCGCTTTCGAGCTGGCCGGCATTGACGAGGCGGATGTTTTCCAGCGAGCCCTGCGTCGCCTGCGCCACCGCGACAAGGCCGGGGACGCCGCAGCCGCCGCCGTGGCCGCAGCGCGGCGCCTGTCCCGGGCTCGAGATCGCGCTGGCGATGACGCCGCCGATCTCGAAAAAGCTGCCGCCGGTCGCGGCGGTGCCGATGCGGAAGAAGCGGGTCTCCTGGGCCGCCGCCGCGGCGCCGAGCGCGGCCAAAAGCAAACTGGCGCAGACCATGCCGCGCCAGCCCCGTCGAACAAGCCGGAAGACCGTCCTACACGGCGAAACCGCCATGCGCGATGACACCATGCCCGCCAGCCGATTGCAACCCCGCGCGATTGGTTTAGCCTCGCCCGAAACCAGGCGGGAAGCGACGATGAGCGAGGCGATCGACCTGCGATCCGACACCGTCACCCGGCCCTCGCCGGCGATGCGCGCGGCGATGGCGGCGGCGCCGGTCGGCGACGACCAGTACGGCGAGGACCCCTCGGTCAACCGGCTGCAGGAGCGCATCGCCGCGCTGCTCGGCAAGGAGGCGGCGCTGTTCGTCGCCAGCGGCACGATGGCCAACCAGATCGCGGTCAAACTGCTGACCCGGCCGGGCGAGGAGGTGGTGGTCGGCGAGAACGCGCACATGATGTGGCACGAGGCGGGCGCCGCCGCGGCCAATTCCGGGGTGCAGTTCTGCGTCGCCGGCCGGGGCGGGCTCTACACCGCCGACGAGTTCCGCGCCGCGCTGAAGCCGCGCGGCCATATCGTGTTTCCGCCGACCGCGCTGGCGGCGGTCGAGAACACCCACAACCTGTCCGGCGGCCGGGTGTTTCCCCAGGCCGATGCCGCGGCGATCTGCGCCGCCGCGCACGCCGCCGGCATCCCCGCCTATCTCGACGGCGCCCGCCTGTTCAACGCCGCCGTCGCCTCGGGACGCAGCCTCGCCGAGCTGGCGGCGCCGTTCGACCTGGTCTCGGTCGCCCTGTCGAAAGGGCTCGGCTGCCCGGTCGGCAGCGTGCTGGCCGGGACGACGGCGCTGATCGCCGAGGCGGTGACGGCGCGGCGCCGCTTCGGCGGGGCGATGCGCCAGGCCGGCATCCTCGCCGCCGCCGGGCTCTATGCGCTCGACCACAACCTCGCCCGGCTCGCCGAGGATCACGCCAACGCCCGGCTGCTCGCCGCCGGCATCGGCCTCGATCCCGCGACGATCGACAGCAATATCGTCGTCTTCCGCGCCGCCGACGCCGCCGCCGTGGTCGCCGCGGCCAAGGCCCGGGGCGTGCTGATTTCCGCGTTGGGGCCGCAGACCGTGCGCGCCGTGACCCATCTCGACGTCACCGCCGAACAGTGCCGGCGCGCCGCGGAGATTATCCGGGCCGCTTTCTGAGCAGGTATTTCTGCTCGCCTTCCAGCACCAGCTCGCCGCGCTGGTTGCGGATCGCCGAGGCGACGGTGACGATGCCGGTGGTGCGCTGCGGAACGAGCGCGGCGACGGTGAGCAGCGGATAGAGCGTGTCGCCGGGATAGACCGGCTTGAGGAATTTCGCGGACTGCTCGATGAAGGCGACCAGCGCCTCGCCGACGACATGGGCGAAGGTGCCGGCGCCGGCGGCGCTGTAGCACAGCACCTGGAAGCCGTGGGCGAGCAGCCCCTTGTGGCCGTGCGCGCGGCAATACTCGATGTCGTAATGAATCGGATGGTTATCGCCGGAAACCGTCTGGAACGCCGCGAACTGCGCCTCGGTGACGGTGCGGCTGGGGATATAGAAGGTCTCGCCGACCCTCAGGTCCTCGAAGTAGCGGTTTTCCGGGTAGCGGTGTTCGCTCGTCATGCAGCCTCACGATCCCCGCGGCGGACGCCGTATCGCCGCTGCGTCCCCGGTCGGAGCCTAGTTCAGATCGCGCAGCAGCCGGCGCAGGTCGCGCGCCGCATGCACGATGCGCACGATAACCGGCGGAACCCGATCGTCGGCGTAAACCACAATATACGGATACCCGATCAGTTGGACGAATCGGTATGGGGCGGGCGCCAAATCGGGGCGCCGCACGCCGATCCGGGGATACCGGCCGATCCGACCTGCCGCCGCTTCGATCGCCTCCTGCAGCGATCTCGCCGCGGCCGGGTTATCCCGGGCAATCCAGCGCGCGGCTTCGACGGCCTCGCGCCTCGCGCGCGGCGCAATCCGCGCCGGCGTCACCGGCCAGGTTTGTCGATAATGGCACGCATCTCGGCCCCCACCTCTTCGACGGTAAAGGTGCCGTTGCGATCCGCTTCTGCCAGCGCCTCGTCGAGCGACCTCACAAAGCGGCGCCGCTCCTCCTCGTACTCCTGGAGCAGGCGCAGGGCCGCCCTGACGACCTCGCTGACATTGTTATAGCGGCCTTCGGCGACGCAATCGCGGGCGAATTGTTCAAGGACCGGGCTGAGGCTGACGTTGGTCGACACGAGTTACCTATGTCAAAAATTGACATCAAACTCTAGTGCGCCGACGCCCCATCCGCAAGCTACCCCCGCTCCGCCACCGGCGCGGTATAGTCGGCCTCGCTGACCGGTTCGAACCACTCGGTGCCGCGGCCGTCGTCGGTCACCTCCATCATCGCCAGATGGGCGAAGACGCGGTCGGGCGCGGCGCCGTGCCAGTGCCAGGTGTCGGGCGGAATGTTGACCGTGTCGCCGGGATGGAGCGCCTGCGGCGCCTCGCCCTTGAAGCAGATGCGGCCGATGCCGGAAAGGCAGTACAGGGTCTGGCCGACCGGGTGGCTGTGCCAATGGGTGCGGCCGCCCGGGTCGAAGGTGTAGACCGTCGCGCGCAGCCGCGACGGCGCCTCGCCGACGACGACGATGTCGGCCCAGACCGTGCCGCCGAACATCCTGCTGGAGGCCCGCTGGCTCGCCCGCTCGCCCGCCCTGACGACACCCTGCATGACGCCACTCCCCGTTGTGCAGCCCGGCGATCCTACACCGGCGGTGCCGGCTTTTGCCATGCCGCGGCGGCGCCGGCGGCGGCCTGCTCGGCGCGGGCGTCGATCTCGGCCTCGCTCAGCGTGCTCAGCGGATGGTCGATGACCACCGGCGCGAGATCGCGCATCCCGAGCGCGTCGCGCTGCACCTCGGCCTCGCGGACGAACTCGGCGGTCACCACCACCGCGGTCGGCCGCCCCAGCGCTTCCAGCCGTACCCCGTCATGCATACAGCACGAGGTGCACGACCCTCAGTCGCCGATCGCGGTCAGGACGATGTCGTTCTCCGCCGCGATCCGCGCGATCAGCGCCGCATCGGCCGGCTTCGAGAAGCTCTCCTTGCGGTAGCGGTTGACCGCGGCGAAGCCGAAGCGGGCGTCGAGCAGCGCCGCGGTCTTGCGCAGCAGCCGGTTGCCGTTCCACTTGGTGTTATCGAGCACGCCGAGCCGCAGCCCGGTCAGCTCGGCCGGCCGCGGCGCCGGGGCGACCGGCTCGCTTTCGACCGCCCCGCGCGGATCGTAGACGATCTCCTTCTCGCCAGGCATGGTTGCCCCCTTCTACAGATAGCAGGTGCCGTCGACGCAGACCGGACCGTCCGGCCCGGCGTCGTCGATGCCGCGCAATACCGGCGACGACATGTGCCCCCAGCCCGGGATGAAGGCCGAGAAGCGCCCGGCCGCACCGCCGATGACGAACAGGTGGATGTGCTCCGGGCTGGGCACGACCGGGATGCGCGAATCCGGCTCGCGCTTGTACCAGCGCGGCAGGTTGCGGTTGTAGACGCGGCCGTAGCGGTGGTCGAAGGCCAGCGCGCCGAACCGGTTCCACGCATTCATGTGCAGGTAGCTGCGCACGTCGTGGCGGGTCCAGCCCTTGCCGGCGATGGTGCGGGCGTGCTCCGGCCCGATGACGACGGCGCAATGGCCGCTCGACACCGCGTTGTTGTGGGCGATCGTGCTCATCGCCGAGCAGATGCTGTCGAGGATGCCTTCGGGGTCGTCGGCGACGTGGTTGGTGACGCTGTGCGGCGGCTCGGCGGCGATGACGAAGACGCTCGACCGCTCGGGCGCGAAGCCCTTTTCGACATGGTACGGGGCCCACGGGCTTTCCGCCTCGTTCTCGCACACGGCATAGGTGTATTTGCCGGGATGGCCGAGGGTCGACTTGTCGAGATCGCCCGGCCAGCCGCCGCCGACATTGAGGAGCACGAGGCGGATCGCCCGGCCGATCGTCGCGTTGGCGCGGTTGCCCGAACCGAAGGCGTTGACCCCGCCGTTCATGCCGATCGCGGCGGCGACCGGCCCGTTGACGACGAGCAGCGGCGCCGCCATGTGGGTCGTCGCCTGCACCCCGTTGAGGTTGAAGGCCGGCGCCGTCAGCGCCAAGAGCGCGGCGCGCACCACCGGGGCATAGTCGGGCCGGCACCCGGCCATCACCATATTGACCGCCAGCACCTCGCGGCTGAGGCTGCCGTAGCGCGGCGGCACCTTGCATTCGACGAATTCCGGCGCGCCGCCGAGGGCGGCGACGCAGGCGGCCACCTTTTCCGGCGTCGGCGGCACCACCGGCAGCCCGTCGGTCAGCCCCTGCGCGAAGTACCACTCGACGAGATCGGCGCCCTTGGCCGGGCGGGTCAGCGTTGCCATCGTCCCTCCTGGCCCGACGCTAGCACCGTCGCGGGCGAGGCGACACATCTTCGCGCCAGCGTTATGATGGCGGAAATGCACACGAGCCTGGCGACCCGGCCGCTGCTGGCGGCGGCATTTCTCGCCGCGGCGCTGCTGCTCGGCGCCGCCGAGCCGGCGCCCGAGGCCGAGCCCGCCGACCCGCCGGCCGGGCAGCTGCTGATCGCCTCGGCGGCGATCGGCGACCCGCGGTTCAGCCATGCGGTGATCCTGCTGCTGCGCCACGACGCCGAGGGCGCCTTCGGCATCGTCATCAACCGGCCGCTGCAGGAAGAGCCGATCGCCCGCCTGCTGGCGGCGGCCGAGCCGCGCCGCGGCCGCAAGCCGGCCGAGCCGAAGGAGGCGCCGGTGCACGGCACGATCCGCGTCTTTGCCGGCGGACCGGTGCAGCCCGAGCTCGGCTTTGTCGTGCACAGCCCGGAATATCATCGCGACGGCACGCTGACCGTGCCCGGCCTGGTCGCGATGACCGCCGACATCGCCGTGCTGCGCGACATCGGGCACGGCGACGGGCCGAAGCGGCGCTTCTTCGCGCTCGGCTATGCCGGCTGGGGCGCCGGGCAGCTCGAAGCCGAGATCGCCCGCCGCGACTGGTTCACCGCCGCGGCCGACGCCGCGCTGATCTTCGACGAGGACCGCGAGACCCTGTGGGAGCGCGCCCTCGCCCGCCGCACCCGGGAGCTGTAGCCGGGCTACAGCGCCTTGAGCATCGCCTCGGCGCTGGACACGTCGAACTGGCCGGGCTGCTCGACGTTGAGCGCCTTGATCACGCCGTTGTCGACCAGCATCGAATAGCGCTGCGAGCGGACCCCCATGCCGTTGCGGCTGAGGTCGAGCTCGAGCCCCATCGCGCGGGCGAACTCGCCGCTGCCGTCGGCCAGCATCATCACCTTGTCGTCGGCCTTGTGCTCCTTGCCCCAGGCGCCCATGACGAAGGCGTCGTTGACCGCGATGCAGGCGATCGTGTCGATGCCCTTGGCCTTGATCTCGGCGGCGCGATCGACGTAGCCCGGCAGATGGCGTGCCGAGCAGGTCGGGGTAAACGCGCCGGGGACGGCGAACACGGCGACCTTCTTGCCGTTGAACAGTTCGTCGGTGGTGATCTCCTTGGGACCTTCCGCGGTGAGATAGCGGAACTTGCCCGCCGGAACCTTGTCGCCAACCTTGACCGCCATCGTTCTTCCCTCTGAGCTTGGGCCGGCGCCGGGGGACGCCGGCATGGAGGCGCCACCGATAGCATAGAGGCAAGCTCGGCGTAAACGCCGCCCCCGAAATGGCCGAAATGGTCAATTGACCCGGGCCGGGAAAGCGCGATCCTAGTTTTCGCAGGCGCGCCCGAGCGCCTATATAAGACTGCGGCCCCGCGTTGGAGGACAACCAAAGTGGCAGACAAAGAGATCAAATCGCTGGCCGGCGAGCTCTTGGTGGCGATGCCGCAGATGCAGGACCCGCGCTTCGCCCGCAGCGTCATCTACATGTGCGCGCATAGCGAGGAGGCGGGGGCGATGGGGCTGGTCGTCAACAAGCCGCTCCATTCGCTGACCTTCGGCGAGCTGCTCGACCACCTGAAGCTGGAATCGGCCCGGCTCAACCGGCCCCGGCCGGTGCATTTCGGCGGCCCGGTCGATCCCGGCCGCGGCTTCGTGCTGCATACCGCCGACTACCAGGAAGATGCGACGCTGACGATCGGCAAGGAGTTCGCGGTGACCGCGACGCTCGACATCCTGCGCGCGATCGGCAGCGGCGGCGGCCCGCAGCGCAGCCTGCTGGCGCTCGGCTACGCCGGCTGGGCGCCGGGCCAGCTCGACGCCGAGATCCAGGCCAATGGCTGGCTTTCGGTGGCGGCCGACGCCGACCTGGTGTTCGATCCCGACCTCGATTCGAAATGGCAGCGCGCCCTGGCCAAGCTCGGCATCGACCTGTCGGCGCTGTCGACCGACGCCGGGCACGCCTGAGCGCGGCGGCGGCCTACCGCCAATCCTCGCGGAGCACCGCGAACAGCAGGTGGTCCTGCCACTTGCCGTCGATCATCAGGTAGCCGCGGGCGTAGCCTTCCTGGCGAAAGCCGGCGCGCAGCAGCAGCGCGCGGCTCGGCACGTTGGTCGGCAGGCAGGCCGCCTCGACCCGGTGCAGGCGCAGCCGGTCGAACGAGAAATCGAGCACCAGCGGCAAGGCCGCGGTCATCAGCCCCTGGCGGGCGAAGGGTTCGCCGATCCAGTAGCCGAGGCTGGCGGTTTCGGCGACGCCGCGGCGCATGTTGGACAGGCCGATGCCGCCGGTCAGCACGCCGTCGTTGCGGAAGATGAAGAAGTTGTAGCCCTGGTCGGTGCGCCAGTCCTCGGCATAGCGGGCGATGCGGGCGCGGAAACTGGCCCGGCTCAAGGCGTCGGGCGGCCAGCTCGGCTCCCACGGCGTCAGGAAGCTGCGCGAACGCGCCCGCAGGCTCGCCCATTCCTCGTAGTCGCCGCGCTCGGCCGGGCGCAGGTAGACGCGCGGCCCGACCAGGCGGAACGGCTCCGGGCGGGCCGTGAACAGGCGCGGAAAGGTCTTGCGCTGCGGGGCCATCGCCGGTTCAGGCGCCGAGCCGGGCGCGCACTTGCTCGAACCCTTCGAGCCCGCCGACGGGTCCGAGCGCCGCCAGGGTGGGCGGCGCGCCGCGCCACGAGGCGACGATCCGGGCGATCGCCGCATCGTCGACCGCCTCGATGCGGCGGACGATCTCCGCCGGGTCGAACGGGGTGCCGTGGATCAGCATGTGCTGGGCCATCTGCTCGCAGCGCGCCGAGGTGCTTTCCAGCGACATCAGCAGCCCGGCCTTCATCTGCGCCTTGGCGCGCCCGAGCTCGACCGGCGCGAAGCCGTCGGCGAGCCGCCGCGTCTCGTCGCACAGCACCGGCACCAGCTCCGCCGCCTCGTCCTCGCCGGTCCCCGCATAGATGCCGAACAATCCGCCGTCGCGGTAGCCGTGGGTGAACGAATGGATCGTATAGGCGAGCCCGCGTTTTTCCCGCACCTCCTGGAACAGGCGCGACGACATGCCGCCGCCGAACGCGGTCGAGAGCACCGCGGCGGCGTAATAATCGGGGTCGCCGAGGGCCGGCCCGGGAAAGCCGAGCACGAGGTGGAGCTGTTCGAGGTCGCGCTCCTCGCGGAACTCGCCGCCGAGATAGCGCGCCGGCTCGCCCGCCACCGCCTTGTCGCGGGGAATCCCGCCGAGCAGGCGGTCGGCCAAGTCGACGATGCGGTCGTGGTCGAGATTGCCGGCGGCCGACAGCACCATCCGCGCCGCGCCGTAATGGTCGCGCAGATAGGCGGTCACCGCCTCGCGCGACAGGCGGCGGATGATCTCCGGGCTGCCCAGCACCGGCCGGCCCATCGCCTGGTCGGGATAGGCGCGTTCCTGGAAATGGTCGAAGATGATGTCGTCCGGCGTGTCGTAGGCCTGGCCGATCTCCTGCAGGATGACCTGGCGCTCGCGTTCGAGCTCGGCCGGGTCGAAGGTCGAGTTGACGAGGATGTCGGCGAGCAGGTCGAGCGCCAGCGGCACGTCCTCCTTCAGCACCTTGGCGTAGTAGGCGGTGCTTTCGCGCGAGGTGTAGGCGTTGAGGTGGCCGCCGACCGCCTCGATCTCCTCGGCGATGTCGCGGGCGCTGCGCCGGGCGGTGCCCTTGAACGCCATGTGCTCGAGGAAATGGGCGACGCCGTTGACCTCGGCCGGCTCGTGCCTGGTGCCGACCTCGACCCAGATGCCGAGCGAGACGGTGTCGACCGTGTCGATCCGGTCGGTGACGATCCGGAGCCCGTTGCCGAGCGTGGCGAGGCGCACCGTCATGCCGCCCTCCCTGCGGGCCGGTCCTTGCGCCGCGCCGTCGCGCGCAGGTACCGGGCCACCTTGGCGGCGTCGGCGGGCAGCACCGCCACCCGCTCCGGCCGCTCGTAGAGATCGGCGAAGCCGGGCGGCAGCTCCGGCCGGATGCCGGTAGCGCGCGCGACCGCGTCCGGGAACTTGCCGGGATGGGCGCAGGCGAGCGCGACCATCGGCGCCTCGCCCGGCGGCTCGCGCTGCGCGGCGGCGACGGCGACGGCGCTGTGCGGGTCGATCAGCCGGCCGGTGCGGGCATGGACCTCGGCAATTGTCTTCAGCGTCTCGGCGTCGTCGACGCGCCGGGCCGAGAAAAGCCGGCGGACCGCTCGCCACGCCTGCTCGTCCTCGGGCAGCACGCCGTCGCGGCGGAAGCGGCGCAGCGCATCGGCGACCGCGGCGCCGCTGCGGCCTTTGACCTCGTAAAGCAGGCGCTCGAAATTGCTCGACACCTGGATGTCCATGCTCGGGCTGAGCGTCGGCGCCACCGCGGCGATCGCCATGCGGCCGCTCGCCAGGTAGCGCGCCAGAATATCGTTCTCGTTGGTGGCGATCACCAGCCTGTCGACCGGCAGGCCCATCGCGCGGGCGAGATGGGCGGCGTAGACATTGCCGAAATTGCCGGTCGGCACGGCGAACGAGACCTTGCGCCCGGCGGGAACGGGCGCGGCGCCGAGGGCGAGGCCGGCGGCGACGTAGTAGACGATCTGTGCCGCGATGCGCGCGAAATTGATCGAGTTGAGCGCCGACAGGCCGAGATCGCGGCGCAGCCGCATGTCGGCGAACAGCGCCTTGACGATGTCCTGGCAGTCGTCGAACGTGCCGTCGATCGCCACGGCATGCGCGTTCGGCGCGTCGAGCGTCGTCATCTGCCGCCGCTGCACCTCGGAGATGCGGCCGTGGGGAAACAGAAAGAACACGTCGATGCGCTCGCGGCCGCGGCAGGCTTCGAGCGCGGCCGAGCCGGTATCGCCCGAAGTGGCGCCGAGGATCGTCACCTGCTCGCCGCGCCGCGCCAGCGCCGCGTCGATCAGCCGGGCGACGAGCTGCAGGGCATGGTCCTTGAACGCCAGGGTCGGGCCGTGAAACAGCTCCATCAGCCACAGGCGCGTATCGAGCTGGACGAGCGGCGCCACCGCCTGGTGGCGGAAGCCGGCATAGGCGGCCGCGCTCGCCGCCGGCAGCTCGGCGGCGAGCGGCCCGTCGCCGACAAAGCTGCCGACGATGCGCGCCGCCAGCTCGGCATAGGACAGCCCGGCAAGCTCGCGCCAGGGCAGCGCCGGCACCGCCTCCGGGACGTAGAGGCCGCCATCCTCGGCGAGGCCGGCGAGCAGCACCTCCTCGAAGGAGTGGCGGGCCGGCTCGGCGCGCGCGTCGCGGGTGCTCAGATACTGCACGGGGCGGGTCCTATCGTGTCGATAGGACCCTAGCCCCCTGTCCGCCCGGCCGCAACCGGCTCACTTGTCGAGCCAGACATCCTCGAAGCGCCAGCCGTTGTAGATGCTGTTGACCATGATCGTCAGCCCCTTGACCTGAGGCTGCCAGCAGGTCGCCGCGCGCAGGTGGAAGATGATCGGGCGGGCGCCGTCGAGCTGCAGCTGCCGGTCGATCTCCCACACCAGCTTCTTGCGCTGCTCCTGGTCGGTCATCGAGGACTGCTCGACAAACTTCTTGTCCAGCTCGGGGTTGCAGTAGCCGCTGTAGTTGCGGTCCGAGCCGCAGGCGTAGTTCTCGAAGAACTGCTGGTCGGGGTCGTCGACGCCGCTGCCGGTATTGTTGAGCGCGATCTTGTAGTCCTTGCGCGTCACCTTGGAATGCCAGTTGGCGGTTTCGACCGTGTCGAGCACACCGTCGACATAGACCTCCTTGAGCTGGTCGATCAGGATCACCGCGGGGTCGCGGTAGGTGGCGACGTTGCGCGTCGACACCTTGAGTTCGAGCCGCTTGTCGGGGCCGTAGCCGAGCTTTTTCATGATCTCGCGCGCCTCGGCCCGGTTCTTGGCGATGTCGGGGCCGTAGCCGGGGATGGTTTTCAGCATCTCGTCCGGCATGCCCCACAGCCCTTCCGGCGGCGGCAGCATCGCCGCGCCGATCTTGCCCTGGCCCTCGGTCAGGATGTCGATGAACGCCTTGCGGTCGATGGCCAGGGCCAGCGCCTTGCGCAGGTCGGCGTTGTCGAAAGGCGGCGCATCGCGGTTGAGCAGCAGGTTGGTGGTGCCGTTGTTGGTGCGCATCTCGCAGATCGCGTTGGGCGCCTGGCTCTTGACGTCACGCATCAGCGGTACGGTGACGCTGAACGGCCAGGTCACGTCGAACTTGCCCGCGACGAAACCGAGAATCGCGGTCGAGCGGTTCGGCACGATGATGTATTCGATGCCGTCGAGATAGGGCCGCCCCGGCTTCCAGTAGTCCGGGTTGCGCGCCACCTTGATGTATTCGTTCGGCTTGTATTCGACGAACTTGAACGGCCCGGTGCCGATCGGGTGCTGGCGCATGCGCGCCGGCGGCACGTGACAGGGATAGACCGGCGAATAGCCCGAGGCGAGCAGCGTGATCAGCGCCGGCTGCGGCCGCTTGAGGTGGAAGACCGCCTCGTAATCGCCGTTGGTGGTCACCGAATCGAGGTTCTCGTACCACGCCTTGCGCGGGTTGAGCCGCAACTTGTCCTTGGCCTTGCCGGTCAGCAGGTCCCAGGTGCACTTGACGTCGGCGGCGGTGAACGGCTTGCCGTCATGCCACTTGACGCCGTGGCGCAGCTTGAAGATCAGCTCGAGCCCGTCCTCGCTCGAGGTCCAGCTCTCGGCGAGGTCGGGGACGATCGACGACAGGCTGTTCTGCGCGACATGCTGGTCGTACATGACGAGGTTGTTCATCACCCCCATCATCGGCACCACGGTCGAATAGGTCGCCTCTTCGAGGATCGACATGCTGGCCGGGCTGTCCCAGTGCTGGATCCGCAGGATGCCGCCGGATTTCTGCGCCAGCCCCGGGCTGCTGGCGAGCGCCAGCGCGGCCGCGGCGGCGAGACCCTTTACGATCGACCTCATCGCTTTCCTCCCTGGCCGGCTCACTTGTCGAGCCACACGTCTTCCATGCGCCAATTGTTGTAGATGCTGTTGGTCATGATGGTCAGCCCCTTGACGTAGGGCTGACGGCAGGTGGCGCCGGCGGGATAGAACAGCACCGGGCGGATCGCCGCCTCGGCCAGCACCCGCTCGGCCTGCCACACCAGTTGGCGGCGCTTCTGCGGGTCGGTCTCGACCGACTGGGCGTGCGCCAACTTGTCGAATTCCGGGCTGCACCAACCGGCATAATTGCGCGCCGCGCCGCAGACAAAATTCTCGAAGAACATCTGGTCGGGATCGTCGACGCCGGTCTCCATCGGCACCGCGCCGACCGTGTAGTCCTTGCGCATCACCTTGGGATACCACTGGGTGGTGTCGACGATGTCGAGATCGGCGTCGATGTAGATTTCCTTGAGCTGGGAGGCGAGCAGCACCGCCGGGTCGCGCCACGCCGGGATGTTGCGCGTCGACATCTTGGTGACGAGGCGGTGGTCCGGCCCGTAGCCGAGCTTGTGCATGATCGCCCGCGCCTGCTCGCGGTTCTTGCCGACGTCGCCGCCGTAGCCCGGCAGCTTCTCCAGCTCCTCCTTCGGCATGCCCCAGACGCCTTCCGGCGGCGGCAGCATCGTCGCGCCGATGCGGCCGACCCCGTCGGTGATGATGTCGACAAAGGCCTGGCGGTCGACCGCCAGCATCATCGCCTTGCGCAGCTCGGGGTTGTCGAACGGCGGCTTCGCCGGATTGATCAGCATCGTGCGCGGCACGTTGACCGCGCTCATCTCGCAGATCGCCTGCGGCGCCTGCTCCTTGAAGTCCTTCAGCGTCGGCGGGCTGACCCCGAACGGCGAGCCGACGTCGAAGCGGCCGGCGAAGAAGGCGAGGTTGCGCGGGGCGATCTCGCGCATCACGGTGAACTCGATGCCGTCGAGATAGGGCCGCCCCGGCTTCCAGTAATCCGGGTTGCGGGTCAGCGTGATGTGCTCGTTCGGCTTGAATTCGACGAATTTGAACGGGCCGGTGCCGACCGGGTGCTGGCGCATCTCGCGCGCCGGCACATGGCAGGGATAGACCGGCGACCAGCCCGAGGCGAGCAGCGTCAGCAGGTACGGCTGCGGCTCCTTGAGGTGGAAGGTGACCTCGAACTCGCCGTTGGTGGTCACCGACTGGACGTTTTCGTACCAGGATTTGCGCGGGTTGACGCGCAGCTTGTCCTGGCCGAGCCCCATCAGCAGGTCCCAGGTGCATTTGACGTCGGCGGCGGTGAACGGGCTGCCGTCATGCCACTTGACGCCGCGGCGCAGCGGAAAGGTCAGCTCCCTGCCGTCCTCGCTCCAGCTCCAGCCCGTCGCCAGGTCGGGAACGACGGTGTCGAGGCTGGCCTTGGCGACATCCTGGCGATAGATCACCAGGTTGTTGAACACCGCCATCATCGGCTGCTCGGCGGCGCGCGTCGCCTCTTCGAGGATCGACATGCTCGCCGGACTGTCGAAATGCTCGATCCTGAGAATGCCGCCGGACTTCTGCGCCCGCGCCGGGCCCGCCGCCGCCAGCGCGATCAGCGCCGCCAGCACCACCGTCTGCCGATACCCCAAGGTTCCCTCCCGGACGACATGTTGCTGTAAGGATTGCCCGCTGCCGCGCCGCCGTCAAATGGGCTAATTTGGGCCGCCGGCAGAATCGGGAGGCGCGCCATGTTCGAAGGGTTTACCCGCACCGAGATCGACACCTCCGGCGCGCGCATCCACCTGCGCCACGGCGGCGACGGCCCGCCGCTGCTGCTGCTGCACGGCAACCCCCTGACCCATGTGTCATGGCACAAGATCGCGCCGCGCCTGGCCCGGCACTTCCACGTCGTCTGCACCGACCTCAGGGGCTACGGCGACAGCGTCGGACCGGACGAGGCGGGCGAGAACAACCTCAACTACTCGTTCCGCGCGATGGCGCAGGACCAGGTCGAGGTGATGGAGGCGCTCGGCTACCGCGAGTTCTTCGTCGCCGGTCACGACCGCGGCGCCCGCACCGCCGCGCGCCTG
>Ga0209581_1001744_pt1 | contig 23740 bp, 23 predicted proteins | sample Coa_R2_FD_187160 | JGI IMG/M metagenome (GOLD analysis project Ga0209581, IMG submission 187160) | Surface soil microbial communities from Centralia Pennsylvania, which are recovering from an underground coalmine fire - Coalmine... | ecosystem: Environmental > Terrestrial > Soil > Unclassified ...
CGGAACGCCTCGGCGCTGCACGGTAGGGCGATGGCCAGCCGTATCACACGGTACTGCGGCGCCCGGAGATGAGATTCCAGAGCACGATGATCACCGCGGCAACCAACAGCAGATGGATAGCCGCGGAGGCGACGTGAACCAACAGCCCTATTATCCACAGGACCAGCAGGATCACGGCGACGGTGTACAGGATGCCGAGCATGACAGATCCTCTCGCCCGGGGACCCGATCCGCCGGTATCGCATATACTGGAGCGGGACTCGCGCCGGGGCAAAACGGCCCGCTCAAGGGAGGTTTGAAGGGGGACGATGAGACGCGTGCGCGCCTGGGCCATAGCGCTGTTCATGACCCTGTTCGGGACGCATCTCGACACGCATACATCGCTGGGGGCATCTCCGTCGACGCCGGACGTCACCATTACCCTGTTGCAGGCCGAACCGGTCCCGCTGATCGGTCCGGGCGATCCCAGCTATCAGTCGCTCCTGGTGCGCGTGCGCCTCACGTATCTGGGTACCGACGTGCTCTGGGTCGGCGCGAGCGATTTCCGCATCGTCGACGCCTCCGGCCTCACCTATACGCCGCAAACGATTCAGGGCCGCGATGCCCTGACCTCCCGCGAGATCGTCGGTCCCAGGGCGAACTATACCGGTTGGTTGCTCTTCGACATCCCCAAGGGGCTGGCGCCGCTGCAAGTGGGCTTTCGCCTGTCCAAATCGAACAAGTCCGAGACCGTGCCCCTGGTCAGCACCAAACCGTTTACCCCGGTGGCCAGCCCGCTCTGGCTCTATGCGCTGGCCGCACGGCCCGCTTTGCAGCAGTATCTAGACGATGCCGCGTTGGTCGCGGGCTACATCAGATTGCAGGTCGAGCGCGTGTATCTGGAGACGCCGTCCCTTGACCTCTCGGCTCTCGACCGATCCCTGGTACGACGCTCGTTGCAACAGCTTATCGCGGATCGCGGCGCTCTCGACGAGGTCGCGGTAAAGGATGATCTGGGGCGACGCCTGCGCGCGCAGGCCGACGCCGTGTGCAGGTCGATGGAGTCCGATCTGTCCGCCCTTCTCGACATGCAGCCGTCCGGCGATGCCTCGACCTGGCGCGCGACATTTGATGAGCATGACCGCGCGCTGGCCGACCTGTACGAGCACTGGCCGGGCAACGTGATGCTGGGATCGTAGACCGATGCGCGCCGGCCCCGTCGAGCGGCGCAGTACCATAGAGGCATGAAGAGCAAACTCCCAACGCGAGGCCGGTTCCGGCGAGTCCAGGCGGGGCTGATCGGCGTCGCCGAACGCGCGCTTTTGGGCATGGCCATGACTCTCGCGCTGGCCGTCCTGGAACGCCGCTTGAGCCCGCCACGAGGCCGTACCGGGGATAAGACCGGTCGCTGAAACCGGGTCCCGCGGGCCATGGAACGGGAGAACCGTGCCGGCTACCGGCGATCGCGGTCGGCGAGCAAGGCCGCCGCGAGCAGGCCGCCCAATCCGCTGGTCACGGCCGGCATCCAGCGCGGCGCTCGTGTCGAGGTCGCAGATATGGCGGCGACGGCCAGCGTCCCGCTCAGACCAAGGGCGAGGGAGAGTCGCCGGCCCGCCCGGTCAATCGTCTTCTCCAGGCGCTGCGCGCCGCGCACATCGACCCCAAGCTGGGCGCCGGGCCGCGCCCCTACCAGGCCTTCGATCCCATCGAGCACGCGGGCCAGCCGCACCCGCGCCTTTTGCGCCTCGTAGAACATGGTCTGCAGGTCCATACCCCGCACGAGTTGCCCCAGCGTGCTCCTCAGCACGAACGTCTCGGCGACGGAGAAGGGGTCGAGGGTCGGATCGAGTTCGGCCGCGATCTCCTGCATCTGCGCAAACGCTTTGCCGGTCAGGGTGAGAGCGGACGGGACGCGGACGTTGTGCCGCACCGCGATGCGCGTGACTTCCTGGAGCAGCGGACCGAGCCGCAGTTCCTTGAGCGAGAGGTCGCGGTAGCGCGCGATCAGATCGCGCAGGTCCTCCTGGAACGCTGCCACGTCCACCGCCTCATTCGTCGCTCCCTCGTGCCCCGCGAGGGCCAGCACGACCTGCGCCAGGAATGGGGCATCCTTCTGCGCAAAGGCCAGCAGCAGCAAGAGAATGAGCTCGCGCACCTGGGCGTCGACCTCACCGACCATCCCCAGGTCGAGGAAGTAGATCTTGTCGTTCCACCACTTCATGTTGCCCGGATGCGGGTCGGCATGGAAGAAGCCCTCTTGCATGACCTGGTGGTAATAGGCTTCTAGGAGCTGGCGCGCGGCCTCCGTGCGCGCCGGGCTGGGCGGCGCCTCCTGCACCGGAACGCCCTGCACTTCCTGCATCACCAATAGCCGCGCGGTCGAGTACTGTTCGTACACGGCCGGCACGTCCAGTCGCGTGAATGGCGCCAGCACCTCGTGCATACGCCGGATGTTGGCGGCCTCGCGGCGGAAATCGAGCTCGCGACGCAGGGAGCTGGACAGGTGCCCGATCATGGCCGGTATGTCGAAGACCCGTCGCAGCCCTGGGCGCGCCGCGGCCTTCTGCGCGAACATATCCAGCAGGCCGAGGTCCTGCAAGATATCCTGCTCGGCCGTCGGGCGCTGGACTTTCACGACCACCCGCTCGCCGGACTCCAGCACTGCGCGATGGACCTGAGCGATGGTGCCGGCGGCGAGCGGCACAGGGTCGATACTGGCGAACACGTCCTCCCAGGGGACGTGCAGCTCGCGCTCCATCATTGCCACCACCTCGGCCTCGCTCAGCGGCGTGACCCGCTCCTGCAGCGTGGAGAGCTCCTCCAGGAAGGCCGGCGGCAGCAGGTCCGGGCGCGTGGAGAGGATCTGGCCCACTTTGGCGAAGGTCGGCCCCAACTCGTCGAGGGCGGCGCGCACGCGCTGCGCCGCCGCGCGTACCGCATCTTCGCCGCTCCCATCCGGCCGCTTGAGCAGATCGCGCAGTCCGGCCCTGGCCAGCACCCGGCCGATGCGCCAGCTCCTGCTCAGCAGCATCCCCTCGCTGATCTCTGCCGGGCCGGAACTCGCTGCGCGTCCCGTAGGTCCGGCCGCCGTTTGCCGATCGGACGACGCCGTGTTGACGATTACCAGGGTACAGCGCGCGTTGTGCGAGATGCGGTTGGGGATATTGCCCAGCAGGAACTGCTTGCGGCCGCCCATGCCCACGTTGCCCACCACCAGGACATCCGCCCGTTCCTGTTCGACGGCCTCGAGGATGGCCTGGGCGGGGTCGTGGCTGCCGACGACGAGCGCGCGTCCCCGCGTTCCGGCGATCTGGGCTGCGATCTGCCCAAGCTCCGCCTGCGCGCGCTCCAGCGCCTCCCCCGACCCGTCGGGCGCGGGCTCGCCGGCCGTTGTTGGCGGGATCACCTGCACCAGGAGAAGCTCGGCTCCATACTGCTCTGCCAGTCTCGCCGCCCACCGCACGGCACGCGTCGCCGTCTCCGAATGGTCCGTGGCGACGAGTACCCGCCGTACAGATGGCGCCTGGTCGTGTGTCATCATGGTCAGGGCCTCCCCCGCTGATGTCGTTCTTTGAGCGCCATTGTACCAGAACGCGCATCCGCCGGTTGGAGGGCACGGCGCATGTGCCGGCAGCCTGCCCCGCGTGGTAAACCATGGTAGTACACTGCGGTTCGTGCGTGAGGGCCTGATGCGTTACCCCCTGTTCCACTATCGCTGGACCTGGATGATGCGGGCAGGACCGATGTCCCTCTGGCCGCTGGTGGCCGATACCAACCGCTTCAACCGCGACACGGGCGTCCCGGCCGTGGAGCGCCTTGACGTGGAGTTAGCCAATGCCCGCCAGAGGCTACGCCTCTACCGTTTCGGGCTGCCCGTTGAATGGGACGAGGAGCCCTTCGAGTGGGTGCGGCCCTTCCGCTTCGGGGTCATGCGCCGCTACAGCGAGGGGCCGGTGGCCTCGATGCGCGTGCTGGCCGAACTGGAGCCGCTGCCCGATGGCGGCACGCGCCTGGTTTACCGCGTCTGGGCGCGCCCCAGGAACGCACTGGGCGTCATCGCCATCCCCGCGCAAATCGGTCTGCTCAGCGGCCGCCGCTTCGACGCAACCTTTCGCCGTTACGGGGAGCTGGCGAGCCGCGAAGGGCCCGTGGCGGGTGCGCCGGACTCCGGCAGCCCGACCACGGCCGAACCTCCACCCCTCCAAGCGCCGGTCGATCGTTTGTCCCCGGATGCGCGGCGATACCTCCTGCGGTTGAGCGACGACCTGGTGGCGCGGGGCGCAGCGCCCGAGCTGGTCACCCGTCTCGTCGAGACCATCGAGCATGGCGACGAGATGGCCCTCAGCCGCATGCGCGCCTACGCCCTGGCCGATGCCTGGGGGTGGCCGCGGCGGGAGGTCCTGGAACTATGCCTCCTGGCGACCCGCGCCGGCATGCTGGAGCTGGGCTGGAACATCCTCTGTCCGCTGTGCCGCGGCGCCAAGGAAAGTACCTCCTCGCTCAAGGACCTCCCCTCACGCGTGCATTGCGGCGTCTGCCACATCGACATGGCCGTCAACTTCGACCGCTTCGTGGAGGTGACGTTCCGCCCCAGCCGGCGTCTGCGGGCGAGCGAGATCGGCGAGTTCTGCGTGGGCGGACCCCAGCTTACCCCCCACATCGTGGCCCAGCAGCTCTTGCCGCCGGGCGCCACGCGCACGCTGACCTTGCCGCTGGAGGAGGGACGCTACCGCCTGCGCACGCTGGCCGTGCCCGGCGGCCAGCTCATCGCCGTGGCTTCAGATGGCGCGCCGCACGCCGATTTCCGTGTCTCCTCGGATGGCTGGCCCGACGGCGAGGTGCGCCTGGCGCGGCAGCCCGTGCTGCGCTACGAGAATGCCACCGACGGCGAGCAGTTGTTCGTGCTGGAACGGATGGCCTGGAGCGACCAGGCTACCACGGCGGCGGAGGTCACGGCGCTGCAGTGTTTCCGCGACCTGTTTGCCGGCGAGGCGCTCCGTCCGGGACAGGAGATTTCCGTCGGCAGCCTGGCCGTCCTGTTCACGGATCTGCGCGACTCCACGCGCCTGTACCGCCAAATCGGCGATGCCCCCGCCTTCGGCCTGGTGATGGATCACTTTGACGTGCTGCGTGACGCGATTGCCGCCGAGGATGGGGCCATCGTCAAGACGATTGGCGATGCGGTGATGGCCGTCTTCCGGCGGCCTATCGCCGCCGCACGAGCAGCCCTCCAGGCGCAACGCCGGCTGGCCGATCCGGGGGACGGCAGGCGGCCGCTGCTGCTCAAGGCGGGGATACACTATGGCCCCTGCATCGCCGTGACCCTCAACGACCGCCTGGACTACTTCGGCTCGACCATCAATATCGCCGCGCGCCTGGCGGGCCTGTCCTCCGGCAGCGATGTTGTTCTCTCCTCATCGGTACGAGACGACCCCGACGTGGAGGCCTGGGTGTCGGAGGGCGGCAGTGGCCTCAGAACGGAGGCGCTCGAGGCGGCGCTGAAAGGCCTCGACGACGAACGGGTCACCATCTGGCGTGTGGCATGCTGCGCGACTCCCGACGCCGCGGGCGACGATGTAGATGTGCCGCGTGGATGAGCCAGGCCGGTAACGGCAGCGGTTGCGGACGGGCCGAGCGGCGGAAAAGCCGGGGCACCCGTCACCGGGATTATGTATCGGGCATTACGCCGCCGTCAGCTCTGCGACCGCCTCGCCCGCGCAGTCCGCGCCGTCCGAGCGGTATGGCTGGCAGGGCGTGTGCAGGTGGCTATCCACGACCAGGCATCCCGACACACGGCTGATGACCGCCGAGTTGCCGCAGCGCGGGCAGCAGGTCGCGGCTCCGCTCGCGCTGATCTGCCAGCGCGCATCGTGATGCTGTTGCAGCAGGGCCTCCTGGCCGACGAGTTGCGTCGCAGTGGACAAGCCGTCGCGCAGTTGCGCGGCGGAAGGGCCGGACAGGCGCAGAATGCCCCTGCCACCACGGTAATAGAGGACCTCGGCCATACCCCCTCCTTGCTGGGTGCTCACTGTTGGTGGTGCCAGCATAGGCGGTACGGCGCCGTGGCGCCAAGCCCCGCGCGGGGGTGCGCCGGGGTAGCCACACGGGGTAGCGAGACACCCCATTTCGGGCCTAATCGCCTCGGGCCGGCGCTTAGCGGCGCATGCTCGGCGAGCACTTCTTCCTGGGACCGCCGGCAGACGGGGGCCGGCAGGGATGCCGGCGGTCCCAGGCCGGGGCTCTGCCTGGGAAGACCCGCTTCTAGAGGTTCCAGTAGGCTTTCTGCACGGCGATGACCTCGTCGATGGCCAGCGATTGCTGGCGGCGATACTCGCGCCGCGATCGGTCGAGTTCCGAGGAGCCCTCGTAGGGGTCTCTCACGGCGGAGCGCCGTCCGGCCAGCCCCTCGATCGCCGCCAGGGTGCAGAATGGCACGTAGGCCGCGCTATAGCCCCCCTCTTGCAGGGCAACCAGCGCTCCGTCGCAGCACGACGCGGCCAGGTCGACCATGAAGGCGGCCAGCCTGCGGAAACCCTCCATCGTCACCATCATGCGGCCCAGGGGGTCCATCATACTGGGGTCTTGCCCGGCCGAGATGAAGATGATCTGGGGGGCGAACTGGCGTCCGATCGGGCCGATCACGCGCTCAAAGGCTTCCAGGTAGCCGATATCGCCCGTGCCGGGCGGCAGGGGAATGTTGACCGTGCGACCGGCCGCGGTGCCCTGTCCGACATCCGTGACCTTGCCGCGCCCCAGCGGATACCAGTCCTCCTGGTGCAGCGACACAAACAGCGTGTCGGCATCGCCGTAGAAGGCGCTTTCGGTGCCATTGCCGTGGTGCACATCCCAATCCACGATCATGATGCGCTCCACGTGATGGGCCCGCCGCACATGGCGGGCGGCGATCACCACGTTGTTGAAGAGACAGAAGCCCATCGATGCCGCCGCGGTGGCATGGTGGCCGGGCGGACGCAACAAGACGTAGGCATTGTCGACTCTGCCCTCTATGATGGCATCGGCGGCGGCCATGGCGCTCCCGGCGGCGAGCAGAGCGGCATCCCAGGAGGCGGCGACGACCGGCGTCGTTTCTCCCATCTCGTCTCCCGCTTCGCCGCCCGCGGCGCAGACGGCCCGGACGTGTTCGATGTGCTGCTGGGTGTGATAGAGCGCCAGGTCGTCGATAGTCGCGAACCGCGCCTCCAGCGGTGTCAGGTGTTCCAGCAGGCCCGAACCGGCGATCAGGGCATGGCTGCGCCGGGTGATGCGGGCGGCCGAGGAGTGTTCGACCGGCTCAAGTTCACCGCCCAGCGGGAGTGGGATGAGCTTTTCGCCCGTGTCGTGGCCCAGAAAGCGCTCGTCGAAGAGATAACCAGTTGACATAAATATGTGCCTCCGTCTCATGATCAATGTGCGTGGCGCAGACGCCAAGCCCACGGCATCAGTCCGCCGAGACCGGACGCTGGAGCAGTGGGACACGTCACGCTGAACGCCCCTTCAGGGGTGGAGGTCCACGCGCTTCAGCCGTGGGAGGAAACATCGGCGCTTTAGCCCACTGTGACATTGTATCTCTCGCAATGTGGCAAGATGGGCTATGAGCGTGCGCACTATTGCTCTGACCCTGAAGCCGACTGTGACGGAGCGTGCGACCTTGGAGCGCTTGCATTACATCCAGTTCTTGAAGACTTTGAGGATGCCCTGGTCCCAGGCGAGGCGATGCGTGACGCCGGTGCCCTGTGCGATCTCGTGCACGTGGTCGAGGTACCACTGGTAGGAGCGAATCAGGGCCTCGGCGTTGCTGTAGCGCGCGTGCCAGCCGAGGGCGGCTTCGATCCTGGCCGTGGAGACGAACGAATCCTTGTCGGCGGTGCCGTAGACCCATTTGTAGAGGGGAGAGAGTTTCAGCGCCTCGAACAGCCGCAGCGCCGTCTTGACCGGCAGGGCCGGGGTGGGCATGACGCGCGCTCCCGTCTTGGCGTAGGCACAGAGGGCCCCGACGTCTTCCTTCACCGTGCCGAAACGCGCGGCGCCCACGTTGAACGTATCGTTGGCCTGTGCCGCCGGAGCGGTCGCGGCCAGCCGGATGGCCTCGATCAGGTCGTCGACTTCCAGCAACTGGTAGCGGTTGTTGCCATTGCCGATGATGGGGATGCGCTTGCCGGACTGCACCCAGTCGTAGAGGATCTGGAAGACCCCGAGGCGCCCGGTGCCGATGAAGGTCTTGGGCCGGATGATCGGCACGCAGAGCCCCCTGGCGCGGTGTCCGACGCACAGCCGCTCGGCGGCGATCTTGCTCTCGCCATAGGGGCCGACGCCCTGGACGGGATCGGTCTCCTCCAGCGGGTGTTTATCGGGCACGCCGTAGACGGCGGTCGAGGAGACGTAGACCACGCGCTCGATGCCGTTGCGCTGCGCCGCGTTCAGCACGTTGAGCGTGCCGCGCACGTTGATGGCCCGTATCTCCTGCTTCTTCCACAGCGGCAGCGCCGCCGCGGCGTGGATCACGGCGTCATGGCCGGCCAGCAGCGTGCGCAAGGCACTCTCGTCGCGCACATCCGCGTTGTGGCAGACCACGTTCTTCGGGTATTCGGAGGGATCGAATGGGGCGATGTCCAGCAGCGTCAGGTCATGGTCGGAGCTTAGCTCGCGCGCGAGGTGATAGCCCAGGAAACCGGCACCGCCGGTGATTGCGATCTTCACCACTAGTAGCTCTCCGAGGCGCGCCGGCCAGGTCAAACCTGCCGGTCAGGCTATCGTATCGGTGCACCCAGGTGGCCCGTCTAGACTGTATCACAACATTGCGTTCCCGGATTGATACAATCGAGACTGAGGATAGAGACGCCATGCAGGAAGGTGACGCCGTATTTGCGGCGGACGGATCACACGTCGGCCAACTGACGGCCCTGGACGCCGACACCATCGCGGTTGGCGCGGAGGGACATCGATGGAGGATACCGCGTTCTGCCGTGGCGTACGAGGCCGACGGGCGCATCTTCCTCTCGGCTCCCAATCGCGCCGGGGTAGACCGCTGGCGGGACGACGTCGCCGCGGCGGGCGGACTGCGCGGGTGGTGGTATCGCCGCATCCTGGACGGGACGCCGCGCCCGCTAGGTGGCCACCTTGGCGACTGAACCAAAGCCAGGGTGGAACCCGCATGGCCGGTCCCGTCGCAGCTTTGGTTTAGACACGCGGCCGCCATGCAGCGCCCTGCCTCTTGCAGCCGGGGGCAGGCCGCGGCGCAATTCTGCAAAGTGGACGCGCGGAACGTGGCAATTTGGCTCGGGGTAGTGCATTTGATCTTCAGTCGTGATACACTGGGCGCGCAGTGCTCTCGCTGTGCAAGCTAAGGAAGGGATCCGGACATGGTTGAGTCGTTAGTCGTCGCGGTAAATCTTTTGGGCACGAAGGCGATCATTGCCTATATCGTGGTGATCGTGGTCATCGTCGGCGTGGCACTGTACACCCGCCGCGGTGCTCCCGGCCGCTAGTCCCGGTGCGAGATGCGCGTGCAGTCAGACCCGCAGCCCGCCAGGGACGCCGACCTGACGGGTTTGACTGCGCATAGCGCTATGCATGGTACGGCAGCGCAGATCGCCGCTGCCGCCGCACCCCGGACCTCCCCATCGATCAGCGTGATGGATCTACCGACCGTCCGCGAGCTTGAGGAGTGTATTCGCTGCGGGCTGTGTCTGTCGGTCTGCCCGACCTATCGACCGACGAGCGTGGAAGGCGACTCGCCGCGCGGGCGGGTGGCGCTGGTGAAAGCGCAACTGGAAGGCAAGGTCGATCCGGACTCCGCGACCTTCCAGCGCCACATGGACCTGTGCCTGCAGTGCATGGCCTGCGCCTCCATTTGCCCGACGGGTGTCAATGCGGGCACGGTGGTAGCTCGCCAGAAGGCCTACCAGCATGCTACGCGACCGCGGTCGCTCGGCCAGGTTGTTCTCTATCATGCCCTCTACAAAGGGCTGTTTCCCCATTATGGCCTCCTGGAAGCCGCCGCTCTGCCGCTGCGGCTGTACCGAGCCTCGGGGCTCGGCCGCCTCGTGCGTGCCGGTCGGTTGCTGCGGCGCCTGCCGGGCCCGCTGGGCATCATGGAGAATCTGCTGCCCGACCGGCTTGGCCGGCCGGCGCGGCAACGCCTACCCGCGTTGGTGCCGGCGCACGGGGCCAGGCGCGCCCGTGTCGCCTATCACCTCTGCTGCATCAACAACATCATGTTTCCCGACGCCTGCCTGGCCACGGTTCGCGTGCTGGCGCGCAACGGCGCCGAGGTCGTGGTGCCGCGCGACATCACCTGTTGCGGCGCGCCGCACGAGACCGAGGGCGAGATGGAGGTCGGGCGTGGCCTGGCGCGACGCGTCATCGCGCTCTATGAGAACCTGGAAGTCGACTACGTCATCTCCGACGCCGCGGCCTGCGGCGCGGCCATGAAGCAATACCGCCATTGGCTGGCCCATGACCCGGTGTGGCAGGCCCGCGCCGCCCGCTTCTCGGCCCGGGTGCGCGACTTCAGTGAGTTCCTGTTCGATCTAGGGCTGGTGCCGCCGGACCGGAGCGTGGCGCAACGCGTGACCTACGACGACCCCTGCCATCTCTGCCACGCACAGCGCATCACGCGCCAACCGCGCGCCTTGCTGCGGGCGATTCCGGGAGTGGAGTACGTCGAATTGCCCGAGGCAAGCTGGTGTTGCGGGTCGGCCGGGACCTACAACATCACCCAGCCGGCCATGGCCGAGACGATTCTGCGCGACAAAATAGAGCACCTGCGCTCGACGGGCGCGGAGGTGGTTGCCTCCGGCAACCCCGGCTGTATGCTGCAACTGGAGGCGGGCATGCGACGCTACGGCGTAGCCGGCCGCGTTCGGCACGTCTCGGAGCTACTGGATGGGGCCTACGGTGACTGAACCTCGCTCGTGCACAACCGGCCCGCTGGGGTAAACTCCTCAGTATGGCTGGCACTTTTATCGGCGATCCCTTTGCGGAATTGGGCGTATCGCCCGCGGCTACACTCGACGAGGTAAAGCGGGCCTTCCGGCAACGTGCGCGTGAGACACACCCGGACGTGCAGCCCGGTGATCCGCAGGCCGCGCGCCGCTTCGCGCGATTGCGGGCCGCTTACGAGCTGGCCCTCGAACAGGTCCAGGACCGCGATCGTGAGCCCGTGCGGCCGCAGGTGGAGGCACATCATCATCCCCGTCGCGGCAGGGGCCTCACCGAGCACGAGCTGGCGGCGCGCATCAACCGTACCAGTGATACAGCCTTGCTGCGGCGCGTATTGCAGCGTCACGGCTACCGTCCGTTTATCGCCGTGGCGCTCGCGCGCAACCCAGCCTTCCCGACCGATGCCCTCGAAACGCTGCGGCAACAGACGGAGCAGCACTGGACCGTCGAGGCGGCAATTGCCGATCGGGCCGATGTGCCGCGCGACATGCTGCTGGCCATCGCCCGGCTGGCCCGAGAGCCGGTGGTGGGACTGGCCGTGGTCGGCAATGCGGCCTGCGACAGCGAGATACTGGATGCGCTGGTGGCGGGTCCGGTGCGCATGGAGCCGGCGCTGGAGAACGCGCTGTCCCTGCATCCCGATCTCTCGGTACTCTCCGCGACCCGCCTGGCCAGTCGCTACTCCACCAGCGGTAGTGCGGTGACCCGTTTGATCGACCGCGGTGACCTGCCCGAAGCCCTGCTGTGGCGCCTGGCGAACCAGAATGGACGTCCGCAAATAGCCGCGGCCGCCCGGGGTGATTTGCGGCGCCGCGGGCTACCCGTCCCGATTGGCCGCGAGCCGCACCGTCCCCCTCGCTCTATGTCTGGCTCGTGGTAGAACCTGGGTCTGGCCTGTGGTAGACCCGGCGACGCCGCTAGATGAACAGCAACGTCGCCAGGTGCACCACGGTAGCCAGGCAAACGCAGAAGACAATGCCGGCGATCACCAGGTGCGTGGACCTCATGGACTCGAAGAAGGGGAACTCGCGCCAGTGCGGATCGCCGCGGGGAGGATCCGGCGGCATATCGTCGCGATAGAAGGCCGGCGGCACCGTCGCTTCCGGCAGCTCGTCTTCATAGAATACGGCCGGCACAGAGGTGCGCCGTGGCTCCACATCCTCATCTATCGACCGGCATTGCCGTCCCGCTGCACTGTCTTGCTGCATCGCCGCCTCCCCCTGCTATGTATGTGCCATTCTGTTCATCCCCGCGGGCGAAGGATGCCGCCGGTACCCTGTTACTCCCAGGGCGACCCATGCACGACTGCCCAGATGCCGGTGCGCCGTCAGGCCTTGGCGCCGCCCTGAATCCAGTTGTATATGGTCTGGAGTTGGGCCGCGCTCAGCGGTGTCTGGCCGAGCGGCATCTGCGGTTGTTGCTGCCCCTTGAGCACCTGATAGAGATAGCTGCCGGCGGCATCGCCCGGTTTGATGACCGGCCCGGTCACCGGGCCGCCCCCCTTTCCGCCCTTCATGGCGTTGGCATAGGTGTCTAGGTTCAGCCCGCCCAGGTTATTGCCGACGTGGCAGCCGACGCAGCGCTGCGCGAAGATAGCGTGCACGTCGGCCCACACGACCTTTCCCGTGCCGGAGGTGCCGCCCGTGCTTGCCGTCGGATTGGCTGTGGCCACGCCCGGCATGGGCGTGTTCTGCACCGTGGGCGTGCTGTTAGACACGACGGGCGGCGCGAGTGTGGCGACAGTCTTGGCCGTCTCGGTAGACACGATGTGGAGGTAAAAATATACCGCGATAGGAACGAAGATGACGAGCGCGACCAGGCCACCGACGGCCTGCATCAGCCAGGGGCGAGGCCGGCCAAACAACGAATTCATGCTTTCCTCTCTACCATGTGTATTGTCTTTCTCCCGGCGTTGCCCTCGCGGAGCAGTGTCGAGAGCCGGCCCGGTCAGTCAGGTCTGACTCCCTACATGATACTACCCTGGGTCTGGCGCGGCGAGTGAATTCGATTTATACTGCCCAGAAAGGGGTATCGACGACACGATGCGCATTCTCGCGGTAGCCGATGTGCCGGAGCGTTTGCTATACGACAACTTCTCACCGGAACGCTGGCGCTCCCGCGTCGACCTGGTGCTGGCCTGCGGAGATCTGGACCGCGAGTATCTTGAGTTCCTGGTCAGCGTCCTGGACGTGCCCCTGTATTACGTCGCAGGCAACCACGACACGGCCTTCCGGCACGATCAGCCGGGCGGCTGCGACGACCTTGACGGGCGCATCGTGACCGTCGGGGGCCTGCGCATCGCGGGCATCAGCGGCTCGATGCAATACAACGCCGGCCGCGACGAGTATCAGTTTTCGGAACGCGAAATGTCCTGGCGCATGCGCAAGCTTGGCATCAAGGTGTGGCGCGCGGGCGGTGTCGATATCGTGATCTCTCACGCCGCTCCGCTACATTGCCCCGCCTTCGCCCGTTGTTCTTCTCCGCCCGGTGGTGGTCGCGCCTGCACCCACCCTGAACATGCCGAGCATCTGACGGCTTGCCTGGATGCAAGCGACCGCTGCCACTGGGGATTCGCGTGTTTCCGCCAGTTCATCGAGCGCTTCAGGCCCCGCTGTTGGCTCCACGGCCATAACCACCTCACCTACGCCTGGATGCCGCGTCTGTCCACCATCGGCCATACCACCGTCATCAATGCCTATGGCCACTACGTCCTGGATACCGAGCTGCCGCCCGTCATCCTGCCGACAAGCGCCTCGCCCAGCACCTTACTCGGTCCGTCGCATCAGTCCAGGATCGCCCGCTGACAACAATCGGTAACACATGCCTCCCCCGTGTTGCGCATAATCCTGAAGACCGAGTCTGTGCGCCGTCCATACTTGACGGTATGGGGCGACGATTATGGCGTGGAGAGTGAGCGCAACCACCGATTTCTGCTCAGGAAGGATGGGCGACTGAACATGATGAGAGGATTCTGGGGCCGTGCGGCGCTCGCGGCAGCGCTGGTGGCGGGAGGTCTGGTGAGCGCCGGCGGCGCGCCGGCCACCGCCGCTAGGGCCGGTGCATCTGCCTCGCTGGGAGCGTGCTGGCTCTCCAATCTCGGGTTCGGACTCGGAGAGGATACCAATGCCATGGACTACGTGACGCGTTGGTGGGGCGGAGCGATCCAGACCATCATTCACGGGCTGATGCCGCGGGCACGCTACTGGTCGCTGACCATCTATCATGCCCGTAAGGGAGCCATGGTCTCATACTACGATCAGCAGATAATGGCGAAGTCGAGCGGCTCATCCTTCACATTCTCCATCGGCGGTTCGCGCTCATCCAAGGGTGTCTGGATCGATCCCACGGCCGGCGGCGCCGATGCAGAGGGCTATCTCTTCCTGCGGGCCTACAAGGTGTCGGGCAAAGTGTCGCTACCGACGGTCTCCTATGCATCGTCGGGATCGTTGCCGTCCACGCTCACCTCGTGCTCGGCCATGACTTCTGAGCTGCGCGCGACGTTGACCAAGGCCTCGAAGGATCATCCCGCCAAGGGCCAGACGGTCGGCCAGACGGCCAAGCGCAAGCTCTGGCCGCAAAACGCCGACCCCTACGCCGTCTGGAGTCAGACCGTCGACGCGGCGAAGAGCGTGCCCGCCAGCGACGTGAACAAGGTGCCGCTGCTGACGCAGTTGGCGGACCCCAATGTGATCTATCACGCCGTGTTCTTCAATATCACGCGCGGTGACATGATACTGGTGGGCACATTGCCGCCCGTGTCGTCCAAGGCTCCGGCCAGCGGCGTGCGCTACATGTCCATGTGTATCTATCCCAACGATCAGAGCCACGCGCCGCTCGGCTGCCTCGACGATTCGCGGATCAAGACCGATTCCAAGGGGCAGTTCGAGGTGGTCATCTCCCCCGATCGGCCGGACGACACCAGTAACTGGCTCAATCCGGGCGATACCCAGACCGGGGCGCTGATCCTGCGCTGGGTCTTGCCGGCGCGGGGCGCCCAGGCGAACTTCTGCCTCCCCGGCCTCCTCTACCGCCAACCCGGCGATACGGTGGTGCCGCCGCTGCCGGCAGGATGCTAGCAGAGTACGACGCGCTTGCGGCGATGCCAGCAGGCAGGCCCCGCGGCCTGCCTGCTGGCATCTTGTAATAGTATTAATAGTATGTGTGGCGAGGTCGTGTCGGGATGAGGTTGTCGCCGGGCGAGGCAGTGCTGGAAACGTCCGATGGAGCCGGCCTCTTCTATCGTGTGGTCGGCCATGGCCCGCCGGCCGTTTACGCCCATCCCTTCCAGAATCCGACCATGCGCGTGGCCGAGGTGGTCCCGTTTCGCAAGCGCCTGACCTTTGTGTTGCCGCATCCCCGCGGCATGGTGCGCTCTTCGGAGGCGCGCACTCCCGAAGACTTGAGTATGGACCGGCTGGTCGAGGATATGGAGGAATTGCGCCTGCACCTTGGGCTGGAGCGCTGGCTGCTGCACGGACGCTCCGAGGGCGGCTTCCTGGCCCTGCGCTATGCCGCCCGCAACCCCCAGGCCGTCTCCGGCCTGGTGCTCTTCGCCACTGCGCCCAGCTATCGTTACCTGATCCGCCAGCAGGGTCTGTTCGAGCCGGATCATCCCGGGTTCGCCTATCTCAACGCCACGCTCTGGCGTTTCCTGGCCGAGCCAACCGACCAGAACTACTCGGCGCACTGGGCGGCGCGCGCCAGGATACTGATGCGCGCCCGGGCCCTGGCCCAGAACCGGCCGGTGCCCGACCCGCCGCAGCCCTGGCCCCAGGTGGGCGACATCCCCCGCCATCGCCGCGCCGACGATATCCCGAAGGGTGCAGCGCTGCGCTTCCAGCGCTTCATGCTGGACATCCTGGCCTACGACGTGCGCGAGCAGTTGCGCCAGGTGCAGGCGCCTGCCCTGATCGTCGCGGGCCGCCACGATCCGTACTGCACGCTCGACCAGGCCGAAGAGCTGGCGGGCTGTCTGCCGGGGTCCGAGCTGGCGGTGCTCGACCACGCGGCCCACGCCGTGACCATGGACGCCGGCCCGGCCGTGGAGAGCGCCGTCCACGAGTTCCTGACCCGCCACGGGCTCGGAGCGCGGCCGGACTAACCCGCCGAATTCATGGCCGCCTGGGCCTGGCGATGTGCCTCGGTCGTGGTCGGCGTTATCCCCTTGCCCCTGGAGCCGACGCGTTGGCCCCGCACGCCGCCGATGGGGATCATCTCCAATTCGGCCGCCCGGACGCGGGCGGCCTTGGGGAGCGCCACCACCAGGACCCCGTTGCCATAGGTGACATCCGCCAAGGGGCCATCGACGGGGCAGGGTAGGGCGAGGGTCCGCTCATACGGCCCGGGGGTCCACTCGTCCACCACCAGCGTGCGGGTGTCCGGGTGGTGCGCCCGGCGCTGACCATGCAATACGATGTGCCCGTCATCGGTCACCCGCACCCGGATATCGGTCGGTTCCAGGCCGGGCATGGGCGCCGCCACGGTCACACGCTCAGCGCTCTGATAGACTTTGACCGGTAACTGTGCCTCGCTCATCACGACCGTCCTCTCTACACCGTGTCTCGGGGGTCGGCCCCATCCCGGCCCCTCTCCTCACAGTGTAGCGAACGCGGCCGGTCCCAACGCGCTTAGCGCTGGTTGCCCGGACCTGCCTGGTACACCACCCGGCCGTTCACGACCGTAGTGTGGGCCAGGTTGACCCCAAAATGGTAGGGGATCTCGTGGTACGTGCGGGCGTCGAGCACGACCAGGTCGCAGCGCTTGCCCTCTTCCAGCGAGCCAATCTCTCTTTGGCGGCGCAGCGAGTAGGCTCCCCCCATGGTGGCCGCATGCAGCGCTTCCTCTGGCGTCAGCTTGAGCTTGAGCACGGCCAGCGAGATGACCATGGCCATGTTCTCGGTGTAGCAGGTGCCGGGATTGCAGTCGGTGGCCAGGGCCAGGGTGAGGCCGTGCTCGACCATGCGCCGGGCCGGGGCGTAGTGATCCGAGGCCAGACTGAAAGTGGTGCCGGGCAAGAGCGTGGCCACGGTGCCGGCGCGGGCCATGGCCTCCATGCCGCGGTCCTCGACGTAGACCAGGTGGTCGGCCGAGGCCGCGCCCAATTCTGCGGCCAGCACCGCCGCCCCGACGTCGGCCAGCTCGTCGGCATGCAGTCGCGGCGGCATCCCCAGATCCAGGGCGCGCCGCAGAATCCGGCGCGATTGCTCGACGGTGAAGGCGCCCTGGTCGCAGAAGACGTCGCAGAACTCGACCCGCCCCGCCGCCATCGGCAGCATCTCGTCGAGCAGCAGACGCACATAGGCTTCAGGGTCCTGGCGGTACTCGGTCGGCACCAGGTGCGCTCCCAGATAGGTGGGCACAATATTCAAGGGTGTCCGCTCGCGCAGCCGCTCCAGTACGCGCAGGCTCTTCTCCTCGGCCTCGGGCGAGAGGCCGTAGCCGGTCTTGGCCTCGATGGTCGTGGTGCCATGGCGCAGGAAGGCCGCGGCGCGCAGAGTGGCCAGGGCCAGTAATTCGTCTTCCGTAGCGGCGCGCGTGGCGTTGACGGTGCTCATGATGCCGGCGTCGCCGCGCGCCAGCAGCTCCTGGTACGACTGGCCGAGCGCGCGGGCGCAGAACTCCTCGGCGCGCAGGCCGGCGAAGATGGGGTGGGTGTGGGCGTCGACGAAGCCCGGGATCACCAGCCTGCCGCCGGCGTCGAGCACCTCGCCGCCATCTGCCAGTTGCCCCGGCATGGCCGCGCGCGGGCCGACCCAGACGATACGCCCGTCGCGGGCAGCAAGGGCGCCGTCGGGGATCAGGCGCAGCGGCCCCTGGGCCCCCTCGATGTCACGCTCGGCCGCGGTGGCGAGCTGCGAGGTGTTGGTGACGATGAAAGTATCTCGTTCCATACTTCTGCGCCCTTAGTAGCGGTACGTCCTCTCGCAAAGCCGTTGGATCACGGCTCCTCGCGTAGCGGGAGCGCTGGAACACGCATGCGTTTGCCGCCGCCGGCACCCAGCTCGGCACCGTCCTGGTAGAGCGTCACGACTGATCCCGGCCACCCATACACGGTGATGTGATCGTCGGCCAACTCGACTTCCAGGCTCGCTCCCGGCGGCCCTTCCGCCAGGACTTCGATGACGGCGCCTGGAGCCAGCGTGTACTCTTCGCCCCAGGGTTCTAGGTAGAATGGCATGTCCACGGTACGCGCGTTGCTCACTCGAACCGACTCGGGGCGTTCCGCGATGTCCACGCCTGCCGCCATGTCACGTATCTCCACTAAGCAAATCAGCAGCCCGTTGCATCAAGTCGGCACGACCCCTGGCGCTCGGATTGCGCGGATTCCGAAGCACCTCGGCACGATAGAAATCGCGCCAGGCTTCCGCAATCTGCTGCGTCACCCCGGCCCGCTCCAATTCCTCCCTCGTCAGGCTTTCCATCCGCGCTCTGGCTGCTGCATCTCCTGTGCCCCACCGCATGACTCCGGTGCCGAACTCGCTAACGCTGCGTGCGCCTCTGGGTATTGGCGGGGGCATGTCACTCCATCTATATCTGGTTTTGCATGGGTAGATCAAGGCCATGCGCGCGAGCCGTCTCCCTGGCCAGGTCATAGCCGGCGTCCGCGTGGCGCATCACGCCGCTGCCGGGGTCGTTGGTCAGCACGCGCCCCAGGCGCTCGGCCATCATCGGCGTGCCGTCGGCCACGATCACCATGCCGGCATGGATGCTCTTGCCGATGCCGACGCCGCCGCCGTGGTGCACCGAGACCCAACTGGCGCCGGAGGCCGTGTTCAGGAGCGCGTTGAGGATCGGCCAGTCGGCGATGGCATCGCTGCCGTCGGCCATGGCCTCGGTCTCGCGGTATGGCGAGGCGACCGAGCCGGTGTCCAGGTGATCGCGCCCGATGACGATGGGGGCCGAGAGCGTGCCGTCTGCCACCATGCGATTGAAACGCAGCCCCAGGCGCGCCCGTTCGCCCTGGCCCAGCCAGCAGATGCGCGCCGGCAGGCCCTGGAACTTGACCTTCTGCCCCGCCATGCGAATCCAGCGCGTGATCCTGGCATCGTCGGGGAACTCGTCCAGCACGGCCTGGTCGGTCTTGTAGATGTCGGCCGGGTCGCCGGAGAGGGCGACCCAGCGGAAGGGGCCTTTGCCCCGGCAGAAGAGCGGCCGGATATAGGCAGGCACGAAGCCGGGGAAACTGAAGGCCCCGCCGTAGCCGTGTTCCTTGGCCAGGCCGCGCAGGTTGTTGCCGTAGTCGAAGACCTCGGAGCCCGCCTGCTGGAAGCCGACCATGGCCTCGCAGTGGCGCGCGGCCGATGCGCCGGCCCGGTCGATGTATTCGGCCGGCGAGCGCCGCCGGAGCTCGGCCGCGGCGGCCACATCGTAGCCGGACGGGATGTAGCCGTTCAAGGGGTCGTGCGCGGAGGTCTGATCGGTGACGACGTCGGGGACCACGCCCAGGTCGAGCAGGCGCGGGTACACATCCGCCGCGTTGCCGAGGACGCCGATGGAGAGCGGCCGCCGCTGCGCTACGGCCTCGCGCGCCTGGCGCAGGGCCTCGTCCAGGTCGGACGCCGTGCCGTCCAGGTAGCGGTCGGCGATGCGCCGCTGGATGCGGGCCGGGTCCACCTCCACGCAGAGCGCCACACCGCCGAGCATGGTGATGGCCAGGGGTTGCGCGCCGCCCATGCCGCCGAGCCCGCTGGTGAGCACCAGGCGCCCCTCCAGGGTGCCGCCAAAGCGCTTTGCCGCGGCCGCGGCAAAGGTCTCGTATGTCCCTTGCAGGATGCCCTGCGAGCCGATGTAGATCCATGAGCCGGCAGTCATCTGGCCATACATGGTCAGACCAAGGGCGTCGAGGCGTCGAAACTCATCCCAGGTAGCCCAGTCGGGCACCAGCATGGCATTGGAGATGAGCACGCGCGGTGCCCAGGGATGCGTCTGGAAGACGCCGACCGGCTTGCCGGACTGCACCAGCAGGGTCTCGTCATCGCGCAACCGGCGCAGGGTGGCCACGATGGCGTCGAAACACTCCCAGTTGCGGGCGGCCTTGCCGGCGCCGCCGTAGACGATCAGATCGTCCGGCCGTTCGGCCACCTCGGGATCGAGGTTGTTGTGCAGCATGCGCAGCGCCGCTTCCTGCGCCCAGCCCAGGCAGCTCAAAGTCGATCCGCGTGGGGCGCGGACCGCTGCGTGATGTGTCGTCACCATAGCTCATCTCCGGTTGATCTTTCAATCCACACCCGGCGCGATGGCCAGGTGCGAGGCATCGGGTGTGCCTCATTATCAACCTATGGCGCGGTGCTGTCAAAGGCCGGCGTGGCGCTGGGGCCTGAAGGAGCGCAATGCTACCATCAGTGGGCGATGATCCTATCACCTCGCCGGCTCGCCGGCTCCAAGTAGGTGTAGGTCTGGTCGCATGCGGCCGCTGGCACCTCCTGGCGGCGGCCTGCGGGCCGACGCCGCCGGCATCCCTGCCGACCCCCGTTTGTCGGCGGTGCCAGGTTTCCGGCGTCTACTCTGGCCCTACTAGTCTGCACTAGTCTGCCGTAGGTCGCGACCCCTACTGAGCGGCTGGTCCGCACAGCAAGTCGTCGATGCCGGTGGCGTCGAGGAACTCGCGGCGCCGTTCCGAGTTCGGCAGCGTGTAACCCACGACAAAGCCCTCGGATACCTCCAGCACGGAGACATTTGTCGCGGCTTGCCGGTCGCACAGGTTGCCAAAGGCACCCATGAAGGCGCTGTATCCGGCACGGCAGAAGACGGGAGCCTTCTCCGGTATGGTCGGGCCCATGGCCGCGCGGAGGATCAACTGCTTGAGCTCCTCCCGCGGAAAGTCCAGGCCTTCGGCGTAGGTTTCGGCGGCCTGACCGGCCGCCGACGCTTTGCCGAGGTAGCCGCCCTCGACCTCGGCAATAAAGATGCCGCGGCTGCGGTTATGGTCGAAGTACCACCCAATGGCGGCAAGCTCCTCACCATAGCCCGGACGCCCGCCCCGAGATGTCTTGCTCATGCCTCTCTCCCGCTGCTGCTCGATGCCGGATACCGGCCGGGGTATGGGCGCCGCGGGGTCCGGCTCAAGTCCGTTTACTCCGACCGAGCGGTCGTCGGCCACCGCCTCTGCCCACGCCGACCTCTTCACTATCAGCGCCAGCAGCGGGAGAGCCCATAGGACGATTGGGGGGAAGATGGCACATTGCCGGTCTGGCGCCGTCCGGATGATTACCGTGGAGTAGAAGGTTACTGTAAAGGGCGGGGCATGATACGTTGTCAAGGGGGAGTGCGGTACGCGCTTCCCCAACCGCAGCGTCGAGGAGGAAGAGGAGATGAAAATACTACCCATACTGACTGCCGGTGCCTGCGCCGCCCTGGCCTTCCGCATTCCGCCGTCGGCCGGCAGCGGCTCCGGCGGCAAACAGTGGAGCAGCCCGCCCGAGATGGTGATCGACCCCAAGAAGCGCTACAGCGCCGAGTTGCAGACCAGTGAAGGCGCCATGACCATCGATCTACTGGCCGATCAGGCGCCGCGCACCGTGAACAATTTCGTCTTCCTGGCCCGCGAAGGCTTCTACGAGGGCGTGCCTTTCCATCGCATCATCAGCGGCTTCATGGTACAGACCGGCGATCCCACGGGCACCGGCAGCGGCGGCCCCGGCTATCGCTTCGCCGATGAGAAGGTGAACCTGCCCTACACGAAGGGCATCGTGGCCATGGCCAATGCCGGCCCCAACACCAACGGCAGCCAGTTCTTCATCGTCCACGGCGCCGACGCCAATCTGCCGCCGAACTATACTATCTTCGGACGGGTGCGCGAGGGCCTCGACGTGCTCGACAAGATCGCCAGTACGCCGGTTGGTCTCGCGCGCGGCGAGCGTTCGCGGCCGCTGCGCACAGTCACCATTCAGTCGGTGACCATCTCCGAGGAGTAGCCGGCCATGCCATCCCAGCGTATTCTGGTGCGAGGGATGCTCGCGCTCGTCGTCGCCACCTCGACCATCGTGGCCGCACCGGTGGCGTCGGCGCTCTCGCGACCCGCGGCGCATGCGGCCGACAAGATTCGCCTGCCCGGCGCGAAGGTGGTGAAACAACCCTCTGTCTGTAAGGGCTACAAGACCTACGGCGTGCCGATGGTGGATCGTTTGCAGCCGGGCAAGACCTATACGGCGAAGGTGTCCACCAACAAGGGCGATTTCACCATTACCCTGTGGCCGGGCGTCGCCCCGATCGCCGTGATGAGCTTTGTCTTCCTGGCCCAGCACCACTACTTCGACGGCGTGATCTTTCACCGCGTCATACCGGGATTCGTGGTCCAGGGTGGCGATCCCACCGGCACCGGTTATTGTGGGCCCGGCTACGAGTTCAAGGATGAGCCGGTCCACCACCCCTACACGCGCGGGGTGGTGGCGATGGCCAACGCCGGCGCCGACACCAACGGCAGCCAGTTCTTCATCATGCTGGCCGACAATCAGCTCCCGCCCAACTATACGATCTTCGGCGGGGTCCAGCAGGGCATGAGCGTGGTGGACGCCATCGCCAAGGTGCCGCTCAAGGCGGATGCCGGTGGGGACCTGTCGGCGCCCACGCAGAAGGTGTACATGAAGCGGGTGACCATCCAGATCAAGTAGGAGGAAGGCTTATGGAGGCGGCTGTGCAGACTGAGGACGCGGTAGTGGCCCGTGTGGAGGCGCTGCGACGGGAGATTGAGGAGCATAACTATCGCTACCACGTGCTGGACAGCCCCACCATCAGCGACGGCGAATACGATGCGCTGATGTCGGAGTTGCGGGCGCTGGAGCAGGCGCACCCCGAGTTGCAGACGCCCGACTCCCCGACCATGCGCGTCGGCGCCGCCCCGTCGGAGCGCTTCGAGGAACGCCGCCATCCCGTGCCGATGCTCTCCCTGGCCAATGCGCGCTCGCCCGAGGAGCTTGACGAGTGGCTCAAGCGCCTGCGCACGCGCGTCACCGACGAAGAGATCTGCTATGTGATGGAGCTGAAGATCGACGGGCTGGCGGTGGCTCTGACCTACGAGGACGGCGTCTTCACCGTCGGCGCCACCCGTGGCGACGGCCTGGTCGGCGAGGACATCACGCCCAACCTGCGTACCATTCGCGGCCTGCCGATGCGCCTGCGCGGGTCGGATATCCCGCGGCGCGTCGAGGTGCGCGGCGAAGTCTACCTGCCGATAGAAGGCTTCGAGCGCGTGAACGAGGAACGCGCCGCGGCGGGCGAACCGCTCTTCGCCAACCCGCGCAACGCGGCGGCCGGCTCGCTGCGACAGCTCGATCCATCCATCACCGCCAGCAGGCCGCTGCAGATCTTCCTGTATGCCATCGGCTACATAGAGAATGGCGCGGAGTGCGCCACGCATCACGAGGTGCTGGAGCGGCTCAGAGAGTGGGGCTTCCCGCTCAATCCGCACATCCGCCAGGCCGACGATCCCGCCGCGCTGCACGCCTATGCCGCCGAATGGCAGCAGAAGCGCGCGACGCTGCCCTACGAGATCGACGGCGTGGTCTTCAAGGTCGACTCGCTGGCTCAGCAGCGCCGCCTGGGCGCCGTGGGCCGCGATCCCCGCTGGGCCATCGCCTACAAATTTCCGCCGGTCGAGGCGACGACGACGCTGCGCGAGATCGTGCTCACCGTGGGCAGGACCGGCGCCATCATCCCCTCGGCCCGCCTCGATCCCGTCATTATCGGCGGTGTCACGGTGGAGCGCGCCACGCTGCACAATTTCGAGGACTTGCAGCGGCGCGACCTGCGCGTCGGCGACCGCGTGATCGTGCACCGCGCCGGCGACGTGATCCCCCAGGTAGTCAAGCCGATCCTGGAGAGC
>Ga0209581_1001748_pt1 | contig 23725 bp, 19 predicted proteins | sample Coa_R2_FD_187160 | JGI IMG/M metagenome (GOLD analysis project Ga0209581, IMG submission 187160) | Surface soil microbial communities from Centralia Pennsylvania, which are recovering from an underground coalmine fire - Coalmine... | ecosystem: Environmental > Terrestrial > Soil > Unclassified ...
CACCTCTCTCATCTCAAGGAAAGAGAAGGAAGCGAGGCAAAGCTGGTGCGCCGACGGGAAGTATCGATCTCGGATATCGCCAGGCAGGCCGGGGTGTCCCATACGACTGTATCGCGGGCGCTGCGCAATAGCACGCTCATCAGTCGGAATGTGCGAGAACAGATTCAGCGGCTAGCGCGCGAGATGGGATATACCCCCAATGGGATTGCGCAGAGCCTGCAGACGCGCCGCACCAACACGATCGGCCTGGTCGTCACCTCAATTGCTGATCCTTTCCTCAACGACGTGGTCAAAGGCGTCGAAGAGGTCGCCCGCGCTGCAAACCTGAGCATCTTTCTGAGCGCCACTCACAATGATCCCGACCAGGAGATGACGGTTATCGAAATGTTTCACCGCCGCCGGGTCGATGGCATTCTGGTCGCTTCGTCCCGCATTACCAGGGAATACAAGAAGCGTATTGACCAGATTCGCGTCCCCACCGTGTTTATCAACAGCCAGGCCGAGGCGCAGGATTCAATTCTGCATTGGGTGGTGGTCGATGATCGCCTGGGAGCGCAAATCGCGGTGGAACATCTGCTACACCTGGGGCACCGCTCGATCGGCTACGTGGGCATCGACAGCCGACCGAGGTCGAACCGGCATCGTCTGGAAGGCTACCGGGATGCGCTTGCGGCTGCTGGCGTCTCCTGCGGCGAGTCTCTGGTCATGATTTCTTCAGGAAGGGAGGCTTCCGATGAAGAAGACGTTGCTGCCGGCCAGTCCTCGCTGCCTCGCCTCCTTCATGAAGGGGCGACCGCCGTCTTTTGCTACAACGACATGGTGGCAATTGGCCTGCTGAGAGCCTGCCACGAACACGGTGTGTTGGTGCCACAGAAACTCAGCGTGATCGGTTTTGACGATATTGCGATGGCAAACTATGTGACGCCGGCTCTGACAACCATCCGCCAGCCGAAGGTGGAACTGGGGCGCCTCGCTACCAGAGTGATGCTTGAGCTATTAGAGGACCAGCACAGCGAGAATCATGTGCTGGCGCCGGAGCTTATCGTGCGCTCGAGTACGGCAGCGCCCGTCACTGCGTAGCGCCAGAAAGGGGAAACCGCAGATGCCAGCGCGTATAAAAGTCGGGGTAATCGGCCTGGGCCGCATGGGAAACGTGCATGCGCGCCTGCTTGCAACGCAGATTGCGGGCGCAAGTCTATACGCGGTTGCCGAGTCAGACGAGCAGGCGCGAACGCGTGCAGCCGCTGAGATGAGCATCGAGCGCATCTTTGCCGATCCCTTCGACCTGCTCGCGCTGCCAGAACTGGAGGCGGTCATCGTCACCACGCCGACCAGCACGCATGCTGAACTGGTGATCGCCGCCGCGCATGCCGGGAAGGCGATTTTCTGCGAAAAACCCCTGGCGCTGACCATCGAGGAGAACCGCACCGTGCTGGCTGCCGTGGCGAGGGCGGGAGTTGCGCTGCAGGTTGGCTTTATGCGCCGCTTCGACGCGGGCTATCAGCGGGCGAAGCAGTTGATCGCAGGCGGTTCGATCGGCTATCCCGTCACTTTCAAGTCCATCAGCCGCGATCCGTTTTGTCCGCCGCGCAACTACCTGGACCCGGCGAAAAGCGGCGGGCTGATCCTCGATATGAGCATTCATGATTTCGATCTGAGTCGCTGGCTTGTCGGCAGCGAGGTCGAGCGGGTGACTGCGGAGGGCACCACCCTGGTATGTCACGACCTGGCCTCGGTGGGGGATATCGATAATGCGCTGGTGAATATGCGCTTCGCCAGCGGCGCGCTGGGCAACGTCGAAGCCAGCCGCAACGCTTTCTACGGATACGATATTCGCACCGAGGTGCTCGGCTCCGAAGGCGCGGTGATGATCGGCGCGCACCGGCATACGCCGGTTGTGCTGTTTACCCGCACGGGTGCGCAGCACGACGTGATGCCTTACCTGATGGAGCGCTTTGGCGATGCCTACCGGGGGCAGTTGCAGCACTTCATCGATTGCTTGCAGCAGGGCCAGGCTCCATCCCCGGACGGGCAGGAGGCCCTTGCCGCCCTCAAAATAGGCATCGCGGCGACGAGAGCATACCAGAGCGGACAACCCGTCATGCTCAGCGACCTGGAGGAAGCGTCATTGTAGACCGGCCCGGTAGAACCGTGCGCGATACCATACGGAATGGAGCGTGGCTATGAGGCAGTACCATGCCGACAATCTTATCGTTCATCCAGGAAACTCACAGGAACCCAACGTGGTCGTCGAGGTGACACCTGAACTGGCCGGATGGGACTACATTTCCTTTCAACTCCGCCGCCTGAGCGCAGGATATTCCTGGACATCCGCGACGAACGACTGCGAGCTGGCTCTGACCATGATGAGCGGTCGCATCAGCGTTGAGTCCTCGCACGGGACATGGGAGCATATCGGTGGGCGCGAAAGCGTCTTTGCCGGACTGCCCTGCGCCCTCTATCTCTCGCGTCACACCTCCTTTACCGTCAGGGCGGAGACCGACTGTGAATTCGCCGTTGCGTGCGCTCCCACCGACCAGGATCACCCGCCGCGTCTCGTCTTGCCTCCCGACATCGAGATCGAGATACGCGGGGGCGATAATGTCACGCGGCAGATCAACAACATTATCCCACCTGGCTTTCCCTGCCAGCGCCTCGTCGTGGTAGAGGTCTACACCCCGGGTGGAAACTGGTCGAGCTATCCGCCGCACAAGCACGATGTGCATAAAACCGGGCCGGATGGCAGGCTGCAGGAGGCCGATCTCGAAGAGATCTATTTCTACAAGCTGGATCGACCGGAGGGGTTTGCTTTCCAGCGCATCTATACCGCGCCGGAATCGCCGCTGCACCGCGCCGGCCTGCCCATCGACGCGCTTGTTCTGGCGGGCCATAACGACGTAGTGCTGGTACCTGAAGGGTATCACCCGGTGACAGGCGCGCCGGGCTATACCACCTACTATCTGAACGTACTGGCAGGCAGCGCGCAATCGCTCGCCAACAGCGAGGACCAGCGCTATGCCTGGGTGAAAGAACACTACCGGTCACGCGATCCACGTGTGCCAATCTATGATGTAGTACAGCGATCATAAAGGCCAGGAGTCAGTTATGGAAGCGGAAACCAGGCGCAAAGCATACGACCTGATCGCTATGGGACGATCATCCATCGATCTCTACTCCAACGATATCGGCGCGCCGTTCGAGGAGATCACCAGTTTTGCCGCCTATGTCGGCGGGTGTTCGACCAATATCAGCGTTGGTGCGCGGCGTCTGGGGCTACGCTGCGCGCTCCTGACGGCGGTCGGAGAGGACCAGGTGGGCAACTTCATCCTGCATTTTTTGCGCCGCGAGGGGATAGAAACGCGCTATATTCCACGCAAGCCAGGCAAACGCTCCAGCGCGGTCGTGCTGGGAATCGAGCCGCCAGACCGCTTCCCGTTAACCTACTACCGCGATAACTGCGCGGATATCGAGCTGACGATCGATGACGTGCTGGCAACCCCCCTGGCCGATTGTCACACGCTGTTGATCAGTGGAACCGGCCTGAGCAAAGAGCCGAGTCGAAGCGCAACGCTTTTCGCTGCTGAACTTGCGCGCTCGGCCAGCGCGACCGTGTTGCTGGATATCGATTACCGGCCCGACCAGTGGGCGGACCAGCGAGCCTTCGGAGTGACGCTCCGCTCGGCGCTGCGCCTGGTCGATATCGTCATCGGCACGGAAGATGAAATCAATGCGGCGATGCTCACCGATCCCGCACAGATCAGCATCGCCCACTCGCAGATTTCAGATGCGCGTGTGCGAGGAGATACCGCGAACGCTATTCAGGCACTTCTGAGGCTAGGGCCGCGCGTTCTGGTCCACAAGCGCGGGGCTGCCGGCGCAAGCGTGCATCTGGCCGCCGGGTCGAACGCCGGGGAAACAGAACGGATCGACGTGCCCGGCTTTCCAGTACAGGTGCAGAATATTCTGGGAGCGGGCGATGCCTTTGCCGCAGGCTTTATTTACGGAATTGTTCATGGCTGGAACTGGTATCGGGCGACGCGGATGGGCAATGCTTGCGGCGCGATCCTCGTCACCAAACACGGCTGCGCCAATTTCATGCCAACATACGATGAGTTGATGACATTCGTTGCAGATCACGGCGGCTTGTAGCCTGTTATCTGAGCGTGTGTGAAGTAACGCGGAGAGCAATTATGAACAACCCGACGACCAGACGTATGACTATGGCCCAGGCTATCATCGCCTTTCTGAAAAACCAGTATGTGGAGCGCGATGGAGTAGAGCAGCCGTTTTTCGCCGGATGCTTCGGCATCTTCGGGCACGGCAACGTTGGCGGCATCGGTCAGGCGTTACAGCAGATGCCCGATTTCCGTTACTACCAGGCGCGCAACGAGCAAGCGATGGTCCACGCCGCCACCGCCTATGCCAAAGTCAAGAACCGCTTGCAAACTTTTGTCTGTACCTCCTCGATTGGTCCCGGGGCGACGAATATGGTGACGGGTGCAGCGACCGCGACCATCAACCGTCTGCCCGTGCTCTTGCTGCCGGGAGACATCTTCGCTCGGCGCAACGTGGCTCCCGTCCTGCAGCAACTCGAATCCGAACACAGCCAGGATATTTCGGTCAACGACTGCTTCAAACCGGTCAGCCGCTACTGGGACCGCCTCAGCCGCCCGGAGCAGGTGTTGACCGCCCTGCCGGAGGCCATGCGCGTACTGACTAGCCCGGCAGAGACGGGGGCGGTCACGCTGGCCCTGCCGCAGGATGTGCAGGCCGAAGCCTGCGCGTACCCGGATGCTTTCTTCCGCCGACGACTCTGGCATATCCCGCGCACGCGTGCCGACCGCCGGATGGTAGAGCGTGCCGCCGCCTGGATTCGAACCAGCAAACGCCCGCTCATCATTGCAGGGGGCGGCGTGATTTACTCAGAGGCCACCGAGACGCTGCGGCGCATGGTGGAGCAGACCGGCATCCCGGTGAGCGAGACGATGGCAGGCAAGGGCAGCTTACGCTACGACCATCCCCTGAACCTGGGAGCCATCGGGGCAACCGGCACCTTCGCGGCGAATCGCCTCGCCAGAGACGCCGACCTGGTGATCGGCATCGGCACACGCTACAGCGACTTTACCACTGCCTCTAAAACGGCCTTCCAGCATCCCGACGTGCGCTTCCTGAACATCAACGTCGCCGCTTTCGATGCTGCTAAACATCTCGCATTACCGCTGGTTGGTGATGCCAAGGCCACGTTGGAAGAACTACTCCCCTTGCTTGCTGGCTACGCAGTCGACGGAGAGTATCGCTCGCAGGCGATGCGTTTGCATGAGGAGTGGGAGGCCGAGGTGGAGCGCCTCTACGCTATGTGCCATACGCCATTGCCCGGCCAGGGGGAACTTATCGGAGCGGTCAACGAGAACAGCTCGCCCGACGCCATCATGGTCTGTGCCGCCGGGAGTCTTCCGGGCGACCTGCACAAGCTGTGGCGGGCGCGCCACCCCAAGAACTACCACCTGGAATACGGCTATAGCTGCATGGGCTACGAGATCGCCGGGGGACTCGGAGCGAAGATGGCCGCCCCGGAACGCGAGGTGTACGTCCTGGTGGGGGATGGCTCCTATCTCATGATGAATGGCGAGATCGTCACCTCCATCCAGGAGGGCTATAAGCTCATCATCGTGTTGCTGGACAACCAGGGCTTCAAGAGCATCGGTGCGCTTAGCCGCTCGCTCGGCCAGGGGGGCTTCGGGACGCGCTACATCTATCCGCGTGAAGGAGTCTTACCGGGAGATGAGGCCGGGGCACAGTTGGAGGCGCTGCCGGTGGACCTGGCGGCGAACGCGCGCAGCCTGGGCGCGCACGTCATCGAGTGCCGCGCCTACGACGAGTTCGTCGCTGCGCTGGCCCGGGCGCGCGCCACAGAGCGCACGACGGTTATTTACATTCAGAATGACCGCTATGAGAGCGTGCCGGGCTACGAAAGCTGGTGGGACGTGCCGGTGGCCGAAGTCAGCACCATGCCCTCGGTGCAGGCTGCACGCCTGGAGTGGGAAACCATGCGGGCAAAGGAACGTCTATTTCTGGAATAACAGCAGAAACAAGGCAGGGCCGTAGCCACAGGCAGCGGATAAGAGACCAGGGTGGAACGAACCATCGTGTTCCAAGAAAGGAGGAACAAGTTTAGCGGGAAATAACGTGCATGCACATGCCTGCACAATCCGGCGAGCGAGAAAGAACTTGCTCGAGCTCATTTGAATGAACAGATATTTGGGCGAAAGAGACTTTGCCCGATAGGGGGTACCATGAAGAAATTCTTTACATTTTTCCCGGCTCTCGTACTGCTTTTCGTTCTGGCCGCCTGCACCGGTGGTAGTAGTGGGACAACCGGCAACAGCACCAGTTCTGCCTCATGTCCGGCCTCGCGTTCCAAGCTCCACTTCTATGTCATTACACACGGTCAGGCTTCTGACCCGTTCTGGTCGGTGGTCAAAAGAGGGGTTGAACAGGCCGCGCACGATATGTGTGTCAATGTAAGCTACGAGGCTCCGCCAACGTTTGACATGGTGGCAATGTCTCACCTGATCGATGCCGCCGTGGCTACCCACCCGGACGGGCTGGTTGTCTCGATCCCCGACGCTGCAGCCCTGGGTCCCTCGATCAAGGCAGCAGTCGCTGCCGGCATTCCAGTGATCTCCATCAACTCTGGCTCGGATGTCGCAAAGAGCCTGGGCGTATTGGTACATGTTGGGCAGACCGAGGAACTGGCCGGCCAGCGCGGCGGCGAGAAAATGGGGGCCGCTGGCGTGAAAAATGCTCTCTGCGTCAATCAGGAAGTCGGGAACGCCGCGCTCGAACTGCGCTGCAAAGGTTTCACTGAGGGTCTTGCGGAAACCGGCGGCAAAGTGAAGGAGATCGGCGTCAACCTGAACAATCCGACGCAAACGCAACAGACCATCGAAGCCGCGCTCCAGCATGATCCTACGATTGACGGTATCCTGACGCTCGGTCCGACGGGCGCATCTCCGGCAATCAAGGCGCTGCAGGATCTGAACAAGCTTGGCACCATTAAACTGGCGACCTTCGACCTGTCCTCTGATGTGCTGAACGCCATCAAGAGCGGTCAGATGCTGTTCGCCATCGACCAGCAGCAATACCTGCAGGGCTACCTCCCGATTGTCCTGCTGACACTCTACAGGACAAACCTGAATACCATCGCCAATGATACCCTGCTGACCGGTCCTGGCTTTGTCACTGCGGACAACGTGAACCAGGTGATTCAGCTAACGGCGCAGGGGACCCGCTAAGTGGGAGGCGGACGACCGGGAAGGTCGTCCGCCTGAACCAGAGTGGAGCAGTGCTGCCCCAATCGGACAGGCCACCACTCCTAGCTATTGGATGGAGGAACATATGAGCGTCACAACCCAGGGAAGTCCGGGCGACGTTGCCCCGAGTGGACGGATGCTGCGTGTCAGTCCGCTGCGTCGCCTCTTGGTTCGGCCAGAAACGGGGGCTGTTGCCGGCTCGATTGCGGTCTGGATTTTCTTCGCGATCATCTCTACAAGCAGTTTCCTCTCCTTGAGGGGAACGGCGAACTATCTGACGGTCGCGGCAGATATCACCATCCAGGCGGTCCCCGTCGCGCTGCTCATGATCGGGGGCGAGTTTGATCTTTCTGTCGGCTCGACAATGGGGACCAGCGGGATGATTATCGCTATCCTCAGCGTCACGTATGGCTGGAACCTGTGGGCGGCGATAGCCGTCGCGCTGCTTTTTTCAATGCTGGTCGGGCTACTGAACGGCTACCTGGTGCTGCGCACCGGCCTGCCATCGTTCATCATCACGCTAGGCACAGCATACATTCTTCTCGGCACGACCACCGGCTTGACCTCCTTGCTCACCGGGCTGACCGAGGTGAGTGGGGTCGATCAGACGGCAGGTTACAGCCTGGCTCATACACTCTTCGCCGGCAAAATCCTCATTGGAGGCGTCGGTTTCCCCGTCGATATCCTCTGGGCGGCGGCGGTCGTGGTGGTGGCGACCTGGCTGCTGCTTGGCACTCCTTTCGGGAACTGGATTTTCGGAGTGGGAGGAGAATCCCAGGCCGCGCGTAACGTTGGCGTGCCGGTCCGCAGGGTAAAGCTGCTCCTGTTCGTCGGCACCGCCGTTTTCTCCTGCCTGCTCGCCATCATCCAGGTTGTGACCTTTACCAGCTCGCAGGTCCTGCTCGGCCAGGGCAATGAATTCCAAGCCATCGTCGCGGCGGTCATCGGCGGTGTGCTGCTGACAGGCGGCTACGGCTCGGCAGTCGGGGCGATGTTTGGCGCGCTGATCTTTGGCATCGTGCAACAGGGGATTGTCTTTGCAGGCGTTGACGCGAACTGGTACAAGGCGTTTGTTGGAGTGATCCTCCTGCTCGCGGTCTTGCTGAACACGTATGTGCGCAAGCTAGCAATGGAGAAAAGGCGATGAGTACAGTGACAACCGAAACCGTTCCTCTGCTCGAAGTGCAGGATGTCTCGAAGTACTTCGGGAGCGTCATTGCTCTGAAAGACATCTCCATGAAGCTGTATGCCGGTGAGGTCATGTGCCTGCTCGGCGATAACGGCGCGGGAAAATCCACGCTCATCAAAATCCTGTCGGGCGTCTACCAGCCGAGCGAGGGTTCCTACCTGGTTGAAGGGAAGGAGGTGCATTTTACCTCCCCGCGTGACGCCCTGAACGCGGGAATCGCGACCGTCTACCAGGATCTTGCCATGATCCCGCTGATGGGCATTTCGCGCAACTTCTTTCTGGGCTCGGAGCCGACAAAGGGCTGGGGACCGTTTCGCAGATTCGACACCAGGTTTGCCGACCGCGTCACGCGCGAGGAACTGGAGAAGATAGGCATCCAGATCCGCGAGACCTCGCAGCCTGTCGGCACACTCTCCGGTGGCGAGCGTCAATCGGTCGCTATCGCGCGCGCCGTCTATTTCGGCGCAAAGGTGTTGATCCTCGACGAGCCGACGGCCGCGCTGGGAGTCAAGGAGGCAGGTATCGTGCTGCGCTATATCGCGCAGGCCCGCGCCAGGGGGTTGGGGGTGATCTTTATCACGCACAACCCGCATCATGCCTATCCTATCGGTGATCGCTTCACGCTGCTCAACCGTGGGCGCAGCCTGGGAACCTTCGCGAAATCCGAGATCAGCCGCGAGGAGGTCGTTGCTATGATGGCCGGTGGTGAGGAGCTGGAGGTGCTGGGCCACGAACTGGCCGAGTTTGCCCGCACCGACGCGCTTGCAGGGGCAGTGCTGGCTCAGGCGGCCCAGTCCCTGGAGACGGAGGCAGAAGACCTGCATGTGGTCCATTCTCCGACGGAAACCGAGCAGCAGTAGGGAAAAAACAGGTGATGAAATGATACAGGATGGGCACTTACTCAACTACGTGAATGGAACATGGAAGCGCTCGCGCGCCGCGGAATTCCTCGATGTCAAGAATCCGGCGACTGCGGAAACGATGGTACGTGTGCCGCTTTCGCCGCGCAGCGAGGTGGACGAGGCGGTGCAGGCGGCGCGGGCGGCCTTCGACGACTGGCGCAGGACGCCTCCAACCGAGCGCATCCAGTTCCTCTTCAAGTTCAAACGACTGCTGGAGGAGCACTTCGACGAGATCGCGCGCCTGGTGACGCAGGAATGCGGCAAGACACTGGCGGAGTCGCAGGGCGAGCTTCAGCGCGGCATCGAGAATATTGAGGTAGCAAGCGGCATTCCCTCGTTGATGATGGGCTACAACGTCGAGGATATTGCGCGGGGCATCGATGAGCATATGCTGCGCCAACCGGTAGGCGTCGTCGCAGCGATTACCCCGTTCAACTTTCCGGGCATGATCCCCCTCTGGTTCCTGCCCTACGCCATCGCCTGCGGCAATTGCTTCATCCTCAAGCCTTCGGAAAAGGTGCCGATGACGATGAGCCGCGTCTTTGAGCTGATCGAGCAGTTAAGGTTTCCTCCCGGCGTCCTCAGTCTCGTCAACGGTGGCAAAGAGACGGTCGATGCGCTGCTCGATCATCCCGGCGTGCAGGCCATCTCCTTTGTCGGCTCCACTCCCGTAGCACAGTACATCTACAGTCGCGGAGCGGCGACCGGCAAACGCGTGCAGTGTCAGGGGGGCGCGAAAAATACGGTGGTGGTGCTGCCCGACGCCGATATGGAGATGGCGACACGCATCATTGCCGACGCCTCGTTCGGTTGCGCGGGGCAGCGCTGTCTGGCGACCTCGGTGGCAATTACCGTAGCCAGTGCGCGCGAGGAGTTTACCGAGCGCATCGCCCAGGCAGCAGTCGAGCGCAGGGTCGGCTATGGCCTGGATGCTGGGATCGAGATGGGGCCGGTGATTACGCCGGAAAGCAAGCAGCGCATCGAGACGTTGATCGAGAGAGGCGCGAGCGAGGGTGCGCGGGTGCTGGTGGATGGGCGGGCCGCGCTCATCCCCGGCTACGAACGTGGCTATTTCGTGCGTCCGACCATCCTCGACGGCGTGGACCCACGTGGCGAGTTGGCGCACACAGAGATTTTCGGCCCGGTCCTCAGTCTGATACATGCAGAGACGATCGATGAGGCGATCGCCCTGGTCAACGCTGCCTCCTACGGGAACATGGCCTGTCTTTTTACCAGCAGCGGGGCTGCCGCCAGGAAATTCCGCTACGAGGCGCAGGCCGGCAACATCGGCATCAACATCGGCGTCGCGGCCCCGATGGCTTTCTTTCCTTTCTCCGGCTGGAAGGACAGCTTCTTCGGCGATATGCACGCCCAGGGGCGCGACGCGGTCGAGTTCTATACGCAGAAGAAGGTGGTTGTTGAGCGCTGGCCCCGAGAGTGGTCACGCACGTTCTAGCGAATCAAGGCGAGCAAATCAATGAAGGAATCAGAAAGCATGACGGCTCTGCGTATCGCAAACGCCCCCTGTTCGTGGGGATCGCTCGAATTTGAAGGCTTGCAGGGGGAGGCAATCCCTTTCGGGCAGATGCTTGATGAGTTGCGTGAGACGGGCTATGTCGGCAGCGAACTTGGAGACTGGGGATATATGCCTACCGACGCGGGCGTGCTTCGGGGTGAACTTGAGCGTCGCGAGGTGGCAATGGTGGGAGCGTTCGTACCGGTGGCGCTCAGGCATGCCGATGCGCACGCGCGCGGGGAGGCCCGAGCCATTCGTGTAGCTCGCCTGCTGGCCGAGACGAGCGGAGCGGCGGGCGAGCAGGGGCCCCTGCTCATCCTGGCGGATGACAATGGCACCGATCCGGTTCGCACGGCCCAGGCCGGGCGCATTACGTCGCCCCTGGGCTTGAATGCAAAGGAATGGGAAACCTTCGCGCGCGGGGCTGAACGCATTGCGCGGATCGTGCGCGAGGAGACTGGACTGCGGACGGCTTTCCATCATCACTGCGCCGGGTATGTCGAGACGCCAGAAGAGACGGCTCGTCTGCTCGCACTGACCGACGCACGACTGCTCGGCCTGGTCTTCGATACCGGCCATATGCTTTTTGGCTCCGGGCAGAACGATGGTCAGGTGGTCATGGAAACGCTTGAGCGTTTCGCCGAGCGCATCTGGCATGTGCATTTCAAAGACTGCCAGCCACAGGTCGCCGCGCGAGCGCGCAGCGAGCGCTGGGACTACTTCATGGCGGTGCGTCACGGCCTCTTTTGCGAGCTTGGCAAGGGCGCGGTCCCGTTTCCCGCTGTTGTTGACTGGCTCCGTGCGCACCATTACCGAGGCTGGATCGTCGTGGAGCAAGACGTGCTGCCCGGCATGGGGAGCCCGAAGGCCAGCGCACAACGCAATCGAGACTATTTGAGGAGCATCGGCCTCTAGCGCGCGAAAGAAAAAGGAATCCATTCATGCACGCACCTACCTTGAAGCTCGGCCTGATCGGCGCGGGACGCATCGGTCGGCTCCATGCCGATCATCTGACGACGCGCATCCCTGCCGTTGAAGTGCTGATGGTGGCGGATGCCTTCGAGGCTGCCGCACGCGAATGCGCCGAACGTTGCGCAATCTCTGACTTCAGCCAGGATTATCGCGACGTGCTGGCCCGTCCAGATATCGAGGCGGTCATTATCTGCTCATCCACCGATACGCACGCACGCGTCATCAAAGAGGCGGCGCAGGCCGGGAAGCATATCTTTTGCGAAAAACCGATCGCGCTCGATCTGTCCTCGATTGACGACGCGCTGGCCGAGGTGGAACAGGCCGGCGTCGCCTTACAGGTCGGCTTTAACCGGCGTTTTGATGCCAGCTATCGCCGGGTGCGCCGGGCGCTGGAGGAAGACGAGATCGGCACGCCGCTCGTCGTCCATATCACCAGCCGCGACCCGGAGCCACCGCCACTTGAGTACATCCGTGTCTCTGGCGGCATCTTCCTCGACATGACCATTCATGATTTTGACATGGCGCGTTACCTGATTGGCAGCGAGGTGGAGGAGGTGAGCGCCTTCGCCCATGCGCTCGATGCCCCGGATATCGCCGATGCTGGCGATGTTTCCAACGCCATTGTGCTCCTGCGCTTCACAAACGGGGTCATTGGCACGATCAGCAACAGCCGACACGCCCCGTATGGCTACGATCAGCGTGTAGAGGTGCTGGGCAGCAGGGGAGCCATAAGCCTCGAGAACAGTTATCCGAACACAGCCATCATTAGCGATGCGCACAGCGTGCGGCGAGATCTGCCGCTGCATTTCTTTACCGAGCGCTACGGCGAGAGCTTTGTGGCAGAGATGGCGGCCTTCGTCGAGTGCGTGCGCTCTGGCACGCCCGTCCCGGTCAGCGGCTCCGACGGACGCGCACCCGTCGTCATGGCGCTGGCGGCGCAGAAATCGCTCCTCGAGCATCGCCCGGTTCGCCTGAGCGAGATTGAGTGACGCTATCTACATTGGAAGGAAGCAAGATGAGTATCACGATCACGCAGGGAAAACGGGCCGGGCTAACCGCCTGCGCCGATGAGCGGGGCATCATCGCCGCCCTGGCCGTTGACCATCGTGGCAACCTTTTGCAGGCCATTGCCGATGCGCGTGGCCCCGGCGGTCAGGCAACAGCAGAGGATCTGCTGGCTTTCAAAACGGCGGTCACGCGGGCACTCACACCCTACGCCAGCGCGATCCTCCTGGACCCGGAATACGGCCTGGGAGCCATTGCCAGCCGCGCTCCGGGCGTCGGGGTGATGCTTGCCTATGAAAAGTCGGGCTATGATGCAAAGACGAAAGGACGCCTGCCCGACCTGGTGCCGGAGCAGAGTGTGCGCCGCCTGGTGGAGAGCGGCGCACAGGCCATTAAGATCTTGCTGTACTACAATCCGTTCGACGATGCTCGCATCAACCAGATCAAACAGGCATACGTCGAACGCATTGGGGCCGAATGCCTCGCTCTGGATGTGCCGTTTTTCCTGGAGCCATTAGTTTACGACGAGACGCTAGGCGACGAGCGAGGGCTAGCTTTTGCCAGGAAGAAGCCGGAGTATACACGGCTCGCCATCCAGGAGTTTTCGCGTGCTCGCTACGGCGTTGATGTGCTCAAAGTCGAATTGCCCGTCAATCCCGCGTTTGTGAGCGGCACGCGCGCCTACGCGGGAGGAGAAGCTGCGTACTCGCGCGAGGAAGCCCTGGAGCATTTTCGCGCCACAACCGGCGTCGCCTCCCGGCCCCTCATCTACCTCAGCGCGGGCGCGAGCGACGAGGTCTTCTGTGAGATGCTGGAACTGGCAGCTGAAGCAGGGGCGAGATTCGCGGGCGTGCTGTGTGGGCGTGCAACCTGGCAGGATGGCATTCCTGTCTACGCGCAGCATGGCGCTGCCGCGCTGACACGCTGGCTTGAAGAGCGCGGCAGACAGAACATCCAGGCGGTCAATCGGGTGCTGGCAGGTGCCGCAGCTCCCTGGTGGGATGCCTGACAACTCCTCCAACGAAGCTGATCCTCACCTTTTGTACATTGCGTCTGTTGGCAACAGGGACACCCTGCGTCACTCCAGGCTGGCCGGCATTGCCAGGCGCATTTCCTGCATATGATGGGCGAGAAAGCAGCTTGTACGGCTGCCAGGAGCGGTTGACTGTGCGGTTCGTCCTTAAGAGCCGTCACCTGATGTCAAGCGAGCGATAATTTAATGAGTTTTTAATGGCAAAGCGTCAGGAATAGCCGTATAATGGTGACAGTGCTTCGGGTATAAATTGATAAGGTCTATCCTCCCTGGACATTTTACCTTGTTAAAATATATGTACGCCTTTCTGGCCGCTCAGGTTCAGAAAGCTGGAGAGAAGAAGCCATGCACTATTTTGACCGTTCTTCCATAGAAGAACAGGGCGGAGCCGTATTTTCCACGCCCCCACTCGCCACACAGCCCGCGCCCACGCCGCCGGTCCCTTCGGATCTCGAGCCGAATCTGCCGGCCCTGACGCTGCAAATCTTGCTACGTCAGACAGGGCTGGGCATCAAATTGCGCTTTCTGCTTGCTCTGACCTTGATCGCTATTATTCCCGCCATTATGCTCGTTCTGATACTTGGCGATCCAACCGGTCATGAGCAACAGCAGTCTTTAGGTCAGGCATTGCTACTCCAGGCGCAGGCGCAGGCGGTCGCGCTCAACCAGGCTGTTGCGGCGCGGCAGTCAACGCTTGCCAGCGTGGCGGCGAGACCTTCTCTGGCTCTGCTGGCGACCAACCCGATCGCCGCACCTGGCGGCGCGGACCTTTTGCGGGCGGCGCAGCAGGCCGATAGCACGTCTATGGCCTGGCTGCTCATTCGGCCCGATGGCGTCATTCTGGCTGATGGCTATTTGTCCAACTATCTCAGCGGACAACGACTGGGTGCGACGAAGCTAATCTCCAATCCGTCTCAGCTCATGCCACTGGTGCAGAGCGCATCTACTGGCTCTAATCCCGATGTCGTGCTGCTCAATACACAGAGCGATTGGCTGGCTCTAGCCGCGCCCCTGGCTGATGGCGCGCCGCATCATGCCGTGCTCCTCGCGCTTTTCTCGCTGCCGAAGGTAACTGCCGCATTTGTTAGCGCGCCGACCAGCATTAATGGCGCTGCGGCGCTGCTTCTTAACCAGCAGGGCCAGGTGGTCAGGAGCGCCGGGCCCCTGGTCTCCGGCCTGAAAGCCTTCGCGCAGGTTCCCGTGCTTTTTAACGCACTTCCTCTTGATACTGCTACTCCTACATTGATTGGCAGCGATCCGCTCACCGGGCGACCCGATCTTGCTATAGGGGTGCCTGTGAGCTCACTCAAGGGCCGCTACTTTCTTCTGGCCCCACAGGATGCGACGCTAGTACCCAGCAGCCGGGCCATCTTTGCGGGTCGCAACACCCCGCTGTTGATGCTGGGCATCCTGGTGGCCGTGGTGCTGGTGGCTACCTGGGTCGCTTTGCCCATTGTGCGCCCGATTCGCCGCGCCACCCGCGAAATTGGCACCGCCACCGACGAAGTGCGCAAACTGGTCGATGATGCGCGGCGCATCGCCCAAGATCACGCCACGGGCATTACCATTCTGAGCGGCGCTAATAAGCGTTTATCGGGGCGCCGCACATCGATTATCCGTGATGGCACCTCCATCACCCAGATCTACGCTGCGCTGCTCCCGCGCGTGGAATGGCTACTCCAGGGTGCGCAGGGGTCATCCAACAGGCAGGTTGTGAGGGTTCTGCAAGAGATTGAACAGGGATTGGAGCAGATGAATCGGCTCAGCGCAGCCATCGCTCATGGTCTAGAAGCCGATACGACGCTTAATCAGCTTGATAACGCGATGAAAAGTGCCCGCGAAATTGCTGCGCAATTTGAGGATGCCAGCGAGCAATTGGAGCACAGGGCCGATCAACTCGAAGTCGCCGCGCGTACACTGCTGTAACACATGCATGGATTATTTCAGTGTTGCAACCGTACAAAATGCGGAAGGATACTGCTCGGTGTACACAAAGGATTTTGCCAGTCTCTTAGAGCTATTAAGCATATCGGGGCAGAGCGGCATGCTCACCGTCGAACAGCCGGAGTACGAAGGCATTCCCTGGCAGGCGCAATTAACGCTTGTCGAGGGGAAAGTCACTTCCTGTTGGCTCCGCAGCAAAGTAGATGGGCGTGTCTTGCTGCGCGACGCTGAGGTCACGCGCTGGCTGTCCGTGCAAGGGAAGCTCTACTGGCGCCTGGAAGAGGTTGCTCAGAGTCAGGCCGAGCAGTTGTCACAGGCTGCTGTCAGCCCATCAACCGAGGCCGTCTTTCCGGCTCAACCCGCGTCACGGTTCACCACTGCGCCTTGTCGTACACCGCGTGGGACGCAGGTAGCGATGGACCGATCATGGTCGCGTGACCATCGCCTGGTCTTTGCGCTGATCGATGGGCGCAGGACGATCGCAGAGATTGCCGGCCTCCTCCACAAGCCGCCTGAGCAAGTCGTTCAAGTGCTCAACGACTTGCGAGCGGGGGGTCTCATTACGTGAGCGGTTGTCCTGTCAATGCTGTTTTGCCACACTGGTAAGGAGATTTTTCGGCTATGTCGACACGTTCTTCTGGCTCAAATGAGTTGCGCGCCATCGCCCCGGGCCTGCCCTCGGAACGTCTATCCGAAGGTCGGTTGCCCAGAGTCATGCGCTCGCGCGATATGGTGACTATCTGCCTGATTACGGTTATGCTCATCAGCAACGTCTCTCTGGTTGCGGGCGCGGGCGGCGCAGGTTTTATCTACTGGGCCATCGGCTTTTGCGCTTTCCTTATCCCTTCGGCGCTCATCTGCGCGCAGCTCTATCGTCTCTTTCCTGGCGAGGGTGCTGTGTACCTGTGGGCCAACAAAGCCTTTGGAAGCTTCTGGGATAGCTTCGTGGGCCTTTTCTGCAACTGGCTGCCGGGCGTGCTCGGCATGTTGATCGGCGTCTCTTCGTTCGTGACCTATATTCAGGCGCTCAATCCGAACTGGCTGGTGCAGCCCTGGCAGCAGGGGCTGGCCGAGGTTATCGTTCTGGTGCTGGCCCTGGGTCTATGTTCGCTGGGCCTGCGCAGGCAGCAGAATATCATCAATGTTGTCGTGCTGGCCTATGTCGGCATCTTCGTTCTGCTTGGCCTGGCCGGCCTCATCTGGCTCGCCGGCGGTCATGCTCCTCAGGGTGACTTTTCAGCGCAGGGATGGCATATCGGTGTAGCGAACTGGCCCGTTTTTGGCGTGGTAATTATTTGCATGTTTGGCATGGAGGTGCCCCTCAATCTGGGCAATGAGGTAGCTGATCAGCGCTCCATAGGAGCATATCTCTTCTGGGGCGTAGTGATTACCATCGCCGGCTATCTCATCGCCACATTTGCCATCACCGTGGTGCTCCCGCCTCAAGATGCCGTCAATCCGGCCCTGATCGCGGAAACCTTCCCGAAGGTCTTTGGTCCCGTCTTCGGCGGTCTCCTCCAGACAATTGTCAACCTGATACTGGTTGCCTATTTTGTCTGTGTGACGGCCACCTTTAACATGATGTTCTCGCGCCTGCTTATGCTGGGTGGCGTGGATCGCCGCCTGCCGCGCTCTTTACAAAACCTGAACCGGAAGCGTATTCCCCTCAATGCGATGGTCGTCCAGACGGTCATCAATATCCTGCTGGTGCTGGTCATCTACTTCGTGGCACCGGCCTTTGCGCCCTCCAATCAGGAGCTTTCGCTGGTTGTTTTCCTGGTGACGATCAACGGGGCCTCGGTGATCTGGAATATTGCTATGATTGGCCTCTTTCTCTGTGGTATACTGCTGTTTGTGCGCTATGGCTATCGGCTTGTCGGCAAATGGATCATACCGCCTATTCTGCTCCATCTCGGAGCGGTGCTAGGCATTGCGTGCTCATGCTTCGCAATTTATAGCACTCTTTTCGCTGGCTCGCCGATTCCCCAGGTGTTGAGCAATACCGACTGGATCTATTGGATGTTCCTGGTGGTTCTGAGCAGCCTGGCGGTGGGCGCCGCCTATAGTTTCCTGGTGCCCGAAGCGGAAGACCTTATCGCCCTGCTTGGAGGAGGGCATTCGTCTGTGTCAACCACGGGCCCTACACAAGTTGCTGCGCCCCGAGCGCAGCCGGGGGCGCTTGGTTCGGTCAGGGAGGATTTTTATGCAGACAACATACCAGCCCCAACCTTCGTTCCCGGCCCGCCTCCAAACGCTGCGCGCGGCCTGTCCTCTTCTCAACAGCGCCGTCTATCTGGCGAACTGTTCCCAGGGTCCTCTGTCCACAGCGGTCCATACGGCAATAAAGACGTTTCTGGACCAATGGGCTAGATTGGGCATGCACTGGGATGCCTGGGTTGAGGAGGTTGAGCGCGCCCGCGCAGCCTTTGCCGCGCTCATCGGCGCGGCCCCCAGCGAGATTGCTGTGGGCAGTTCTGTCTCTCAGCTCGTCTCCTCGGTCGCCAGCGCGCTCCACGCTATCCCTCAGGGCGAACGGCGACGCGTGGTGACGAGCGCGGTGGAATTTCCCGGTGTGGCACACGCGTGGCTGGCGCTGCGCAGTCAGCGCTGGCAAGTGGATATACTGCCCAGGGATGAAGATGGGCTGGTCGGTGGCCAGCGCTTTGCGGAGGCTGTTGATGGAACGACGGCGCTGGTCTCGGTGCCGCACGTCTGCTATGAGCATGGGGCTCTGACCGATCTGGCACCGGTGGTAAAGGCAGCGCACGAACGTGGCGCGCTGGTGTTTGTGGATGCCTATCAATCTCTCGGCACGGTGCCTATCGATGTGAAGGCCAGCGGCATCGATTTTCTGGCCGCCGGCACGCTCAAGTACCTGCTCGGTACGGCGGGCATCGCTTTCCTCTATGTCAATCCCGCACTTATTAACCAGCTTGAGCCGACGGTGACGGGCTGGTTCGGGCGGCGCCAGCCCTTTGCCTTTGATCCGACGCAGCTTGACTATGCCGAGATGGCGGCCCGTTTCGATCTGGGGACGCCGCCGATCATCAACGCCTATGCTGCGCGTGCCGGTATGGAGCTGGTGTTGGAGGCCGGAGTCGATGATATTCGCGCGCAGATCGAGCGCCTCTCTGCTCTGGCCTATGATCTGGCCGCGCGGCTCGATCTGCGCGTGCTCGGCCCGCGCCAGGTGGCGCAGAAAGGGGCGACGACGGCTATCGATACTGGCTCACCTGAACGCGCTCATCTGCTAGAAAATGAGCTGCGCCAGCATGGTATCATTGCGTCGGCGCGGGGGCGAGGGATTCGTCTGGCACCTCACGGCTTTACCTATGAGGCAGAACTGGAGCAGGCGCTGCACATGGTCGCTCGCCTGCTCCATCAATGACGCACGCTGGTGCCAGCGTGCAGCGATGAAATATAGCGAGGCTGTGGTCATAGACGCAGCCGCACTCTGGACAAAAGGAGGTTTTCCCTTGCGCATCATCGATCTAACGCACCATCTCTCCAACGATATGCCCATCTATCCAGGGCTGGCACGCCCCTCGTTTCATGATTTTGCGCGCGTGGAGGTTGATGGCTACGGCATGTCGGAGTTTCATTTCATCAATCATATCGGCACGCATATCGATGCGCCCTCACATCACGCCATTGGCCCTACGCTCGACGATATTCCCCTGGAACGGCTGGTAACGGATGGAGTTGTGCTGGATTTCTCGCAGCACGCTCCCGGCCCTATCACGCGCGCCGAGCTTGAGCCGCATATGCAGCACATTCATTCCGGCGATATTGTGCTGATCTACTCGAACAATGCACGCAACTGGGGCACGGATCGGTACTGGACCGGTTGGTGTTACCCGGATGCGGAGGCGACGCAGGCACTTGTCGAGCGCGATATTTCCGGCATTGGCTTTGATGGCCCCTCCGCCGATGCCGTTGATTCGACAACCTTCCCGCTGCATAAGATCTGGCTGAGCACTGGACGCGTTATCCTGGAGAACCTGACCAATCTCGATCAATTGCCCGCACGCAGCTTCCTGGTTATAGCGCCTATGAAGGTGCGCGCAGCCAACGGGGCGCCCGCTCGCGTCCTCGCGCTGCTGTTTTGATATCAGTGTGAAAGGAGTAACAAGACTATGGAAGCAGAAACAGAAGTGGGAGCACAGGAGAAAAATACCTTGCGCAAAGGGACATTGCGCACCGGCGACGCCATCGCGCAATCGATCGCGCTGCTGGCACTGGTAATGGGCATTGCTCTTTCAACCTCGTTCGCGGCTGGCTCTGCGGGTGCAGCAGCTCCGCTGGCCTACCTGGTTACGGGCCTGGGCAGCCTGTGCCTGGCCTACGTTATTATTCGCTTCACACGTCGCATGGCCAGCGCGGGCGGCATTTATACCTATATCTCGCAGGGACTTGGCCCAATACCTGGCTTCATCGGCGGCTGGATGTATGCGGGAGCGTTCGCCATTGGCATCTCGTTCGTGCTGGCCATTGCCAGTAGCTTTCTCAGCAGCCTGTTTGCCGATATCCATCTCTCTATCGACTGGTTTATCGTCTATTGCGCCCTGCTGGTAGCTCTGTTCCTTTTCGCCTTCTTCGATATTCGAATCTCGACGCGCACACAGTTGATCCTGGCAGCACTGGGCATTCTGTCGGTGCTGGTGCTGGTGGCGATTATTCTAGCGAGAGGGGGAGACGGTGGCCTTTCGCTGACGCCATTCTCGCCTGCCGCGCTGCCACAGGGATTTTCGGGTCTCTTCTTCGCGATGGTTTTCAGCTTCACATCGTTTATCGGCTTTGAGGCGGCGGCGGTGCTCGGTGAGGAAACGTCCAATCCGCGCTCGGCCATTCCGCGTGCGGTACTGACGGCGGTCATCGTCGCGGCAGTCTTCTATGTCCTGGTCTCCTACGCCATGTCGGTCGGCTACGGCGTGGCGCACGCTGACAAATGGGCCACCGACCAGGCCCCGCTCGATACACTGTCGAATCGCTATGCCGGCCCTGCCCTGGCAACCATTGTTGACCTGATGGTGGCGGTCAGCGCCTTTATCGCTGCGCTGGCCGGCGTCAACTTGACCTCGCGTATGCTCTTTGCAATGGGACGCGATGGCGGCATCCCGCCGGTTTTCGGATTGACGCACGCGCGCTACAAGACGCCCTGGGTCGGCATTGTTGCCGCTCTGTTGCTCACGCTCATTCTGGGCGCCACGCTTGGGCGCAGCCTGGGCGTTTTCACCTTCTTTGGCTTCCTGGCGACCACCGGCTCTATTGGCATCCTCTTCGCCTACATCCTGGTGGCGATTTCGAGCATTGTCTATTTCCTGCGCACGCGTCAGCAGAATCAGAATGGTCTGATGGTGGTTTGGGATGTACTGCTGCCGGTTATCGCCGTGCTGCTGTGCGGTGCGACGATCTACAGTTCCATCGTGCCGGTTCCTCAGGCGCCGCTCAATCTCGCGCCGTATATCATGGGGGCCTGGCTGCTGCTTGGGATCATCGTCGTGATTGTGCTCTGGCTAACGCAGGCCGAGCGCGTGCGCGAGTTCGGCAAGATCCTGGGCGAGTGATCGGTGCCCACTCGCGTATGGCCTGATGGCTCGCGCCTGTACCTACAGAACACCTCCCTGCTCGCCGGGGAGGTGTCTTTATTGCGCTACCAAAACGAGTTTATCCGAAACATGATTACGACAGTCCACGTTTTGATCCTCGCTCTTTACTCGCCTGTAGAGGCGTTGCGCTGGCAGTCGAAATGGTAAAACATTGTGCTCACTGGTGATCCCAGGAATAACGATATGGCTGAATCCTTGTCCTCGTATCAACTGTCCTTGCTTCTTTGGCATACACTGTAATCCCCGCACCTGGGCTAATATATCGATTAAATCAGCATAAAGCTTCGGTCGCTCATGGACGGGATCATACATCTGTGTTTTATGCTTGGAGAGGGCTTGCTGGGCGCGCGCGTATGTTGCTGAGATATCGACAATAAACTCTGGTGAGTGCATGGCATAGAGATGCAGGAAATGATCATCTGCGGGGTTGATCCAGAGACTTTTTTGCTGTAAGCCAAACTCAACATCATGGATCAAAAGTGTTGGTGGTCTTTGGCCTGCCGGTGCTATGCGTTGTAACGCGGCTACAGTCAGAAAGAAGGCAGAGGCATGATCCGGGTGATCGGTTTTTGCAGGGTGAACAACAAGGAGACGTGGCTGGATCGTGCCAATGAACTCGGCAAGTTCTGTGACTACTTGTTCTCGCAATGTCTCGCTGAGAGACGAAAGGGAACCGTCTGGATACCCTAAAAAGTGAAGCCTGCTGCCGACAAGGGCTGCTCCGGCATACGCTTCCTCAATTCGTACTTGCCGCGTGTATTCAGGAGGCCATCCCTCAACGCCCTGCTCTCCATCAGTGAGCAGAATTTCATGGTATTCATTGCAATACTGAGTATTGGTGGCCATCTGAAGATAGGTTGCATAGAAAAAATCCGGTCCGTCTCCCGGATGTGCTGCAACCTGTACAATCGGTCCGTCAACCTCAAGAGGAACAGGAAACAGAAAATCATCCTGTTCATACCGATAGCCAGGCGGTGTCGCAGTGTATACGCTGTTCTCTCGACTGTTTCGCCTGAATAATTCAGCAAGAAGAGCGGCTTCGTGCTGTCGCAAGTATGTTGATGATCTGTCAACGTGTTTTTCTTGAACAAGAGACTGTCCATGATAGGGCTGTCGCATGTGATATATCTTCCCCTCTCCCTGATTTGTTGGGAAAAAGCCTTCTCTCCTCAAAGAATAGTTGCGTGCAGATAGGCATGTATTGAAGGCGCTCGTCTCTTAATCTCGCGCATGTACCTTTTCAAGGCAAAAATGCATAGCGTGGGAACCGTCCGCATGCGTTGCGGTGCGACGCGCAGACCTGAAGCGAGCGTTTGGATAGTCGTGAAGTTTGCGCTAAACGCGCAGGGAGGAGATTAGCGACAACACAGACAGACGTAGTGGTAGTGGCAGTTCTGGCGGAGGAAATGATCGGAAACAGCGCAGGCGCCGGTCCACAGGTCAGGCGCCGGAATGGAGATGAGTGAAAATGGTTTTTGTATCTCCCTGAGAGACGAACGGCCAGCAGGGAGATTCTGCTGTCCTTGATCCATCGAGAAAACCTCGTTTCTACAAGCGATATGTTTTGCAGGAGCCATCGGCCCTGCTTTGAGTCTGTCCGCGTTCAGTATAGCGAGAGGAAGCGGCTTCGTCAAGCTTATATATAACAATATATCAATGAGAAAGAGGCGTATTTGTTCACTTCGCCTCTTTCTCGTCGCTCACTTATTGATTTTCAGACAGTTCGCGGGCAAAGGGTGAGGGGCGGGCTTCGATCTCAGCCGGTTCTGCCAGGGCGGCCCGCCTTTCTCTCGCCACTCGACGATGTGAACGCGACTGTGTTATCATCCAGGCGTAATACAGCCTGTTTTTTGAAGGATAAACCGAACAGTGTATCTCAAACGTTTAGAAATGCTGGGCTTCAAAAGCTTTGCCAGCCGGGTTCACCTGGAGTTCAGTCCCGGGATTACGGCGGTGGTCGGTCCCAATGGGGCCGGAAAGTCGAATGTCGCGGACGCGGTGCGCTGGGTGCTGGGCGAGCAGAGCATGCGCCAGTTGCGTGGCAGGAAGAGCGAAGACATTATTTTCGCCGGGGGCCAGGGCCGGGCCGCGCTGGGCATGGCCGAGGTTTCCCTGACCATCGATAACAGCACCGGTTGGGTGCCGTCGGAGTATAGCGAGATTACGGTTACTCGTCGTTCCTATCGCTCAGGGGAGAACGAGTACCTTATCAATAAGCAGAAGGTGCGTCTAAAAGATGTGC
>Ga0209581_1001750_pt1 | contig 23718 bp, 29 predicted proteins | sample Coa_R2_FD_187160 | JGI IMG/M metagenome (GOLD analysis project Ga0209581, IMG submission 187160) | Surface soil microbial communities from Centralia Pennsylvania, which are recovering from an underground coalmine fire - Coalmine... | ecosystem: Environmental > Terrestrial > Soil > Unclassified ...
TGAATATTATTCATTCATCTACGCTTGGTTTATTCACAGATTCCTTCGTGAAAATATATTGGTTATTCATTCATCCTGTGCTTGGATTATTCATTTATTCACGCTTGATGGCAATGCTTATTCACGGCCAAGCAGAGAGGAAGGGAGAGAGAATCAATCAGTCAGTCAGTCTGCCAATCTACAACAAGCAAGATCCAGCGGAGAAAGGAAAGGTGAGCAGATGAATAACCTCGGTAAGATTCACTGAAATAAGGCAACAATAAAGGTGAGACAATAAAGCAGAGCAAGGTTTTGGGAGTATTTGCTTATTATCTATCCGAAACTATAACCAACCAACAAGCAAACAGGCACGAATCATCAGAAACCAGAGCAAGATAACAAACGGTTGCACCCGCAAACACAACAAAAAGCTAAAGCCCAGTATATGGCACAGGAAAATCCTTTAAAATCATGCGCAGAGGCTTCCAGGAGCGCCTTGCAAAATGAGGAGCCGTGCCATTTTCCTCTACCCATTTCCTGATAAAGCTCATAGTCACCTTGTCTGAAGGATAGCCACTTCCAATGTTATGGTAGGTTTTGCGGATCTCCTGTATCTCTTGGTCTCTTGTAATCTTGGCAATTATAGATGCAGCTGCCACTACCACATTGAGGCTATCCGCATGGTGCATGGAATGCAGCCTCGGCCGGCATGTAAGATAGTCTTCTATGTAGCCCTTGTACCTCTCCGGGTTGACATCGCAGCAATCGACATATACTTCGTCTGCAGGGATGTTATTGATGACATGAGCCATGGCCTTTGCCTCGAGCTTGTTTAGGCCCTTGATGACTACGCTGTCGTCTACAGTCGCGCAATCAATTTTGTGCACACAGATAGAATCCGCTGCACTTATTATCTGACCAAAAAGGCTGGCCCGAGCTTTTGGAGCAAGCATTTTTGAGTCCCGGACGCCTATTTTTCTGAGCCTTGCGATCTTTGATTCGCGGACGCTCACTCCAGCTACCACCAATGGCCCTATTATTGACCCGCGGCCTGCCTCATCGACTCCACCGACAAGAATGCCGTCGCTGACTCTTAGTGGCAACCGCTGAATAACCACGTATGCTGGATTGATGGTCTTTATTATCGATTGCGGCTGTAAAAACCGAACGGATATTTCCTTTCCTTTCCTTCTTTCCTTTCTTTTTGCAAGCCCGGCTTCACTACAGACAGCCTGATGACTTTAACTAACTGTCAGCAAGGCAAGCAGCAAACAAAACAGCAATGCTGCCTACTTTTGATGGATTTGATTGTCTGGTTATAGTTAGTTTATACCATCCTGTTTACCCTAACCACGCAAAGGTAAAGGCAGGTGAGAGGGCGCAGGAATGCCAGATCAGGATTTTGTTGAGGCAATAGAAGGAGAAACAAGGCTTTTGGTGCCACGTTCTTCGCTTAGCGACAAAGTGCCGCCAAAGACGCCTGCATTCTTTAACCCGTCTGCCAGATTAAATCGCAGCGTGTCAATACTGGCCTACAGGGCTTTTGCCAGACAGCTGAGTAAGGAAAGAACATTTGCAGATTCGTTCACAGGTGTAGGTGCAAGGGCCCTTCGAGTCGCTGTAGAGGTGCCAGAGATAGAACATGTTTACGGAAACGACCTGAATCCGGTGGCTATAGATGCCGCAAAAAAGGCAGCAGACCTGAATTCCATTGCTGATAGGTGCACCTTTTCTATAGCCGAGGTATGCAAGTTTTTAACAGATCACGCAACAGGAGATGGCGGACGGTTTGCAATAGTCGATCTGGATCCTTTCGGGACCCCTGCAAAATACATCGATTGTTTGTTGCGGGCTGTCTTGGACGAAGGCCTGGTCTCTGTTACTGCGACAGACAATGCCGTGCTCTGCGGCATATATCCCGAGGTCTGTTCACGCCGCTATTACGGAAAGCCTCTCAATAACAGCTACTGCAATGAAATAGCCGTACGTTTGCTATTGTCGCTGCTGGCCCTTACTGCATCCAGGCTTGAGCTGAGTATACGTCCGCTCTTTGCCCATGCCAACATACATTACTTTAGGGTTTATGCTCAGGTCTTTGTAAGCAGTGGCAGCGCAAACAAAGCTCTGGACAATGTAGGCTATGTAATGCATTGCTTTCATTGCGGGAACCGCTTTCTTGCGCGAGAAAGTGATCTGCCTTGTCCTGTCATGTGCGAGCTTTGTGGAACCAAGCTCAGCATAGGAGGACAGCTATGGGCAAAGAGTCTCTATGACAAGGAGTTTGTAGCCAGAATGGTATCATTTGATCCTGACAGAGAATGCAAAAAATTACTTGATTTGTGCGCAGAAGAGCTTGACAGTATTCCCTATTACTTCAAGGCAGATGAAATCTCGTCTATGCTCAAGACTAATCCTGTCTCCATTGCCAAAATGCTAGAGGTTCTGAAAGGAGCCGGCTTTGCAGCTTCTAGAACCGCCTTCAATACAGGAGGCTTCAAGACAAATGCAAGGATAGATCAGATCCTCAATGTCATAAAGTAGAAAAAAATAGCGCCATGCCAATCAATCAATTAATTAATTACGATTTTCATCGGGTCAGCTCGTAGGCCATTTGCTGACTGCCTGATCGATATAATTATCAGACTGTGACTTTAGCGCGTTTAATTCAGAATCAGATCCTGTTTTGTCGTTTAACTGAACTCTCTTTTGCATTGCGTCAAGATAGGAAGAGAAGCTCTGCAGCGATTTTGCATAGCTATCATAGCTTTGTTGCCACTCGGGTGGAGGATTCGCATTGGCAATTCGCTGAAGCAGGCTCTGCACCTGTGTCTTTGCCGAGCTAATAGTTGCATTCATGTCGTCTGAAGAGAGAGTACCATTTTTCCATTTGTCAAACTGGGAAGTCACATTTGAGACCAGAGCAGTATGCTGTGAGTAAATGTCGGACAGAATGGTATTGTAAGTCGAAACGGCGGTACTTCCTGCCATCCCAGAGTTATTCTGAGGCAAAAACCATACTAAAAAGCTGGCAGCAATGACACCAGCTGCAATCCCTGCTGTCAGGGCTATTCCTTTTTTGCTTACCAAATTAAATCGCTTGTTGCAGCATTTTGCGCCTTTAAAAGCCTAGCGGGCGTTTTCTCATTATATTGATACCAGCAATGTGCGCATCATGATCAGACCAGACTATTTCCGTTTGGATGCTAGCCAGCTAGCTGTTTGACTGTCTCTCATGGCTTTATGCTCTTACCTTACAACATTGATATTACGAAAACGGCAACTAAGCAACCCTCCAATGAACTTGGCAAGAGACCAGAACTCTATCAAAGCTGGAACAATAATCTACAAAAAGAGCCTGACGCCGGAGCTGATAATAATTAGGATACAGCCAGATGGCGGCAAGGTACCAGACTTTGAGGCAGGCCAATTCATTACTCTTGGCCTAAAGCCACGAGATGCCGCTGGAGATGGCAGCTTGGTCTATCGGGCGTACTCGATCGCTTCTCCACCAGAGGAAAAGAGGTATTTTGAGCTGTACATAAAATGGATTCTTGAGCCAGTAGCAGGCAAGTTTACAAGTACTCTAATTGACCTAAAAGAGGGCGATACAGTCTTTTGGAAAAAGCCAACCGGATCCTTTACCATTGAAGAAAAAATGATAGATGGAAGTCCAGATACTAGAAGGCTCATCCTAGTAGCAGCAGGTACAGGTCTTGCTCCATTCATAAGTTACATACTTCACCTGAGATCCAAAGGCTCTCGAAGACAGATAATTTTACTTCATGGCGCAAGATTCGTAGCAGAGCTTGGATATCGAGATCTGCTTGAGTCGCTTGCGAGTAATAAAGAAAATGGTTGGGATTTCAAATACATCCCTGCCATCAGTAGACCTGATGACCCACTATCCAGGGGCTGGATAGGATATACAGGCAGAGTGGAAAGCCTCCTTGTAGAAAAACAAGGCAAATCTGCGCTAGAAAATATAGCAGGCGAAAAAATTACCCCTGCAAATTCTATTTTCCATGTTTGTGGCTACCATGGAACTATTGACGCTGTAACCTCGATACTGGCGCCTCTTGGCTTTGTTACTAACAAAAACAAAAGACAAGACGGTTCATTTGACATAAAAATAGAAATCTATGGATGACAATCAACAGCTAGCAACTCAAGTGCTCAACAGGCTAGAGAGAAAAGAAAACGAGCCGACCCGGCGAATCAACTACCTAATTCTTTTATTGGAGCAGTGTTAAATGCCCAGTATCCAGAGCCAATGACGGAAATAGAGAATGCTGACAAAGAGTCTATAAAATATGCAATGAGGAGAACCATGTACCAGGGTTCGACCATGGTCAATATATGCGATCTCGACCTAGTGGGAACCACCCTTGAGCAGGGCGAGCTTGCCATTAACCTTACAAAAGAGTATTTTCAGCAAGAGGTGATAGAATACTTTCAGGCCGAGAACCTGCTGCAAAAATGCGATATTGCAAACCTTGTAGGAGAGAACATAGTCAAACAGGCCATTGATCTCAAGCTGGCAAAGCAAGTAAGCATAAAAAGAATTGCAAATGTTCCATTCCTCATGATTTTCAAATTCCAGCATGGAAGGTAGCGGCAAAAGAGACGACATAGCTGCAAATCAGATGCATAACCAAGGGTTAAATAACAAAAAATTCCCATTCTATGTGTTGTCTGAAGAGTCATGGCAGGAAGGGGTTGCTCATGAAGAGGCGCCGCAAAAAATAGTCAAAGAAACCAACAGAAAAATCTACAGGCATGAACGCCAAAATAGATTTCTCCTCAAAAAATCAGAGGACTATGATGTGTTTGATGATGTTTTTGACACGCCTACCATCATGGTAATAAACAGCATGATAAATGATGGCCTTATCCAAAGTTTCAAAAGCCATTTTGCATCAGGAAAAGAGTCAAAGATCTACTTTGCGATTCGCAATGATGGCACACCGGTAGCAGTCAAGATATACCTTACCGTAAGCGCAGAGTTTAGGAAAAGGCTCAGATATATTGCTGGAGACCCAGCATTTAACAGCATAAAAAAAGGCTCGCGCAGCATGATGGCAGCGTGGGCAAAGAAAGAATTCAGAAATCTAAGAGCCGCGTATCAAAATAAGGTGAGAGTTCCCGCCCCTATTGATGTCAGAAAAAACGTCTTGGTTATGGAGTTTATTGGTGACAAAGAAGGCAACGCATACCCTACCTTGGTAAATTCCGATGTTTCAGCTGAAGACTACAAACAGATAATTGATCAAGTAACGCGGTTATATCAGCGTGCAGAACTTGTCCATGCTGACCTTTCAGAGTACAACATCATGAAGTCAGATGATGGCATCATGCTATTTGATTTTGGTTCTGCAGTCAATATCAACCATCCAAATGCAAAGCAATTTCTGCTCCGCGACATATTAAACATAAATAGATTCTTTGAGAAAAGAGGAGTAACAGTGCTCGATGCAGGATTGATTATCGATAAGATACGCAGCGAAAAGATATGAAGAAAGAAGAGAAGACAAGAGAAGATAAGGGAGAGAACTAGGAAAATGAGTTTCCATCAGATTGTAAAGGTACCCCAAGAAAGAATAGGGGCAATAATTGGTAAAAATGGCAAGGTCAAGGAAGAGATTGAGCATCGATGTAATGTCCAGATTGAAATAGATAGTGAAATGGGCACGGCTATTGTTTCAGGCTCCAAACCTCCAGACGAGATGGAACCATTCAAAGCTACAGAGATGATTTCTGCTATTGCCAGAGGATTCTCCCCTGAACGGGCATATAGGATATTTGGGGCAGAAGAAACATTCCATCAGATTGACTTGCGTGATTATGTAGGCAAGTCATCCAATGCCCTTGAGAGAATAAAGGGGAGGATTATAGGCGAGGGAGGCAGGTCAAGGAGAACCATTGAAGAATTGAGTGGAGCATATATCTCAGTGTATGGTCATACTGTGAGTTTTATTGGCACATACAAGCAGATCAAACTCGCAACTGATGCCATCAATATGCTAACATCGGGCAGCATGCACAAGACCGTATATACTATGCTGCAAGAGGCGAGAAGAAAGGAAAAACTAGACAGAATGAGGTTGTGGGAAGAGCAATAGGCTACGTAACTTAACTTAACTGCTTCACCTTTTTGCCTAAACCTTTTGAATTCGCACTGTCAACACACCGTTATGATACCGGTAATCTCGAATTTGTACATATTCAGAGTCAGCAAATTCCAGTGGGATATCCTTCTTGAAGTCTTGGCTACCCTTAATGTAAAGAGTTCCACCTGACATCTTGACATCTATCTGGTCTTCAGGTCCTGGCACTTCTGCTACAAAAATAGTTTCGTCCTTATTTTTTATCAGGTCATAAACCCAGTCTCTTTTCCCGGCCTCTTTTGAGATCCGCTTTGGTTCTTCAGCTCCTGACATCCTCTTTATCTCTTTTACCCAGTAGATCACAAGGCCAGAAAAGGCTGCAACAAACAGAAATTCTAAACTGCTTTGCCTTGAACTTATCACTAAAACAAACAAAATGCTGACAAATAAGAGAGCAAGCATAGGAATAATATAATCTGCTTTTCTGTCAGATGAATACCGTCTCTTGTAGCGAGCCATGGCTTACCCTCCAGCTTTTGATATTGCAAATTGATTATAAATCCTTATACACAAAGTTAAAGGTAACAAGATCCGTCGTAGAGGATAATGAGAAGATATTTTATTACAATCTACAGTCCATTCAGGTCTAACAGACTTTTTTGGTCTGGTTGTGCCGCCTGAAAGTACTGCTTTCTTGGCTACCGGTCTATTACCTGTTTCTTGGCCAAGTTTTTGCCGCCTGTCCACCTTGCAAAAAGTTTGTGTTCTATTCCAAACTGATCCAGAGTTTTGCCCACTACATGGTTGATAAGGTCATCTATTGTCCTTGGCCTGTGGTAGAATCCAGGCATTGCAGGCAATACAATTACTCCATTCTGCGCAACCTTGACCATATTGTCAAGGTGAATCCTTGATAGAGGAGTTTCACGTGGTACTACAACTAGTTTGCGTGATTCTTTTATGCAAACCCCCGCAGCCCTTGTAATCAGGCTGTCATCCACTGCGTTTGCAATTCCAGACAGAGTCTTCATGCTGCATGGGATTACGGCCATCCCGTTTACCTTGAAGGACCCACTTGATATAGGAGCTGCCATATCACTATCATCGTAGTATCTTGATGCAAGAGACCTCACATACTCTGCCGTCAAGTCAGTCTCAATTTCGATATTTTTCTCTGCCCACTCACTCATAACTAGATGGGACTCTACTTTTAGCTTCTTTAACGCTTCAAGCATCCGGATTCCATATATTACTCCCGATGCGCCAGTGAGCGCGACTACGATCTGCATGGGCAAACTTAGCTATCCATTTTTGTTATTTAATGGTGACTGAGCAAAGCTTGAAAATGGCAATCTTGCAAGCATTTATTTAATAAGAATTGCGTAACTAGCCCGACTGTGCTGACTGTATTTGGAACTGTGGCGCTAGATACAACTCGTACTCCATTCAGGACTGAAACAAGAATATTAGGTGGCGCAGCTACTTTTGCCTCGCTTTCTTCTAGCTTTTTTACTGATACCTCAATAGTTGCGGTAGTAGGAGGCGACTTCCCGACAGAATACCGTAAAATCCTAGACAGCAGAAGTATTGACACACGTGGAATTGTAACAGTGCCTGACGGAAAAACCTTCCACTACGATTCCTCGTTTGATTTTGACCTGTCACACAGAACTACCAATAAAACGGAGCTAAATGTTATTGCAGATTTTGAGCCCAAGATACCAGAAGATTATTCCAAATCGCAGTATATTTATCTGGCAAACAACGATCCAAAACAAAACATAAAGATACTGCGATTATTTCATGACCCTAAACTTGTAGTATGTGACACAATTGAGTTCTGGATCCATGGCAGCAGGCAGGATGTTGTAGATATGATGAGCAAGACAGATGGCGTCATAATAAATGATAACGAAGCAAGGCTTTTGTGCAAGACCCCAAATCTTGGCAAATGCGCAAAAACGATGCTATCGTGGGGATGCAGATTTGTTGTGATAAAGAAAGGAGAGCATGGTTCTATACTCTTTACAAGTGACGGCCAAGTCTTCCCCACTACTGCATTTTTCTTGGACGAAATTGCAGATCCGACTGGTGCAGGAGATTCGTTTGCAGGAGGTTTTATGGGGCACTTGGCCAGAAAAGCAAAGTCTGACTTTAACTCTATGAAGGAGGCAGTAGTATACGGCAATGTCATGGGCTCATTTGCAGTTGAAGATTTTGGCGTCAAAAAGCTGCTCTCGATAACCAAAGACGATATTGAAGAGAGATACGAAAAGTATCGCAAGTTAGTGCAGTTCTAAGTAAATTCGCAAGCAACGGCACGCCAATTCACTTCGCGAAAGTTGCATTCTGCTTTGCTCACTCAAATAATAAATAGATAATAATACACAATGAAATATCGCAAGACAAGAGGTCAGTAAGCGAATCTGTCAGTCAATCTGTCAAACATAGAGCAGGTAATTGTATCTGAGCTGAAAATTACCACCGAAGAGGCAAAGCTATTTGTGTCATTAGTCAAGACAGGCAGAATGGACATCAACACAATATCCAACCTTCTTGGCTGCAATACCGATAGGGCATGCAAGGTCGCGAGATCACTTGTCGATAAAGGAATGATCATAGAGATAGCCGAGGATAAATTCGAATCACTCCACCCAAGGTTTGCAGCTACTAATCGATACAGAAGATGGTGCCAAGAACAGGGAATACCACTAAAGAAGAACCTCAGGGTTGATAATATCGGAATTGTCCTAGAGCGCCCATATGAGGATGCAAGAACGACTGCGGATAAACCATAAACGTGCACTCACATGGTCTATAGCCTTGCCCTTCCCACGAAATGATGCCTGCTCTATTGCAAAAGTGGGCAAGCAAGTAAGGTAAGGTAGAAAAAGAGGGCAAGGGCAACAAGAAAAGGAGAAAAGTGGATTGGCGACAGGTGCGGCTACAACTTCAGATCCGAATAATGGCGACAAGGTAGTCTACTTTGGAGCAATAAATATCAACGATAATGACAGGACTGTCGGAACCGTCGACATATGGCGGAGCGTCGTAACCAAGGAACTGTTCTGCGAAGAAAAAAGGCTTGGCCTGCTTGAAATAGTAGATTATATCGGCATGCCCAAGATTGATAAAGACAAAAAATGGGCAGTAGCAATAAACAAAAAAATTCCCGGCAAAGACAGGTGGAAATTAATCAAAATAATCAAGGAAGGCAGATTTGGCTTTACTGATGCAAACGATAAGGCTGTGGAGGTTGAAGTAAAAGACTATAGGATTACCGACCCGGATTGGTGGAGCTTCCTTGTCGAGGAAAACATTAACCGAACGCTGGATGTAGCCAAGGTGCCGCAAAAATGAGCAAAATCCGCGACGCAGGCAAAGACGAAATTTCTAATTCTAATGTGCCCGTGACAATCTTTGTAAAGAGTGCAAGGGGTGGCGAAATTGCAAGCAAGCTGTCAGGATATTTTGTTCTGCAAGGTCATGAATTCCGATTTAGCGCAATTGCATTTGGAAGAATAGGGGGCCACAATATAGGCCTGAAAATTGCCAAGGGAACTTTGGAGAAAGTAAAAGAAATGGGTGTAGACCCTGATGAGCTCCAGCTGACAATTCAGAGAAAATTAATCGAGGGGGATGTAATTCTCCCTGAAGGCTTAAGGCCGCCGCAATAGTACAAGGCAACATCAGCTACATCAGAGCGCCCTCAAGGGCATTTCCGCAGCTGCATTTTGCCCTGTCGCTAGGAATTGCTGGGATCAACTCAGCAATGAGTTTTCTTGTCTTCTCTACATTTTTCTCAAGGGTCTCTATTACTTCCTGTGTGCTTACAGGCTTGTTGGCCCAGACATCATAGTCAGTAACTGTAGATATTGAAAGATAGCAGATTTCAGCTTCTCTGGCTAAAGGACACTCTGGGACAAGTGTCATGCCTATTATGTCTGCCTTTAATGCGTCTCTGAAAAACTGGGACTCTGCCCTTGTAGAGAACCTCGGGCCCTCGACACAGACATATGTTGCCTTTTGGTGCATAATGTATTTCATTTTTGTACAGGATTTTATCGCAATGGCCCTAAGTTCAGGGCAAAATGGGTCAGCAACTGAAACATGACAGACTCTAGGACCATCATAAAAAGTATAGTTTCTTCCTTTGGTAAAGTCAATGAACTGATCCGGAATTGCAATATTTCCCGGCTTGTATTCAAGTTTCATACTTCCGACTGCAGATGGAGCAATTATCCTCTTAACACCCAGCTCCTTCATTGCCCAAATATTGGCACGACTGTTTATTTTGTGTGGAGGAATCCTGTGTCCCCTTCCGTGCCTTGGAATAAAAGCTACACTTCTTCCTGCATAGCTTCCTATAGTAATTACGTCTGATGGCTCACCGTACGGAGTGTGTGCCTTGATTTCTTGGCGGTCGCTAAAAAGTCCCGAGTCATATATCCCAGTACCACCGATAATTCCGATTTCGGCCCTTGCCTGTGCCATCAGTGGTATACCACCAAAGAGTGAATATTGTAACCCATCTTTCTTAGCCTTTCAGCTCCGTTCAGACCGGCAAGTTCTATTATGAATGCAAATCCCGTGACCTTGCCGCCAGATTCCTCTACCAGCTTTGCAGCAGCCATAGCCGTACCGCCTGTAGCGATTAGGTCGTCTGCTATAAGCACGTGCTGGCCAGATTGTATCGCATCATCCTGAAGCTCCATCACTGCGCTGCCGTATTCTATGTCATATTCTTTCTTTCTTGTTTTGCCCGGGAGTTTGCCGGCTTTGCGGATCATGATCATCCCTTTGCCAAACTTTAAGGCCAGTGCGGTGGCCGGCACAAAGCCCCTTGATTCAATGCCCGCAATAGCATCTACCTTCGAGTTGCTAAATGCCCTGTACAACTCGTCAGTGATATAGTTCAGAGCGTCATTTCTTCTGAAAACTGGATTGATATCTCTGAAAAGAATCCCGCGTTTTGGAAAATCAGGATAGTTTGCAATTATTTCCTGAAGGTCCAGTTGCTTTGATTGCACATCTTCTAGCCACGGCTTGGCTGTAAAAAAGATTACGGGTATATCCATCAAATCAGCCGATTATGGTCTCATGTGATCTGCAAAGACCGTAGACAGTGCTTGTTTTCACTTATTTTTTATATCCGTTATGAGAATTGTAGTTGCAGTGGAATCTGAAGAAGCTAAAAAGAGATCAGAGTTTCAGGGCAAGATCGCTCAACTTAGAGATTTCAATGAGGCTTTTGAATTGGTCAAATCTGCCGTCTTGGCCAAGTTCAATATGCACAGGGCTGGCTTGAGCCTAATACTGCAAGTTATGCCCTCCAATCTTGGAGCCTACCATATACTTGGGTCGAATGTCATAGTTGTCAACCGCGCAGTACTTGCTTTTATAAAGGAAGTTTCAAAATCTCAAGAGCATTACAATTCGTACCTGTTCATGGTTCTGGCCCACGAATACATACACAGCTTTGGCATAGTAGATGAAAATACTGTGCGTCACATGACCTATGACCTGTGCAGAGATCTGCTTGGAGATAACCATCCTTCCACCAAAATGGCAAAAGATGACCCATCGTCTCTATATCCGGAACTCAAGACACTATTTAGTTCAGCACCAGGCCGTTTTGGTAGCGAATTTGAGGTAGTAAAGAACTTTGACAGGACGAACATGTCATATATCCAATAGAATAATCAGCCATCAAATTGGATAAATTATATACATTGGAAATTCTGCAGAAGAATTTGCAAGTTTTTCGATTGCTTTTTCTAACAAATCGATGCTAACAAAACATAAATAACATCATTGCGCTAGATATTTTGTAATGCCAATAAGGACAGGGGCAGAATACATTCAGAGCCTTAGGGGCAGAAAACTCAAGGTTTACCTTCTTGGGGAGCTTGTGAAGGAGCCTGTAGATCATCCTATTATCAGACCTTCGATAAACGCTGTCGCTGAAACGTACGATCTGGCCAATGAGGAGCCTGAGCTTGGTTCAGCCAAGTCTTCTCTGACAGGGATACAGGTCAACAGATTCTTGCATATAGCAGAGAGTGCAGACGATCTGGTAAACCAGAACAGAATGCAGAGAAAGCTTGGGCAGCTTACTGGCACATGCTTTCAGCGATGCGTCGGTATGGATGCTCTGAACTCGCTGTATTCAACTACTTTTGAGATTGATGCAAAGTATGGCACAATATATCACAGGCGCCTAGTCGAATTCATAAAAATGGTGCAACGCGAAAATTTGGTGATAGGTGGTGCCATGACAGATGTAAAGGGCGATAGAAGTCTGTCTCCATCTCAGCAAGACGACCCTGATATGTTTGTCCATGTTACAAAGAGAGACAGCAAGGGTGTCTACATTACAGGCGCCAAAGCACACCAGACTGGCTGCATTAATTCTCATTGGATAATTGTCATGCCAACTATGAGGCTAAAGGAAGAAGACAAAGATTATGCAATCGTTGGAGCAGTGCCGGCAGACGCTCCCGGAATTCAATATATTTACGGCAGGCAATCATGCGATACCAGAAGCATGGAAGGCGGTGACATCGATGCCGGCAATGCCATGTACTCTGGACAGGAAGCAATGATATTCTTTGAGAATGTATTCATACCAAATGAAATGATATTCATGAACGGCGAATACGAATATGCCTCGATGCTTGTTGAGAGGTTCACATGCTATCATAGAAGAAGCTATGTCTGCAAGACCGGCCTTGGGGATGTCCTGATAGGAGCTGCTGCCGCCATAGCTGACTATAACGGTGTCGCAAACGCTTCGCACATCAGAGAAAAGCTGGTTGAAATGACTCATCTAAACGAGACTATTTTTGGCACAGGCATAGCCTCTTCATATAGAGCTCACAGAACCCTATCCGGCAATTACCAGAATGACGATATGTTAGCCAATGTCTGCAAACATAATGTCACAAGGTTCCCATATGAAATTGGTAGGCTAGCTCAGGATATTGCTGGAGGATTGATGGTAACCATGCCATCAGAGAAGGACTTCAAGAGCCCACAGACTGGGCCTTTGCTTGAAAAGTATCTTAAAGGTAGGAAGGGAGTTCCCACAGAGAGCAGGGTGAGAATATTGAGACTGATTGAGAACATGACTCTTGGAAGGAATGCGGTCGGATACCTTACAGAGTCAATGCACGGAGCGGGCTCGCCTCAGGCACAGAGAATCCAGATCGCAAGGCAGATGCAGCTAGAATACAAGAAAAAATTGGCCAAAAGGCTGGCAAATATCAATGAAGGAGAAGCAAGCGAACTTGTTCAAGAACAATCGGATTACTTTGACAAAATATTTGGTGCAGGCAAGAGCAATAACAAAGACAGGAAAGATGATAAAAGCAAGCAGTTCAAAAAATAGGCAAATGATCCTTTAGCAAGCACCCCACGTCTTTATCTGCCTGCGTCCCATAGTCGAGTATAATTATCTATTTTATTCCATGATTCTTCCTCAGATAGTACACGCTCTACCGAAATTTCACCAAAATAGTGGTCTAGAACGGCTTGTCTTTCCATAGCCAAAGGAGGCGAACAATAATCTTCCTCTACCCATAAAGCGAAATCAGGATTTATAGGGTCGATTCTAGCATTTTGAAGACTATGTTGAAGAGCATGACCAAACGGTCTCATGTTAGATATGCTTCCTGAATCCAGTTTGTCGTGCAGTTCTTGGAGCAATTGCTTGTTTGGTTTGGCCCTCACAAGGTAGAATGCCAAATTTCCTATTCTATTACGACTTGCTTTTTATCGCTTAAAATGCTATTTGGTGTTAAAGTCTATCTCCTTGTCTGAAGATATGTTTTCATGTTTTCCTAACTCGGCCACCTATTGGACTGCATGCCCCAATATCCAATACAAAAGTTTAAGAATTGACCCACTATTTCCCTTTTGAAATGGAATCTGGGTTAACTGACTTTTGCTACATGGTTCTGGCCCTAAACAAAGGAATCAGGTTTGCAGGCGTTGCAAGTAGCACTGGCAAGTTGGTCGCATTTGCATACAGAAGAGGACTAAAACCTCTGGCAAGCAAGGAGGAGAGCGAGTCTTCTATCCTCAGCACATTTTCAAAAATGGATATTCGGGCCAAGATGGAAAAAAGATATGGCAAGACAATCTACTCTTTTGCGTTATACCAGAACGTAAGAAGGGTAATGATACCAATTAGAGATGCCTCTAGAATTACTCATGTTCTGATGGTTTCATTCGATATAGAGGTAAATCAAGAACCAATAGTAATAAATGAGATAATGCCCGCGCTCGAACGCTTATTTGTAGAAGCAAAGGCAAATGCCTAAGCCGATAAATGAACTATAGTATGAGCCTACAAGAATGTGTGCTATGCTTTATTTGAGTTAGCGTGTGTGCAAACAACAATAGTCTGTATGCATTTTGCTAACGTTGGCAGTATGTGCAATCTGAGCTCGCTTCATTTTATTGAACCTAGTAATACTTGAAAAAAGCTTCAGAGCCATTCTGTTGATGGACACATACGCCGAATCCTTAGGTCTGTATTCCTTCTCTACACATTCCCGACTGACCAAGGGAAATTCATTCCTGCTGGCTTGGTATTTCAATACCACAAACAATGCAATTTTGCAAGATAGACGATAAGCAATTGCGTCCAAGGCCGCCAGCAGTGCTAATGCAACTTTTCTATTACACTAGTTTGCAGCAGCTGCCTTGGAATCGTAAAAAATATTGTGTTGTCAGTTACGTCAAATGCGAGATCTGTCAACTGAAATCTCTTGAATATATGTTGGAGCATAAGTGACAAGAACATTGACCATTTAGAGCCGATATCATGGGATATGGTATACGAATATTCTTTTTCCAAAAGACGCTTGCTATAGGTCATGCTAGATACCTGCCCTTGGAACAGCTTGGCGGGTTTCTTAGCCATACATGACCAATCTATCCAAATCTACTGATGTCTTGGTTGCTTCTACCAATATCACAAACGGCTCCAGCTCTATTGGCTTCTGAATTACCTGCATCGATTTTCCCCCTCTTTTCATTGCAGTCAATTCAACTAGCTCGTGAGCATAGGCAGTAACTATGATTATTGGCTGATAAGGAAACATGGACAATAATTCAGGTACAGTCTCAATTCCATTCTTTTTAGGCATCCTGTAATCGATAATAACAACATCAAATGGAATCCTATGTGGAGAGTTACCCTGCTCCCTATAGCTTTGTATACATTCTACTCCATCATGGGTTAAAGTAACTTCATGGCCATGAGCCTCAAGTGCCAGTTTGTATGATTCACCGATGCTCTTTTCGTCGTCTGCTACCAGTATTTTCATTGGTACAGGGCCAATTTCGACAAAACCTGTTTATCATGACTTGCAAGTCAGAAAAAGCTACACGCATTGCAGGGTAACTATCATATTATTCGATAGCCATTAATCCTTCTCATGCTTCGAACTTGTCTTGTTCAGATGTGACACAAGGATTATTTATCAGTTCAGCGCTTATAATCATATCAACATTGTGGAGTTGTTGTGTTAATTGAAGTTAACTGGGGCTCAAATTGATGATTTAACGGGAAAGGTTTTCAGGACCATAATAAGCAATGGAAAAGATGGAATTCTGCAATCGGAACTCTGGAAGGAACTCGACCTTACAAGCAGAGACGGCTCCAGAGTGGCAATCCGCCTTGAAAAGCGTTCCCTTATCAGGCGTGAAAAGATGCTGGAGAATGGCAGGTGGACATACAAACTTTTTGCGATCAAGCTTCCTGTCGACACTCAAAGCATAGAACAAGCTCCATGTCTTACCTGCGCTGTGGAGCACATGTGCACAGTAGAAGGATCTTACAGCCCAAACAGCTGCAATTTGATTGAAGACTGGCTAATTCAGTCTTTTAATAACCATGGGATTGCGAATCAAGACCCGCAGCAAAAGGACGGACAAAAGATAGAGCAGCAAAAGCCATCTGTAGCGGTATCCAATGAAAAATAAGATAATAATAAGCAAGCAATCACAATGAAACAAGATGAGACTTGCCGACGCCCGTAAGGATCGCTACCGCCGGCTAGCCAAGGATCAAGGATACAGAAGCAGATCAGCGTACAAACTTTTGCAAATAAACAAGTCCTACAAAATTCTCAAGAAAGGCCTTTCGGTAGTAGACCTTGGCTCTGCTCCGGGTGGGTGGGTTCAGGTGACGCAAAGAGAAGTAGGCAGCAGCGGCAAGGTCGTAGGAATAGACCTCAAAGAAATTGAGCCCATAAATGGGGCTGTTCTTTTGCAGGGAGACATACAAGATCCTGCTATAGCTGCTATTGTCATTGACAAGCTTGACAGCAAGGCAGATGTTCTTTTGTCAGATCTGGCTCCAAATGTTAGTGGGGTTTGGGATATAGACCATGCAAGGCAGATATCTTTAACAAAAACTGGCCTGATGATTGCCCACAGAGTGCTAAGGAAAGGAGGAAATGCTGTTTTCAAGGTATTTGAAGGAAGCATGCTTGAAGAGTTAAAATCTGAAATGAGGCACAACTTCGAGCGAATTCAGGTAAGCAAACCTGAGGCAAGCAGGCAAGAAAGCAGCGAAATGTATCTGGTATGCTTTAACTTTCGAGCTGGTGACACACTGCAGCCGAAATGAGGAGATGCAATTGATAGTTATTGGACAGTAGCGCGGTAGTACCTTGCTGAGTTGCAGTCTTGTAAAGAGCTGCCAGCAAAATCAAATATACAAGGATCTAAAATAGTAAAAAGTCATTGTGTATATCCTAGACCATGACGTTTGATACCAGAAGAGAAAACAATCATGCAAAATTTGCCAATAATGAACCAGAAAATGTGCCTACCGATACAAATGATGCTGTTAGGGTAGCTAACCTTCTTGAGGGTCTAGAATTTCCTGCATCAAAGCAAGAGATTTTGGATTATATAAGTAAAAGGCGCCTGTCCAGCAGAAAGGACATTGATCTGGTTAAGCGCATGCAGGGGCTTCTTGAAAGTAAAAAGGAATATGCCAGTGCATACGAGGTTGAACGGGAGGCGCTGCTTGTTCGCCATACAGGAACACAGGCGAAAAAAGGTGCCAAGCCTTATGTACGCGACAGGGCATTGAACATGGCCAATCAGGAAAGAATTGGAGAAGCACCAAGACCCGCTCCTCCGGAGCAGTCTCAAGGATAACTAGGCTAAACTGAGGAGGCGCTGACGTGTCATCAGAAGGCTGGGACAGCTCACATCCGCTTGACCAAAAGTGTACATTTTGCAATGCCTATTTCAGGACATATGAGGAAAAGGTCAAACATACTGGAGAGGCTCATGCTGATCACTAGTTGAATCACTTAAGAAAGGCTAGGCTAGAGGACAGACTGGTTGTTTTTGGCAGATCATCATTTTAGCCCAGTCTCTTCCTGAGGTTTTATTTTTCTAAAATTCAAATACAGCGCAACATCATAAGCAATTTTTAAAGCTCCGCCTATGATAAAGGGTGCAGATAGAGCAGATAATGATTGGATTATTGCGCCTGCAATGGAAGGGCTGACAGCCTGTGCAACATTTCTTGATACATTGGTAATGCCGGCTGCAGTGGTTCTTTCTTCTTCATTGACAACTGAGACTATATAGGATTGCCTTGTCGGCACGTCCATCTGTGACAGGGCCATTCTTGCAAGGTAAAACCCGATGGCAATAGGGAGGGCAGGCGCAAACGCAACTAACATTAGCAACACGTTGGAAGGGATATGCGTAAACACCATTGTGTTGACAAGTCCGATTCTATCAGCAATCCTTGCTGCAACTATAAATGAAAATGCGGTAAGGGCACCGGCAATCGAGAAAATATATGACAGAGTAGTCAGGTCGGCACCAAATCTTGTAAAGAACCAGAAAGATACTATACTCTGGATCACAAAGCCTCCTGCAAACGAATCCACTGCAAAGAGCCCGGACAGTCTTGTTACAATTTTCCTTGATTGCATGGACAGAGGCTGAATGGGCTTTATAGTTATAGCTTCTATTTTGGATGAAAGAAAAAGATAGATGACAAAGACCGAAGCTCCAAGAAGACTGTACAGAAGAAATAAGGTCCTTATTGACTCAACTTGGCCAAGGCCATAATGTTCTTGGAGAATTTGCGGAACACCAGATAGAAGCACTCCGGCAGACATGGCAAATGTTCCAAACATATTGTAAAAGGCAAAGGCAGTATTTCTTTTTCTTGCATCTGTAATTGCCTGTGGAAGAATTGCCTGCTCTATCGAAAGAAAGGCCCCTGTCTCTGTGCCTGTCACATTGATAGTACCTATGAGTGCGGCAAAAATTAGGACAAAGTAATTCTGGGAGACAAGAAATACTGCCCCTGACGCTGACATCAAGGCTGCATAAACCATCAGAAGCTTTCGTCTTCCCAATCTGTCTGCATAAAAACTTGCAAGCAGGGTAAATACCACTCCATTTACTAGGGTAGTCGCTAGGATAATCCCAATGGAAATTTCATTGAAACCTATGGTCTTTAGATAGATAGCAAGAATTATACTCAGAAAACCATAGGAAAATGCCCTTATCGTCCTCGCTGCAAACAAAAGCTTGCCATCATGCGAAAGCCAGTTAAGGGCAAAGGACATCTATTGAGTTATTGAAGCCACTGCTGGCATTATCTCCCTTTCTATCTGACCGGCTAGGCCATTTTGCTGATTTCCTTCTCTAATCTTTGGCCTAGCTTTTTGCCAGTTTCTTGTTAGCTTGACCTCAACCAATCCACCTCATCGACCATATCATCTCAAGGGCGCTTCATATCTAGGCCGAGAACACCAGAATCACCCCAGTTTTCATTGGATAACTCATAGATCAGAATGCGGATGCTTGACTCATTTATCTTGAGGATTCTGGCTGCCTCTTTTGTAAATATTTTTACCAACTCGCGTTTCTGCTCGATGCTTCTTCCTTGGCTCAGGGTTATCTCTATAACAGGCATTTTGCTAACTATTACCACACGAGGAATTAAAAGTAAATGGTATTGAGTATCCGCAGCAGCACAGCCTCAATCTTTGCTGCATTTTCAATGTCGTCCAGATATTTCTGCAATAGGAGCAATTAATTAACTGCCAGTAAATTCCTATGCAAGTAGGTAGAGGCGGTACGAGCGAGATAGATATTGCACTTCCGGCTGAAAGGATTGCTTTTCTTGCGTATAACATCGGAGTATTTGAATCTGTTCAAAAGTTTGGTGGACTTATTACAAGCGGCAAGATAACCAGTGAAATGGATGTCTCAAAGGTGGCTGAGCTGCTTTCCGAGTCCAAAGCGTTCTATGATGCGCAAATGATCTCTGACCTTGTAAATGCTCTCTCAAAGGATATGAATTCGACAATCGACAGGATATCTCCCTCCCAAGTAGAGTACGTCATGAAATTGCTAAAGACTACAGGAGTTCAGCTACCGTAATCTGTATAGTTTATAGGCAAACTTGCTGCCTATACTCAAAAAAAGAGTCTCAAGCTTTTCATTATGGCAGGTTAGCTACCTTTTGCAACATCTATTCTATCCATTCTGATAGAAATGACCCAAGACAAGATTATATATGAATCTCAAGGCTAGCTAAAGGTGTGCCGTCGTAGCTCAGCCTGGGAGAGCACTCGACCTAAATAGAGGGGTGAAGCTGAAGACCGAGCTGTCGTGAGCTCAAATCTCACCGGCGGCATATCTAATTTAACTATCTGGCGTTCATCTGTATTGACAGCAACGATAAGGCCGATTGAGCAAACGCTAGGAGCAATTGCGGACACAGAACAGACAGAATAATCTTACTTAAAGTAAATAAATCTAGAGATTTGTGTTTCCTTTAGTGAATGGGTGGATGGTTGTATATTTATGATCAAATCTACTGATGGTAGCATCATAGATACTCCGGAGGAGAGAAAAAGACGCTTCTTGGAGGAGTTTGAAAAGCCCTTCAAGTGCGAAAAATGTAACGAGAGGTTCAAGAAGAAGAAATACCTGAGGGAGCATAAATCAGAAGTACATTCGTACTAGCCTGGTAACTATTCGTTCTGCATGTTCTTTTGGAGTCTTTCCATGAGCAAGACGGCAGCTTCGTCTCCAACTGCTTTTGTGAAGGCTTCCTCAAGCTGCTCCAAGGTATAAGATGTTTTGCCAAGTAGTATGACACCATAGTTTTCAAGATCATAGATCAAAGCTTCAATTCCAGCCTGACCCAGAATATATTCCATCTGCAATAACGCCTTTTTTATCTTGGCGCTAGGTATAGGGTCGTCTTGCGGACGATTTCTAGACAAAATAATCGATACTTGCTCAATAATGGGACTCTTGTATAAAAATAATTTGTCAGAGATAATAAATATTGCAACTATTTGCATGACCAGTTTATGGACAATTGACGACATATTATTGCATGGGCCAATTCCGAACTTATTCAAATGTCATTTTCAAAATACAGGCGCTGCAGCAAGCTCAATCAGGCCTCATGCCTCTCTCTTTCTGCCCTTTGATTATCTTTGATATCATTCTACTAGCCTCGATCTTGCTAAGGTCTTCAACTATGACCCCATACCTTTTGAGAAATGCAAGCTGCTTCTGTGTAGCAAAATGTTTCCCAGCCTGAGCCGCGTATTGCGGGTTGTTTTTTAGAAATTCTCTATACGCTCTGTTTGTAAGGCTATCTGCCTCTTTGTTCTCCTCTCTGCCAACAAGCTCAATTGACAAGTCTCTGAGTTTTTCTTTCAATGACAATACCTTTCTATAAAGCGGGACAAGATGCGCCTTCCTTACCTTCATTCTTCCGCTTATCTGGCCTACAACAAGTTGTGAATCTCCTATTATTCTGATTGGGCCAGGCTCAAGTGAATCTCTGTTTGCTGCAAGCCATTCAAGTGCCCTGATTAGTCCGGTATATTCTGCAACGTTATTGGTTGCATTTGAGGAAAAAGGTTCTGCAGCAATACCGTAATCTTGATGCACCACTTTGCCAGCTTGTTTGATTACATATGCATAACATGCTATACCACCAGGATTTTTTGGCTGGCACAGCCCATCAAAGTTGACTATAATAGTGTCGGGCAACTGGCTGGCATTAATATTGCCAACAGGATATTTAATTGAGTTGTGCAATGTTGGTTATTATTTAGTTAATTAATTCAGTTTGGTTTTGGATAATTGTAATTACTTCTCTACCACTTGCGAGGCGGCATAGGCCCCCCTTGCAACCACCTCAGAAAGTGCAGGATGAATATGTACTGCATTTGCAATATTACGAATTGTTCCAGCCATCTTCATCACTACAAGTACTTCATGAATGAGAATTGACGCTTGGCTTCCGAGGACATGGCAACCGAGAATCGAACCTTCGTCTGATACTAGGAATTTGACAAAACCATCTCTGTCTTCAATTGATTGGCCCATGGCCGTGTCAGCATAGCGGTATATCGTTTTTTTGTACTGAACCCCCTTGCTTTCAAGCTCTTGTTCCGTGGCTCCAACCCCTGCAACCTGTGGTGAGCTAAAAATGGCATGCGGCATGGCAGTATAGTCTACCGGAATTTTGGTTGGATGAGTAATATTGTGAAAAGCATATTGGGCCTCTAGGTTTGCACTATGCTTGAACTGGTATCTGCCCACTGCGTCGCCAAGGGCAAATATTCCTTTTATGTTTGTCTCAAGATACTCGTCAACAAGTATAAAACCACTTGCGTCAGTTTTTACTCCTGAGTTTTCAAGGTCAAGAGTATCTGAATTTGGGACCCTGCCTGCAGCTATTAAAAGTTGGTCAGAATCAAGTTCAAGAGTGCTTTCAGGTTTTCCTGCAACAATATGAAACAAACCATTAGCTTTGGCTACATATTCCACTCTATAGCCGGCGTGCACGCCGTATTTTTGCGAAAATAGTTCGGTAAATTTTTCCGCAATATCTCTATCTTCATACTTTAGCATCGTACTACCAGTTTCAATTATGTCAACTTTTGTCCCAAGGGCACCAAAAAAGTGGCCCAACTCTGCTGCAATGTAGCCACCGCCGATAATAGTCAATCTTTGTGGCTGCTTTGACAAGCGCAGGGCCTGGTCGCTTGTTATGTATCCGCTTTCTTCAAGCCCCTGTATCTTGGGTATCGCAGGTCTTGTACCTGATGCAATCAAGATCTTGTCTGCAGATATTGTCTCGTTTTCCATTGCCAATTGTTTTTCCCCGGTGAACCTGCATTCTTTTGCAAATAATAACGGATTATCTGTTTCTGTGTATGCATTCCTGATGCTATCAGACTCATGGTCAACTATCCTTGTGGCTCGCCGGACTATTGCATCAAAATCTACAGAGAACTTCTCAACGTCGATTCCAAAAATTCCTGCCTTTCTGATAGTTTCCACAACATCGGCGCAATATATCAAGAGTTTGGAGGGTATGCATCCTCTGTTGAGACACGTGCCACCCATTCTATCTTTTTCAATGATCGCAACTTTCATGCCATGCTGAGCTGCTGCAAAGGCAACATCAAGTCCTGAGCCGCTTCCAATGACTGCAAGGTCAAACTTTTGCATATAACCTAATGTAACTGGGCTTTTCAGATAAATGTAATTGGGCAGGATTGTTTTCCAGTGGCTCAACCGCTAGCGGCCAAGTCAGTTTTCTCTTACTTAGGACCATATGGCTAACTTGCTAGGTTAGAAATTGCTACCATTTTTAAATACTGCCCTGACCATAATAACCTGTGATTAGAAATCATTGTAAGGATTCAGTCGAGGCTTTGGAGGTGAGCCCTCTTGGCATCCAGAGCCTACAGAAGGTCGCTTAGAAGCGCACAAGCGCAAAAATTAGTACAATGTCCTGCCTGCAAAGGCAGTAATATAATCACTGACCCGGAGTCGGGTGAAGTAGTCTGCAGAAGCTGCGGATGTGTGATATCAGACAGAGAAATTGCAAGTGGGCCGGAATGGAGATCTTTTGAATCAGGAAACGATGGTGTAAGGACTGGTGCACCTACATCCCTTGCCAGGCACGACATGGGACTTGCTACCGTAATTGGAAATAGTGGGAGAGACGCAAGCGGCCAACGTCTGGATCCTACTATGCGTGTGCGCATGAGCAGGCTGCGCTTGTGGGACTCTAGAAGTCAGGCTCATTCTTCCACTGAAAGGAGTTTGCAAAATGCGTTCAATCAGCTTGCAAGAATAAGGGACGAAATGGCTCTGTCAGGTTCAGTGGTTGAAAAGGCCGCCTACATTTACAGGAAAGCACATTATAGAGGCTTGACTAAAGGGAGAACAATTGCCGGCATACTTGCGGCTTCTGTGTATCTGGCATGCAGAGAAATGGCTGTTCTGAGAACTTTGGATGAAATTGCGGCAACTATGGGTGTAAAAAACAAAGAAATTGCAAGATGCTATAGAATGATTGTCTTTGAGCTGGATCTTAAAGTGCCAAACATAGATACCACAAAGTGTGTCGCAAGAATATCAAACAAGCTAAATCTGGACGAAAAGACAAAACGCAAAGCGCTTGATCTAATAGCACAGGCAAGACGAAGCAGAGTATCTGATGGAAAGGATCCTATGGGACTTGCTGCATCAGCGCTTTACATTGCATGTATAGACGCAGGAAAAGATGTGAACCAGCATTTGGTAGCAGAGG
>Ga0209581_1001751_pt1 | contig 23716 bp, 21 predicted proteins | sample Coa_R2_FD_187160 | JGI IMG/M metagenome (GOLD analysis project Ga0209581, IMG submission 187160) | Surface soil microbial communities from Centralia Pennsylvania, which are recovering from an underground coalmine fire - Coalmine... | ecosystem: Environmental > Terrestrial > Soil > Unclassified ...
GATTTGTCAACGCCGGTTGAAAATTGCCCATTTCGCCGGTCGAAAATTCCCCCACCCCACAGGCTCCCAGCCGGTGCTGGAAGCCGGTTTCCGATTAGCGTCCTTTCCCTCATCTTAGGAATCCATCGCACGGAGCGGTCAAGGGCGCGCCGATTTTGCGCGGCGCAGCAGACCCTTGACGGCGAGGACCGTTCTGCAAAGTTTCTGAGGAGGGAAAGGGCGCTGGTCCAACGGCAGGTATTCCATCATCGATGATCAGAGCCTTGGGCGCCAGGTAGACTCGGAATCCTCCGATCCAGCCGTCCTTCCCGGTAGGCGCGGCCGAGGTCCGTCACCAAGTCATGTGCGGTCATGAAGTAGGCTCCGAACCCGGCCTGGATGGCAGCTTCGGCCAAGGCCACGCTGAGATGCGTCTTGCCCACCCCCCGGCGGACCGAGCAATACCACATTGTGCTGGCTTCGTGAGTGAAGCGCAGCGTGCGAAGTTCGCGGACCTGGCGTTCATCGATGGAGGGCTGAAAGCTGAAGTCCGTCCAGCAACTGCAGACTGAACTGGTCCGCATCCCAGCGGGCGTCCACCACCTCATGCGTGGTTCCGTGTACGCGCCGATTCGCCACTGTCCAAACCCACTCCCGCAACTGCGTGTTGAGATCGCTCAAGCTGCTGGGTCATTTCAGAGTATCGAAATCAGCAATTCGTCCGTAAATCGATTCGATGCGGCGCTCCGCCGGATTGGCCGAAAGAGGTTCGTACTCAAGTTGCACTTCGTAGCGGCCCCGCGGATAGAAGCCGCTATTCGCGTGGTCCGGGCAGTTCCCATCAAAGTGCACTGTGAAATCATTGAAGGTCCGCATGGTCCGGACATTCGCGCCGCGTTCCTGGTTCATCAGGATGTCGTCTTTTACGGCCAAGTGGCTGCTTGCCGGGTTACCCGATGGGTCCCTTCCGCCCAGGTTCCGGCCATTCAACAGCGGCTCGGGAGCGGTCCGGCCGGCGGGCTCCAGACGCTTCAGGTCTGGCGCGGACTCCGGTAATCGGCGTCGAGACATCGCCGCGCTTCTGCATTCCCGTCAGCCTGTCGCCCGAAGCCTCGAGTTCCCAGGTGAGCGCGGGACGAACTTTCGCATACATTGCAGCTTACTACCGCGAGTCCGAAACCGAAGCCGCCTGGTCGCGCTGCAAAAGGCCGAAGGCGGACATCATGGCCGGGCTCATGTCGCCCAGAAACTCCCGGTAGGAACTCGTTGCTCCTCGTTCGAAGGCTTCCCGGATCTGCTCTGGGTCGCGGCTTCGCAGAGCGGCAATCAGCGGTTCGTGAGCCTCCACAACCGCCGGAAGCTTCTGAAGACCATGGCTGCGTAAAATGCTGATGAAGGCGAACAGCGGAACCGTGATGAGGTCCAGCGTCTGGCAAAGCGTATCGTTGCCCGAACATTGCCAGACGTAACGGTGGAACGCCAAGTCCGCTTGCGCCGCGTCGTAATAGCGGTTAGAATTGACCGCGATCTGAAGGTTGCCCAACCGTTCTTCGAGTTCGGCGAATTGCTCCGGCCCCATCCGCGGCGCCGCTTCCTGTGCCGCCAACACTTCCAGGAGCGCTCGCAGCCGCACTCGCTCGCGCACGTTCTTGGGCGATAGCCGCGTCACCTCCGATCCGATATTGGGAGTACGCGTCACCAGACCCGCGTGCTCCAGTCGTTGCAGAGCCTCCCGCACCGTGGCTTGGCTGACTCCCAGAGCCTTTGCGAGCGCCAGTTCGCGTAAAGGGGTTCCGGGCGCGTACTCGCCCTCGAAAATCTCCTCGCGCAGACGATCGGTCACCGCATCCACGCGTGAAGACGCTGTTCGTAAGCGAGCCATTGCGAAGAGCTTAGCATGCATTTCCGCTTGACCACAAGCGACGATCGAACATATTATCGATAATACAATCGATTAAACGTCGCTTGAGGAGGAGGAGCATGAGGCTTTCTGTTGCCGTCCTATGCTGCATATTCGCTGCGACTGCCCGCGGGCAGATCGGCGGAGGATCGATCGTCGGAATCGTCAAAGACCCCAGCGGAGCGGTTGTATCGGCCGTTCAAGTGACCGCCCGCAACCTCGCCACGAACGAGTCGAAGGCGGTGCACACCAATGAACTCGGCTATTATGAGTTCCCACTGCTTCCTGCAGGGCGGTACCAGTTGGAAGCCGAAGCTCAAGGATTCCAAAAATCGGTGAGCGGCCAGTTCGACCTGAATACCGGTTCGCGCCCCCGAATCGACCTGCAACTTCAGGTCGGCGCCGTAACGCAGACGGTCCAGGTGGATGCGACCGCGCCTCTGGTGAATGCCACGACCGCGGAATTGGGAGCCGTCGTCGATGAATCCCGCGTCAAAGAACTGCCGTTGAACGGCCGGAACTTCCAGCAACTGCTGAGCCTCCAGGCCGGCGTGGTGAACGCGCCCGCGAGCGGCATCGGCGGCCGGGGCGGGATTGAATTCCACGGCTCCTCGGCGCTCGGCAACAATCTTCTTCTCGACGGCGTGGATATGAGCTTCGGCGAAGAAAACGGCGCGGCCAACTTCGCGTCGGCCGGTGGGGGCGGCGTCCTCATCAACACTGTCAGCGTCGAGGCGATTCAGGAGTTTCGCGCGACCGGAAGTTCGTTCCCCGCGGAATATGGCGGATCGGGCGGCGGGGTTCTCAACATCACGACCAAATCCGGCACAAACCAGTTTCATGGCGCCCTATTCGATTACTTCCGGAACGATGCCCTGGACGCCAACGATTTCTTCTCCAACACCACCGGCGCTCGCAAGCCCCCCTTGCGCTGGAATCAGTATGGCGGCAACATCGGCGGCCCCATCCGAAAGGACAAGCTGTTCTTCTTCTTTAACTACGAAGGCGACCAGGTGCACCGGCTGAGCGCCGTGACCGGCAACACCGTAACTCCTGCCCTTCTCGCACTGGTGAAACCGGCCATTCGTCAGGAATTGACGGCCTATCTACCCAACACGTACACACCTACTTCCAACCCTTATCTCGGACTCCACCGCAGGAACGATCAACAAAAGAACGCCGACAATACCTATCTCACACACGTCGACGGCAACTTCGGAAAACACCGTCTCTCCGTTCGGGACAGCTACAACCACCAGGACTATTCCGTCCCGACTTTCGCTCCCACTATGCCCCGGCTGTTTCCTCTGCGCTTCAACAATGCTATGGTGCAGGACACCTGGACCGTCACGCCCTCCGTCCTGAACGAATTGCGGATCGGGTTCAACCGAGTAGACCTCAACCGGAGCGAGATCGGGCGCGGCCAGGCGCCCGCCTGGATTTCGGTAGCCGGAGCGGGATTCGATGCCTCACAGCCGAGCTATATCCATTTCCTGACGACGACTTATACGCTCGCGGATAATTTCTCGCTCATTCGCGGAGCCCATACCCTTAAAATGGGCTTCGAACTGCGTGAGGTCCGCAGCGCGCGGATCCAAGGCGGCCAGCCCACCTACTATTACAACAGCCTCAACGATCTGATCGCCGATAACCCCAACCGGATCCAGGTCCTTTTCGGCGGTGGCAAAGGGCTGCATACCCGTTATAACGGCTTCTATTTCCAGGACGACTGGCGCATTTCACCCCGCCTTCAGCTGAACATGGGGCTCCGCTACGAATACGAGCCCCCTCTCACCGGCGGATTCAATGTCGCCACATCCGACCCCTTTGGGCCTTTCATTCAACGCGGGCAGCCTATGTTTGCACCCGACTGGAACGACTTCGCACCACGCTTGGGGATCGTCTGGGATCCCAGCGGCAATCAGAAAACCGTGATCCGCGCCGGCGGCGGAATCGGCTACATCCTGCCGCAAGCTCTCTATTATTACGACATGGCGTTCATTGACCCGCTGCTGCCGTTCGTAGCCAACTTCGCGCCATCCGACGTGCCCGCCCAGTACACATCGTATCCGCTGCCGGCTGCGTTTATTGATCAGGTGGCTGCCGACCCTTCGCTACTGCCGAAGAACTTCGTCCTTTCCCGCTCGGTAGCGGATTACAACCGGCGGGACACCTACGCGGGCCAGTGGAATCTCACGGTTCAGCACTCGTTCACGCCTTCGGTCGCCGTTCAGGCCGCATACGTCGGCAGCCGCACCGTGAAGCTCATTTCCGCGCGGCCCCTGAACCTCGTCGACCCGGCGACCGGAAAGCGCCCCGACCCGCGCTTCGGAGATATCAACTTCGAAGAGAACGCCTCGAATATCAGCTATCACGCCCTGGAACTTACCGTTAATAAGCGCCTCTCCCACGGCCTCAGCTTCGACGCGTTCTATACCTGGAGTAAGTCGATCGGCTATTACGCTCCGGATAACATCGTGAGCTTCACAAACAATGCCATACAGGATCCGAACAACATCGCCGGCTCCAAAGGGCGGAAGGACGGCAGCGCCGGCCAGCGGGTGAGCGGCGTGCTCAGCTATGCCCTACCCTTCGGCGCGCACAGCGGCAGCGCCGTGGCAAGGAATCTCGTGGGCGGCTGGACCCTCGAAAGCATCGTCGGGGAACGTTCGGGACTGCCGCTGAACATCACGTCGAACATCGACGCCGTCGGGAACGGAAGAGCCGCCGGACAGCGTCCCGACCCGGTGTCCGGCATCGATCCCTACAACCGGCAGCCGGGGGCGCTACTCTGGCTGAATCCGGCGGCTTTCAACACCTTGGCGCCGAAGGCGCAGAAGCGGTTCGGCTATCTCGGCTATAATGCCCTGACCGGACCCACGGCATTCAGCATGGATCTCGGCATTCACAAGACCTTCTTTATCACCGAGCGGCGCCAGATCACGTTCCGCGCCGAGGCGTTCAACTGGCTGAACCACACCACCTTTGGCAACCCGGTGACAAATGCCAGCGATCCCAACTTCGGGACGATCCGGTCTGCCGGCACGCCTCGCAATATCCAACTTGCGTTGAAATATCAGTTCTGACCGCGGGCAAACAGCGGATGATACGCAAACTCTCTTTCCACCTGCTCTCCACCGCGATTGCGCTCCAGGCCGCCGAGCCTTTTTTGGAGAAAACGGACCTTTGGACCGGAGGCGAGGACGGCTACAAAATGTACCGGATCCCTGGAATCGTCGCCACGGCGAAAGGCGCCGTCCTGGCCTACGCCGAAGCGCGCCGTAATTCGGGCAGCGATTGGGACACGATCGACATCGTCATGCGGCGCAGCACGGATAGCGGCCGGACGTTTTCCCCACAGCGCGTGATCGCGCATATCGACGGGCCGATTCAGCGGAACCCGGTCGCTATCGAGAGGAAGCAGGCGCAGCCAAGCGACCGGACCTACAACAATCCCGTCGCGATTGCCGACCGCAACGGCGCCGTCCATTTCCTCTTCTGCGTCGAATACATGCGCGTCTTCTACATGCGCAGCGATGATGACGGCGAGACCTTCACCGCTCCGGCCGAGATTACCTCGGCTTTTGACGACCTCCGTCCGAAATATGCCTGGCGCGTGGTGGCGACCGGTCCCGGCCACGGGATCCAGCTTGCCAATGGCCGGCTGCTCGTGCCCATCTGGCTTTCTCTTGGCACGGGCGGCAACGGCCATCATCCTTCGGTTGCCGCTACAGTCTACAGCGACGATCACGGCGCTACCTGGCACACCGGCGACATCGCCGTACCGGATACTCCCGATTTCCCCGATCCCAACGAGACCACCGCGGCACAACTGGCGGATGGCCGCGTGATGCTGAACGTGCGAACCGAAGCGAAGGCCAACCGGCGGACCATCGTCACGAGCAGGAACGGCGCGACCGGCTGGTCGAGCCCGCGTCTTCAGCAGGATCTGCCGGACCCGATCTGCTTTGCCTCCCTGATGCGTCTTTCGACCAGGAAGACCGGAGGGCGCAACCGGCTCCTGTTTTCGAACCCCGATAATCTGACGCGCGCCGACGGCCGCGAGATCGTTTCGAAGGATCGCAAAAATCTGACGATTCATCTCAGTTACGACGAAGGAGAGAGCTGGCCGGTGAAGCGCGTTGTGGAACCGGAGTCGTCCGGTTATTCCGATTTGACCGTCCTTCCGGATGGCACTGTGCTCTGCCTCTACGAAAAGGGCGGCAGTCCCGGCAGCTTCCCAAACCGTAAGCTGGTGCTGGCGCGCTTCAATCTCGAATGGCTCACCGAAGGCAAGGATTCGTTTCACCCCCGAACCCATTGATGCCGCCTATCGAATATCTGAAGACGATTGATTCCCCCACCCTGGCGAACGCGATTGAGCGATTGCAGGTTCGCCCCAACGAGCGCGGCTTCACGCCGTTGGAGATCCGGTGTTTTTTTCCAGAACTGGGGAGGATGTGCGGATATGCCGTTACCGCGCAGGTCGAAACCGTGACGCAAATGGAGCCATTCCGGCTCGAATCGTTCATCGAGTTATACCGGCTCGTTGAGCAGTCGCCCAAGCCGGCTGTGATCGTCTTGCAGGAGATCGGCGGATTTCCCGACTACGCGGCGCATTGCGGCGAAGTGATGGCCTCGTTCTTCACTCGCCTTGGCGCCGCCGGGCTGGTCAGCGACTGCGGAGTTCGCGATCTCCCCGAAGTGCGCCGCCTTGGATTCCACTATTTCGCACGCGGGTCGGTGGCCAGCCATGCGAATTACCGGATCGCCAGGACCGGCGTCCCGGTGCAGGTGCGGGGAATGGTGGTCAGGCCGGGCGACCTGATTCACGCCGACGAGAATGGAGTCATCACGGTTCCGCCGGTGGATCTGGAGCGCCTCCGCGAAGCCGTGGATACAGTGCGTAGAAGGGAGAAGACGATCATGGATTTTGTACGTGGCGAGGCTTTCCGCTTGGATAACTTCCGGGACCTGGTGGTGGAATGATCGCCGGACTGCACGGAATCTTCCCCGCGCTGGTCACGCCCTTGACCGAGGAGGAGTTTGTGAATCCGGCCGCGCTGGCCGGGTTGCTCGAACACGTCTACCAAAATGGGGCCGATGGCGTATACCTCTGCGGCAGCACTGGGGAGGGTATGGCGCTGCCCGGTTCGGAGCGGCGCAAGGTAGCGGAGGTGGCGGTAGAGTGCTCCCCCAAAGGTAAATCAGTGATCGTCCATGTTGGCGCCCGATCTCAAAGGGAGGCGATCGAACTCGCCAAACACGCGGGCGCGCTTGGCGTAGCTGCAATCAGCAGCCTTCCCCCGGCAGGCGCCGCGTACCAGGAGATAATCAACTATTACCGCGACCTGGCCGCGGCATCGGATGTACCGGTACTTGCATACTACTTCCCGGCCGCTACGGGCGCGGCCTGGACATACGGCCAATTGGAAGAAATCTGCGGAATACCCGGGGTTAGCGGATTGAAGTTCACCGATTTCGACCTCTACACCATGTCGCTTCTGGCCCGAAGCGGGCATACGGTTTTTAACGGCCGTGATGAAGTGCTCTGCGCCGGATTGCTGATGGGCGCGGCCGGCGGTATCGGCAGCATCTATAACATCGTGCCGCAGTGGTTCGTCCGGGTGGCGGAACTGGCCCGCATTGGAGATTGGAAGCAAGCGCGCCGGGTTCAGGACCAAATCAACGACTTAATCCGCGTTCTGCTCCGCTATCCGCTGGTGCCGGCCATCAAGCGCGTGCTCTCCTGGCGCGGCATCGAATGCGGCGAGGCGGTGAAACCCCGCAGACCCCTCACGGAGACCGAAGAGCGGGAACTCCGTTCCGCGTTCGACCGCATGGAGGTAGCGGCTACCTTTCCATGAAATGGGTCCTGGTCGCGCTCCTGTGGGGCGTCGCTTTGCTCAACTATCTCGACCGGCAGGTCATCTTCTCGCAGTTCCCGCTGCTCGAACACGACCTCCATGCCACTCCTGCCCAACTCGGGCTCGTGAGTACCGTTTTCCTTTGGGTGTATGCGGCGTTGAGCCCGTTTGCGGGATATCTGGCCGACCTGTGGGGCCGCATTCGCGTAATCCTGGGAAGTCTGCTGGTCTGGAGCGCGGCAACCTGGTTCACCGCCAACGTGCACAGCGTAAGCAGCCTGCTTTGGTCCCGGGTGTGGATGGGGGTAAGCGAGGCGTTCTATCTGCCGGCAGCACTGGCCGCCATCGCCGACCGGCACGGTCCGGAGACGCGATCGCTCGCCACCGGGATCCATCAGAGCGGCCTCTACGCAGGCGCCGCGCTGGGCGGGGTTCTCGGCGGTTGGATGGGCCAGGTCTACGGCTGGCGGCTGACATTTGTCGTGCTCGGGATAGCCGGCGCCGCTTATTTCCTCATTTCGGCGCTGGCGCTGCCGCGGGACCCGAAGCGGCACGCCGAACTGAAATTCGGCGCCTCCCTCGCCGGCTTGCTGCGCACGCCCGGGTTTCTGCCCCTCGCCGCGGCTTTCGGCGCGGTCTCCATATCCAACTGGCTCATCTATACGTGGCTGCCTCTTTTCCTTTACGAACGCCTCCACATGAGTTTGCCGCAGGCGGGATTTTACGCCACCGTGTTCATTCAGGTCTCGAGCTATGTCGGCATGGTGGCCGGCGGCAGGACGGCGGACCACTGGTCGGCGAAGTTCCCCCGGGCTCGCGTCGCGTGCCAGATGGCCGGATTGGCCGCCACCGCGCCGCTGCTGGTGTTTTTGACATTCACAACGTCCCGGCTCGTATTGGCGTCCATTCTGATTCTCATCGGGCTCTGCCGCCCGCTTTTCGATATCAACACCATGCCGGTCCTGCGCCAGATCGCGCCCTCCGAATGGTGTGCTACCGGATACGGCATCTTCAATCTGGTGGGCTGCTTTTCCGGCGGGGTAGCCGCGCTCTTCGCGGGGTATTTGAAAGACAGATTCGGCCTCGCGGCTGCGTACCAGGTGGCAGCAATCGTGCTGCTGGCCGGAGCGGCGGCCCTGGCAAGAATTCAGGCGCCACAAGAGCAAGGGACCGGCGTCCTCTCTACCGCTCGATAGCGGCGATCGCTTTATACGGTAAGGTTCGAAGATGCCTCCCGTATCTCACGGAACAGGCAAAGAAAGCCGCCTGGGCAGTGGCGCTCCTCACCAGCCAGGGCCGGAGATGAATCTCGAATCGCAGCTGATCGGCGAGCTCTTTCCGTTATTGAGCAGGGCTGCATATTTCCGGGCAACGCCCAGGTAAATCGCCTGTTCAGCTCGCTGGAAGCACACACCGCGGCGGCGCCAGTCAGCTGCCAGTCGGCGGGGGAGAAGGAATTGGAGACGCAGCCGTGGCTTAGAAAGAGCCGCCGAACGCCAGCGATATGCGCCTCAGAGTCACTGGTTTCGGCTTGGGGCAGGTCGCGTCGATAAGGCCAGAATCGTTGCGCCCAGTTGCGATACAGTTCGCAAAACACGAATAGCTGTAGCGTGTGTCATGAAGCCGCTACTTGTTAAGACGACTTCGCTTTCTTGACCTCTTCAGTAAGCGCGGGCACGATTTCGAACAGATCGCCGACAATTCCGTAGTCTGCGATTTCGAAAATCGGTGCATTGGCGTCTTTGTTGATTGCGACGATTGTCTTGGCGCCCTTCATACCAACAAGGTGCTGGATGGCGCCGGAAATGCCGATAGCGAAGTACACTTTCGGAGAGACGGTCTGGCCGGAGCTGCCGACCTGACGCTCCATCGGCAGCCAGCCGTTGTCGCAGATGGGCCGCGACGCGGCGAGCTCAGCGCCCAGCGCCTGCGCCAGTTGCTCCACAATCGGAATGTTTTCCTTATCCTTAATTCCCCGCCCCACTGAGACGATGATTTCCGCCGCCGTCAGATCGACAGCACGCGCGGTCTCGCGGAACGGTTGCTCGGGGATAACGCGCTGCGCGACTTTTTCGAGGTTCGGCGTGAAGATTTCAACGGGCGCCGTTCCCGCTTGCGCATTGTCGGCTCGGAATGCGCCGGCCTGAATCGAAACGAAACAGGGTCCCGGACCAGCGGCGCGAAAGTCGGCGTTCAACTTGCCCTGAAAGAGCTGGCGAACAAAGACTGGCGAACCCTGCTGAAGATGATAACCGGTGACATCACTGATCAACGCCCGGTTGAATCGGGTAGCAAGCTTCGGGGCGAAATCGCGCACCTGGTAGGTGTGTGGGAACAGGATGAAGGAGGGGTTTTCCTGGCGGATGAGCTGCTCATATGCGGCCGTGAAGGCATCGGCGGTGTACTCCTTCAGGGCCGCGTGCCGCACGGCGTGAACCTTGGCAAGGCGCTTCTGCGCCAACTCGGCAACGGCCGCATCGATGTCCTCGCCGGCCAGCGCGGCGGAAACCGGCCGGTTCACCTCATCGCCCAGCCGCTGGCCCGCAGCGAGAGCTTCCCACGAGATGCGATGCCATGCGCCGCCCGTGCGCTCGACAATCACCAGAATGCCGCTCATAAGACTCGCGCCTCGAACTTTAGTTTCTCCACGAGCTTGGCCGCCGCGGTCTTCGCATCGCCTTCGAGTATTTGCGTCTGCTTCAATTTCTCTGGCAAATACAGGCGCTCTAACACGGCTGTGGCTTGCGGCGGAGCGCCGAGATCGGACGCACCAAGCCGCTTGATCTCTTTCGTCTTCGCCTTCTTTATGCCCATCAGGGTCGCATAACGAAGCTTGCTGATGCCGGATTGAATGGTCAGCACTGCCGGAAGGGGCAGGGTCAGGCGCTGGAACCAGCCGTTCTCCAGTTCACGTTTGACCCGAATGGAGCCGTCCAGCTTTTCAACGTCCATAATGATCGTCGCGCTGGGCATCGCGAGTAATTCGGCCAGGACCACCCCCGTCTGCCCATTGCCCAGATCGTCGGATTGGAGGCCGGTGAGAATCAGATCGGGATTTTCAGTCTTCACGGCGGCTGCGAGCAGATGCGCAACTCCGAGGGTATCGAGCGCGTTGAGATTTTCCTCTTCAATGTGAATAGCGCGGTCAGCGCCTTTCGCGAGCGCCTCGCGAATCGTCTGCGCGGCGCGCAAAGGACCGGCGCACAACGCGACTACTTCGCCGCCGTGTTTTTCTTTGAGCTGGAGCGCTTCCTCGAGCGCATAGGCGTCTGGCTCATTGATCTCGAAGCTCAGATCCTCTTCTTGAATCCAGCGCCCGCTTGCATCGACTCGCAACTGGGAGTCGCGGACCGGAACCTGCTTAATCGCGACGATAATTTTCATTTGTCACCAGCGCAGATCGCCAGTTGGAATTTCTAAGGGGGAGCGGCTGCGCATCATCGCTCATAACGCTTGAAAATAAGACACCCATTCGTTCCGCCGAAGCCGAAGGAATTGGAAAGGGCATAATCGATGGTCATCGGCCGGGCCTCGTTCGGCACGTAGTCGAGGTCGCAGTCCGGATCAGGAATTTCGTAATTGATTGTAGGCGGCGCGATCTGATCGCGAATTGCCAGGACGGTCAAGCCAGCTTCCAGTCCGCCAGCGCCGCCCAGCAGGTGGCCGGTCATCGATTTTGTCGAGCTCACGGCGATTTTGTACGCATGGTCGCCAAAAACGCGTTTGAGGGCGATGGTTTCGATCTTGTCGCCGACCTCTGTAGAAGTGCCATGCGCATTGACGTAGGCGATATCAGCCGGCTCCACCCCAGCATCGTGAATTGCGTTCTTCATGACGCGGTAGGCGCCATCGCCGTTTTCCGAAGGAGAAGTCATATGATACGCATCGCCGCTCATTCCGTAACCGGCGATTTCGGCGAGAATGCGCGCGCCGCGCCGCAGCGCAAACCCGAGCTCCTCAAGGATGACGATGCCGGCGCCCTCCCCCACAACGAAGCCGTCGCGCATCTTGTCCCAGGGCCGGGAAGCGCGCTGCGGCTCATGGTTCCGCTGCGAGAGAGCGCGCATGGCGGCGAACCCGCCGATGCCCATGGGGGTGACGGCGGCTTCGGCGCCGCCGCAGATCATCACGTCGGCGTCGCCGCGCTGGATAATCTTAAAGGAATCGCCGATTGCGTGCGCGCTGCTGGTGCATGCCGTTGCAGTCGCGGAATTCGGTCCTTTGGCGCCGACGCGGATGGATACGTAGCCGGCCGCGAGATTGATGATCGTCGCCGGTATAAAAAAGGGCGATATGCGGCTCGGACCCTTCTCGATCAGGGTCTTGTGCTCGCGCTCAATCACTTCAAATCCGCCAATGCCGCTGCCGATATAAACGCCAGTGCGCTCGGCTATGTCCGGCGTCACCGTGAAGCCGGAGGACTGAAGAGCGAAATCCGTCGCCGCGATAGCAAACTGGATAAACCGCCCCATCTTTTTGATGTCTTTTTTTTCGATGTAATTTGCGGGGTCGAAATTCTTTACTTCCCCTGCAATCTGGCAGTTGAAGCTGGAGGCGTCAAACGACGTAATGCGGCAAATGCCGCTATGTCCATTCTTAATAGCCTGCCAGGTCTCTTCGGTGCCGATGCCCACCGAGCTCAGAAGCCCGACGCCTGTTACGACAACTCTGCGCGGCAAGACAATACTCCCCGATAACGCAGAAGGCGGCGGATTACTTGCTGCCCTTCTTGGTTTCGATGTAATCGATCGCGTCTTTCACAGTTTGGATCTTCTCCGCATCCTCGTCAGGAATATCGAGATCAAACGCCTCTTCGAAGGCCATGACGAGCTCTACGATATCGAGCGAATCCGCTCCGAGGTCGTCGACGAAGGATGCCGTGTTGTCCACCTGATTCTCATCTACCCCAAGCTGTTCGACAATAATCTGCTTCACCTTCTGCTCAACAGACATGAACCCTCCAAACTGTCAAATAAACTCCTGATTCTAGCACGTACCGGTTTGAAAGCTGAGCTAAAACTCCCGCTGTGGCTTGCGTTTAGAGCATCCGCCGGCGCCTGGGAAGGCGTTTGGCATCCAAGGAGACCCCATTACGCTCAATCCGTTTCAGATTTCGTCCGGAAGCGCCGCGGCAGCGCAAATCCGGCTTCCGAATTCACCATCGCGTTCTTACATGCCGCGTTCGAAGCGGGCGACGCGGCATTTCGAGTATAACGGGCAAAAGCATTCGGTTTGCAACTGTGGATCGCGCTGGCTCGACGTCGGAGCCGGGACGCCGCCGCGGCCCCGGGACCAGCATCCGGTTAGGTCACAATATCACGATGGCGTTCGAGCGCAATGCGGACCAACTGGCTGCGGGTCCGAACTCCAGTCTTGGCGAACAGTTGCTGTATAACTGCCTTGACGGAACTTTCGGAGGCCTGCAACTCGGCGGCGATCTCCTTATTCGCAAGTCCTTCCACCACTCCACGCAAGACCGCTCTTTCTTTAGGTGAAAAATTCTTCGACTCGCGCGACCGCTCCCAGGTACGCTCGACCAACGCGCGAAAGTCATCCTGGCTGAACCAGACTTCCCCAGCCATGATTTTGCGGATGGCGAGCACCAGCAGTTCCGGAGGATCAGCTTTCAGGAAGATGCCGGCGACGCCATATTGCATCATCGCCATGGCATGAAGGGGCGACACGCCGGCTGTAACGGCGAGGACGCGCGCCCGAATGCCTTTATTTTTCAGGGCCGAAAGGAATTCGGTTCCCCGCTCTGGTCCGAGATCATAATCGAGGAGGACGATATCGGCCGGCGTGGCGCTCATGCAGGCGAGCGCCTCGGCGGACGTGGCGCAGTCGGCGACAACCCTGATATCGGGTTCAGCCTCGAGAAGACGAACCAGCCCGCGCCGGAACAAACTGTGGTCGTCCAGCACAAGGATGTTGATAACGTCAGTCGCCGCTTGCCGCATCCGAAATTCGATTGTACGCCGCGGCGAGTTCTATGCTGAAACAGCTTCCTCCTGGCGCGGGCTGATACCGAAGTTCGCCGTCGAAGGACCGTACGATCGCGCGCGAAACATAAAGGCCCAGTCCGGCGCCCTGCGAATCGGGATGAAACGGCTGGAATAGTTTCTCAGGGCGGTCGACGCCGCCGGCCGTATCGATGAATCTCACAGTAACCGAATCTCCACTCCAGCATGCGCTCACCTCGAAGCGCTTCTCGCTGGCGCGAGTTAACGCGCGCTCGGCGTTTTGACAGATGTTCAACATTGCGTGGAGCAGGCCGTAATGTTCCGCGCACACGGTAGGCAGACCGTCAGGTACGCGCCATGCGAGCTCGATGCCATTGTCTGCAAAAGACGGCTCGATGATGACTCGCAGCTCATCGAGCAAGAGCGTCAGGTCCACGGCTGCCGCCGCGCGCTCGGCTGCGCGCGACAGCTCAACGGATGCGATGCTTTCCAGTCCGCGGATCAGCGCGCCGAGGGCGCGGAAGTCCTCATTGTCGGCAAGATCCGGCAAGCGCGAGAGGTTTAACCAGGCGACCTTGCTGGCGGCGCTGAGATTTCTCACAGAATGCGAGACGGCGCCCATGAGGATTCTGGAAGTCCGCATCAGTGACGCCAGCCCGGCGTCGCCGCGGTCACGCACGCTTTCGGAAGCATCCAGCAAGATGGCGGCGATCCGTGAACCAGCGTCGGTAGCATACGTTGAAAACCACACTTGGGCGAGAAAGGCGGAACCGTTTCGTCGACATCCGCGGCACTCAATTGTATTGCGCATAATGCGCCCTCCGCTCAGCGGCGGAGGCACCCTCTCTAGCGCCGGGACGTAAGTGAAAACATTCTGCCCGACCAGCTCTTCGTTCTCGAACCCCAACATATCGCGCGCGGATTCATTAGCGAGCAGAACAATCCCGTTCGAATCGATGATCAGAATCGCCGCCGGGCTGGTTTCAATGAGAACCGAGAGCTGCTCCTGCGCCGCCCGCCGCATCGCAATCTGTTCGCGCAGCTCCCGAACGTGCTCGGCCATCGCCCGGCGGCGCCGACTTAGTTCGGAGGCGAACAATCCCGCCGCCAGAAACCCGCCGAAGCTGATGAGAATTCGCAGCGGCGCGTCCACGTCCAGCGGGTAGGCGTTGAAGCTCTCGTGCAGCAGCGAACACACGGCGGAGGCGGCGAGAATGGCCCAGCGCGATAAGTGGCCCGAGGCGATCAGAATGGGTACGAAATAGAGGACTCCGAGCGAGACCGGCGGAATGGCGTAGTCCACCGCCGCGATGACCGCCACTAAGATGACGGCCACCGAGATCACCGCGGTGCGCGAGGAACTGTGATGCGCCGTGGCGATATCCGACAGGAGACCCAAACGTGTCTTCGCGCAGTCAGAACCCGGACAGCATGGAGCCGGCCGCATGTTGCGCCGGGGCTCTTGCGCGCCTCAATCACTCACTACGTAACCTAACACACGCGGCCGTCCGGAACCGTCTACCCCAGTCTCTGGCCGAAAGATAGCTTGAAGGCGTGGGCGCCATCCGGCCTAATATTAAGTAGCTGTCGAACGCAGTGGCTGACACGGCCGTCTTCTTGTGAAGGAAACACGGGGGGAGAAGGTCAGGGCACTTCTCCCGGGGTGAAAGCCCTCGTTCGCAAAGCGCTTCTCAATCGTGTCCAAGGCCGCGAGCTACTGGTTCGCGGCCTCATTTTTGCTCCGATGCATGATTCGCGCATGCCGCCTTCGATATTCTGAGGGCTGGCGCCGTGGATCCTGTAGACCCGCGTTCTGAGTATTCCTCGCGTCTGGCCGGCTGGAACAGGCGAGCGACGGAGTACCAGCAGACATTTGTGCATCTGGGGAATGTGCGCCTCGGCATTGCCGGAGTCGCGGCCGTGATGGCTTGGGCGGCGTTCGCGCGCGAGGCGTTCAGCGGGTGGTGGCTGCTCGCCCCGCTGGCTCTGTTTGTCGCGGTCGCTGCTTACCATGAACGCATCGCGCGGCGCCAGCAGTTCGCGCAACGCGCTGTCGCCTACTACGAGCGGGCGCTCGCTCGCCTGGATGGAAGATGGGCGGGCGCCGGCTCGACGGGTGACCGGTTCAAAGATCCGGCGCACGTTTATGCGGAAGACCTCGACCTGTTCGGCCGCGGCTCCTTATTCGAACTCATCTGCTCGGCCCGAACGGCTGCTGGCGAAAGAAAACTCGCGGATTGGCTCCGATCGCATGCCTCTGTAGAAGAGGTTAGGGCGCGGCAGGCCGCCGTCAGCGAGTTGCGCTCACGGGTCCAGTTGCGCGAGGATTTGGCCTTGCTCGGCGAAGATGTACGGGCATCCGTTCATGCGAACGCAATCTCTGCTTGGGGCGCAGGGCCCCCGGTCGAGCTGTTTGCTGGCTCGCGCTGGCTGGCGCTGTTCGCCGCATGCGGAACGGTTGCCGCATTTCTCGCATTTATGGCGCACTGGGCCGGCTTCCGCCCGTTCGGCGTCATGATTCTCGCCGATCTTGCGATCAGCGCGCTCATGCGCCGTCCGGTGCTGCAAATCATCGCCAGGGCCGATACGCCTGCGCAAGATCTCCAAATTCTCGCCCTATTGCTGGCGCGACTTGAATCCGAGCCATTCGAGACTCCGCGCCTGAAGTCGCTTCAATCCGCGTTCCTCGCGTCGGGAGCGCCGGCATCGCAACGGATCGCACGACTCCAGCGCTGGATGGAGATTCTGGATTCTTCGGATCATCTGGTGGTCCGGATGATTGGCCTGTTCGTCTTATGGCGCGAGCAGGCCGCGCTCGGCATCGAGAGGTGGCGGCGCGCCTCGGGTCCGCAGATCCGGGCTTGGATCGAAGCGGTCGCTGAATTTGAGGCGTTATCATCCTTTGCGACCTTCGCCTTCGAGCGACCGTGCTGCACCTTCGCGGAGCATGTTGCAAACGGACCGCTGATCGAGGGCCAGGCGCTCCGGCATCCGCTGATCGACCCGCGCGTATGTGTGCCGAACGATGTACGCCTGGGCCACGACCGCCGCCTTCTGATCGTGAGCGGCTCGAATATGTCCGGCAAAAGCACTCTGCTGCGCGCAATCGGACTGAACACTGTGCTGGCATGGGCCGGAGCGCCGGTGACGGCGGCGCGCCTGCGGGTGTCGCCGCTGGCTGTGGGCGCATCCATTCGCGTGCTTGACTCCCTCCAGGAGGGCCGGTCGCGCTTCTATACGGAAATCACGCGGCTTCGCCAGATTGTCACACTGGCGAGCGGAGACCGACCCGTGCTGTTTCTTCTGGACGAGCTGCTGAGCGGCACGAATTCGCATGACCGCCGCATCGGCGCAGAAGCCGTAGTGCGGGCCTTGCTTCAGAGCGGCGCGATTGGGTTGATTACCACACACGATCTCGCCCTCGCTGCGATCGCGCAGACGCTCGATGGCGAAGCCGTTAACGTTCATTTCGACGATCGGATCGAAAATGGCCGGATCAGCTTCGATTACATTCTGAAGCCCGGGGTGGTGGAACACAGCAATGCTCTCGAGCTGATGCGAGCGGTAGGTCTGGAGGTGTGATGCAATGCCCGCGCTCTGGCCTGGGCGGCGGCCCGCAGGTTGTTCATAATAGGTGCATACGCCGCTGGAGGGCGGACCGATGCGCGCTATTTTCTTTGCCGCTTTTTACGCCGGCTCGATCGCTGCCGCGCCGCTGTTCACCACCACAAACGACGCCGCGTGGAAGAAATGGGAGGCGGTCCGCGGCTTGGCGCAGGTTGACAGCGCGGTGCGCCGCGAAGGCCGGGCGTCGCTGCGCCTCGAGTCCAACGGCAGCGATGCGTATGTGACGTCCGCGCCGGTCTCGCTCAAGATCGGGCAGCAGTACGAGCTGAGCGGCTGGGTCCGCACCGAGGCCGTCGTGGTCCGCGATCTTGATCGGACCCCCATCGCTGTGGGCGCCACGCTCTCGATGGCATCCATGCCGTTCGACGTCCATTCGGAATCGCTCGCGAGCACTCGGGACTGGACGCGGATTACGATGCGCTTTATCGCCGTGCGCGCGCAGGACCGAATCGCTCTTTCAGTGGGCAGCGGCGGAGCGTTCAGCGGCAAGGCCTGGTTCGACGGCGTCAGCATTGATGAGGCGTCCACTTCGGGGAGCTGGCCGTCGCGCGCGGCCCTAAAGACCTTTGGACCCGCGTACCGCTTTCCGAGCGGCGGATGGATTTACCTGCATATCGAAGGCGATCCATATGAACGCGGCTACCAGCACGGCCGCCTGATGGCGCCCGAAATCGGCTCCTACATCGACCGGTGCGCAGCCCAACTGGACGCCTTCTCGCGCGAGACCGCGTGGCGAAACGGTCGCACCGCAGCCAACGCACTGTTTCTAAGAGGCTTTGACGCGGAAATGTTGGCCGAAATGAAGGGAATTGCCGACGGAGCCTCCGCGGCTGGCTGCAAGTATAATGGCCGGCCTGTCGACCTGATTGACATTGTCGCCGCGAATACGATCGTCGAACTCGGCGAGCTGAATTCGGCGGTCCGGGTCACGCCGACGGGCCTCGAAGGGCTTGGATTCAAGCGCCCGAGCTACGTCAGCGATAACACGCCCGCCAGCGAGCGATGCAGCGCGTTCGCAGCCACAGGCAAAGCGACGCGCGACGGCCACATGGTCATCGCGCACACAACGTTCTGGCCGCTGACCCTCGCCGAACAGACCAACGTCATACTCGACATTCAGCCTAAGAACGGCCATCGCGTGCTGATGCAGTCTTACCCGGGCGGCATCGAGAGCGGAACGGACTGGTATCAGAACGACGCGGGAGTGGTGTTGACCGAGACAACCATTGAACAGAGTCCGTTTAATGTCCATGGGACGCCCGTGGCGTACCGCGCCCGCAAGGCGATTCAGTATGGAGACAACATCGACAAGGTGGTCGAGTATCTCGAAACCAACAACAACGGCCTGTACACCAACGAGTGGCTGATCGCCGATGCGAAGAATGACGAGATCGCCATGTTCGAACTGGGCACGAACCGCACCAAATTATGGCGCAGTTCAAAGAACGAGTGGTTCGGTGGAACGGAAGGCTTCTATTGGGGTTGCAATAACGCCAAGGACCCCTCCGTACTTCTGGAATATCACCCCGACCCAAAAGGTGAACCGCGCTATGTGGGATTCACGCCCGGACCCCGCGACATCCAATGGCAGGAGCTGTATCGGAAATACAAGGGGCAAATTGATGAACAGTTTGCATTTACGGCTTTCCGCACGGCGCCGCTGGTGAGCGCATCCGCAATGGACGCCAAGGTCGTCACAGCCGAGATGGCCTCCAATCTTATGATGTGGGCAGCCTTTGGGAGGCCGAACCAGCGTGAATGGGTTCCCCGCGACGGTGGGCGGCGCGCCTACGCGGCCAATGAAGGCCTGTATCCATCCGGGTACAGGCTCTTTGACGCGCATGCATCTGATCGTCTCCGCAGTCGCATCGCCGCCGAAGCGCAAGGCAAAGACGGCGGCGGGCAGCAGCCTGCGAAGTCTGAACGCTTGCGCCCCATACCAGAGGACAAACTGTGGAAGGGGTGGATTCTGCCCGCCACGGACGCCGACATCTGGCTCAGCGCGGGCGCGGAAGCGTACTACGGCGCCGTACGCAGCGACAATCCCGGCCGCGCCATCGAGGCGCTGCGCGCGACATACCGCCGGGCTGCTCTTGAAGGCGACGAACCGCTGGCGCGGCTTCATCCGGACGTGCGGTCAGCAAACTGGCGTCGGCTGGCGTCGTCCAAGGGTGCGCTACTGCTGGACGCGCTTCGTTCTGAACTCGGCGATGAACGATTCGGCGATTTTATGCGCGCCTTTTTCGAGGCGCATACAACGCGGCCGGCGACAACAGCCTCGTTCCGCGAAGCTGCGGCGCGCGCCGCAGGCAAGCCGCTCAACACATTTTTCGAGCGCTGGCTCAACGATACGGGACTACCTAACGATCCGGGCGGTCCGGCTTACTTGGCGAGTGATATCTTGCAAAAATTGGGCTCCGCGCTCATCGTCTACGGAACCAATGCGGACGCGGGGGCGAATCGCTACGCGGCCGAACAACTCCAAACACATTTCTTGGACCGATTTGAAAGCGCAGCGCCCATCCGGAAGGACTTCGAAGCGACTGACGATGATCTGCGCGCACACGACGTTGTGTTCGTCGGCCGGCCGGAGGCGAACTCAGCGCTCGCAGCCATCGCGCAGCGTATCCGCCTGGAGTATCGCGGCGCTGAGTTCCGCATAAACGGGAGCACGTACGCGTCCGAGTATGACGCGCTGATCTTGGCAGCCTCGAATCCGCTGAACTCGAAACGCATGGTGGTGGTTTTTGCGGGGAACAGCGCGCTTGAAACGGTGAGGCTTGCCTCCGCGACGCCGCCGGGAGCTGAATATGCAGTGTACGCAAAGGGAACAGAAATTATGGCGGGATTTCGCCTGCCCGCGCGCTAAATGTCCGTTTCCTGGCACGATATTCGGGACCCGAACAGTCCCGAGCTGGACCGGCTGGCAGCGCGATATCATCTGCATCCGCTCCATATCGAAGACTGCCGGCACCGCAATCAGCGAGCGAAAGTTGAAGAGGGCGCCGGCTACATTTTTGTCGTCTTGAAACCGGTGGACGCGCAATCCGACGGCGGTCTCCGCATCGGCGACCTGGATGTGTTCCTTGGCCCGGATTACGTGATCACGGTTTGTGAATCCGCATGCGCCGCTGTGACTGCGCGACTCGATCAGCTGCGCAGCGCCAATACCGTCGATCGAGGCGATCAGTTGCTGTATCGCGTCTTCGACAGCCTGGTGGATTCGTACCTGCCGATCCTGGACGAATACAACGAGGAAATCGATCAAATTGAGGACCTGGCGCTGGACCGGCCGACTCCTGACGCGCTCCAGCGTATCTTTTCGACCAAGCGCGCTCTCATCGAATTGCGGCGCGTGCTCACCAATACGAGGGATGTCGCTGGTCATTTGCAGCGAACTGAAACGGATCTGATCCAGCGCGACCTGTGGCCGTTTCTGCGCGATATCTACGACCACGTCACGCGCAATTTGGACCTGGTGGAAATGCAGCGGGATCTTCTCACGGGCGCGATGGATATCTACCTCTCGAGCATCGCAAATCGCACCAACCAGGTGATGAAAGTGCTCACCGTGCTTAGCACCATTGCGCTGCCGTCCATCGTAATTTCGGGCTTTTACGGAATGAATACGAAGGGATTGCCGGGCGTGGATTCGCCTTACGGCGCGTGGATCGCCGTCGGCCTGATGGGGGTCACGACGGTTCTGCTGCTGTGGATCCTGAAGCGATTTGAGTGGCTATGAGCCGGCCGCGGGCGCGACAATAATGGGCTGCGTTGTAGGCGCGGCGGAGCCCGATTCAGGCTCCACGCTGACAGCCACGGCGCTGGTCGTGGACAGATCGACCGGCCCAGGCTGGAGGTGAACGGCGTTGCCGTGCTGGTCGGACTGAAACAGCCCGGCGGGCCTTGGCGCGCCGCCTTTCGGGATCACCCACATCTCGTAGGTTTTACCGCGCGGCAACGCCGGCAGATTCGCGGCAATAAAGAGGACTCCTTTAGCGGGATTCAGGAGCACACGGCCGCGCGGCGGCGACGGTTGTCCCGCACCGAAGCTGACTTGGCGCGTTTCGGGCGCGTCCAGAAAATCAAGAACTTGTTGAACACGGGCAAGCGCCGCATCCGTTTGAGCGACCTGGCGGCGCGCAATCGCAAGCTCCTCGGTTCGCTGCCGGCTAATGGCGCTATACCAGAGCGTTGCAATGAGCAGCGCCGCCGTCACAGCGCCCCATCCCGCGATCCATCCCCAGGCCGGCGTTTCCACGCCGACCGACGCCAGCACCCGTTTGCGGAGCCGCTTGGGTGGAGCAATATCCGGAGCGCAAGAGAGAATTCCGGCGTTGATCAGAAGGGCGCGGTGGACGCCGCGCTGGCAGTCGGGGCATCCGCGCGCAAGATGCGCGTCGATCTCTGCGCGCTCTTCCGATTCGAGCGCGCCCAGCGCGTAGAGTTCATAGAGGTCGCTCAGTTCGTCGCAACTCATGCCACCACCGCTTCGCCGAGTTCTTCACGCAGTGTTCGCAGCGCGGTTCGGACCCAGGTCTTGACCGTCCCCAGCGGCTGCTTCAGCCGTTCGGACATTTCAGTTTGCGACAGACCTTCCCAGTAGGCGAGTTCAATGACTTCGCGCTGGTTCGGAGTCAACTTTTCGAACGCCCGCTTCAGGCGCCGAACGCGGTCGGCGTTGAGAAGACCGCTTTCGACAGATTGAAACATGGCCGGCTGTTCCAGCGCCTCTAGTTCCAGCGCGGTTTCTATTTTGCGGCCCTCGGCGGATCGCAAGTAGTCGATCGCGCGATTGCGCGCAACCGCGAGCACCCACGGCCCGAGCGCGCCTTTCTCATCATCGAACGCCTGGATGCGATTCCAGATGCGGAGAAAGGTTTCCTGAACTAGGTCCTCGGCCGCGGCCTCATTGCGCACCATGCGAATAATGATCGAGTACGCGAGCCGCCCGTAGCGGTCATAAAGCTTGGCCATCGCATCCGGATCGCGTTGTTTGAGGGCTGCGACGAGTTCGCCGTCGTCGGCGAACCGCAACAGCGCCGAGAGAGCCGGCAGGATGAGGATGCCGAACAGCACATTAAAGATACGCATTGCGCAGACGCGCGGATTTCCGCCTGCGTGGATTATACAGGACAATTGCTCATCCGCAGTACCGGCTGAGCATCTCGGACCGGCCAATATGCGCCGCGCGGACGTGAGCTGAGCTGCAAAGGGTGGCAGCAGGAAGCGGCGCTGCGGATGCTAATGAACAATCTCGACCCGGATGTCGCCGAGCGGCCGGAGGAACTCATTGTCTACGGCGGCGCGGGTAAAGCCGCGCGCAACTGGCCCGCTTATCACGCCATCGTCAGATCGCTGCGAGAACTCGAACCCGATGAAACGCTGCTCGTACAATCCGGCAACCCGGTCGCGGTCTTTCGCAAGCATGCTCCGCGCGTGCTGATCGCGAACTCGAATCTGGTGGGGCGCTGGTCCCACTTCAAGGAGTTTCGCTGGCTGGAGCAGAGGGGGCCCATCATGTACGACCAGATGACCGCCGGCTCGCTCCTGGATTTACATCGGCAGCCAGGGCGTCGTGCAGCGCGCCTTCGAGACATTCGCCGCTGCTGCCAAGAAGCATTTCGGCGGGTCGCTGCGCGGCCGGCTCATCGTTTCAGGCGGAATGGGCGGCATGAGCGGCGTGCAGCCGCTCGCCGCAACGATGAACGGGGCTTGTTTCCTGGCCGTCGAGGTCGACCTGGCGGGGATAGAAAAACGGATTGCTTCGGGCTATTGCGACCGGATATGATCTTGACGACGCGCTCGCCGTAATTGATGCTGCGCGGGCCCGAGGCGAAGCCTTGTCCTTTGGCATGGTTGCCAGCTGCGCCGATATCCTCCCTTTGATGGCGCGCCGCGGCATTGTTCCCGACCTCCTGACCGATCAGGCCAGCGCCCACGACCCACTGAACGGCTACGTGCCAAACGGAATGACGCTCGAGGAAGCGATCGCGCGGCGGCGTGGGAATCGGATATGCGCAGCACGCGGGAATGGTTATCGTCGCAGATGGCACGCATGAGATGGCAACGCGCCTGGAGCGGGTGCTGACGACGGATCCCGGCTGCCTCGGCGTCGCACGCCATCTCGACGCCGGTTATGAGCGGCCTCTCTAATGGCAATCCGGTCCGGGCGCTATTACAGGAGGGCCTGAGCGGCAACATCATTGTTCAGATTGGCGTGCAGGCTTTTGCCAATTCGGCGATGTACGCGTCTGTTGCGGCCGAAGCCGGCAGCCGCGTCATCACGGCGGACACGAACGAAGGAATGCATGCGGCCGCCGCGGGTACAGTCTGATCGGCAATGTCCTTCTCGGGATCAACCTCGACAAAATCAATGGCCC